>Ga0075370_10000517_pt1 | contig 14730 bp, 14 predicted proteins | sample EndMethybrTD3035_FD_71398 | JGI IMG/M metagenome (GOLD analysis project Ga0075370, IMG submission 71398) | Populus endosphere microbial communities from Tennessee, USA - Endosphere MetaG P. TD hybrid TD303-5 | ecosystem: Host-associated > Plants > Roots > Endosphere | place: USA: Tennessee... | reverse complement strand
GTTCATGTCCTGCTCAAGCGCGACGGGTGGCCCGTCAATCCGAAGCGAATCTATCGTCTTTACAAGGAGATGGACCTGCAACTCCGCAACAAGGTTCCCAAGCGTCGGGTCAAGGCGAAGCTGCGAGCCGACCGGACGGAGCCGACCCATTCCAATCACGTCTGGGCGATGGATTTCGTTCATGACCAGTTGGCCACCGGGCGCAAGATCCGGGTGTTGACGGTGGTCGATACCTTCTCGCGCTTCTCACCAGCAGTCGATGCACGCTTCAACTACCGGGGCGAGGACGTGGTCCAAACGCTCGAACGAGTATGCCGGCAAGTCGGTTATCCGGCGTCCATTCGTGTCGATAATGGCAGTGAATTCATCTCCCGAGATCTTGATCTGTGGGCCTACCACAAGGGTGTCGTGCTCGACTTCTCGCGCCCAGGCAAGCCGACGGACAACAGCTACATCGAGAGTTTCAACGGCAAGTTCCGGGCTGAGTGCCTGAACGCTCACTGGTTCATGAGCCTTGACGACGCGCGCTTGAAGATGGAGGATTGGCGTGGAGACTTGTATGAGTTTCGGCCACATGGTGCGATCGGCAACAAGGTACCGATCTCACTGATGAATGCGGGAAGCGCCGCCAGCCCGCTTCTCTGAGATAGGCCGGAAAACTCTACCATCCGCTGGTCCAGAAACTTGGGGCGGTTCATCAGAACCGGGGGCTTTACTCGCTGGTGGATGAAAGTTCCATGGCAGGTCAGACGTGCCGCGGATATGACGCCACTAAAGCTGTCAACTCGATGGATGCCCTATGAACCTTGGTCACCCTAACCAATACCGGGACGAGGCTAGGCGAATACTGCGATGAGAACGGACAGCCAGATCAAGGATACTCCCACCGCCAATGCTCGCCTGGCGGCTACGACCTTCTCTTCGCCTTCTTCTGCAACAGGGGTCGTCACAATCCAGGGTACCGAGCCAAGCGCTGCAAATCCGACGAGCGCCAAAATCACGACGACAAAATCGGAGCCGCGCCAGCGGCCGGGCTCATAAACACCCCAGTACCCCAGGAACGCCATCCCCACTGCGAACATGGTTGCAGAGGCAGAGCAAAGCCCTGTAACGGAACCTGCCGGCGCGCGCATGTTGCATTCCTCCATGCTGGTCAATCCACGAAGCGATTTCCACGATGGCGTGAACCGCCTTCGCACAAATGTGTCAGGAATTGGCGCCTCCGTGAAGCAAAGATCAATTGTGGATGCTTTACGCGGCAATCTCAATATCGTCTCGACACCGAATACCGGCAGCCAATCGAACAGTTCGGCTTCGCTTGGTTTCTCCTTTACCGGCCCGACAATCGGCAGCACCGCTGGGCAGGATCTGCTGACGGCAAGCAATATCGGCACGGCGCTTGGCGGTATGACGCTCGGTGGCCTGCAGCCTGGCTTTGGCTCCGGCAAGGGCTCGACAAACTGGATCGACACGCCGGCCGGGCTTTATTCCTCCGGTGACCAGAACATCACCGTTGGCGGCAACACCAACCTGGCCGCCTCCGGCCTGATCTCCAGCGATGGACAGGTCAATCTCGACACCGGCACGCTGACCTGGTCGGACTTTGTCGGCACGCAGAAGTATCAGGGCTATCAGGTCGACGCCAACATCGACCTCTACAGCGGCAAAGATGCCAACGGCAAGACGCAGAATAATTCGAGCGCCGAGGGCAAGTATCAGCTCGATGATGTCGAGTAGTCGGTCAAGGCGACAATCAGCGGCAGCGGCGCGCCCGGCAACATCACCATCCGCAATACCGATCAGCAGGCGGCCCTCGAACAGAGCGGCACGACCCGGCCGGTCGATCAGATCAATACCGATCCGGCCAACCAGAACGTCATCACCAAGGACAAGCATATCGATCTTGAGCCATATGTCTCCGTCCAGAGCGTCACGGCGGCGCTAGACGCAGGAAAGACCATCGCTCAGGTGCTCGGTGATGCCTTCACGAAAATGGCGACGGATGGAAAGGTATCGCCTGCCGACGCCACTGCTGCCCAAGCCATCCTTCGTAATGTAACAGATCCGGAAGTCTTGAAAGGATTGGCGCAATGCCGCCAGGGAGCGGGATCGTGTGTGATCGAGGGGCGCACCGAGATCGATTCGACCATGACGGGCACGGTGGAAATCATCATCACTCCGTCCCTTGCCGACCAAATACTCAATGCTATTGCAACGGGTGTAGCTGTGGGTAAAAGGATCACAGGTGCCGGCGGCGCTGTAGGCGTACTCTTCGCGGCCCTTTTTTATCCTAATTCGGCCGGTGGTTACGAACTACGTCAGAAGGTCGATACCAACGCCCCTGGGGTTCCCGGTGCGACAGCGGAGCTCACCGGAAATAGCGATGGCTTGGGCCGCGTGCTGACGATTACCAACTCGAATGGCGGTCAGACGAAGTTCATGCTGCTTCCGACTGGCAATTCCAATCAATATCAGTTGATATTCGCGGCCGATGCTTCCAGCAACCCAATCGCAGCTGACCAGCTTGCCCGCTATGCCGCGTACCTGTCAGCTTACACCACCGTCAACGTCGTCTACAACCAGCAGAGCGGGTCAGCTGGCAACGGCGGTGACGGTAGACCGCTGGACAAGAATAATAATGGCGGACCTCTGTTTGATGATGATGGCGTGAGCATCAATCAACCCAACGGGAGCGATAATAATGGTGGTGGGCCGCAAGTTGTCGTGCCATTACCTAATAATGGAAAACCTGAAAATAACGACACCTCTGTACAAGATGTAGTAACGATTGACAGTGGAAAATGGGACTATTTCTTTGGGCGCGTTGACTCTAATCAGCACAACCAAGATCGATCACTTCAGATACAGCGAGCAGTTCGCGCGCATTGGCATTTACGATAATTTGGCCGGAAGATCTACAATCGCGGAGGCGCTACAGAATTCTGTTAACACTCCAAACAGTGTGATTGAGACTTTCAGCCAGATGACCCCCAATGGCAGCGTACAAAACTTTGAAGTCGTCGAAGGCCTGCTGATGGGACCCGGTGGCGGCCTTAAGTTAACCAGCACCTTCGAGATTATGCCAAATGGCGCGAAGCGCCTAGTTACGACAATACCGAAAGGAGGGCGGTGACATGCCTAGAATAGAAATTTATCCGTCATTAACGGACATGGTGTCTACATTCGGATGTAAAGCACTATTTGACGACGACTTTAAAGTATACGCTTATAAATTTGTTGATGATGAAGAAAATGAGATTTTAATATCTTTTAAAACTGTGGATGCGTCCTTCAAATTGGTTGTGCACTCAAGGTCGAGACAGCAGTTCTATTTCTATAGCGATTACACAAAATCCATATCTTTACATGAGGATTCACAATCGCTCTCGGTAGTATTTTTAATTAATTCGATATCTCAGCGGCTGGAGATCAAGCTGTGGCCTCTCTGGAGCGTGGTTGTATCCACCTTAGATGCACACGAATTTTGATTGAGGCCCGTTCGGCCCGAAGCTGCGATTTTGGCGAACTGAAGAACGACCATAGCCGGCGGCCACCCCGGAAGCGGATCGAGGTCGTGCCCGAACGTGACTATGCCATGATGAAAACGGGTGATTGCGAATATAGCTGGCTCTGTCGCAAATTTTTGCAAAGTCTACAGAAAGGGATATCGCTGGACACACTTATGCGGCGAGCGCAGCGAATTGCTGGAAGGCCGATTGGCCACTGGTTGAAAATTGCCGCTTGCGGATCATGTGAGCCACCTCGATGCCATCCAGTGTCGCTGACGCAGACTGAAAGGATTTGAAGCCTTTCATAGGGCGGGTCAGCTTCTTGATAAACCGGTGATCTTGCTCGATCATATTGTTGAGGTGTTTGACCTGCAGGATCTCGATCAGCCAAAACCATCCATGCTGTAGCAGCAGCCAGTTGACGTTTTGCAATCCTGCCAGGTTCGCGCCGCTCTTGTCGATGACGACCTTTTCGGGCCAACCATTGTTCTTGATCGTGCGGGTGAAGAAGGCGCCGGCCGCAGCCTCATCGCGATGCTCGGACAGCATGAAATCAAGGGTTTTGCCGAATTTATCGACGGCACGATAGAAATAGGTCCACTTGCCTTTGACCTGTATATAGGTCTCGTCCATTCGCCAGGAACGGCTGGTCCCGGATTTGCGGCGGCGAGCCTGGCAAGCGATAAGCGGCGAATATTTTACGACCCATCTGTTCAGCGTCGCGTGGTCAACGGCAACGCCGCGCTCGGCCATAATCTCTTCCAGATCACGATAGGACACTGCATATCGGACGTAGAAAAACACCGCGTATAAAACCACGTCTTTAGGGTAGTGACTGCCTTTGAAATCGACCTTTATTTGGAACTCAACGTGCCTGCTAATCTTCAACCCAGATCTATGGCGAGATCAACCCGCTGGCAAACCCACGGAACGTTTGCGACAGAACCCAGAAAAGTCTGCGACAGAATCGGCACAACGTGCCCACATCGTGTCAAACTTTCGAAGGACTGGAATTTCATGAGGCATTTTCCGCTCTGGCTAACCGGCCTGCTTGTCGCCTGCCTGATCTCGCTGGCACCGTCAACACACGCGCAGGGATTTGTTCGTGCAGACCATCAGCAAATCGTGGATGGCAAGGGCGATCCCTTGATCATGCGCGGACTGGGTCTCGGAGGTTGGATGGTCCAGGAAGGCTATATGATGGGCCTGTCCAATCTGAAGGCGCAGCATATCATTCGCAGCCGCATTTCCCGCATCATCGGCGAGAAAAAGACCGAGCAATTCTATCAGTCTTGGCGCAACAACGCTGTGACGAAGGCCGACATCGACGCAATGGCCGGGTGGGGCCTCAACAGCGTGCGCCTGCCGATGCATTGGAACCTATTCATCAAGGGCACGCCCGGCCGCAACGCTACGGGCAGGATCGCCTGGAACGAAGAGGGCTTTCGGCGCGTCGATGCGCTGATTGCCTGGCTGAAGGCCAACGACATGTTTCTGATCCTCGACATGCACGCCGCTCCGGGTGGCCAGGGTCATGATATTGCTATTTCCGATCGCGATCCGGACAAGCCCTCCCTCTGGGACAGTCGCGACAATCAAGAGAAAATGATCGCACTTTGGAGTGAGATTGCCCGGCGCTATAAGGGTGAGCCGACCATTGCGGGTTACGATCTGCTCAACGAGCCAAATTGGGGTTTTCAGGACAAGAACGATAAAGGTGGCTGCCGAGAAACCGGCAACGAGCCGCTGCGCGATCTCTATGAACGCACCATCCGCGCCATACGAGCGATCGATAACAATCATATGCTGATTATTGAGGGCAATTGCTGGGGCAACAATTACCTCGGCATGCTGCCCATAGCCGATCGCAACACCGCGCTGAGCTTCCACAAGTACTGGACCCCCACGACGCAGGAGTCGATCGAGCCATTCCTGAAGTTGCGGGAACAATATGACATGCCGCTATGGAACGGCGAGTCCGGCGAGAACAGCAACGATTGGTACGCGCGCGCCGTCGCACTGCAAGAAAGGAATGGTATCGGTTGGTCGTGGTGGCCGTTAAAAAAGATCGGTGCGGGCAACCCGCTCGAAATCAAGACTGAGGCCGATTATCACCGCCTGTCCGCTTATCTTCGTGGTGAAGGGAACAAGCCTCCGCCCAAGGCGGCCTTCAACGGTCTAATGCAACTGGCAGCCGACAGCCGCTTCGACAGAAATGCGTATCATCAAGATGTGGTCGACGCCCTTTTGGGAGCCTCGGATCGCCATAAGAAGCGGCCATCCGGATCACAATAATTGCAATTGGGTGCCATCCTCTCTGTTGCGCAGTGATAGAATCCCAATGCGGTCAAGTTTTGGCCTGCATCCTGGGAAGAATTGACCCAACTGTTGACCACTGTCGGCTACCATTGCGGACATGAGGGATTCAATCTGAACTATGCGGCTCCGTGGTGGCAACCACTGTTCTGATCTTTTTGCCGTAATGCTGAAGGCTTCGAAGGTCCGTGGCGATTCCAAACTTGCTGCGGACACCAGAGTATTTGCGGCCATCAAACCGCGGCCTTTTTCCATCCCGCTGCGAGCAGACCGGCGCCAATCATCAGCGTTCCGCCAGTCCGATTGACCAGGCGTTGCACGCTTGGCTTACGGATCGTCTTTCGGGCCATCGAGGCCATGAGACCATAGGTGGTGGCATTCAACGTCGCCAGCGCCAGGAATGTCACCTCAAAGACGATCATCTGAAAAGTGATGGGCTTCGAGGTGTCGAGAAATTGCGGAAGAAAGGCGACGAAGAAAATGATGCTCTTCGGATTGAGCGCGGTCACTGCATAGGTGTGCAGGAAAATTCGCATCGGCCGCTCTTTAGCCGTCTCGGCATCTTCCGCATCGGCGGATCTGTCGGAGACCGGCACGCGCCAGAGCTTGATGCCGAGATAGATGAGATATGCCGCGCCGATCCACTTGAGCCCGGTGAAGATCGCAGCCGATGCGGCCAGCAATGCGCCAAGGCCCAGCATGGAAGCGGTCATTGCCGTGAAGTCGCCGAGCGCGACCCCTGCAACGGTGGCTGTGGTCGCCTTGCGGCCATGCCCGAGCGCATAGGATATGACGAGAAGGATTGTCGGTCCGGGGATCGCCAGCAGCACGGCGGATGCGGCGACAAAGGCAAGCCAGTGTTCGATAGACATGTGATGCTCCCAACTATTTCCAGGGAGCAATCCACAAGACCAAATGCTTGGCAAGCGCTGTCGCAAAATTTCTGATTGAAGCAACGCGGTTGCCTCTGACCTTTGCTCCCGCTTCCAGTCTGCCCGCACCCTTCATGCCCATGAAGATTTTTTTCATTTAGGGATGGCGAATTCTGTCATCTTTTCTATTCTGGCCGCTTTCCCTCCGCTCGTTCGAGCGCTTTATCCAGGATAGACGATGCAATCCGTATTCGATGGCCACAACGATGTTCTGCTGAGGCTCTGGCATCATACAAACGAAGGCGCCGATCCGGTCGCCGAATTCAGGGATGGGGTATCGATCGGCCATATCGATGCGCCGCGCGCCAAGGCTGGCGGTCTCGCCGGCGGGCTTTGTGCCATCTATATCCCCTCCGGCCATCTCGTCTTTGCCGAACCCGACCGCAACGGCCACTATTCGACGCCGCTCGCCGCACCGCTGGAGCGGGCGCCGTCGCTCGATATCGCATTGGAAATGGCGGCGATCGCACTCAAGCTCGACCGTGCCGGCGCCTGGAAGCTTTGCCGGTCGACCGCAGACATCCGCGACAGCATGGAAAAGGGCATTTTCGCCGCCGTCATGCACATGGAAGGCTGCGAGGCGATTGACGCGGATCTCGTCGCGCTCGAGACCTTCTATGCCGCCGGTCTGCGCTCGCTCGGTCCCGTATGGAGCCGCAACAATGTGTTTGCTCATGGCGTGCCCTTCGCCTATCCAAGTTCGCCGGATACCGGCCCCGGCCTGACGGATGCAGGTTTCGCGCTGGTGCGCGCATGCAATAGGCTCGGCATCGTCATCGATCTCGCCCATATCACCGAAAAGGGTTTCTGGGATGTGGCGAAGACATCGGACCAGCCGCTGGTCGCCAGCCATTCCAATGCCCATGCGCTGACCCCGGTCGCGCGCAACCTCACCGACAAGCAGCTCGATGCCATCAAGGAGAGCCGTGGGATCGTCGGTCTCAACTATGCGACCGCTATGCTGCGCGAGGACGGTCGCTCGGATGCCGACACGCCGATCGAGGTGATGATCCGTCATCTCGACCATCTCATCAAACGCGTCGGCATCGATTGCGTCGGCCTTGGATCGGACTTCGACGGGGCGACGATTCCGGCGGATATCGGCGATGCCGCCGGCAATCAAAAGCTGATTGCTGCGCTCCGGAACGTTGGCTATGGTGAGGCCGATCTTGCGAAGCTGTGCAGGGAGAACTGGCTTCGTATTCTGGCGTCCGCCTGGGGAGAGGGCAGCGCGCCGCGTGCATAATCAGACTGATAAAAGTCCAAATAAGGGAACGAAAATATGATGATGACCAGGATGAACCGCAGCTTCCGCGCCCTTTCGGCCGGCGCGGCTCTCTCGATTTTGCTGATGGCTGCGCCGAGCGCCTTTGCTGAAACGCCGAAGGATACGCTGGTCGAGGGTTTCGCCTTCGACGACATCCTCAGCATGGACCCGGCTGAGGCCTACGAGCTCTCCACTGCCGAAATCACCGGCAACACCTACAGCCTGCTCGTCCGCCTCGATATCAAGGATACCTCCAAGATCCAGGGCGATCTTGCCGAGAGCTGGTCAGTCTCCGACGATCATCTGACCTATACGTTCAAGCTGAAGCCCGGCCTGAAATTTGCCTCCGGCAATCCGATTACCGCCGAGGATGTTGCATGGTCCTTCGAGCGTGTTATCAAGCTCGACAAGAGCCCGGCCTTCATTCTCAGCCAGTTCGGCCTCACCGGCGACAACGTCACGGAAAAGGCCAAGGCAACCGATCCGAACACCTTCGTCTTCACCGTCGACAAGCCTTACGCACCGAGCTTCGTGCTGAACTGCCTGACGGCCACCGTCGCGAATGTGGTCGACAAGAAGCTGGTTCTGCAACACGTCAAGCCGGCGACGCCGACGGCGGATTTCAAGTATGACAACGACTTCGGCAATAGCTGGCTGAAGACCGGCTTTGCCGGCTCAGGACCATTCAAGCTGCGCGAATGGCGCGCCAACGAGGCCGTGGTTCTCGAGCGTAATGAAAGTTACTACGGCGACAAGCCGAAGCTTGCCCGCGTCATTTACCGCTTTATGAAGGAAAGCTCGGCGCAGCGCCTGGCGCTGGAGAACGGCGATATCGACATTGCCCGCAACCTGTCGCCGAACGATCTCGCCGCCGTCGAGAAGAACGCGCAGCTTGCCTCGACCAGTGCGCCGAAGGGTACGATCTATTACATCAGCCTCAACCAGAAGAACCCAAACCTTGCCAAGCCGGAAGTGCAGCAGGCTTTCAAGTACCTGGTCGACTATGACGCCATCGGCAAGACGCTGATCAAGGGGATCGGCGAAATCCACCAGACTTTCGAGCCGAAGGGCCTGCTCGGCGCGCTGGACGAAAATCCGTTCAAGCTCGATATCGCCAAGGCCAAGGAACTGCTCGCCAAGGCCGGCTTGCCCAACGGCTTCTCCGTGACCATGGACGTGCGCAGCATCGAGCCGGATACCGGTGTCGCCACATCGATCCAGCAGACGCTCGGCCAGGCCGGTATCAAGGTGGAGATCATCCCCGGTGATGGCAAGCAGAAGCTGACCAAATATCGCGCCCGCAACCACGACATCTATTTCGGCAATTGGGGCATAGACTATTGGGATCCCCATTCCAACGCCGATACGTTCACGAACAATCCCGACAACTCCGACGCCGGCACCAACAAGACGCTCACCTGGCGTAATACCTGGACGACGCCGGAGCTCGACAAGGAAACAAAGGCCGCCCTGTTCGAGGTTGATACCGCCAAGCGCGCTGCCATGTATCAGGATATCCAGAAGAAGTTCCTGGATGCCAGCCCCTTCGTCATCCTGTTCCAGCAGACGGAAGTCGCCGCCTACCGCAAGGACGTGAAGGACTTCAAGCTGGGTCCGAGTTCCGCCAGCAACTTCGTCTGGCCGACGTCAAAGTGATAATCCGGCAGGATTAATTCCTTGAGCACTGTCGAGCGGAAAATGGACGTGCAGCCCAAGAAGGGGCGTGCCGCCCCTTCTTGGGAGATTGGTAATATCTCCGAGGTAAGGCCGCACACCAAGGTGTGCCATAATGGCTTGACTATTGAAAGCACGATCAAGATAAGCGGCCGCTGTGATCTCACGCTCAGGCCTGCATGAGTGTGTCGCACCGTGGAGCGAGCCGCACATTGGCAACTTTTTGACCATCACCTGCCGGCAAGTGAATTCACCGCAGGCATGGCAAGGTAGGAAAATGGAGCAAATGGCGTGTTCGTCGGATACTGTGTTTATTCAGCGTCGCCGCCGATTTCCATATATCGCGCCAATGCCAGAGCTGCATTCAGCATGTGCTCGCGCATGATCAAAGCCGCCTCTGTCGCATCGCCCCGCATCATTGCTCGCAAGATCGCCTCATGCTCGAGGAATGACGCGGCCAGTCGCTTCGGTTGACGCAGCTGAGTTCTGCGGAATGGCAGGAGCCGTGCACGAAGCCGCATCAATTCATCAAACAGAAACTCGTTATGTGCGCTGCGATACAATGTTTCGTGGAAAGACAAATTGAGCTTGTCATACTGTTCGAAATCATCTGACTTCGCAGCAAGCGCGGAAGCCTCGTGAATTTCACTAAGTACGGCGCGTTCCATGCCAGTTATCCGATGCGTTGCCAGACGGACGCACATGCATTCCATTTCTGCGGTCACTTCGAACATCTCCATCAGCCGCGGCAAGGTCAGCGGCAGGACGGTCGCGCCACGCCGCGGGCGAATCTCGACCAGGCCGATCGCTTCCAACTGACGTAGAGCCTCCCGCACCGGCGTGCGAGAAGCGCCAAAGCGGCTACTTAGTGTTGCCTCGTCCAAACTTGAGCCTGGTCTTATGGCGCCCGAGGAAATCTCATCCATCAGGACCATTTTAATGCGCTGGCCGATCGATCCAGCTTCTTCAAATTCTGTCATTTCAAACCTTGCTTCGGAATTTGCGGGCAATTTTTCGATTCTACACCATCCTGCCCGACCGGTAGCAATCAACATGAAATTTCAAGCCGCATCCGCCTTGTTCTGCCTATTGGCGATCAGATCATCAACGACAGCCGGATCGGCCAGCGTCGACGTATCGCCAAGCGCGCCGAAATCGTCTTCAGCGATCTTGCGCAGGATGCGGCGCATGATCTTGCCGGAGCGGGTTTTCGGCAGGCCGGGGGTGAACTGGATCTTGTCGGGCGAGGCAATCGGGCCGATTTCGGTGCGAACATGTTTCACCAACTCCTGCCGCAACGCGTCCGAGCCCTCCTGTCCGACCATCAGCGTCACGTAGCAATAGATGCCCTGGCCCTTGATCGAATGCGGATAGCCGACAACGGCCGCCTCTGAAACATGCTTGTGCGAGACCAGCGCCGATTCGACCTCGGCCGTGCCGAGACGGTGGCCGGAGACGTTGAGGACGTCGTCGACGCGGCCGGTGATCCAGTAATAGCCATCCTCGTCGCGGCGGCAGCCGTCGCCGGTGAAGTACTTGCCTTTATAGGTGGAAAAATAGGTCTGGATGAAACGCTCGTGATCGCCATAGACCGTGCGCATCTGGCCGGGCCAGCTGTCGGCGATGACGAGATTGCCGTCGGCAGCACCTTCCAGCACTTTGCCTTCGCTATCGACCAGCTCCGGCTGGACACCGAAGAAGGGCAGGGTGGCGGAACCGGGCTTCAGGTCCGTCGCGCCCGGAAGCGGCGTGATCATGTGGCCGCCGGTTTCCGTCTGCCACCAGGTATCGACGATCGGGCTGCGGCTGTCGCCGACCACCTTATAGTACCATTCCCAGGCTTCCGGATTGATCGGCTCGCCGACCGTGCCGAGGAGTCGCAGGCTGGAGCGCGACGAACGCTTGACGAAATGATCGCCGGCACCCATCAGCGAGCGGATCGCCGTCGGTGCAGTGTAGAAGATATTGACCTTGTGCTTGTCGATGATGTCCCAGAAACGGCCCTGATCGGGGTAGTTCGGCACGCCCTCGAACATCAGCGAGGTCGCGGCATTCGCCAGCGGACCATAGACGATATAGGAATGGCCGGTGACCCAGCCGACATCGGCGGTGCACCAGTAGATATCGCCGGGGTGATAGTCGAAGGTATATTCATGCGTCATCGCCGCATAGACGAGATAGCCGCCTGTGGTGTGCAGCACACCCTTCGGCTTGCCGGTCGAACCTGACGTATAGAGGATGAAGAGGGGATCTTCCGCCTTCATCTTCGCCGGCGGACAATCCGCCTTCACCTTGGCAGTTTCCTCGTGATACCAGAGATCGCGACCGGGCGCCCAGCCGGTTTTGCCGCCGGTGCGACGCACGACCAGAACCTTCTCGACGGTGACAAATTGCTTGGCGGCGATATGGATCGCCGTATCGGTGTTTTCCTTGAGCGGAATCGGCTTGCCGCCGCGCAAGCCCTCGTCACAAGTGATGACGAAGGTCGACTGGCAATCAACGATGCGGCCACCCAGCGCTTCCGGTGAGAAACCGCCGAAGACGACGGAATGCACAGCACCAATGCGGGCGCAGGCGAGCATCGCATAGGCGGCTTCCGGGATCATCGGCATATAGATAGTGACGCGGTCGCCCTTCTTGACGCCGTGCTTCTTCAAGACGTTCGCCAGCCGGCAAACATGCTCGTAGAGCTCGTTATAGGTGACCTTCTTGTCGATATAAGGGTTGTCGCCTTCCCAGATAAAGGCGACGCGATCGCCGTGCTTCTTCAGGTGACGGTCGATGCAATTATAGGAAACATTGGTCAGCCCATCCTCGAACCATTTGATCGAGACCTTGCCGGTAAACGACGTATTTTTGACCCTGGTGTAGGGTTTGAACCAGTCGATGCGCTGGCCATGCTTACCCCAGAACTTGTCGGGATCCTCGACGCTCTGCCTGTACCATTTCTGATATTTCGCCTGGTCGATCAACGCTCGCGCCTTGACCGGTTTCGTCACCGGATGAATCTTTTCCGACATGGTGTCCTCCTCAAATCATGGCGCCCTCAGTCGAGATTATGGGCACTAATTTGCGCAATCAATAGCAGGTCAAGTGGCGGCGGCAATTAGACAAAGATCAAATCAGGTGCAAAGAATTGCAATTCCCCAACGCTGCGGTTATATAGGGCCATATTTCCCGGACAATAAGGTGTTACACCCCGGACCGCGACACCGGCGCGGACTGACAGAAGGACTATATCTATGGCTCAACAATTGCTCATGCCGAAGGCAACGGCCATCTGGCTTGTGGACAATACAGCCTTGTCATTCGACCAGATCGCGCAGTTCTGCAAGCTGCATCCGCTCGAAGTTAAGGCCATTGCCGATGGCGAAGCCGCCCAGGGCATCAAGGGCCTCGACCCGATCGCCACCGGCCAGCTGTCGCGTGACGAAATCGCCCGTGCCGAAGGCAATCCGAACCATAAGCTGAAGATTTCCGAGCCGAAGGTCCGCGTGCCGGAATCCAAGCGTCGTGGCCCGCGCTACACGCCGGTTTCCAAGCGCCAGGATCGCCCGAACGCCATTCTCTGGCTGGTACGCAACCATCCGGAACTGAAGGACGCGCAGATTTCCCGTCTGGTCGGCACCACCAAGTCGACCATCGAGCAGATCCGTGACCGCACCCACTGGAACTCGACGAATCTGGCACCGATGGACCCGGTAACGCTCGGCCTCTGCAGCCAGATCGATCTCGATATGGAAGTCGAAAAGGCCGCCAAGGGCCGTCCGCTGCCGACCGCTGCCGAACTTGGCGCAACGTTGCAGCCGGCGCAGGAAACCGAGAAGCTCGGCTTCAGCTATGAGCGCGACGAGCCCAAGGAAAAGGAAATCGACGCCGATGCCGTCTTCGCCAAGCTGAAGTCGCTGAAGTCCACCACGCCTGATGATGATGACGATCAGTACTGAGACGCGATCAATCGCCTGTTTTCAAAGCCCTGGTCTCCCGACCGGGGCTTTATTTTTTGAGGTGTCACGAAACTATCGCGCCCCGAAAATCGCCGAACCGACACGGACACTCGTAGCGCCGAAGGCAACCGCGATCTCATAATCACTCGACATGCCCATCGAGAGCTTGTCTACGCCGGCCTTTCTCGCCAGTTTGGCCAGGAGCGCGAAATGCGGCCCCGGATTCTCGTCCGCTGGCGGAATGCACATCAAGCCCTCAATCGAAAGCCCAAGCTCGTTACGGCAGAGATCGACAAAGGCGACGGTATCGTCGGGTGCAATCCCGGCCTTCTGCGGCTCCAGGCCGGTATTGACCTGCACGTAAAGCCTGATCGCCTTGCCCTGCCGCTTGATTTCATCGGCGAGCGCACGCGCGATCTTTTCCCGGTCGACCGTCTCGATGACGTCGAACAGCGCCACGGCGTCAGCCGCCTTGTTCGATTGCAGCGGCCCGATCAGATGCAGCTCGATGTCGGGCGTCTCGGCTTTCAGATCCGGCCATTTGCCCTGGCTTTCCTGCACGCGGTTTTCGCCGAACACGCGCTGGCCAGCCGAGATCGCCGGGCGGATCGCGTCGGCATCGAAGGTCTTGGAGACGGCAACGAGCTGCACGGCGCCACCGGGCCGGCCGGCCTGACGTTCCGCCACCGCGATATGGGAACGAACCTCGTTCAACCGCTCTTGAAGTTCCATCTTTTCGCCTCGATATATCTGCCTATTCCCGAGACTTTGCAGTAATGAGGCAAGCGGCCTTTGCCAAGGGTGAATGCCGCAGAATCGGGCTTTGCATTGCAAGATAAAGCACTTGCCGTGCCTGCTAAACTTGACGCTTGGTTGGTTTCGTGATGAAGGTCACGGCCAACTCCCCATGATTTTCCGGAATACAAGAACAGATGGCTACCGAACGTTATAACCCGCGCGATGCCGAACCCCGCTGGCAGCAGAAATGGAACGATGAGAACGTCTTTCTCACCGACAACGCCGATCCGCGCGAGAAATATTACGTCCTAGAGATGTTCCCCTATCCGTCGGGCCGCATCCATATG
>Ga0075370_10000516_pt1 | contig 14743 bp, 9 predicted proteins | sample EndMethybrTD3035_FD_71398 | JGI IMG/M metagenome (GOLD analysis project Ga0075370, IMG submission 71398) | Populus endosphere microbial communities from Tennessee, USA - Endosphere MetaG P. TD hybrid TD303-5 | ecosystem: Host-associated > Plants > Roots > Endosphere | place: USA: Tennessee... | reverse complement strand
GACCTCTCGGTGTCAGGATCCTCGTGTTCGGGGCTGCGGACACCGGTGAGATGATCGTCCGAGAGCTGAAGAAGAGCGACCAGTATCGTGTGGTCGGCCTGCTCGACGACGATTCCCAGAAGCACGGGCGCCGGATACACGGCGTCGAGGTGCTCGGTGGCCGCAACGAGCTCCCTCGCGTCGTCGCCGAAAAGAAGCCCTCCGAGCTGTTGATCGCGTTGACGAGGCCGGATCCGGCGCTGATGCGGGATCTCGTCAGGCTGCTCGCGCCGTTCAGCGTCAAGCTGAGCATCGTCTCGCTGCGGACGCAGGCGGCGGGCGAACGCTCGGCGAGGCCCGAGACACGCGACGTGCAGCTCGAAGATCTACTGGCGCGTCCAGTCGTCTACGTCGATCAGCAGCCGGTCAACAGGTTGCTCTCGAGCCGTCACATCATGGTGACTGGAGCTGGCGGTTCGATTGGCTCCGAGCTCTGTCGCCAGATCGTCGCGCACCGGCCGGCGTCACTGGTGCTGGTGGACCGCTACGAGAACGGTCTTCACGCGACCCGGCTCGACCTCGAGGGAGCGCGCGGCGCGACGCGTCTGGTTGCCGCGGTGGCGGATGTCACCGACGCGCAGCGAATGGAGGCGCTGTTCCAACAGCACCGCCCTTCGATCGTTTTTCATTCGGCGGCGCACAAACACGTGCCGTTGATGGAAGAGAACCCGTGCGAGGCGGTGAAGAACAACGTGAGCGGCACCCGCATCGTCGCGGAGCTGGCGCACAAGCACGGCGTCGAACGTTTCGTCCTGATCTCGACCGACAAGGCCGTCAATCCGACCAGCGTCATGGGCGCGTCGAAGCGCGCGGCCGAACTGGTGATTCGAGCGTCGGCCCAGCAGGGGAGCACGTCCTTCAGTACGGTCCGCTTCGGCAACGTCCTCGGCAGCAATGGCAGCGTCATCCCGCGGTTCATGGATCAGATCCGCGCTGGCGGTCCCGTCACCGTTACGCACCCGGACGTGCGACGGTTCTTCATGCTGATACCGGAAGCGGTCCAACTCGTCATTCAGGCGGCGGCGGCTGCGCAAAACGGCGCGACGTACGCCCTGGACATGGGCGAGCAGATCAAGCTGGTCGACATGGCGCGCAACCTCATCCGGCTGTCCGGGCTATCGCCTGATGAGGACATCGCGATTGAGTTCGTCGGCCTCAGACCCGGAGAGAAGCTGTCTGAGGAACTGGTGGGCCTCGGCGAGCGCTCCCAGCCGAGCGGGATCGGCAACATCCTGTCGATTCATGTCGACGAGGCCCTGGATCCCTCCTTGATGCTGCGCATCGCCGACCTCGAACGGGATGCCGCCGGCGGGGCCGCGTCCGAAGTCCTGTCGGGCCTCTACGATCTCGTCGGCCGGGCTCAAGAGACGTCGGCGACCGCGGACGTTGCCGCGCCGTTGCTGGCAGCGAAGGACGTCTGGGTCGTGGATCGACCGCAAGTGTGCCCTGATTGCCAGCACGGCGTTCATCGGTCGCGCGCTCGCGGCATGCGCGAGGGATTCATCCGCGGCCTCACGCATCAGCGGTTGTACCGCTGCGAGAAGTGCGGCTGGCGGGGATGGCTGACACCGCTGGAGTATCCCGCGCCACCTCTTGCCGAGGCGCTGGATCCGGTCAATCTCGCACAGGTGGACGAGGCGCTCACCGAGACGGTCGAACCTCATCTGTTGTGGACACCACCCAAGCCGAGCTAGTTCTCACGATGCTATCCTTTAGAGTTTTCGGCGAGAGTGCCGGCTCCGGCGCCGTCCGCTCCTGAACGCCACTATGTTTGCCCAGTCGATTGCGGCCGCTCTCGCCCTCCTGATTCCGGCGACCGCTCTAGCGCAGCTGCCGCCTCCGCGCACGGTCGACGAGGTTCGCAAGGACGCACGCATGCACATCGGCGCGCTCTACGTCACGCCCGAGGTGCAGCTCAAGGAGCTTGGCGTCGACACGAATGTCTTCAACCAGGCGAGCGATCAGCAGTCGGATTTCATGTTCAACGTCAACCCGAAGGCAAACGCGTGGGTGCCGTTCGGACGCCGGGCGCTGCTCACGACATCGGCCGGCACGGACCTGGTGTGGTTTTCGAAGTTCACGAGTCAACGGTCCATCGACCCGGCACTTGGCGCTCGAACGGAGCTGTTTCTCAACCGCCTGACACTGTTCGGCCAGTACGACTATCTCAACTCGCACGAGCGGTCGAACCAGGAGATCGATCTCCGAACCCGCCACATCGATCGATCCGCGCTCGCCGGCGGCGCCTACCGGCTGACCCCGAAGACGTCCGTGGAATTCACTGGCCGTCTCAGCACGCTGCGCTACGCCGATGATGGCGCCCCGCTCGGGACGCGCCTCTACGAAACGCTGAACCGTGACACCACCGCGGTGGGGGGCGGCGTGATTGTCCGTGTCACTCCATTGACGACGTTCGTGGTGCGCGCGGCGAGCGAGACGGACGACTACGAGTTCTCGACGGACCGCAATGCGAAGAGCTTCCGCATCATGCCCGGCGTCGAGTTCAAGCCACGTGCGTTGATCAGCGGGTCCGCGTCCGTCGGGTTTCGCCGCTTCGCGGCCCAGGACAATGTGTCGCTGCCCGAATACACCGGCGTCGTCGCGCTGACGGCCCTGTCCTACACGCTGCGGGGGTCGACGACGTTCGGAGCCACCGTCTCGCGCGACGTCCATCCGTCGTTCGAGCGATTGCAGCCCTACTACGTGAGCACGGATGCCGGCGCATCCGTGCGCAGGGCCCTCGGTCCTCGGTTCGACGCGCTGGTGTCGGTCGACCGGTATCTCTATGACTACCGGAATTTCACCGGGGCGGCCGCGACGGAAGGCACCAACGCGCGGACGGACACGACCTGGATCTATCGCGGCAGTCTCGGCTACCGGCCGAGCCGCGACACCCGGATCGCGTTTGGCGTGTCGTACGCGCAGCGCAATTCGACCACTCTCGATTTTCGCGAATATGACCGCCTGCGTGTCGGCGTGGTCATCACCACCAACGGTTCCTAGCATGTGGACACATACGTTCGTTCGCGCCCTGCTCATTGGTTGCTGTGTTCTGCTGACAGCCCGTGCGACCCCAGCGCAGCCGGCCGCCGATTACACCATCGGCCCCCTCGATATCCTCAGTGTCCAGGTGTTCGACCAGCCCGAGCTGGCCGGCAAGTACACCGTCGAAGCAGACGGCACGCTCACCTTTCCGCTGATTGGCCGCGTGAAGGCAGCAGGCCTGAGCGTGCGCACATTCGAGACCGAGCTGAAGAAGCGCCTGTCGGACGGCTTCTTCCGCAACCCGCAGGTCACCGTGGCGATTGAGCAGTACCGGAGCCAGCGGATCTTCGTCATGGGAGAAGTCCGCGCACCCGGTCCCGTTCCCCTGACCGGCGGGATGACGTTGATCGAAGCGCTGGCCCGGGCCGGCTCGACGCTGCCGAGCGCGTCGGGAGAGGTCTCGGTCGTGCGTCCGCCGCAGGGAGCCAAGGCCGCCACCGCGGGCGGAGCGGAGATTCTGCGCGCGACCATCCGGGATCTCGAGAGCGGCGCCCTGAAGCAGAACATCGAACTCCACGACGGCGATCAGATCTTCGTCGTCCGCGCCGAGACGGTGTATGTGTTCGGCCAGGTCCGTACTCCCGGCGCCTACGGCATACAGAAGGACACGACGGTACTGCAGGCGCTGTCCCTCGCCGGAGGGGTCACCGAGAACGGGGCCATGAACCGCATCAAGATCGTCAGGGTCGTGAACGGTGAAACGAAGGAAGTCAAAGTGAAGCTCACCGACGTCGTGCGCCCTGGTGACACGATCAAGGTTCCTGAAAGGTACTTCTGATGCCCGGCCCGGATATCGACGTGCAGCGTCCCCGTCAGACAGAGCTTCATTCCGTGCCTCGAATCATGCCTCGCGATCACCTCGCCTCCCCGCGGCCCGCGCACCTGCTGGACTATGTGAAGGTCGTCTACCGGCGGCGCTGGATCGTGATCGTCTTCCTCACGATCGGCGCGGTGCTGGGCGTGATCGAAGCGACGAACAACACCCGGGAATACGAAGGCAAAGTCCAGTTTCTCATCGAGTCGAACGAACCGCAGGTCACCAATTTCAAGGGGATTGGCCAGGGAACCATCAGCGGCCTCAGCGAGGAGATGTTCTACCAGACCCAGGTGCGCGTCCTGAAGAGCCGGACGCTCGCACGGCGTACCCTGGACTCGCTCAATCTCTGGCATCATCCTGACTTCGGCGGCGGCGGTGCATCCGGCGGCGGATCGACATGGAGCTTCAGCCCGACCAAGGCGTTCGGCGCGGGCGTGTCGGCGGTCAAAGGATTCTTCAGCCGGCCCGACGCGCCGACGGGCGATCCGCGCGGGGAAGCGGCTGAGACCCGGCAGCAATCGAGGGCCATCGACATCTTTCTGTCGCAGCTCGACGTGACGCTTCCCCGCAACAGCCGCATCCTCACCATCGCGTTCCGGGCGTCCGAGCCGAAGCTGGCGGCGGACGTGGCGAACGCGGTGTCCCGCGGATATATCGAATTGAACCTCGAGAGCCGGCTGAACCAGGCCAAAGACGCCAGCGATTTTCTCGGCGAGCAGCTCGCCTCGCAGCGGAAGCAGGTCGAGACGAACGAGCAGGCGCTCCAGCGTTACCGCGAGCAGAACGACGCCGTGTCGCTGGACGAGCGGCAGAACATCGTCGTCCAGAAGCTCGCGGATCTGAACTCGGCCGTCACGAAAGCCAAGACGCTGCGCATCGAGAAGGAAGCGCTCTACAACCAGTTGAAGCAGATCAGCGACAACAAGGACGCGATCGACACCTTCCCGGCGATTCTCGCCGACGGCTACATCCAGCAGTTGAAGGCCGACGTGGCATCGCTCCAGCGGCAGCAGGCACAGCTGGCCGAACGCTACGGCGAACGGCATCCGGACTTGATCAAGGCGGCGAACGCCGTCCAGGCCGCGGAGCTGAGGCTCCGGACCGAAATCAACAAGGTCGTGCAATCAGTCCGGAACGACTACCTCTCCGCGCACGCGCAGGAAACCAGCCTGGCCCAAGCGCTCGAGGCGCAAAAGAGCGAGGCCCAGCAGCTGAACCGGAAAGCGATCGAGTACGGCGTGCTGCAGCGTGACGCGGCGATGAACCGCCAGCTGTTCGACAGCCTGCTGCAGCGGTCCAAGGAGACCGGGATCGCGGGCGAGTTGAAAACCAGCAGCGCGCGTGTCGTCGACCCGGCCGAAGTGCCGCGATCCGCGATGCCGCGCAACCGCATTCGTGACTTTCTCTTCGGTGCGTTGGGCGGTCTCCTGATCGGTCTCGGACTCGCGTTCTTCTTCGACTACCTCGACAACCGGATCAAGACGCCCGACGAGATACGTGCGCACCTGGGCCTGCCGTTCCTGGGCCTGCTCCCGATGGTCGTACCCAACGGCAAGACGCCGTCGGCGGGATTGCTGCTGAAGAACGGCATGGCGGCGCCGCTGGCCGAGGCCCTCCGGACGCTTCGCACGAACGTGCTGTTCTCGTCGGCGGACGAGGGCATGCGCTCGCTTCTCGTCACGAGCACCCAGCCCGGCGAGGGCAAGACGATGGTGTCCTGCAATCTGGCCCTGGCCCTGGCGCAGGCGGGACACCGCGTCCTGTTGATTGACGCCGACCTCCGTCAGCCCAAGGTACACAAGACGCTGGAGATCCGTCAGGGGCCCGGCCTGTCCAACCTGATCGTCGGAGCCGTGAAATTCGCCGACGCGACCGTGAAAGGGCCGGTCGAGGGACTGTGGGTTCTCACCGCGGGCAACGTCCCGCCCAACCCCGCCGAGTTGCTCGGTTCCCGGCGCTTCAGGGAGTTCATCGGCAAACTCCACGCGCATTTCTCCTGGGTCGTCATCGACTCGCCACCAGTCCTGGCTGTGACCGACGCCGTCATCGTCAGCCACTCGGTCAGTGACGTCCTGCTGGTGGTCGGCTCCGAAATGACGGCGCGCAATTCCGCCCAACAGGCGCTGAGCCAGCTCGAAAACGCACAGGCCCGCATGATCGGCGCGGTGCTGAATCGTGTCGAACTGCAGCGTCATCCGTACTACTACGAGAGCTACTCACGCGCCGAGTATTCGCGGTACTACACAGCGGTGTAGGACCGGGATCCTTCCCGCCGCTCGCCATCACATTCGTGAGCCCTCAGACCATCGCACGGCCCATCCGCCTGGTGGCAGGCCTGTTGAGCGAAAACGCGCTCACCGCCGTCGCCTTCACCGCGTGCGCGCTCGGCCAGTCGGCGACCAGGGCCGGCACGTTGTGGCTGATCAAGGAGTTCCTCCAGAGAACGCTCACGGGCGGAGACTCCAGCGCCGCACGCCTGTATGCGGCAGGAGGCGTCATCTTCGTCGCGTGGATGACGACGGCACTCTTCGAGTACGGAGCGAAGATCACCCAGCAGAGTCTGATGCGGCGGATCGAGCTGTCCGCCATGATGCGGATCGTCCGTCACATGCTGACGCTCTCGGTCGGCTTCTTCGAGCGCAACAGCCACGGCGACCTGGTCACGCTGGCGCGGGGCGACATCGCGTCGCTGAGGGACGTGGTCAGCTCGGCGTGCACCGTCGTCATTTCCGCCGCGACGTTCATCGCCCTGCTGGTCACGGCGTTCGCGCTGAACAGCCGTCTCGCCTTCTGGGGACTGGTCGTTTTCCCCCTGCTCGCGGCGCCGATCATCGTCCTTGGCAACCGCATTCGCCATAGCGCCGAGCGGCGGCGTCACTTCACCTACCGTCTGCTGGATGTCTTCGTGCAGCTCTTCTCGGGCATCCGTCTGATCAAGGTCTACCGGCGTGAGCAGGACGAAATCCGCAGCTGCGAGCGCCTGGGTCAGGCCTACTACCAGACGCTGCTCGATTCGCTGCGCGCCCGCGCCCTCGCCGGTGCGCTGCTCGAAAGCGTTGCCGGCTTCGGCATCGTCCTCGTCATCGTGCTCGGGGGGGGGCAGTTGCTCGACGGCACGATGCAGTGGCCGTCGCTGCTGACGATGCTGATGGTGCTGATGTCGATGCACGAGCCGCTGAAACAGGTCGTGCACTCGCAGGCGACGCTGAAGGAACAGGCACCGAGCCTGGTCCGGATCGGCACGTTGCTCGACGCGCAACCCGACGTGCAGGAGCATCCCGAGGCCGAGCCCGTGACGGGCGCGCCACAGCGGATCACGTTCCGCGACGTGTCGTTCGCCTACCCCGGACGCCACTCCACGCTGTCGAACATCGACTTCGAGATCCACTCCGGCGAAACCATCGGCGTCGTCGGACCTTCCGGCGCCGGCAAGACGACGCTGCTCGGGTTGATTGCGCGGTTCTTCGATCCGACCCGCGGCCAGGTGTCGTTCGACGGCACGGATCTGCGGCGGCTGCGGATCGGCGACGTGATGCAGCAGTTCGCCCTGGTGGGGCAGGAGCCCTTCCTGTTCAACGACACGATCCGTGAAAACATTCGCTACGGCCGGCTCTCCGCGACCGACGACGAGATTGAAGTCGCGGCGCGTGCCGCCTGTATCCACGACGAGATCCTGACACTCCCGGACGGCTACGGCACGGTCGTCGGCGTCGGCGGCATGCGGCTCTCCGGCGGACAGCGCCAGCGCCTGAACATCGCCCGCGCCGTGATCAAGGACGCGCCCATTCTCCTGCTCGACGAAGCGACGAGCTCGCTCGACTCGGTCGCCGAGCTCCAAGTCCAACAAGCCATCGACTCGCTCATGCAGGGGCGCACGTCGATCGTCATCGCCCACAGGTTGTCGACGCTCCGGAGCGCCGACCGTCTCGTCGTGCTCAACGGCGGACGGATCGAAGCAATCGGCCGTCACGACGACCTGCTGCTGATGAACCCGACCTATCGTTCGTTGTGGGAAACGCAGAGCCGCATGAACCGCGGGAAAGGGACGACGGCATCGGCCGACCCCGTGCCCGCTCTTCATGGGGTTCGCGAGGTACATTCGTGAACGCTGATTCGATCGAGGGACGCACCGCGCCGGACGTGTCACGGCTCTTCGTCAGCGAGAACGACTCGCTGCGCACCGCAATGGAACGGATTTCGGCCGCGCGATCCCACGGGTTGCCGAGTGGGTTGGCCATCATGGTCGACGCTGCCGCCGTGCTGCGGGGCGTGGTGACCGACGGCGACATCCGGCGCGCGCTCCTCGCCGGCGCGTCACTCGACGAACTGGTCGGCCGCGTCGCCACACGGAACCCGATCGTGTTCGACGCGGAGATGAGTTACCGCGAGATCATCGAGCAACTGCCGAGAATGGTCGTGTCGACCGGCCGCTACCGCGGCGGGATCGTCGAGCGGATCATCCTGACGGACCGAGCTGGGCGCGTCGAACGCGTCCTCGATTTCTTCGAGCTGTGGCGCAACCAGAACATGCGCCACCGCAGCATCCAGATCATCGGACTGGGATATGTGGGCCTCACGCTGGCACTGGCGATGGCGGACGCGGGTTACCGGGTGCTCGGGGTGGAGCGCAATCAGCAGGTGCGCGACGCGCTGAACGCCGGCGCCCCGCATATCTTCGAGACCGGGCTCGAGCCGATGTTGCGGCATCACCTGGGCACGAACCTGACGATCAGCGGAGAGCATCTCGCCGGCGTCGACGTGCACGTGCTCGCCGTCGCCACGCCGCTCGGGCCGGGAGGACGGGCGGATCTCAGCCAGCTGCTGCTCGCGGCGGAGGAGCTCGGTACCCGCCTCGCCTTCGGACACCTGGTCATCGTGCGCTCCACGATTCCGGTCGGAACGACGAGAGGACAGCTCCTGCCGATTCTCGAGCGGGCTTCGGGGCTGCGGTGCGGCCGTGATTTCCATCTGGCGTTCGCGCCCGAGCGGACGCTCGCCGGCCGCGCACTGGCGGAACTGCGCACGCTGCCGCAGGTGATCGCCGGCGTCGATCAGAACTCCCGCGACCTGGCGGCGGGCATCTTCCGTGAGATGACGTCGTCGATCGTCGCCGTCGAGACGCTCGAAGAGGCGGAGATGGTGAAGCTGGTCAACAACAGCTACCGCGATCTGACGTTCGCGTTCGCCAACGAGCTGTCGATCGTCTGCGAGCACTATGGCCTGGATGTCCGGCGCGTGATCGCGGCGGCGAACAACGGGTATGCGCGAGGGAACGTGCCGATGCCGAGCCCCGGCGTCGGCGGGTCGTGCCTGCGTAAAGATCCCCACATCTTCGCCGAGGTGGCGCACGCGGCGGGCATTCCCACGTCGCTGACCCGGCTCGGGCGCGAAGTGAACGAATCGATGCCGTCGCGCATCGTGGCCAAGGTGGGCCGTGCGCTCGAGGCGGCCGGCAAGCGCCCCGCCACGAGCCGTTTCTTTCTGATCGGCCTCGCGTTCAAGGGGGACCCGGAGACGTCCGACCTGCGCGATTCGACGTCGCTGGCGATCCTCGACCTGCTTCGGCCGCTCGCGGGCGAGATTCGCGGCTTCGACGCCATCGTCCCCGCCGCGGAGCTGCGCCGGCTGGGTGTCGTTCCGTGCGACATCGACGAGGGATTCTCCGGCGCCGACTGCGTGATGCTGCTGAACAACCATCGGCGCCACGCCACCATCGACCTCTATCGCGGCCTCGCGGCGATGAACAGGCCGGGCGTCTATTTCGACGGATGGGGCATGCTGCTGCCCGAGGAACACGGAGGCGCGACGATCGATGGCGTGCTCTGTCTGGGCTTGAGCAGCATGGTGCCCGCCACGGTGTGAAGGTGCCGGTCAAGCAGCGACGCGTGGCGATCGTCGTCTGCGCGAACGGCCTGGGTCATTTCGTGCGGACGCTGCACATCGCGTCCGCACTGCTCAGCCGCGCCCACGCGGTCACTCTGACGATCGTCGCCAGCGAGTGGCAGCTGCAGGTGCTGGCGGAGTGGCCGATGCTCGTGCGCTTCCGGTCCGACGCCCGCGTCAGCATCGTCTGCGCGAGCCTCTATCCGCGCTGGAGCACGGCGAAGACGTATTTCGACGATCCGTCGATCCTCGACTGGCACGCGGCCCTCGCCGCGTTGCATCTCGACGCATACGATCTGGTGCTCTCGGACAATCTCGTCGAGACCCTGCGCTATTCGCCGCGGACGCTGTTGGTCGGGTCGTTCCTGTGGCACGACGTCTACTCCACGCACTGTCCGGACTCGACGGTCATGCAGGAGTACCGACGCCGCTGCGCCAGCCTCCTCGAGGAGCGCGGCGCATCGATGATCGCCAGCAAGTACTTCGCGATGCCTGCCGTCGTCAGGGAAACGCGCTGTGTCGGCGTCGGCATCCTGCCCTCGGTGCTGAATCGGCGGCCGCGCCGCAAGAAGGCGCCGCCGACGGTTCTCGTGACCGGCAGTCCCTATTCGCCTGTCGTGGACGCCACGGCGTCGCTGCTCGAGGACTGCTGCCGTCACCTGGCGGAATGCGGTCTTGAGGTCCTCATCGAGAAGCGGCTGGCCTCGATCGTCCGTGTCCCGTCCGCGGCCCGGGTGTTCGACTATCACCTCGACGATTTCGCGGAGATCGGTGCCATCGTCGGTCGTCCCGGAATGGGCACGATCACCGATTGCATGGCCACGGCGACGCCGCTCTTCTGTCTGCCCGAGAGCAATCCGGAGATGGCGCACAACACCGAACGGCTGGAGACCCTCGGGCTCGGGTGGCGGCTGCCCGTGGACGATGGCCTGATGCGCACGGTCTCGTCGGTTCTGACCGACGCGTCGGCACGCCAGCGTTTCCGCCGGCAGATGGCCCGGATTGATCTCGACGGCCTGGAGACGGCCGTGTCCACCATTCTTCGCTATCTGGAATAGACATTCATGGCCATTGTCATTGCAGAGTTCTGCCAGAACCATAACGGCGATCGCGGCGTGCTCCGCGAGCAGATCCAGGCGGCCGCGGCCGCGGGCGCGGACGTCGCCAAGATCCAGACCATCCGCTCGTCGGAGCTGACCTACCGTGAGCGCTTCGAGACCGGTGCCGTCGAGAACGGCGTCACGCGCTGCATCCGGCGTCCCTACGCGGCGGAGCTGGAGAGACTCCAGCCGCTAGATCTCGATGCCGCCACGCACGAGTGGTTCGGCGACGAATGCGCCCGTGCCGGTATCGAGCCGATGACGACGGTCTTTACGCGCGCGGCGGTTCCGTTCGTCGCGTCTCTCGGATGGAACAGCGTCAAGGTCGCCAGCTACGACTGCGCCAGTGTGCCGCTGCTGGCCGACCTGCGGCTCGCCTTCGACCGCGTGTTCGTGTCGACCGGTGCCACGCTCGACGACGAAGTGGCCGAGGCCGCTGCCGTCCTGCGCGGCGGGGCGTTCAGTTTCCTGCACTGCGTCACGATCTATCCGACGCCTCTCCACGAGTTGCACCTCGCGCGGTTGAACTTCCTGCGGCAATTCACGCCAAGCGTCGGCTTCAGCGATCACACCCTGGTCGCGCGGGACGGCATCAAGGGATCGGTCGCGGCCATCGCTCTTGGTGCAGACGTCATCGAGCGACATTTCACGGTCCTGGCGTCGGACCAGACAAAGGACGGGCCGGTCTCGATTGGCCCCGATGCGCTCGCGGAGCTGGTGAAATTTGCGCGAGCACCGCTGCCCGAAGTGCAGCGCTACGTCGCCGAACACGTTCCGGAGGCCGCCGCGATGCTCGGTGAGGCGCGCCGGCCGATGAGCGACGGGGAGCTCCTGAACCGCGACTACTATCGCGGCCGTTTCGCTTCGAAGATTGGCGATCGCATCGTCTTCAACTGGGAGCCGGTCGAGGCCGCCGAGCTCATGAGCGATGCGCTTCGCACCTAAGAACGGTTCAGGCGTTGGGGCATAGCGTGAGTCGCGACGTCAAGGTGCTCGCCGTCATTCCGGCCCGCGGCGGGTCGAAGGGGATTCCGCGCAAGAATATCCGCCCGCTCCGCGGCGTGCCGCTGATCGCCTACACGATTCGTGCGGCGCTGGCGTGTCCGGCGATCACCGAGACCGTGGTGTCGACCGACGACGAGGAGATCCGCCACGTGGCTGTGGCGCACGGCGCGCAGGTCCCGTTCGTGCGTCCCGATCATCTGTCTACCGATACGGCCCTCGCGGTGCCGACGATCCAGCATGCGGTGGCCGAGATGGAGCAGCTTCGAGGTATCCGCTACGACTATGTCGCCATGCTTCAGCCGACGACTCCCCTGCGTTCCGGCGAAGACCTGTCGGCGGCGATCGGCCGGCTCGTGGCGGAAGGGGCGGACGGGATCATCAGCGTGATCCCGGTGGGCAACTGGCATCCGATGAAGATGAAGCGATTCGTGGCCGACACCCTGGTCGACTACGAGCCTCCCCCGGTCGAAAATCCGCCGCGCCAGTCGCTCCCTCCGGTGTACATGGTGAACGGGGCCCTGTACGCGTCCCGGCGCGACGTGCTGATGGAGCAGAACAGCTTCCGGGGCCAGCGCTGTCTCGGTTACGTGATGCCGCAGGAGCGCTCCGTCAACATCGACGAAGAAGTCGATTTTGTCGTCGCGGAATACCTGCTGGCGCGCGCGGCGACGGGCCTTGCCGAGGGGCGACTCGCATGATCGCCGCGCAGCGATCGGCCGCCGCCGCGGAGCGCACCGCCCCCCGCGCCCGGGTGACGCTGGTCGCCAGCATCGGTTTCAGCCTGCGCAACTACGTGCTCGGGCGCTGCCTCGACCGGTTGACGGAAGATGCGGATGTGACGGTTGTCACGCCGCTCGCCGGCAGCGCCGGTCTCGAGCGCGCGCTGCGGGCGCGAGGCGCCGGCACGGCCCGTCTGGTCGCAATCGCGCCCCGACGTCAGTGGCGCCGCGCGCGTACCTGGAAGCAGGCGATGCATGTCGCCGCGGTGTACAACGACACCTGGCGTTTGAAGCGCTCGACCGATCACCACGAGTCGACGCTGAAGCAACGCGTGTGGAACACCGTCACCTTCACGGCGGCCAGGCTCGGGGCGGCCGCAGGGTTGATGCCGGTCGTCGATCGCTGGGAGGATCGCTGCGCGCTCGCATCGCCGGAGGCGGCACACTACCGGGAGCTGTTCGAACGCGAGCGTCCCTCGCTCGTCTGCTCGACCGCGCCGCTGATGGCGGCCGAATGGCTGCCGCTGCAGGTCGCACGCAGTCTCGGGATCCGCACGGCCGTCGCCGTCCTCTCGTTCGACAACATCTCGTCCAAGTCGCGCCTGCCGCTGCCATGTGACGCCGTGCTGGTGTGGAGCGAGCGCATGGCCGACGAAGTGGCACGCTACTATCCCGGGCTCGATCCCGATTCGATCGAAGTGACCGGCGCTCCGCAGTTCGACTACTACCGCGATCCGCGCTATCTCCAGACCAGGACGCAGTTCTGTGCCGGTGTCGGCGCAGACCCGCGGCGTCCGCTCGTCGTCTACGCGGGGGTCACGCCTTCGCTGATGCCGCACGAACCCGAGATCGTGGCCTCGCTTGCCGCCGCGATGCGGCGCGGTGAGGTGCACGACGCCGCCCAGCTGCTCGTCCGCCTGCACCCGAAGGACGACGGCAGCCGATGGCAGGCGCTGCGGACGGCGTTCCCCGAAGTGGTGTTCACGGTGCCAGGTGCCGCCCATCACGGCCGGCTCGAGGCGTGGGAGCCGGTCGACGACGACGTGCGGTTGATGGTGAATACGGTCTGCCATGGAGACGTACACATCAACGTCGCCTCGACGATGACGATCGATGCTGCCGTGGCGGACCGGCCGGTGATCAACGTCCAGTTCGATCTGCGGCCCGCGGGTGCAGCTCCGTCGTGGGGCCTTTCGATCTATCGCTATACCCACTACCGTCCCGTCGTCGAGACGGGCGCGATGCGACTGGCCACGTCGCCGACGCAGCTGGTCGAGCACGTCAACCGCTACCTGGCGGACCCGTCGCTCGACGCGGAAGGGCGCCAGCGGCTGGTCGCGCAGGAGTGCGGCGTCGTCGATGGCCATGCCGGGCGTCGCGCGGCTGAGGCGTTGCTGTCGGTGGTGCCGGTGCTCGGCGGGGAGAGACGGTAGGCATGTGCGGCATCGCAGCGGCGGTGGCGCCAACAGGGGCGTGCCGTCACGTGGTGGCGTCGATGATCGACGCGCTCCCTCACCGCGGTCCCGACGCAAGCGGAACTTATGTGAGTCCGCTTGGACGCGCATGCCTCGGTCACCGGCGCCTGAGCATCATCGACCTGTCGGACGCCGGACGCCAGCCGATGGCGGATGCGACTGGCGCGCTGCACCTCGTGTTCAACGGCGAGATCTACAACTATCTGGAACTGCGGGCCGAGCTTGCGGACGGTTATCCGTTCCGCACGAGAACGGACAGCGAGGTGCTGCTCGCGGCCATCGGGCGCTGGGGCATCGACGGCGCGCTCGACCGCTGCCTCGGGATGTTCGCCTTCGTCTGCTGGGACGAGCGCAACCAGACGCTGACGGCGGTGCGCGATCGTTTCGGTGTGAAGCCGCTGTTCTACAGCCTCGCCGCGGACGGCCGCCTGCTGATCGCGAGTGAGATCAAGGCGCTCCACGCCGGGGGCGTTGCCGCGGAGCCGGATGTCGAGACGTGGGCGGGCTATCTCGCGACCGGGGCCCACGATTGCTCGTCGCGCACGTTCTGGCGTCATGTGGACGCGCTGAGGCCGGGCCAGCTTCTCACCTGGCGCGATGGACAGGTCGCGGTCCGCACGTGGTATGACTTCGCGGCGCGAACGGGCGAGATCGACAATC
>Ga0075370_10000514_pt1 | contig 14756 bp, 12 predicted proteins | sample EndMethybrTD3035_FD_71398 | JGI IMG/M metagenome (GOLD analysis project Ga0075370, IMG submission 71398) | Populus endosphere microbial communities from Tennessee, USA - Endosphere MetaG P. TD hybrid TD303-5 | ecosystem: Host-associated > Plants > Roots > Endosphere | place: USA: Tennessee... | reverse complement strand
CCTTGTAGATCACCGTGCGGCAGCTCATGCTGGGCACGTAGTACTCGCGGCTGTGCGTCAGCTTCAGCGCCTGGATCGCGCTCGACGCCGTCTTGCGGATGACATAGAGCTTGCGTTCCAGCGCGTCGGGAACGATCACGTCGGGCCCACGGCCGATGAAGATCTGCTTGAGAACCGGCTCCTTCGCCCGCACGGTCGGCGACATCGGCAGTTCCGAATCGACCGGCACGTCGCGCCACCCGAGCAGCACCTGGCCTTCTGCCTTGACCGCACGCTCCATCTCCTGGATACAGGCAACGCGTGACGCCTGCTCCTTCGGCAGAAAGATCATGCCGACGCCGTATTCGCCCGGCGGCGGCAGTTCGACGCCTTGCAGCGCCATCTCGGCGCGGTAGTACTCGTCGGGGATCTGGATCAGGATGCCGGCGCCATCGCCCATCAGCTTGTCGGCGCCCACCGCGCCCCGATGGTCGAGGTTCTCGAGGATCTTCAGACCCTGCGTGATGATGTGATGCGCCTTCTGGCCCTTGATGTGGGCGACGAAGCCGACCCCGCAGGCGTCATGCTCGTGGGCCGGGCTGTACAGGCCGAACTCGGCAGCCGAATTGATCGCGTCGCGCTGGGACTGGGTCGATTCAAAAGGCGGGGCGGCGTGATCCATGGCGCTCTCCAATGGCGAAAGTGGCCGGCAGCTTACTGCGGTGCAGCATGGGTCACAAGAAAAATCGACATCAATATGGCCCCAATAAACAACTCGCACACTGACGGTGCGTAATAAATTGGGGCCATATTGCCAAGCGCCCTATGCTGGTGAAGCCCTCCCACTCTTGGGACGCCCGCGGGGGCGCGGGCGCAGCTCGGCCGAAGGGCGGTCGGCCGCTTCGGCGAGCGAATCGACAAAGCCTGAAGGCCCGATCGGCCAGCCGCGCATTGACGCCGCGATGAGGGCGCGGACCTCGGCTTCGGCAAGCGGCTCGGCAATGACCTGCGCATGCCGCGCCTCCCGCTCGAACGGCGTGTTTCCGAGCCGCCAATGCAGCTCGTGTTCGCGCAGCACGGGATTGCGCAGCTGACCGACGTGGTGAGGCGCGCTCGACCACGGCCAGTCCTGCGGCCGCCCCACCCGACCAGCCCGAACCGGCGCCTGTTCGATCAGGCGAATGCAGCGCCAACCCTCGGTTGCCGGATCGATCGCCGCAGCGCCGTAGCGGCGCCCCCACAGCGCACCGGAGTGACCATGGCGCTGATTGAAGGCGCCCACATATTTGCGCCCCAGCCGCTGCATGAATCGCTGCAGTGAATCCGGCTGCGCTGGCGTCGCGAGCATCAGCGCCTGCTCGTCCAGCAGCGAGTAGGCATGGACCGCAACGCCGCAAAAACGCGAGCATTCCAGCAGCGCCAGCGTGAAGCGGCGGCGGTCTTCATCGTCGATGAACACCGGCCGTGCGGCAACGCCGGTGAGCACGATCAGGTGCGCATGGGTGGCGAATGCGAGACGGGTGAGGCGCGCCATCGTTGAATCGTTCGGAAAACCGGTCGAGGGGTTGTCGATGGATCGTAGCGTCCCGGATTCACCGCCGGTCGAGTCGAGGCAACCATCCATCGGAACTCTCCGACCGGCGCCATGGGCTCTTGTTAGATTCCGAGCGCCGCCCGGCCTTGCGGGCCAAACTCATCTCATGCCGTTGACCGCTCCACAGACCGCCGATTTCCACCGACGTACCGATGCGACCTCGCGCCGCCGTGGCGCACTGGTGGCCTGCACGCTCGGCGCGCTGCTCTTGAATGCGGCAGGCCTTGCGGCGGGGGACGCGGTGTCCGGCTCTGGATTGACGCCAATCACCAAACCGATCGCCAGCCCGAACCGACCCCTCCTGCTTGTGCCGCCGCGGCCAACGATCGAGGCAACTGCAACGGCAACGCAGCCCCAGCCTGAGCAGCCGGCTTCGCACAGCGCTTCGCAGACTGAACCTTTGCCAGCCCCGCCCGCCGAAGCACCGCTCGCATGGGCAAAAGGCACCGAAGTTCAGGCGGCCACCGAGCAGCCCATCCGTTTCTATCGCTTTACCGAGGTCGACCGCCCAGCCGATCCTCAAACCGACTGGGCCATCGAGCCCGAGACGCTCGACAAGCTTGGCCTGCAACGCCTGGCCTTCGAGGTGCTGATCGATGACCGGGGCGAGATCGTAGGCTGCACCATCCTCGACCCCCCTGCCCTTGCGGAGGACATCCGCAACGATCTCGAAGACAAGCTTCGCGCGACCCCGATGAACCCTGCGCTGCGCGCTGAGCAACGGGTCGCGAGCGTTCGCCGCATCGAGCTGTTCCTGGCCGCCGAAGGCCAGTAGCCACCGGGGCTGCCACACCGGCGCAACAGCTTGCGCCGCTCATCGCCCAGGCCAAGCCGTTGGTCGAATCGAGGGCGTGAAGTGTGCGGTTCTTGTCCAAATGTGAACCGAGAGTAGGACATACTTTTTCACATTCGGACAACGGGCCACCCGCCATGCATCACGTCGCCTCAGCCTTGCACCGAGCCAACGCTTCACGCCGCAGGCCTGCTGGCTTCACGCTGATCGAGGTGATGATCACGGTGGCCATCATCGGCATCCTCGCCGCCGTCGCCCTGCCGAGCTATCGCGACTACATCCTGCGCGGCCAATTGGTCGATGCAACGAACCTGCTTGCCGCAGGGCAGGCCAATATGGAGCGTTACTTCCAGGACAACCGCACCTATGCGGCGGTCGGCACGATCTATCCCCCGTGCGACGGGAATATCCCGGTCGCTCAACGCACGCAGGGGTTGTTCGTGCTGACCTGCACAGGAAGCGATGCGCCGACAGGCACGGCCTACACCCTGCGCGCGACCGGAAGCGGCGCCGTGACTTCCTTCGTCTACACGATCAATCAACAGAGCGTGAAGTCGACGGTCATTTCGTCGGGCGCTCCGTGGCCGGCCGGGACGTCCGCCTGCTGGGTCATGAAGAAGGGCCAGTCGTGCTGATGGATCGCCGATCCTTTGGTCGCTCGACTGTTGTCGTGCGCGCACTTCGCGGCTTCTCGCTGATCGAATTGATGGTTGCCCTCGTGCTGCTGGCCATCTTGGTGAAGCTGTCGCTGCCGTCATTCACCACGTGGATCAACAACGCGAGGGTGCGGACCGTTGCCGAGTCTCTTCAGACCGGGATTCGGCTGGCACAAGCCGAGGCCGTGCGGCAAAACCGGTCTGTCGTACTGGCATTCACCACTGGAACGCCCGGGCCCGCCACGGCCATCACCGCAGCCGCAAACGGCAATCGGTGGGTGATTCAGACATTGGCTCAGTTTGGCGGCGCCGATGGTTCGTTCGTGCAGGCCGGGTCGCTGACCGATGTAGCCGCCGGGGTAACGATCACCGGCGTTTCGGCGTTGTGCTTCAACTCGAACGGACGGCTCATCACCGCCACGTCGACGTCGATTCAAAACAATACGACTCCGCAGATCTCCAACGCAACCTGCGATCCGAGTGACGCGGCCTTCACCATCGACCGTGCCGGCTCCGCCGATCGTGCCCTGAAAGTCATGGTCGCGGCCTCGGGCAGCGTGCGGATGTGCGACCCGAAGCGCACGTTGTCTGCGACCTCACCGGATGGATGTCCATGAACCGTACCAATTCGACGAAGCGGCTGAGGCAGCGCGGCATGACGCTGATCGAAGTGCTTGTGGCCATCTTGATCTTCTCGTTCGGTCTGGTCGGGTTGGTCGCGCTGCAGGCGCGTGCGCTGCAGTACTCCACCAGCGCCGAAGACACGAATCGTGCAGCGCTGCTCGCAAGCGAGGCCGCGGCTCTGATGACGCTGAACGACACCCTTTCGCTCAGCACGAGCGCCTATCAAGCCTGGCAGGCGCGTGTTGCGACCCCCGCTTCCGGTGGCCTGCCGAACGGCGCCGGGACGATCTCCACGGCAAGCGGCACTGCGACGCTGTCGATCACGTGGCGCGCTCCGAACGCCGCGTCCGGTGCCGCGAACGCGGACAACAAGTACGTCACCCACTTCAAGCTGGTCAAATGATGGACGCACCCGCTCCTCGTCGCATACGCCATCGCGGCTTCTCGCTGATCGAACTGCTCGTGTCGATGGCGATCGCGCTGGTCGTCACGCTGGCGATTACGACCGTGATGATCCAGGGCGAGGGCTCCAGGCGAAGCACGACGTCGGTCAACGAGGTCAACCAGACGGGCGCGTACATCGGCTATGTGCTGGACCGCCAGCTGCGAAACGCCGGATCAGGATTCACGCAACGCTGGGGCGACGTGTTCGGATGCGCGGTCACGGCGACACGCAGCGGATCAGGACTGATCCTGCCAAGAGGCTCCGCCCTGCCCACGCCGTTCGCGAACGCGGCCTCGGCGCCTCGCTTGGCACCCGTGATCATCGTCGGCGGCGGGGCTGACACCGGTACCGAGGTTCGCGGCGACCTGCTGACGATCATGGGAGGCACGGGCGGGTTCGGTGAGATACCGCAGCTCGTGAACACGAATTCGGTGAGCGGCGCAACCGGCTCGGGCAGCCTCCAGTTGCCAAACACCGTGGGATACGCGCCAGATCAACTCCTGCTGCTGGCCGACTCGGGCATCGCAGGCGGTTGCCTCGTGGAGCACATAAGCGCGGTTCCGGGCGGCGGCCTGGTGCAATTGGCGGGCACGTACTACCAACAGGCAGGCAACAGCATCGCTCTCGGCAGTTTCGGCGCCAACACCTTCGCGGTACAGCTGGGCGGCGCGAGCACGAATCCTCCGCAATTCAACGTCTTCGGCGTGGGCGACCAACGCACGTTGTACAGCTATGACCTCCTGCGTACCGCCAGCGGCTCCGACTCGCCCGTCCCACTGGCTGACGGCGTCGTCGAAATGCGGGCGCTCTACGGCATCGACACGTCGCCCACACCCGACGGCAAGGTGGACGACTGGGTCCAGCCGACAGGCGACTACGACGCGGCGATCCTGACGAGCGGCTCCATCGTCGCGAGGGACAGGTTGCGCCGCATCGTCGCCGTGCGCCTCGGACTGATCCTGCGGACATCGCTCAAGGAGAAAGCCGTCGTCGCGACCGGACAGACCTTGACGCTTTTCGGCGACGTGGCCGCCCAGCGCACACGAACGTTGTCGGGCGACGAACCGTATTACCGATTCCGCACGCTGGAGATCACGGTGCCGCTGAGGAACGTGTTGATGGCCCCCGAGGTGGCGTCATGAAGAAAGTTGTCCGTTCGTCCTCCACGCTGCGCCGCGCACAGCGCGGGGTTGTCCTGCTCTTCAGCCTGATTGCGCTTGTGATCCTCCTGATCGCTGCGGTCGCACTGATGCGCTCTTTTCATACGTCGCTCTTCACGGCGGGCAACATCGCGTTCAAGCGCGACATGCAGAACCAGGGGGAGCGGGCGATCGACCAGGTCCTGACGCAATTCAGGACGGGTGGCGCACTGGCGACTCAAAGCGCTCGCAGCGTCAACAACCAGACCTACCACTACTCGGCTGTCCAGTTGAACAGCAATAGCTACGGCATTCCAGACGCGCTGCAGAGTGATTCCGCGTACGACACCGTTGCCGGCGCGAACAGTTCGTCTCGCGACATCACCTCGGCGAACGACACTTCTCTCGCCAACCAGGCGATGAACATTCGATACGTCGTTGATCGCCTGTGCTCAAGCACTGGCCTGGAGTCCACGCTTGGCAGCGGCTCGTGCGTGCTCGCAAGCGATCCCGTTCCTCCTGGCGTCAGCGCCTCCAAGCTGATGAGCGCCGACCGGCCATCGCTTGGGGCGGGACTTCAATCTGCCGTTCCGCAAAGCGTTGTCTACCGCGTGACGGTCAAGGTCCTGGGACCACGCAATACGACAAGCTTCTTCCAGTCGACGTTCACGATGCCGACGAGCTGAGCTCGGTCTTCGACGAACCACACCCCTTCGATATCCAACCAGAGTTCACCATGACACCAGTACGAGCGCTCCGCATGTTCGCGCCCGCCACCCTGCGGGGCATCGCGTCTCCTCCGCGGTGGGCGGCAATGACGGCCGCGCTGGTGGCTCTGGCGGCCGCAATCCCCGCGCCACACGCGGCGACTTCGTTGGCCGACCAGCCGCTCTTCGCCTCGAACGAAGCACCGGGCAATCTGGCGTTGGCGCTGTCGGTGGAATTCCCGACTGCAGTGAGCGTGGCGCACACGAACCGCACCTACTCCAGCGCGGCCGAGTATCTCGGCTTCTTCGACCCGAACAAGTGCTACGCCTATCGCTACACGGACGGCGCCAGCACTGACAACTACTTTTATCCCACGGCGGTTGTGGCGAATCACAACTGTTCGAGCCAGACGAGCGGACGTTGGAGCGGCAACTTCCTGAACTGGGCCACGATGCAGACCATCGACCCGTTCCGGTGGGTGCTCACCGGCGGCTATCGGGTGATCGACACGTCGACGCTCACCGTGATCGAGAAAGCCTGGGCCAGCGGGCAAGGGGGGACGGGCAACTTCCCGGACAGCACGCTGCCGAGCACAGACATCGCCGGCGCGACGCCTTACGCGAGCACGGCTGGCACGCTGTACATGCGTGTGCAGGGACTCGGCAACAAAATCCGGTTTGCAACGAACAGCAACGACGGGTTTTCGTTCCGCGGCCGCTACTACAACAACGTCGACCGATCGGGGACGCCGGTTCTGGACCGAACCGACGCAGCCATCGACTTCGATTGGGGAAATGGTTCGCCCGGCAGCGGCGTCAATACCGACAACATCTCCGCACGCTGGGATGCGACTGTGACGGTGCCCACGACTGGCAACTATCAGTTCCGCTTCAAGGCCGATGACGTGGCCGAACTGTTCATCAATGGTACGTCTGTCATCAACCAGACGAGCTATCAGAGCATGAACTACCAGACGTCCGGAAACATCAGCCTGACTGCCGGCAACACCTTTACCGTTCGACTGAACTTCCGCGAGAACACCGGAGGTGCGGCAGCGCAGTTGCAGTGGAAGAAGCCGGGGGACGCCGACTTCGTGACAATGGGAACGTCAGCCGCTTCCCTGTACAGCGGGGTGACGCACTACAACGCGGCGAACGCACTCACGAATGGCATCACTTACGAAGCGTTCGTGCGCGCGAAGGCGTGCGATTCGACAGTCGGACGTGAGACCAACTGCGTTCAATACGGTTCCAACTGGAAGCCCGAAGGCTTGATCCAGAAGTATTCGGACAAGATCCGATACAGCGCATTCGCGTATCTGAACGACGACAACATCCTGCGCGATGGCGGCGTGCTGCGAGCCCGGCAGAAGTTCGTCGGTCCGACGCAGCCCGTACCGGGAGCCTCCCCTGCGTCCAATGCCGCACGCGAGTGGGACGGCACCACCGGGGTATTCATCCAGAACCCCGATACAGCCGATGTCGCGACGACGAACGCATTGTTCGGAACCGCAATTGCGGACAGCGGCGTGATGAACTATCTGAACAAGTTCGGCATGTCGGCGCAGTCGTACAAGACCTACGATAACGTCGGAGAGTTGTACTACGCGGCGATCCGCTACTTCCGCAATCAGGGCAACGTGCCGGCGTGGACGGACGCGACCGGGGCGGTCCAGACGGACAAGACGAAGTGGGTCGACGGTTTCCCGGTGATCAACACGTGGACCGATCCGATCCTCTACTCCTGCCAGCGCAACTTCATTCTCGGGATCGGCGACGTCAACACGCACGCGGACAAGAACGTACCCGGAAATTCGAGCACGGCGAACGAACCGACGCTGCCCAACGAGGTTGCCAACGACAGCACCTGGGACGCGGTCACGTCGACGAACAGGGTGGGCACGCTGGAGGGCATCGCCAATCTCGGAACGACCTTCAACTACAACGGCTGCTGCAGCAACAACTCTGCGCGAATGGCAGGCCTGGCATATCAGGCCCATACGCAAGACATTCGGCCGACCGACTTCTTGACCGACGCCTGGCGCGACGTCTCCAAGAAGCCGATCACGATCGACACGTATTGGGTCGACGTGCAGGAGTATCAGACCTACAAGAACCAGAACCAGTTCTACCTCGCCACCAAGTACGGCGGCTTCAAGATCCAGTCGTACCCGTATGTCGAGAGCGGGACCGCATGGGGTGCGGCGCAAGAAAACTGGTGGCACAACAACACGGACACCTTCGGCACCGACAAGCGTCCGGACAACTATTTCTCGGGCGGTCGACCCGACCTGGTTCTCGCCGGCCTGACGGCTGCATTCGCTGATATCGCAGCGAAGATCAAGTCGTTCACGACCTCCTTCTCAACGGCCCTGCCGCAAGTAGCGACATCCGGCAATGCCAGCTTCAGCAGCCAGTTCGACTCAGGCGACTGGACTGGCGAAGTCAGCGCGAGCGAGTTGTCGTTCGACACGAACAACAACCCGGTCCTGACCAAGAAGTGGGACTTCAACGCCGTGCTGGCCACCCAGACCTACGACAACCGCCGGATCGCGACATTGAATTCGCAGACTGGCGTCGGCGTGCCATTTCGCCTGGCATCGCTGGCGACAGCGCAGCAGACGGCGCTCAACCCGAGCTTCACGGCGGCAAGCGACGCGCAGGACTACCTGAACTACCTGCGTGGCGACAAGACCAACGAAACGACCTCCGCCGTGAGCGGCAGCACCAAGGCCTATCGCAGCCGCTCCAAACTCCTCGGCGATGTCGTTGGCTCAAAGGCCCTCCCGTGGGGACCGCCGGCATTCCCCTTCTCCGACGCGACGAATCCGGGATACAGCACGTTCAAAACCACCTGGCAGGCGCGCCCGACGGTCGTATATGTCGGTTCGAACGATGGAATGATGCATGCGATCAACGGCTCGCTGACCGGTACCGATGCCGGCAAGGAGATGTTCGCCTACATTCCGTCGAGCCTCTTCCAAGGCCCGAACGGAACGCCCAATACCGACGGGCTGGCGTCGCTGGGCAACCCGACTTTCGCGCATCACTACATGGTGAATGCCACGCCGAACGTGTACGACGTCGATCTGGCCCGCACGGCCGATGACAGCGGCAATCTGTACACCGGAAATCCGACCCCGAACTGGCGCACGGTCCTCATAGGCGGTCTTGGCAAGGGCGGGAAAAGCTACTTCGCGCTCGATGTGACCGACCCCGCAGGCATCGTGACCAACGGCGAGACCACGCTCGCCAGCAAGGTACTGTGGGAATTCTCGAACTCCACGACCGGCATGAGCGGCGAACTGGGCTATGGCTACGGTGCCCCCGCTGTCGTAAAAACCCAGAAGTACGGATGGGTGGCCATCATTCCGTCCGGGTACAACAACGCCGATGGCAAGGGCTACATCCTCATCGTCAACCCGCGCAACGGCCAGCTTCTCGAGAAGGTCACGACCAACACCGGATCCACGACGAGCGATGCCGGACTCGCCCATCTCGAAGCGTTCGTGGTCGACTACACGAATGGCACGACCGACTCGGTGTACGCAGGCGACCTGCTCGGGAACCTGTGGCGGTTCGATCTCACCGGGACGGCGGCCTACTCGACCAAGGTGACCAAGATCGCTGTGCTCACCAGCCCGGGAGGCTCCGCGACTGCGCAACCGGTGACCTCGCGCCCCTCCATCGCAATCCATCCCAAGACCAAGAAGCGGGTCGTCATGGTCGGCACAGGTCGGCTTCTGCACTCGACCGACATCGCGTCGACGCAGATCCAGACCTTCTATTCGATCTTCGACGGCACGAACGCGAAGTTCAATGCGGCCGCTGATCTCCCGACCGGCATCACATTTCCGTTGAACCGGACTCGTGGCGATCTGGCCGACAACACCGGCAACTCCCTCACCGGAGGAGTGGCCATCAACCCAGACACCCAGTTTGGCTGGTTCGAAGACCTCGGGCAAAGCGCCTCCAACAATCGAGCATGGCGAGTGATCTCCGATTCAGACACCTTCTTCGGCACCGTCAGTTTCGCGGCGATCATGCCGGACGGTGGCGTGTGTGATCCATCGGGCAACAGCCGTATCTATGGACGAAACTATGCGATCGGGGCCACGACGTTGACCACGACAAATGCACAGAATCAGATCGTGGATACTTCCTACGTCGACATGACCGGCACGGTCACCGATGTGCGCACCGTCAGCGTCGCCGGCAAGGCGGTCCTGATCGCCGGTACCAACCTCGGCGACGTCAAGAAGGTAGACACGAAGGCGGGCGCGGGCACCCCCCTGCGCCGGCTCAACTGGCGAGAACTGCAGTCGGTCGATTGATCATCCGCGACGGGCAGGTCCGAGGCTTGCCCGATATCCACCATCACGCGGTGTTCGCTTCGACGAGCTCGGCAACGAGGGCATCCGACGCCGGTCGGATGCCCGCAGAGCCCGGACCCTCCAGCACGACGAAACGGATCTCCCCAGCAAGGGACTTCTTGTCGAGGCGCATGAGCTCCAGATAGCGCGCTGGACCGAGCGCGGGGCCCACGACTGGAAGCCCGGCGCGACCGATCAGATCGCGCAATCGCTTCGCGCGTGAAAGCGGGACCAGTCCGAGGCGGACGGACAAGTCCGCCGCCATGACCATTCCGCAGCCGACCGCCTCGCCGTGCAGCCATTCCCCAAATCCGAGTCCGGCCTCGATCGCATGGCCGAAGGTGTGCCCGAAGTTGAGGATCGCACGCAGCCCTGATTCCCGTTCGTCCTGGGCGACCACGTGTGCCTTGATCTCGCACGATCGTTTGACGGCGTACGCGAGGGTCGCGACGTCACGACGAAGAAGTTCGTCCAGACGTTGTTCGACCCAACCCAAAAAGGCCTCGTCGGCGATCGGTCCGTACTTGATCACTTCCGCAAGCCCCGCCACAAGCTCGCGTTGCGGGAGGGTCTCCAGCGTCGACAGGTCGGCCAGTACACGAATCGGTTGATTGAACACGCCGATCATGTTCTTTCCCAAGGGATGATTGACCGCGGTCTTGCCACCCACCGACGAATCGACCTGCGCCAGCAACGTCGTCGGCACTTGCACGTACGGGACCCCGCGCATGTAGCAGGCGGCGGCAAATCCTGCCATGTCGCCGATGACTCCGCCGCCCAGCGCGAACAACGTGGTGCGCCGATCGACACCTTGTGCGAGCAGTGCGTCGAAGATCGAGTTGAGCGTGGACAGCGTCTTGTAGGCTTCGCCGTCAGGCAGCGTGATCGTCTGAACGTGCTGGTAGCGCGTTTGCAGCGTCTTCGCCAGCCGTGAAGCGTACAAGGGCCCGACCGCCTCGTTGGTCACGATCACCGCGTCGCTTGCGGGCGGCAGGCCGTCGAATGTCTCCGGCCGGTCGAGCAGGCCCGCTCCAATGAGGATGTCGTAACTGCGGTCGCCTAGATCGATCGACACGCGCTCATGAGGTGCGGCTGAATGCATGGCGCCAGTGTACGGCGCACGTGCGCGGGTCAGTCGTGCGCGGGTCCCGCGTCGATGGGTGAAGGCGCGCTTGCCGGATCCAACACGCCGGCAAGCTCGAGCTGCATCAAGATCATGTTGACCAGCGTCGGCACCGTGGGACGCCCCGTATCGACAATGAACTGTGCGGTTTCGCGATACAACGGATCGCGGCCTGCGTGCAGGTCACGCAACTTCGTCAGCGGATCGGCGACCTGCAACAGTGGGCGCTTCGTGTCGTACCTGAGCCGCCGCGCCAACTCCTCAGGAGAAGACCGCAGGTAGACGACAAGAGCACGCTCGCGCAGCACCCGGCGGTTCGCTTCGCGCAGCACCACGCCGCCGCCGGTGGCCAGCACGCCATCCCAGGTGTTCGTCAAGTCGTCGACGGCAGCTTGCTCGACGTCACGAAAAGCTTGTTCGCCTTCGCGCTCGAAGTAGCTCCGGATCGGCTCGCCGAGGCGCTGCTCGATCACTGCGTCAGTATCGGCAAACCTCACACCGAGACGACGCGCGAGCTGTCTGCCGACCGTCGTCTTTCCGCCGCCGGGCAGGCCCACCAACGCGATGATTCGTGGTCCTGGCACTGCGTAGGCACTCTCGCATTGGCGCGGCCGCTGGAGCCGTGCGCCGTTGAACGCGCTGTGCGCGTCTACGGCGCGCTGGCCGCGGTCGAGGGGGTGTTGTTGACGGTAAAGACCTGTTGCCTGCCGAGCTTGTCTCGAACAACGATCGTTCCGTTCGTCACGCAACCGCCCAGCACGGTCAACGTGAAGTTTTCTCCAGGGCCGCCGACCTCGGTCTTGTTCACGGAAACGTAGTCCGGGAGCGTGTTGTCGACCTTGTAGGGAGCGGCACCCCCATAGACGAACACGTCTTGCGAACCACCGCCGGTGCAGACGCCCGTTGGAGTGCCGGCCGGCGCGCTGAAGGTGACGGTCGCAGGCTGAATGTTGAACTCGGTCAACGAGCCGGCATCGTCGCCACCTCCACCGCACGCGGTCAACACCCCGGCGAGTGCCAGCGACGCAAGCGCCAAACTTCCCGCGTGATTCTTGATCATCTTCATGGTTCGAACTCTACCTTGCTCGCGTTGGATTTCTGAGTCGCTAGGTCAGCGTGCCGCGGTCCGATCCGTCACGACCTTCGGTGTCAGGAAGATCAGCATTTCGGTCTTCGACGAAGTCTTCGTCTTTTGCTTGAACAAGTTGCCAAGGTAAGGAATGTCGCCGAGCAGCGGGACCTTCGTGACGTCTTCGCGGTCGTTCTGTTCGAAGATGCCGCCGATCACGACCGTCCCGCCGTTCTCGACCAGAACCTGCGTGCGCACGTGTTTGGTATTGATCGCAAAGCCGGCTGCAGTAGCCCGACCGACGCTGTCCTTGGTCACGTCGACGTCGAGAATCACGTTGCCTTCCGGCGTGATTTGCGGCGTCACCTCAAGCTTCAAGTTCGCTTTGCGGAACTGCAGCGACGTGGCGCCGCTCGACGTAGCGACCTGGTAAGGGAGCTCTTCGCCTTGCTCGATCAGCGCCTTTTGCTGGTCCGCGGTGATCACACGCGGGCTCGACACCACCTTGCCCTTGCCATCGGCTTCGAGCGCGGAGATCTCAAGGTTCAGGAAGCGGTTGGCGCCAGCCGAGAAAAGTGACAGCGCGAGCGTCGCAGCGTCAAAGTTGTTCTGACCGACCGCGGGCAGGTTCACGAACGTTGAGTCCGAGTATGAAGGCGCGGCCGTGGTTTGGCCGGTCTGCGAGCCAACTGCGTTGAGGTTGCCCCCTACGCCGACGTAGTTGCCGCCGCCGACGTTGTAGCCCGGTACGCCGCCGCGCACCCCTCGCAGATCCGTGGCGCCCAACTTCACGCCGAGCGAGCGGCCGAACGTGTCGTCGGCGATCACGATGCGCGACTCGATCAGCACCTGGCGAACCGCCACGTCGATCTTCGCGATCATCTCCTGGATCTCCTGGAGCTTCGACGGAATGTCGCTCACGAACAGCTGGTTCGTGCGCGTCTCGAAGATCACGCTGCCGCGGGGCGAGAGGATTCGCGTGGACGTCCCGCCGCCGCCCTGGCCACTGGACTGACCCGTCAAGCCGTTCGCCACATCCGCGACCTTGGCGTAGTTCAGCTGAAATGCCTGTGTCCGAACCGGCTCCAGCGCAGCGATCTGCTGCTTCGCTTCAAGATCGACCTTTTCCTTCGCGTTCAGCTCGTCCTTCGGCGCGATCAGGATCACGTTGCCCGACTTGCGCAACCCGAGGCCCTTGGCCTGCAGGATGATGTCGAGCGCCTGGTCCCACGGCACGTCTTTCAGGCGCAGCGTCACGTTGCCGGTGACCGTGTCGCTGGTCACGACGTTGAAGTTCGTGAAGTCGGCAATCACCTGAAGCAGCGCACGGACCTCGATGTTCTGGAAGTTCAGCGACAGCTTCTCGCCGGCGTAGCCAGGGCCCTGCGTCAGCTTGTTCGGGTCGATCTTCTGCGGCCGCACTTCAAGCACGAACTGGTTGTCGCTCTGGTAGGCGCTGTGCTCCCACAGACCGCGAGGTTCGACGACCATGCGCACGCGGTCGCCGCTTTGCGTCGTGGTGACCGACTGCACCGGCGTGCCGAAGTCGGTGGTGTCTAGGCGACGACGCAGATTGTCGGGCAGCGTCGAGCGCAGGAACTCGACGACCAGGCTCTGGCCCTGCTGGCGGATGTCGACGCCGACTTGGTTGTTCGGCAGTTCGACGATCACGCGGCCAGCCCCGTCGGCACCGCGGCGGAAATCGATGTCCTTCAAAGCGACCGGGTTGCGGTTCAGGCTTTCGGCAAAGTGCACCGGCGGCTGCGCCGCCGCCGCAGTGGCTGCCGCGGCATTCGGATTCGCAGCGGGAGGCGCGGCGCTGTCGAGCACGAGCAGGAGCACCTTGCCCTGCAGTTCGGCGCGGTAGTTGCTCGCCTTCTTCAGGTTCAGCACGAGGCGTGTACGTTCGCCCGACTGGGCAACGTTCACCGAACGCAGGTTGCCCTGGTTCATCTCGAGATTGGACTTGCCGAGCGCGCTGGTCACGCCAGGGAGGTCGATCGCGATGCGCGGTGGCGTCTGGATCGTGAAGCCCGCCGGAACGGCCGCGAGCGGCTCGGCCAGCTCGATGCGCACGACTTCCGAACCGGCCTGTTGCGTGCTGTCGATCGACTGAATGGCGTTTTGCGCCATAGCCGAAGCGCTCGCCCCGAGGAACACAGCGAACGCCAAGGCTCGCGAGCGCCACTTGCTGATCATCTGAATCTCCTGATTGGTGCTCTTCGCTTTGCCGCTCATCGCGCTCTCTCCTGAA
>Ga0075370_10000513_pt1 | contig 14788 bp, 14 predicted proteins | sample EndMethybrTD3035_FD_71398 | JGI IMG/M metagenome (GOLD analysis project Ga0075370, IMG submission 71398) | Populus endosphere microbial communities from Tennessee, USA - Endosphere MetaG P. TD hybrid TD303-5 | ecosystem: Host-associated > Plants > Roots > Endosphere | place: USA: Tennessee... | reverse complement strand
GCTCGACGCGAAGGACGCGTACGACGTGCTGATCGTCGGTGGTGGCCCAGCCGGCGCGGCTGCAGCCGTCTACGCGGCGCGCAAGGGCATCCGCACGGGGCTCCTGGCCGAGCGCATGGGGGGCCAGACGATGGACACGATGAGCATCGAGAACTTCATCTCGGTGCTCGAGACCGACGGCCCGAAGTTCGCCGCGGCGCTGGAGCAACACGCGAAGCGCTACGAGGTCGACATCCTCAACCTGCAACGCGCCGAGAAGCTGATCCCGGCAGCCGAAGAGGGCGGGCTGATCGGCGTCGAACTGGCGAACGGTGCCACGCTGAAGAGCCGCACCGTCATCCTGTCGACCGGCGCGCGCTGGCGCGAAGTGAACGTGCCGGGCGAGAGGGAGTACCGCAACAAGGGTGTGGCGTACTGCCCGCACTGCGACGGCCCGCTGTTCAAGGGCAAGCGCGTCGCGGTGATCGGTGGCGGCAACTCGGGTGTCGAGGCGGCGATCGACCTTGCAGGCATCGTCGGACACGTGACGCTTCTCGAGTTCGGCGAACAGCTGCGCGCCGATGCAGTGCTGGTGAACAAGCTGAAGAGCCTCGCGAACGTGGAGATCCACACGCAAGCGCAGACGACCGAGATCACCGGTGCCGACGGCAAGGTGGACGGCCTCGTCTACACAGACCGCGCCAGCGGCGAGTCCAAGCGTGTCGCGCTCGAAGGCGTGTTCGTGCAGATCGGCCTCGTGCCGAACTCCGAGTGGCTCAAGGGCTCGCTCGAGCTGACGCGGCACGGCGAGGTCGTCGTCGATGCGCGCGGCCAGACCTCCGTGCCGGGCGTGTTCGCGGCAGGCGACGTGACGACGGTGCCGTTCAAGCAGATCATCATCGCGACCGGCGATGGTGCAAAGGCAGCGCTCGGCGCGTTCGACCACCTGATCCGCACGTCGGTTCCGCAACCGCTCGCGGCCTGACGCGGGTGCTCGTGCCGCTGCGCTGCCTCAGGCCGCCGCGGCGGCACGGCGCGTGACGCGCCAACCGTCGAGGCTGTAGACGACGAGGGCGAGCCAGATCAGCGCAAAGCCTGCCAGGCGGGCCGGCGTGAACGCCTCGTGGAAGACCCACACGCCGAGCACGAACTGGATCGACGGCCCGATGTATTGCAGCAGGCCGAGCGTCGTCATCGAGATCCGCCGTGCCCCGGCAGCGAACAGCAGCAGCGGCACCGCGGTGATCGGACCGAGCGCGATCAACCAGACGTTGGTCAGCGCATCAGGCGCCGGAAACGTCGAGTGGCCCTTCAGCGACCAGGCGGCGATCGCCGCGAAAGCGAGCGGCGACAGCAGCATCGTTTCGAGCGTCAGTCCTTCGACCGCGCCGAGCACGGCAACCTTGCGCAGCAGTCCGTAGCAGCCGAAGGTTGCCGCGAGCACCAATGCGATCCAGGGGAGCCGCCCGGTCTGCACGGTCAGCCACAAGACGCCGATCGCCGCGAGCGCGAGCGCGGTCCACTGCGCACGGCGCGGCCGCTCGTGCAGCAGCGTGTAGCCGAGCAGCACGTTGACGAGCGGCGTGATGAAGTAGCCGAGGCTCGCATCGATCACGTGCCCGTTGTTGACAGACCAGATGTACGTGAGCCAGTTGCCCGACAGCAGCAGCGCACTCGCGACGAACGCCGCGAGCACCTTCTTCTGCCGCAGCACCGGCCCGAGCCAGGCCCACTGACGGCGCCACGCCAGCAGCGCGAGCATCAGCAGCAGACACCAGACGATGCGGTGCGCCAGTACCTCGCCCGGGTTGATGCCCGGAACGATGCGGAAATACAGCGGAAACAGCCCCCACCAGAAGAAGGCGAGGGCCGCGTAGACGACGCCGGAGTGCAAGGGTGAACGGCGCTCCGCTCAGCCGGCGTTCATCAGGTGCTTGCCGTACTGCTCGCGCAGGCGGTTCTTCAGCATCTTGCCGGTCGCGCCTAGCGGGATCGCTTCGACGAAGATCACGTCGTCGGGCGTCCACCACTTCGCGATGCGGCCTTCGAAGAAGGCGATCAGCTCGTCGCGCGTGAGTTCCACGTTCGGTTTCTTGACGACGATCAGGAGCGGCCGCTCGTCCCACTTCGGATGCTGCGCCGCGATGCACGCGGCCATCGCCACCTTCGGGTGCGCCATCGCGATGTTCTCGAGGTCGATCGAGCCGATCCATTCGCCGCCGGACTTGATCACGTCCTTGCTGCGGTCGGTGATCTGCATGTAGCCGTCGGCGTCGATGGTTGCGACGTCGCCGGTGGGGAACCAGCCGCGCCCTTGGGCATCATTGACGAGCGGATCGCCGCCTTCGCTCTTGAAGTAGCTCGACACGACCCACGGGCCGCGCACCAGCAATTCGCCGGAGGTCTTGCCGTCCCAGGGCAGCTCCTTGCCTTCGGGGTCGATGATCTTCATGTCGACGCCGAACACCGAGCGGCCTTGCTTGGCCTGCACCGCGAGATGCTCCTCGGCGCTCGCACCGGTGTGCTTGGACTTGAGCGTCGCGACGGTGCCCACCGGGCTCATCTCCGTCATGCCCCATGCATGAAGCACGTGCACGCCGTATTGCTCCTCGAACTTCTTCATCATCGCCGGCGGGCACGCCGATCCGCCGATCACGGTGCGGCGCATCGTCGAGAACTTCAGGTCGTTGGACTCGACGTACGCGAGCAGGCCCTGCCACACGGTCGGTACGCCCGCCGACAGCGTGACCTTCTCGCTTTCGAAGAGTTCGTAGAGCGACTTGCCGTCCAGCCCCGGGCCGGGGAACACCATCTTCGCGCCCATCATGCAGGCCGCGTACGGCAGGCCCCACGCGTTGACGTGGAACATCGGGACGACCGGCAGGATCACGTCGCGGCCCGAGCAGTTCAGCGCATCGGGCAGCGCGATCGCAAAGGTGTGCAGCAGGGTCGAGCGGTGGCTGTACAGCACGCCCTTCGGGTTGCCGGTGGTGCCAGAGGTGTAGCACAGCGACGAGGCCGAGTTCTCGTCGAACGTGGGCCACTCGAACTTGTCGTCGTTCGCGTCGATCAGCTCCTCGAAGCACAGCAGGTTCGCAACCTTCGATTCCTTCGGCATGTGCGCCCGATCGGTCATCGCGACGAAATGCTTGATCGTCTTCACGCGCGAGGCGATCGCTTCGATGATCGGCATGAAAGTCATGTCGAAGAAGAGCACTTCGTCTTCGGCGTGGTCGGCGATGTAGACGATGTGGTCTGGGTGCAGGCGCGGATTCAGCGTGTGCAGCACGGCGCCCGAACCCGACACCGCGTAGTACAGCTCCATGTGGCGGTAGCCGTTCCAGGCGAGCGTGGCCACGCGCTGGCCGCTGCGAACGCCGAGCGTTGCCAATGCCTTGGCCATGCGGCGCGAGCGTGCAGCGAGTTCGCGGTAGGTCTCCCGATGGATGTCGCCTTCGACACGGCGCGACACCACCACCTGCTCGCCGTGGTGCCGCTGCGCGTGCACCAGCAGCGAAGAAATCAGCAGAGGCTGCTGCATCATCAAACCGTTCATCGTGTCTCCGTCGGTCTTCGAGTAGGGAATCGATTGTGGCTTGCGAATCAGCCTTTGGGCTGAACAGGCTTGATGTCGCCGCAGTTGCCGCCCGCCCACTTGGCGTGGATCGTCATCTTGGTGAGGCGCTCCTGGCCCTGGACCTTGCTCTTCATGTTGGTCCTGACGATGTAGTTCTCGTTGTTCGCGAACACCGCCTCGCCGTCGCTCTCCGAATCGGGCTTCGTGCACACCGAGCGCCACTTCCAGCTGCTCGTGGTGCGGCTGGTGAACTCGGTCCTGCAGTTCTCCGACTGGCCCTGCCAGCGCCCCTGGTCCAGTGTTTCGCGGCTCAGGCAGACGCGGTTGACGCCGCCCTCGCCGACGCCGATACCCTTTTCCTTCATCATCGCCTCGACCTTCGCGCGCACGTCGGGCGGCAGGTTCTTCATCTGCTCGCTCGGGTCCGGTGCCTGCTTGCCGTCGACTTCGCGTTCGCTCTTGATTTCCCACAGTCCCGGCTTGATCGGGGGCGCTGTCTGTGCCTGCGCCGTCGAGATCGCGACGACCAGGGTCGACATGGCAAGGGCAAGGCGCGCGGCGCGTGACGGCATGGGACGGTCTCCTCGTCGTGTGGGGGTCGGACTCGAAATGATGACATGGCCCACGCGCGCTCGGCCACACCGGCTCAGGGGAATCGCGGTTTCCAGCGGCGCTCGGCTTTTGCATCATTGGGCGCATGGCCCGCATCGTGTTCACCCAGCAGCTGCGCCGTTTCACTGAAACCCCGCAGGTCGACGCACCGGCCGCGACGCTGCGCGCCGCGCTGGAGGCTGCGTTTGCGCTCAACCCGCGGCTGCGTGGCTACGTGCTCGACGATCAGGACCACATGCGAGCGAACGTCGTCGCATTCATCGACGGGCGGCGCTGCAGTGACCGGGTGAGGCTCGACGACGCACTGAAGGTCGACAGCGAGGTTCACGTGATGCAGGCGCTCTCCGGCGGCTGATCAGGGGAAAGGAAGCAGACAAGATGCAAGACCGCGCCTGGGTGGCCACCCGCAAGGGCCTGTTCGAGTTGCGCCGCCGCGGCGCGCAGTGGGCGATCGAACGCACGAGCTTTCTCGGTGAGCCGGTGTCGATGCTGCTGCCGCCGCAGGACGGCTCGGGGCGTCTGTTCGCCGCCCTGAACCTCGGGCACTTCGGCGTCAAGCTGCACGGCTCCGACGATGCCGGGCAGACCTGGCAGGAGCTCGCAGCGCCGGCTTATCCGCCGCAGCCTGAAGGCGAGCCGGTCGCAGGCGTTGCCTGGAAGCTCGTGCAGATCTGGTCGATGGCCGCCGCCGGCGGTGTCCTCTGGGCCGGTACCCTGCCGGGCGGTCTGTTCCGCTCGGGCGACAACGGCAGCTCGTGGCAACTCGTCGAGTCGCTCTGGAACCAGCCTGGGCGTGCCCACTGGTTCGGCGGCGGCTACGACGTGCCGGGCATCCACTCGATCTGCGTGCACCCGCAGCGGGCAGACGAGCTGGTCGTCGGCATCAGCTGCGGCGGCGCCTGGGCCAGCCGCGACGGCGGCGCGAGTTGGTCGCTCAGCTCGCACGGCATGCGTGCCGCCTACATGCCACCCGACCAGGCCGGCGACCCGAACATCCAGGACCCGCACCTGATCGCCCGCTGCCAGGCCGCGCCCGACGTGTTCTGGTGCCAGCACCACAACGGCATCTTCCGCTCGACGGACAACGCGCAGTCGTGGCACGAGATCACGAGCGCGCCCGACACCAGTTTCGGCTTTGCCGTGGCGGCGCACCCGAACGATCCGCAGACCGCCTGGTTCGCGCCGGCGGTTGCCGACGAGCGCCGCGTGCCCGTCGATGGCGCGCTCGCCGTGCACCGCACGCGCGACGGCGGCCGCAGCTTCGAGAGCCTGCGCAGCGGGCTGCCGCAGCGCGACTGCTACGACCTGGTGTATCGCCATGGCCTGGCCGTCGATGCCGATGGCAAGACGCTGCTGCTGGGAAGCACGACAGGCAACCTGTGGGCGAGCGCGGATGCCGGCGATTCGTGGAACCAGGTCGCGGCGAATCTTCCGCCGATTGCCGCGCTGCGTTTCGGCTGATCTGCGCGCGTGCGTCACGGTTGCTCACACGACTGTGGCGTTGCGTGAACAAGTTGCCCTGCGAACGTGGGGGCGACACCCATGCAGGGGATGTCCTGTCATGGTTCGCGTTCAAGAATCGCGACTGTGCCGGCCGCAGTGTGAGTCGGCACGAGGACGCCGCCATGCCGCAGACCTACAACGTTGGAGCCCGTTCCCTGTTCGTCACCGCCACGGCCTGGGTTTTCATCCTGCTGGGCGCGCTGGCGAGCGTCTCGGCCCTGCTGCAGAACGCGGCGGTGGCATCGCTGATGCCCGGCCTGATGGGTGGCGAGCGCGGCGCGTTGCCGCTGCTCACGGGTCTGCTGATCGGCTACCTGCCGTGGGTCGTCGGCACCGGTCTTGTCGTCTCGCTCGCAACGCTTGCCTCGGCGATCGGACTTCTGCTGCGGCTCGACTGGGCCCGCCGCGTCTTCATCGGCCTGCTCGCGTTCGCGATCGTCGCCAACCTGCTCGGCCTGTGGCTGCAGCAGGAGGTCTTGCAATCGCTCGTCAACAACACGCTCAGCACGGTCTCGATTCCGGCGCAGGCACTTGGCGTGTTCGGCGGCTTCGTCACCGCAGCACGTGTGATGGCCGTGGTGATGACGCTGTTTGCGTGCTCGCTGCTCGGCTGGATCATCCGCCGGCTGATGTCGAGCAGCATCCGTCAGGAATTCGCCTGAAGGAATTCGGCTGGATTTCAGCGAACCTCGCCGTCGAGGTAGTACCAGCGCCCGTCTTCGCGCACGAAGCTGCTGAGCTCGTGCAATCGATGGGCGCGGCCGCCCAGCTTGCTGCGGGCGACGAACTCGACGCTTGAATGATCTGCATCGGCGGCCGCATGGTGCCGCACCTCCAGGCCGAGCCACTTCAGGCCTGACGGGTCGGGCTCCAGGCTCGTCGGGCGCGTGCTCGCATGCCAGGTCTTGAGCAAATAGTCGGAAAGCCCCAGCACGTAAGCGCTGTAGCGGGACCGCATCAGCGCTTCGGCATCAGGGGCGAATGCAGCCTCGGTGTGGAAGCGGCCGCAGCAGTCGGCATAGCGCGGTAGCGCCGCCGGAAGTCGGCACGGGCACGGCGTGGAAGAGGGCAGGGTGTTCATCGCCCGCGATCTTGCGCTACCCACAGTCCCGCCACCACCAGCGACAGCGCGACCACCAACGACTTTTGCAGCGGCTCGCCCAGCAACAGCACGCCCAGCGCCATTGCCGTCAACGGGCTCAGCGACAGGAACAGGGTCACGCGCGACGCCGCGGCGTGGCGCAACGCCCAAAGCCACAGGAAGTAGCCGATGCCACTGCTCGTGCCGATGAAGAAGATGGCGGCCCAGCCGCGCGCGTCGACCTTCGGCAGCCGGCCCGCAGCGTCTTCGAACGGCGCATACAAGCCGAGCACGACGACCGCCGCCGCCATCGCGATGGCGCTGACGGGCAGTGCAGCATGGCGTTGCAGCACCGGCCGGTACAGCACGCTGCAGACGGCGCCGCAAAGTGCACTGCCGAGGATCGCGAGTTCACCGGCCATCGAGCCATGCGCTTGCCAGGCCTGCGGGCCAAGGGCCAGCGCGACCGCAGCGAGCGTCAGCCCGACGCCCAGACTCTGGCGCCAGCCGAGACGCTCGTGGCCGAGGAGAGTCGCAACGATCAGGGTCAGCAGCGGGAACGCCGAGAACAGCAGTGCACCTTTCGCAGCCGGGACGCTCTTCAGCCCGAAGTTCAGCAAAGCGATCAGAAGACCGAACTGGCCAATTCCGAGCAGCAGGATGCGCGGCAGTTCGTTTGCGCGGATTCGTAAAGTCGATGTGCCCGCTGCGGCGTCGCGCCGCGCTGCGTGCCAGACCAACGGCAGCAGGCTCGCCAGACCGATCGCGTAACGCAGCGCGGCGAGCGTGGCAGGGCCGAGCTGGTCCACCACGACGCGAGTCGCGACGATCGTCGCGCCGACCTGCACGCCGACCGCGGCCGCCGCCCACAGCGCCCAGCGGGTCATTGGGTAGCCTCCGCGCCGTGCGCTGCGGTATTCGCCTTGGGAGCGGCCCTGCGGCTCATGACGGCGCCTTCACGTCAGCGTCATTTCCCAGGTCTCGCCGACCAGGTCGTGGCCGAAGCTGTGGTGGGCCTCACTGTGCGTGAGCTGGTAGCCGGCCTTGCGGTAGATGTTGCGCGCAGCGGTCAGGTTGGCGTTGGTCCACAGAACGATCTTGCGGTAGCCGACCTGGCGCGCGAAGTGCTCGCACTCGGTCACGAGACGCTCGCCGATGCCGAGCCCTCGCGCGGATGGCTCCACAAGCAGCATGCGCAACTGCGCCGTGCCGGCGATCGGCTCGTGGGTTGTCTCGTCGCGGGCCTGCACGAGAAACACGCTGCCGACGTTCGTGCCGTCGCGCTCGGCGATCCAGCAGGCCTCGCGCTGCGGATCGAAGCGGTCGATGAAGTCGGCGGCGATTCGTGCGACCAGCGCCTCGAAGCTTGTCGTCCAGGCGAATTCGCGCGAGTAGAGCGCACCGTGGCGGGAGATCACCCAGCCGATGTCGCCGGCCCGATGCGGCCGCAGCAGGTACGGCGGCTTGCGTGCGTTCGGCTCGCCGAGCAACTGCTCGATCCGCGCCATCGCTTCGAGCAGTTGCTGCTGCTGGCTTTCGGCGAGCTTTGCGAGCAGCGCGCCCACGTCGGCCCGCGAGCGTTCGTCGAGCGGAGCGAACGCGCGCCGGCCTGCGGCGCTGAGGTTCAGGTGCTGGTTGCGCGCATCGTCGCTGGAGCGCTTGCTCTTGATCAGCCCGCGCTCCTTGAAGCTGCGCAGCAGGCGGCTGAGATAGCCGGGGTCGAGTTCGAGTTCGCGTGCGAGTTCGGTGGCGGTGAGGTCGTCGCGGTGAGCCAGCTCCCACAACAGGCGCGACTCGGTCAGCGTGAAGTGGCTCTTCAGCAGGCCTTCGTGCAGTACGCCGATGCGGCGCGTGTAGAAGCGGTTGAACTCGCGGATCGTTTCAATCCGGTCGGCAGGAGGTGTGGTCTCGGGCATGCAGACAGTCTGCTGCAATCAGTTGACCAAGGCAATTGATCAATTGCCTAAGATCGGGAGCAAATGCCGTAGATCCGACTGCCCAACCCGGTTGTCCAGCCGGGGCTTGCACAAACAACTGTATAAACATACAGTCTTTCAAATGGACCTTCTGCCCCCCGCTGCAACCGCTTTGCCGCCTCGGCCGAGGCTGCAGCCTGCTGCGCCCGTGCAGCCGATGCGTCGTTTACTGCGCGAAGCGCCTCACACGCTGCACCCAACGCTCTGGCTCGGTCACCAACTCGGTCGGCAGGCAGATACCACTTGTGCGAGCGGCTTCACCATGCTCGACGCTCAATTGCCAGGCGGCGGCTGGCCGCGCCGAGCACTCAGCGAACTGCTGCTGCGCCAGCCGGGCATCGGCGAGATCCGCCTGCTCAGCCCATGCCTGACGTCTATCCAGCGCAGCGGTCGTCTGGTGATGCTGTTCGATCCGCCGGCCGCGCTGTCGGCGTGGGCGCTGGCGCAGCTCGGCTTCGATGTCGAGCAACTGCTGATCATCAACACCCGCACCAGAGCTTTGCCGAGCGGCGACAGCCTGTGGGCGCTCGAGCAGGCACTGAAGAGCGGGCACGTAGGCGCTGTGCTCGCGTGGCTGCCGCCGCGCCTGCGTGCCGAACGCTTGCGCCGGCTTCAACTTGCGGCGCATACCCACGATGGTCCGGCCTTCGTGCTGCGCGAGATGACGGCGGCCGAGCGGCCCACCGCCGCTCCGCTGCGCCTGGCGCTGAAGCCGGCGGGTGCCGATGCACTGGGTGTCCGCCTGCTGAAGCGGCGCGGCCCGCCTCTCGAAACGCCGTTGCGGCTGGCGCTTCCGCCGGTGCTGTCGAATTCGGCACGCGAGCAGGCGCGCGCCGGGCTCGAGCGTGGTGCGCCCGCGTTGCAAGGCGCCACCTTCATCAACCTCGCCGGCCTGCTTTGAGCGGACCGGCTTCGGCAACCCAACCGCTTCGCGGCATGCCCTGGCGCCGTCATCACGATCATGCTGTGGGTTGCCGTGCATCTTCCGTTGCTGTCGCTGGAGTCTTTCGCGGCGACCTTGCCGGCCGCCTCTGCAGATCAGCCGATCGCATTGATGGATGCGCATCACATCGTCAGCGCAAACGCGTCTGCGCTGCAGCTCGGCGTGAAGCCCGGGCTGAAGCGCGCCACGGCGCTCGCGCTGGCGCCGCACCTGACCCTCGCCCAGGCCGACGCGCGCCGCGATGAAGAAGCGCTGAGGGCGGTTGCGCACACGGCGCTCGCGTTCACGCCGATCGTGACGATCCAGCCCGCCAACGACACCATCGGCGCCGAGCAGGCCGCACCCGACATCGTTCTGCTCGAGGTGCAGGGCAGCCTGCGCTATTTCGGGGGCCATGAACGCCAGCTTCAAGGCCTGCTGCAGCGGCTGCAGCGGGCATTGGTACCGCTCGGTCATCGGCTGCACATGGCCAACGCACCCACTGCGCTCGGTGCCGCGCTGCTCGCGCGGGTGCATCGTCGCTTCGACGGTTCCGATCTGGCACTCACACAGCGTGCGCTCGATGCCGCACCGGTGTGGCTGCTCGGCCCTGGGCGTACGCACTGGGAAGCGCTGCAGGGAATGGGCTTGCGCACGCTGTCCGACCTGCGCGGCCTGCCGCGTTCCGGCGTGGCACGGCGCTTCGGCGCGGCACTGCTCGACGAGCTCGACCGAGCCTACGGTGCGGTGCCTGATCCGCGCATCAGCATCGCGCTGCCACCGGCATTCGAAAGCAGGCTCGAGCTGTTTGCGCGGGCCGACACCGCCGATCAGGTTCTGCATGGCGCAGGCCTGCTGCTCGACCGGCTGATCGCCTGGCTCGCTGCTCAGCACGCCTTCGTGCGCCGCTTCACGCTGGTGATGCTGCACGAGCCGCGCCGCAGCCGCGACAAGCCGGCACCGAGCGAGACGACGCTCGAGCTGGCGCTCGCCGAGCCGTCACGCGATCGCGCGCATCTGCTGGTGTTGCTGCGCGAGCGTTTGGCGAATCTTCCGCTGCCGGCTCCGACGCTCGAGTTGCGCCTGCATGCCGCCGACATCGCCAGGCGTGCGCCCCCGAACGCCGAACTGTTCCCGACTCCACGCAGCGAACGTGAAGGACTGGTGCGCCTGATCGAACGCTTGCAGGCGCGCCTCGGGCACGAGCGGGTGCAGTGCCTGGCTGCAGTCGACGATCATCGCCCCGAGCTCGCAACAGCCGTGCGCTGCGCCGATGCGCAGTCGATCGGCCGAGCCCATGCCGCTGCTTCTGCCGTCGCCGCAGATGCACTGACCGAGAAAACTCCCGCTGCCGACTACGAAAGCGCCGAGCCCGCCCCAGGCGTCAAGGTAAGGCCGGTGTGGTTGCTGAGCGAAGGACAGCCGCTGGATGAGCGCGACTCATGGCCGTTGCTCGAAGGACAGCCGCTGCAGCTGCTCAGCGGCCCCGAGCGAATCGAATCGGGCTGGTGGGACATGCGGCTCGTCGAGCGCGACTATTTCATCGCTCAATTGCCCGACGGCGCGCTCGTCTGGATCTACCGCACCCGGCAGCTGGTGTCGAACCCGCGGCCGGGGTGGTTTCTGCAGGGAAGATTCGGCTAGGGCTTCGCCTGCGGCGGCGTCGGCTTGATCACGGCGATCATCGCGCCTTGCGGATCGACCATCATCCCGATGCGCCCGACCTCGGGGATGTCAGTGCCTTCCATGCACACCTGCGCACCGAGCCGCTTGGCGTTCGCGAGCGTCGCGTCGACATCTGCAACACGCACATAAGGCACCCACTGCGCTGGCGTCTTCGGGTCGGGCGAGAGCATCACGCCCCCGCGTCCCTTGTTGCCGGGGGTGCTCAGCACGTGGTAGGTACCCTGTGCGCCCATATCCATCGCCTCGTGCGTGTACCCGACGAGCTTGCTGTAGAAGGCCAGCGCCATGGCTACGTCCGACGTCCAGAGTTCGTTCCACACGAAGCCGCTGACGGGCACATCGGCATCGGCCTGATCCTCTTCGGCGCTCTTCCACAGCGAGACACGTGCGCCGGTCGGGTCGACGATTGCCGCGCCGCGGCCGATCGTGCCGTAGTCGATCGGCGCCGATTCGCTCTTCGCCCCGGCTGCAAGCGCTGCCGCGTAGGTTCGGTCGACGTCGGGCACCGAGACATATGACACCCAGCGCGGCCCGCTCTCGCCGCTGATGAAGCCGCCGATGCCATCGTTGCCGTTCACGATCATCGGATAGTGCGCATCGCCGATCCGCATCGTCTCCACGTGCCAGTTGAACAGCTGCTGGTAGAAGTTGCGGGCTCGTGCGGGGTCGGTGGACAGATGCTCGAACCAGACGAACTTGCCGGGTAGATAGCTCATGGTGCGTTGCCTCCTTGGGTGAAACCCGCCCGGCAGCCGCCGCAGCGGACCATGCGCTCACCTCGGTGCAGACCAGCAGACCAGCAGAGCGCTGTGGTGATGTTAGGCCTGCGAGGCCGCACGAAGAAGGCTTTTTTTCGTCACGCGACCCGACCGAACCACCACACCGAGAGCGCGGCGGCGAGCACGGTCAGCAGCGCGCCGGCGAGTGCGAACAGCGCGCTGATCTCGGTCTCTTTCTTCTCGACGACCAGGCGGCTCGACAAACCCTGATACACCGTTTTCAAGTCGGCCGCGGTGCCCGCGTAGAAGTAGTCGCCACGGGTGATGTTGGCGATGCTCTTCAACGTGTCTTCGTCCAGGCGCACCCGCATGCTCCAGCCCTCGAAGCCTATCGTCTCGCCTTCTTTCGTGCCGATGCCGACCGTGTAGACGCGCACCCCACGGTCGGCCGACATCTTGGCGGCTTCGACGGGATCGGGCCCGGTCGTGCGCTGCCCGTCGGTCAGCAGGATGATCGCGGCAGACGCATAGCTGCCCGGCGCGACCGGCGTGAACTCGGGCTTGGGCTTGTCGTTCGGGCCGGGCGGCATGTTGCGCTGGCCGGTGATCTGCGAGAGGTCGATCCCCGCCTCCGGGAACAGCGTGGCGAGCGACAGCACGATGCCGCTGCCGATCGCCGTGCCGCGCTGCAGCTGGAAGCGGTCGATCGCGGCGTTCACGTCGTCGCGGCTGAAGGTGGGTGCCTGCACGACTGCTGCCGTGCCGGCAAACGAGACGACCGCGATGCGCACGCTGCGCGGCAGGTCGGCGACGAAAGCCTTCGCTGCGGTCTGCGCGGCGGTGATCCGGTCGGGCGCCACATCGGTCGCGCGCATGCTGCCCGAGACGTCCATCGCCAGCACGATCGTCTCTTGTTGCGAGGGCAGCTGGATGATGGCTGCCGGTCGCGCCGCCGCCACGAGCAACGCACTGATCGCGACCAGCAGGAGAGCCGGCGGGAGATGCCGCCGCCACGCTCCGCGCCGGCCGAGCGCTTCTTTCACGAGGCTCAGGTTGGCGTAGCGCAGCGAACTCTTCTTGCGGCGGCGCAGCAGCCAGACGTACAGCAGGATCAGGATCGGCACTGCGATCAGACCCCAGAGAAGCTCTGGCCACAGGAAGGTCATGAAGGGTTTCATGGTGCGACCGCCGCCGTTGCCTTGCCGGCCTGGCTGCCGCCGAGCGCCGACAGGTGCCCACCTGCTGCGGCTCGCCCCGGCTTGCCGCTCCAGTTCGCGAGCCGGCTGCGCTGCTTGCGCAACTCGGCGAAGCGCAGCACCGCGTTGAGCAGGTCGTCCCCGGTGCCGAGTTCAAGGGTGTCGACGCCGGCCCGCGCGAGGGCTGCGAAGAGCGTCTCCTCACGCCGCTGCGCCGCCGCGGCGAAACGCTTGCGAAAGCCGCTGTCGTGAGTGTCGACGACGATCTGCTCGCCGGTCTCGGCGTCGCGCATCGTGATCAGGCCGAGGTCGGGCAGCTCGTTCTCGAGCGGGTCGGACAGGCGCACCGCGGTCACGTCGTGGCGCAGCGCGAGCTGTGCGAGGGCCGCTTCCCAACCAGGCGTACTGATGAAGTCGGAAACGACGAACACCGTGCTTCGCCGGCGAACGACTCCTTGTGCGGCGAGCAGCAGCTCGCGCAGCTGGGTGGCGCCGGGTGCGCTTTCTTCGGGGCGGCGTTCCATCCGCTGCAGCAGCTCGAGCACGTGTCGGCGCCCACTGCGCGCCGGGATCATCGTGTCGACATCGGTGCCGTACAGCAGCGCACCGACCCGGTTGCCGTGCCGCGTGAGCAGCCGCGCCAGCACGGCAACGAACTCGCGCGCGACGCGCCGCTTGGTGGTCTGGTTCGAGCCGAAGTCCACGCTCGCGCTGAGGTCGAGCAGGAACCACGCGCCGAGCTCGCGGTCTTCGGTGAACTGGCGTACGTACGGCTGCTGCAGCCGCGCGGTGACGTTCCAGTCGATGTGGCGAACGTCGTCGTGGTGCTGGTACTCCCGCAGGTCGGCGAGGTCGAGCCCTGCACCGCGCCACAGCGTTCGGTAGTCGCCCTGCAGCAAGCCGTCGAGGCGGCGGATGACAGTCCACTCCAGCCGCTTCAGCAACGCCTCGGCATTGCCGGACACAGCGCCTGCGTCGCTCTGCGGTGTGGAGGGTGTGGCCATCGCTCGAAGCTCAGGCGCTCTGCCCTGGGGCGAGCGGCTTGTCCGGCACCGGAATGCGCTTCATCACGCGCTGCACGATCTGGTCGGCGCTCAGGCCGTCGGCGAGCGCCTCGTACGAGAGCACGAGCCGATGGCGGAACACGTCGGCGACCAGGCCGGTCATGTCTTCGGGCAGCGCGTAGGCACGGCCGCGCATGAAGGCGAGGGCGCGCGCACCCTCGATCAGCCCGATCGTGGCGCGCGGGCTGGCGCCGTAGGTGAGGTACTTGGCAATCTCGCCGAGCTCGTAGCGCTCGGGTCTGCGTGTGGCGCTGACCAGCTTCACGGCGTATTGCATCAGCGACGGGTCGACGTACACCTTGCGGCACTCCTGCTGCAGTTCGCCGAGCTGTCCCATGCTGGCGACGGCCGCGACAGCGGTGGACGCACCCGTCACGCGCTGCGCGATCACGAACTCCTCTTCCTCGCTCGGGTAGTCGACCAGCACCTTCATCATGAAGCGGTCGACCTGCGCCTCGGGCAGCGGGTAGGTG
>Ga0075370_10000512_pt1 | contig 14789 bp, 12 predicted proteins | sample EndMethybrTD3035_FD_71398 | JGI IMG/M metagenome (GOLD analysis project Ga0075370, IMG submission 71398) | Populus endosphere microbial communities from Tennessee, USA - Endosphere MetaG P. TD hybrid TD303-5 | ecosystem: Host-associated > Plants > Roots > Endosphere | place: USA: Tennessee... | reverse complement strand
AAGGCGATCATTCCCGGCTGGGAACTGGCGGGCCCCTTCGGCCACGCGAACGTCCTGGGGATGTACTGCGCGCTCGCCCTTGCGCTGACGCCACTCGTCATCGACCGGCGGTGGCGGTTGCTCACCGGATCGATTCTATTCGTGACGATAGTCGCCTCGGCCTCGAGAACCGCGCTGATTGCGACCGCGCTGGTAGCACTGTGGTGGCTGATCTGCTGGTTCAAATCGTTTATCTCGATCCGCGTTGCGGGGACGGTGCTCGTCAGTATCACCGCAACCGCAATGGTCGTATTTCCGTTCGTTCACTGGGACCCAAGGGCTTTCACTGATCGTGCTCAGGTGTGGGCGGAAAGTATTCGAGTGTGGCAAGAGTCGCCGGTCATCGGTAAGGGTGTGAATTGGTTCCTGGACGATGCCCAAGCGGTGGGAAACATCGCCAAGTGGGCGTTCGTGGGTACCGGACACAACTTGGTTGTGGACACCCTCGTCAAATCCGGTCTGCTGGGGATCGCGGTGTTGGTGCCGGTGGTGGTCGCGGCCATAATGTGTGCTCGGTCCTTGCGCATCACGAGCCAGCAGATCGCGTGCTTCGGATTTCTGATCGCCTTTTTCATGGGCGCGACAACAGAGGCCATCTGGGCTCTGCTCCCAAATTTGCAACTGTTTCCGATCAGTGGCCTCGTTTTCGCGGTGCTGATACTGACCAGGGATAACCGGCCGGCTGTGGAGGGACCGTCGTGGCTTCTGAAAGAACAGTGAGTGTTGTCATCCCGACCATCGGCCGAGCCAGCCTTCGTACGGCGGTGGAGTCCGCGTTATGTCAATCGCCGCCTCCGATTGAGGTGATCGTCGTGCTCGATGCCGACTGCGAACCCGACCTGCCGGATTCCTCCGTCATTCGGGTGCTGCGAACATCGGGAGGAGTTGGACCCAGCGCTGCGAAGCATCTCGGTATCGAAGCGGCGCGCGGGGAACTGATTGCGCTTCTCGACGATGACGACACCTGGCGCAAGAACAAGCTCGAGATCCAACTGGCCGCGGCGCCACCAGGAGACGAATGGATACTGTCCTCTCGCTTCGCCATTCACGCGGAGGGGCAGGAGCCCATTATCGGGCCTCGCACCTTGATCCGTCGTGACGAGCCTATCGCCGCGTACCTGTTTGAAATGCGCTCGCGGACAGCATTCAACATGGTCCCAGTGCCAACCATGGTTTTTCCGCGGGTATTGACACAAACGGTGCCAATGTCGGTGGCGGCCGGGTCAATTCACGACGATCCGAAATGGCTGATCGAAGTTCGGCGTGCGTTCCCGAGTCTACCTATCATCCAACTCCCCGAGCCACTCATCGACATCAATTGGTCACCGGTGTCGATATCTCGATCGAGGACCGATCGAAGCAAGACCCTCATCGAGTGGGGAATCCGCGAGCTTGCGGATGAAACACCCAGGGTGCGAGGAGATTACATGCTGACTTCGGCCGTTGGGTCAGCTCTGTTGGCGGGTTCGTTTCGCGGTGTGGCCTCGTCGATCTCGGCGGGCGTCCGATACGGTCGACCAGGCGCCTTGGCGTGGGCGAGTGCAGCAAAGTCGCTGTTGAAACTCGGGGTGGGACGAACGAAAGCGGCGGCGGCTCGCGTGGCCGGAAAGCCATGATCGACGCCGACTCGTAGAGGCAGCGCGATGGCCTCATTTCTCCGAAACACGGTGCTCGGCTTCTCGTCGGGTGCAGCGGTTGCGCTCGCCGGTTTCATCGGTAATGCGATCACAGCCCGGCTCCTCGGGCCAGACAATCTGGGTGTCCTAGCCTATGTCGTCTTCTGTGTCACGATCACTTCGATGTTCGCCAGCCTGGGCATCGGCATCGTTCAGCAGCGGTTCATTCCAAACCTGCGCGCCGAGGGCAAGAATGACGAGGCGGACGGCTTGATCGGTGCGACCACGAGGTGGTCGATGGCGTCGACGATCGTCTGCGTCTTTCTGTTGTTCGCCTATCTGTATTGGCCTGGACGAGACGCCATGGTGGGGCTGTCTGAGACGTCACAGAATGTGGTGATCGGGGTCGCGCTGGTCTGGTTTCTCTTCTGGAGGATGGCCGAGGTCTATCAGTTCTATTTGAGAGGCGAGCAGCGATTCAGTGAGCTTGCGCGGCTTTCGGCCTATTCGGCGGTGCTCAAGCTGGTGGTGATTGCGCTGGGCGCCTGGCTGTTCGGTATACCGGGTGCGCTCGCCGGCTATGTCGTCGGGAATCTGCTGCCTGCTGCCCGGATCAATCGGCTGCTGCGCGTCAAGTCCTGGGTTGGTGCACAGCTGCGGCGCGAAGTGACGCGGTTCGCGTTGGCCAGTTGGGTGACCGCGGTGATCGGCGGTCTGGTGTTCGGTCGAACGGAGATTCTCTTCCTCGAGCGCTTCACCGGGATTGGCGCCGTCGGCTTTTTCGTGGCCGCGGTGACGGTGGCCGAGATGGCGGTTCAGCTTCCGCCCCTTCTGCTTTCAGCTCTGCTGCCGCGTTTCAGCGAGCAACATGGTCTGGGCGCTCAGGACGATATGCACCGTCTGTACCGGACGATGACGGCGCTCATCGCGATGCTCATCGTCCCACTCTGCCTTGGCCTCGCGGCGGTTTCGCCGGTGCTCGTGCCGGTGCTGTTCGGCGCTGAGTTCGACGACTCGGTCCCTGTCGCCGCAGTGCTGCTTGTGGCAGCAGCCATCAGCAGCCTTGGCGTCACGACGCTCTATCTGCTCCAGAGCATCGGCAAGACCGGCTTCCTGCTGATGTCGAACGGCATCGGATTGATCGGGACGATCGCATTGGGGTTTCTGCTGGTTCCCCAGTTCGGGCTGATGGGGGCCGCATGGTCCCGGGGAGTCGTTCAGGTGTCGGTCGTACTCATCGAAACATGGTATGTAACAAGGAAGTTAGGCGTATCTCCGCCATATCGTGCGCTAGGAGCGATCACGCTCGCTTCGGTGGCGCAAGCTGCCGTCGCTTACTTCGCCTGCCAGGAGTTCGGTGGCTTGGTTGCCTTGCTGATCGCCATACCGGCAGCGATCATCACTTATCTCGTCGCCTTGCGCGTTCTCGCGGTGACACGGATCATCGACCCGGGGTTGCGCGAGCGGCTCATCGCTAAGACGCCCCAGCGTATACGGCCGGTCGTATCCAGAATCTTCTAGTTCCCTGCCAGATCCATCAACGCGTCTGCCGCCGGCTTGGGTGAGAGGTCTTGGCGAAGGACGCCGAAGTTTTGCTCGACATCTGTGGGATCCGTACCGCCGTCCACCAATTCGTAATATATGAGGGGGCCCGCCCAGTCCCACTTTTGGACCTGCCGACGTGCCTGAAGCAGGGTCGTTGCTTGAGCGCCGTCGGAGACCGCATGGGGACCGGTCCCTGTCGGTGCACCGAATTCGGTGATCCAGACCTTCTTTCCGCCGTCTCCGTGGCTTTCCATGATTGCGCGCAGCGCCGGAAGGTCCCTGAAGCCGTCAATTGAGCGCTGCGGTGTGTCCATCGGAAGGACGGGAAATGTATAGGGATGGACGGCGATGCCATCGGCCAGTCGGATCGCGCCGTTTTGATACAGCTGCTCGAGATAGGCGGTCGGCCGAATTTCGGCGTCGGGCACATGGAATTTCGGGGCCAGGCCGCCGATGAGGATCGTGGCTTGTTGATCGACGCTGCGTATCGCCTCTGCGGCCACCCAGAACAGAGTGCCGTACTCGTTGACGTCGGGACGGGGTGGCCAGAACTTGCTCGTGTTGGGTTCGTTCCAGATCTCCCATGTGTGCACGCCGCGGGACGCGTAGCGCTCGGTGACGACGCGCGCGAAGCTCGCCCAGTCCGACAGTTGCTCGGGGCGGGAGTGGCGAGCGGTTGGCGAATCACCCTTGATGGCGGGGCGTGCCCATTCCGGGCTGAACGCGAGCACACCGAGTACCTTCATTCCGCGGGCAGCGGCCTCAGCGACGATGGTGTCGGGATAGTCCCAATTGAATTGGCCGGGTTCGGTTTCAGCGATCGACCAGTCGAGGTCAACGCGCACCCACGTCACGCTCATTGCCTTCATCAGGTTGAACTGCCGCTTGATGGCGGCGGTATCGGCGCCCCTGGAGTGCATCGTCATACCGATCTCGACAGCCGGAGCAGGCGCTTGGCACGACAACGGAATGCAGGCGATCAGGACCAGCGTCAGCAGGCGCAGCACGATCGTGCGCCTACCGGTCATCGCAGAATCGCCTGATGGTCGGCCTTGCGAGTGAAAGGCCTCCCCAGCACCCCTTCGGTGCGGCCGACGAGTAGGGCAAATGACTCACGAAGTCCGAACTTCGTCGGGTTGCGAATGGGCATCAGAGCTGCGGCCACCAAGTGAGCGGCTTTGTACCAGAGTGGGTAGTGCCACGTGCGGAGCACGAAGCCGGCGCCGCGCCCGTAGTTCCGTTGTTTGCGACGGCGCTCGGGGGGCGGCAGATGGGCGAACTCCGTTTGCGCGTTGACGTAGATGTCGCCGACCCAGTCGATCGAGAAGCCGTCGAGCGCGGACATCCGCAGGAGCAGGTCCGGGCCTTCACCTGACTGCCACGGCGAATCGGCACCCGACCCCAGAGCGGGGTTGAACTCCCCGGCGGCGACGAATTGATCGCGCCTGAAGATGGTCGCCGGTTCCATCGCTCCCCAGACAGTGCGCTTGGTGAATTTCGTGCCTGGGGCCGGGAGTGGATGGCGTGGGCCCTCCCGGTCGACCATTTGGACAGCACATACGGTCGTCGGAGCCACGCAGTGACGGGACACGCGTTCCAGGAAGTCCGCATCAACCCGGTTCGTATCGTTGGGAAACCAGAGCCACTCGACGTCGTCGGCGATCATTGCGGCGGCCGCATTGCGCCCGTTCGAGATTCCGCGAGCGCTCACGACGGTCTTGATGTGGAGAGTGTCTGCGAAGGCGCTGGTCAATGCCTCCAAGTCGGCGGAGCCAGCCGTGTCGTGGTGGGCAATCGCCACCGCGCTCGGCGGAGCCGATTGAGCGGCCAAGTCGCCGAGCAGATTTCGCAGTTCATCCCAGCGGCCTACCGTGGTGATGGCGACGCCGATTCGCACAGGGTGCGGGTCGGGCACCCTACGTCAACCGTCCGTCAAGGGCAGGCAGGAACTCCGGATTCGCCCACGTCCGCTGCAAGGTCTCATCCAGCTGGTGTGCCGGCTGCCAGCCGAACACCTCGCCGATGTGCGATATGTCGGCGCCGAGGAACGGACGGTCCACGGCGCGCATGCGCGACGGGTCCTGGCGGACCTCGAAATTCAGGCCCAGCACCGACCGCATGCGGCCAAGGATCTCGTCGACCGAATATTGATGTCCGCTGCCGAGGTTGACGATCTCACAATCGACACCTTCGCTGTTGGTGCCGAGCGCCGCCGCGGCGAAACCTCCGGCGGCGTCCAGCACATCGATGTAATCGCGCTTGGGCCAGGTGTTTCCGAGGTTGATCGATTCCGGTCCTTCACGAAGCTGGGCGACGATCGCTGGCAGCAGGTGAGGGTTCGTCTCACCGGGGCCGATTACGTTGAAGAGCCGCACGATGGCGGCCTTGATGCCACGTTCGGCGGCGAAGATCTGCACATACTGTTCGCCCTGAAGTTTGGTGATGCCATAGATGTCCGCTGGACCGAGGGCTGACTCGAACTCTCGGTGGTCTGCCTCGTCCGGCTGATAGACGGCTCCACTGCTCGCGAAGACGAACCGGACACCGGGCCGGCAGCTCGCCAACAGATTGACCGTTCCGGTGACGTTTGTTGCCACCGCGTTGGACGGGTCGCTATCGCATTCGGGAATGTAGTGAATCGCCGCCAAATGCACGATGACGTCGGGCTGGAAGTCCTCGACCACCGCGCGCGTGGCGCCCGCGTCACGGATGTCGACGCGCTGGAATCCGAATTCCGCGCCGTCACGTGTCAGCCAGTCCGGTGTGCCGTAGCGCAGTAGATCCGCGACCAGCACGTCGGCTTTCGCGCTGAGCACGGGAACGAGTTCCCTGCCGACGAAGCCCGCCCCACCTGTCACCATTACCCGCACGTGCGTCCCCCTTCGATGACCTCTTTCGCCCTGATCTCGAGCTCGTGAGCGACCCCCGACCAGTCCAATGATTGCGCACCGACGAGCCCCGCTTGGGAAAACGTGTCCCATTGCGCCTGGGCGGTGAGCAGCGCCTCCGCGAAATCCGCGAGCTCGGTGCCGCAGACCACGCCCGCGCCGTACTGCGCCACCACCTCTTTGGCGCCGTTCTCGGGGAACTTCGCGGTGACGACGGGCAGACCGCTCGCCATAGCCTCGGCGATCACCCGCGGAAAGCCCTCACGCTGGCTGGGCATACCCAACACTGCGGCACGTGAGAGGAGCTCGACCTTCTGCTCCTCGGTCACCGAACCCAGTACGCGCACCCGCGATGCGACGGGCGATCGTCGCGCGTGCTCCTCGATGTCCGCACGCGCCGACCCGTCGCCGGCGATCACCAGGTCGCCGACGAATCCGCGCGCGGTGGCGAGTTCGAAAGCATCGATGAGCAGTGGGAGGTTCTTGTGGGGAAACAGCCGCCCGACGTACAGCGCGCCTGAGCGCTCGCCCCGGTCCGCGGCCCGATACTGGGTGACCACGATGCCGCTGGGCAACACAGAACAGGGACGCCCCGACTGCTCCGTGATGGTCGTGGCGACGGCATTGCTGATCGCGAAGTTCGCTGCGGCCATTCGCGGTAACCGCTTCTGTGCCGTTCCGACTATCCGGTCATCACGTATCTCACACCAGTGAATTCCAGTGCGTTTCCGCACATTTCGGGGCAGTGCGGGCACGTGCAGCAGTGGCCACTGATTCAAGAGGTGGAAGTCGTACTGCTGCGCAACCACCTGCCGCCGGACCCACGCGCTGTACTCGATGATCGCGGGCCAGTTCCGCCGCAGGGCGGGGATGGGCGGGTCGATGTAGCGGTTGGTGAGGGGATTTCGGCGGATGCGTACCCCATTGATCGTCACATCGGGATCCAAGCCGGTGTCGTGACCGATGCAGTAGACGTCGACCGAGTGATCACGCTGCACCATGGCTTCCGCGAGCTCTTGGAAGAACACCTCTTGCCCGCCGACGTGGGGAGGGTACAGCTCGGTCAGAAACGCGTACCGCATCGAGCCCCCTATGCCGTCGAACTGCGAGTGGGCCGCTCCGCGCCCCCGTCGGTGCCGGTCTCAGTGTGCCATTCGACCCCAGGCGAATATCGCGGTTCGGGGTGGCGATTTCTGCAGGTCAAGATCAATTGATCAGGCGGAGCCGTGCTCGAGTTTCGCAAGGATCGCCTCGGCGGCTGCGCCGGTCGATATGTGCGCCTGGCGTTGTGTCACGTGTGTCCAGCCCCTCGACGTGAGCTCGGCTCGGGTCCCGTCGTCGAGGCAGTAGGTGCGGATCAACTCGGCGAGTCCTGCGTGATCCTTCGGATCGAAGTAGTCGGCTCCGCTGCCGCAGGTCTCGCGCAGCGACGGGATACTCGAACTCAGGACGGCGGTATGCGACGCCATCGCCTCCAACGGCGGAAGCCCTGCACCCTCGTTGAAGGACGGCATGACCAATAGGTCCGCGCCCGCCACAAGCGCACGCAGCTCGTCGAATTCGAGTCGTCCAAGCATCTCCACACGGTCTCCCAACGCGGCCGCCTGCGCATGGATGCTCTCATCGAGCATCTTGACCGATGCGCCGCTACCCGCGATGACCAGCTTCTGCGGAATTTCCTGCTGCACTTGGGTATACGCGTCAAGAAGTGCTTTAAGATTCTTGTGGCGTTTGACGTTTCCGAGATACAGAATGTACCGGTCCTGCACAGGTGACAATCGAGCATCGGCGGGTTCGAACCATGCTTCGCTGACCGGAATCGGCGTCACGACGAACCGCGCCTTCGGTACATACGCGGCCAGGGCGTCGGCGGCCGCCTGCGACGGCGTGAAGATCGCCGCCGACCTTCGCGCGACGAACTCCAACATCGTGCGTGCATACATTCGCCGCGCGCGACCGTTGCCGCTGATGCTCTCGGGCAACAGGTGGTTGTCGTCGTGCACGGTGGTGAACAAGAGAGGTCCGCGGTTGCCGGAACGAAAGAGCGTGAACGGGAACGGATAGTGGGGTAACCAGACGGCCTTCGGCCGAGTGGTCCGTATCGCGCGGTCCCATGCGCGCTGCTCGGCGACCGAGTACATCAGAGCGCCGGACGGCTCCGACACGACGACCGTGGTGGCATCGCCAACGATTGGAACGTTGTCGCGATCCGCCAGTACGGCGAGGGTGCGACCCTGGCGCGCGAAGGCCTCTTCGAGCCGCGGGATGTATACGCCGATGTAAGTCCCGATACCGCTCTGGTCGATGTGTCTGACATCGAATAACAGATCGATGGACCCGCTACCCCGTGCCGGCGTCATCGTGCCCCCCTTGGCCTTCGCCACCGTGGACTTCGAGGCTACCGCTTGCTGCGCCTGCGGGAGCCAACTCCGGCGGAAGTGCATTACACCGGAACGGCGGATCGGCAAACCCTCCCGTTCAGCGTGATTCCAAATCCCTTGTCCGCCAAAGCGCATCGGCGTTAACCGAGTTGTTGCATTCACCGCGATTCAAAGGCTTATTTGCCGTGCCGATCGTTGGCTAACTTTGCCTCCTCGCGGCGGTTGCGTGCGCAAAAACTAGGAGCGTTGATGACGATCACCCCAGGCGATCTCAGGGTGCCCACGCCCCGCGACATCAAGGTCGGCGCACAGGATGTGCATCGGTGGATCCAGGACATGGGGTGGGAAGTACCCGGAGGGCGCTCGAAATATCCGACGAAGTACCAATTCGACGGAGGCACCCGCGAACAGTTCAAGCTGATCGTCGGCGAGTACTGCCGGATGGAGACCGAGAAGGACGACCGGCAGTACGGCTCGCTGCTGGACAGCCTGGCGCGGCTGCAGGCCGGCGGCCGTATCGAACCCCGGTGGGCCGAGGCGATGAAGTTCGTGACTTCTTTCTTGGAGCTCGGTGAGTACGCCTCGATCGGCGGTTCGGCGATGCTGCTGGATGCGGTCGTCTCTCCTGAACAGCGCAACGGGTATCTCGCACAGGTCGAGGATGAGGTTCGCCATACCAATCAGCTTGGCTACCTGAAGAAGTACTTCGCGTCCCAGTATTACGACCCGGCCGGTTTCACCGGCGCCCGCGGACACCGGCATGGCAACCCGCTGTTCTGGAACAACCGCCAGCAGGCCTGCGAGACCTTCGTTTCCGGGGACCCTGTCCTGATTTCGCTGAACCTGCAGATGGTCGCCGAGGCGTGCTTCACCAACCCCCTCGTGGTCGCCATGACTGAGTGGGCGGCCGCCAACGGCGACGAGGTCACGCCGACGGTATTCCTGTCGATTCAGTCCGACGAGCTGCGCCACATGGCGAACGGCTATCAGACGATCGTGTCCGTCATCGAGAACGACCACAACATGCAGTACCTGCAGACCGATCTGGAGAACGCGTTCTGGATTCAGCATCGTGGGTTCAGTTCGATGGTCGGTCGGACCTTCGAGTACGGCGCCGTCAACCGGGCCGAGCCGTGGGCGCAGACGTGGAACGACTGGGTGATCGAGGACTGGGGCGGCATCTGGATGGGCCGGTTCTCCAAGTTCGGCCTGGAGTCGCCGAGAAACCTCGCCGATGCCAGCCGCGACGCGTACTGGGCACACCACGATTCGTTCGCGATCGCCTATGCGCTGTGGCCATTCATCGGCTACCGGATCGAGCTGCCGAACGATACCGACAAGGAATGGTTCGAACGGCACTATCCCGGCTGGTATACCTCGATCGGCCGAATCTTCGACCGCTGGAGGGAAATCGGCGTCGAAGACCCCGCCAACCGGACCAGTCCGATCGAGCATCTCATCGAGCTCGGCAAGGTGCTGCACATCTGCCGGGTATGCCAGTCGCCGCTGCTGCAGGTCGCACCCGAGGCGCCGAAGAGCACCAACGCCGTGCGCACGCGCGTCATCGAGTACGGCGGACGCAAGCATGCGTTGTGCTCGGACTGGTGCGAGCGGATGTACCTGCAGGAGCCGGAACGCTACACCGGGCAGAACTTCCTGGAGATCTTCGATGGCTGGGAGCTGTCGGAGATCGTGCGCGCGACCGGCGGTCTGCGCAGTGACGGGAAAACCCTGATCGCACAGCCACATCTGAACAGCGAACGGATGTGGACCATCGACGATCTCGCGGCGACCGGAATCGTGGTACGCGACCCGCACGTCGCCGGTGTCAGCTTCGTGAAGGCCTGATCGGCCATGGCCAACACCTACCGACGCAGCCTGCTCAACCCCGAGTACGACCTCGCGCGTGAACCGCTCGAGACACAACGCACCGCCGTCCACTTCGCCAACCCCTATCGGCGCCGGATCTCGGAGTACGAGTCGGTGCTGCTCTATGCCCAGCCGAATCCGGACTGGATCCGGGGAGGCATCGGCGTCGGAGGATGGTCCACCCGCTTTCCCGGCGGCAGGGGAGCGTGGGAGAACTACTTCACCGAAGCGCGCTGCACCGACTGGTTTGCGTTCCGAGATCCCGAAGGCCGTTGGCAGAAGCCGTATGTGGCGGAGAAGGCCGACGAGTGGCGCACCACGAGCCGGCTGTTCTCGAGTGTGGCCAGCCACTCACTGCACCGGCGAGCCGACCCGACGTGGATCCAGAAGGTCATCGGAGAGCAACTCGGTGCCATGGTGCTGCACGATTACGGGCTATTCATGGCGCTCACGTCAGGTATCCGCGACAGCCTCGTGGACACCCTGCGGGTGGCAATCGTCAACTGGGCGCTCGATTTCCTCGACAGTGCGCAGCAGATCCAGGCCGAGAAAGTGTATCTCGGTCAGGCCATTTCGGATTCGATCGCCGAGCTGGACCCGGCTAAACAGCTGTGGCTGCATGGCCCGGTATTCATCGGTGCGCGCACATTTGTCGAGCACCTGTGGCGCGATGGTTACGACCACATCGAGGTCGTCTTCGCGCTGGCGAACATCTACGAGCCCCTGTTCGGCCGATTCGCCCGTCAGGAGTACTTCTACCGGCTGGCGCCCTTACACGGAGATCAGCTCACGCCACAGGTCCTCTGGCCGTCGCTGCGCTCGACCGAAGCCGCGAACACCTGGACGAAGGAACTCTTCGACCGAATCCTGGTCGCGGACAGCGAATTCGGCACATATAACAAACAACTCATGGCGTGGTGGACACAGCGCTGGCTGCCACGCGCAGTGGACGCCGTCGCCGATTTCTCCGTTCTGTTCGAGTCCCCTGACATCCTGCCGAACAAGGCGGTCGAATCGCCACGAGAGATCTTCGAAACCGTCGCCGCCGACTGGATTCGTGACGTCGCACCCATCTGGGGTTCGGACGTCACGGCCGCGGACCTGCTCGCGCTCTATGACAAGCGGACTGCCGCCGGGCGGCCGACATGACAGAAGCGCCTGTGAGCGGAACGAACTCACACCACGCCGCGATCGACCGCCGGGTTTCCGGAGTGGACGTGGAACAGGTGCGCGCAAACATGCTCAGCGACAGGGCTGTTGTCGAGTCCCGACGTGTCGTGCTGGCCCTCACCAAGGCCGACGAGATCGAGGCGACGGTGGAGTGGCTCAACGAGCAATATGCCGACGAACCGAGCTTCAAGGTCGAGGACTGCGGGACCTTCTACCGCATCGATTGCCTGGAAGGGTTCGAGATCGACGCCGACGAGATCGCCGAACTCCTCGGCCGTCCGTTCTCGGTCTACGACCTGCTGGTGAACGTCTCGACGACGATCGGACGGGCCTACGTCGACGGCAACGTCTTCGCCATCACGACCGATCTGATCGGCTGGGAACGCGAGGTGCCGCGATGAGCGTGTGCGCGAAGAGCAGAGCACTTCGATGAGCGCCGAGCACAAGGTGGCGCTGACGTTCGAGGGGGCCGGACGAATCGACATCGCCTGCCGGTCAGACGAGGACATCATCACGGCCGCCCTTCGCCAGGGCCATCTGCTGCTCAGCGACTGCCGTGAAGGAAGTTGTTCGACCTGCCGCGGCTTCCTCGTCGACGGCGACTACGACCAGTTGCTTCCCCACAGTCCCCACGCGCTGACCGATGCGGAGGAAGAGGAGGGGCTGGTTCTCGCTTGCCGGTTGCGCCCTTCCAGCGATCTCGAGATCGACTTCGACTACCCCGCCGATCGGGTCGGCCGCTACGAGGACGGCACCCGAAACGGCCAGATCGTCGAAGCAAAGAAACTTTCCGGCAGTGTGGCGCGAGTCGTCGTCCGCACCAACGCGGCGCAGGACCCGTTCACGTGGGATCCCGGTCAGTACCTCCAGGTCAGCTTGCCTGCCGTCGGCGCCACCCGCGCATACTCGATGGCCAACCCTGCAGACGGCAGCCGCGAACTCGAATTCGTGATAGGGCTGCTGCCCGGTGGTCTGTTCTCGGGTCACGTTGCTCGCGGACTTGCCGAGGGCGAACCTGTTCGATTGCGAGGTCCATACGGGCAGTTCGTCTTTCGCGGCGATACGAAGCCGGTGTTCATCGCCGGCGGAACCGGACTCGCGCCAATACTGGCAATCCTGCGAGCACTTGCCGAGAGCGCCCCCGACACCCAGGCGAAGGTCGTCTTCGGCGTCGGAGACGAAACGGACCTCTTCTATACCGACGAGCTGACGTCGCTGCGTCAAAAGCTGCCGAACCTCGAAGTCGTGATCACCGTCGAACGGCCCGGTCCCCGATGGTCGGGGACCGTGGGGCGCACGACAGATCACCTCGGCCCGACCGACGCGACGAGCGCGTACTACCTCTGCGGACCACCCGGAATGGTCGGCACCGCCGAAGAGATCCTCATCGGCAATGGCGTAGTCCGCGAACACATTCACACCGAGCGATTCCTCGAGACAGGAGACGAACAGGCATGACACGCGCCGCCAGGGTCGCCGCGACCGCGGGCGCGACTCCACGCACCGAGTACCCGCCCTTCGGAAACCAGACATCGCGCACGGAATGGACGGAGCGCCTTGCGCGGACTGACACGCTTGCCGAAGCGCTGAGACTGCTCATCGAATGGCGCAACAGTCGCGCGGGCAATCCGCTCGAAGAGGCCGATTTCCTCTGGATAGAGGCGCGCATCGAGGATCGGGTCGCGGTGCTGCGATTCGCCGAACTGTCAGGCGAGTCCATCGAGACCACAACGCTCACCGGGGAAACGATCGCAACAGTCACCGAGGCAGCGCTGACCGCTGCACGTGAGGCCGACGACGCCACGGCGATCGAATCGGTCGTTGCGCAATTCCGGCACCGCTTCAAGCCGCCCGTCATGCCGACGGTGCCGTTCATGCGCACGGAGGTGGAACTCGCCGAACTGCTCATTACGCGTCGGAACAAGGGCTGGTACGACGAGCCTCTCGACGAACTGCGACGCCGCAGGGCGGCCGTCGTGGTCGATTAACCATTCTTCGACAACATCAACCCCCAACCCACCCAAGGAGATCCGCTCGTGCCCGAACTCGAATTCATCCAGCAATCAGGCGCATTGGGGTATGCGCTGCTCTTCGGTCCCGGCGTCGTGCTGCTGCTCATCGCCCTCGCCGTCAAGGGCGCCGTCAAGACGACGCACAACTTCGTCATCTCCGGACGTCTCCTCGGCTTCGGTTTCGGCGTGGCGTCGCTCATCTCGGTGTGGACATGGTCGATGGCGGTGATGCTGTCGTCCGCACAGGCCTACACCTGGGGTACGTCGGGGCTCGTCTGGTTCATCGTGCCGAACGGACTCGCGGTGATCATCATGGTGCCGTTCGGATTGAAGGTCCGCCAGAAGATGCCCGCTGGATACACTCTGGCGCAGTTCATCCGGGCCCGGTTCAACACCGGTATCAGCAGCGTGGCCACGCTGATCTTCCTGATCGGCGCCCTGCTCGGTGTCATCATGATCAACCTGGCAGGCCTGGTGCTGATCATGAACACAATCTTCGGGCTGACCCCGTTCGCCATCGTCGTCACCGGCATCGTCGTCGTGACGGTGTACTCGTACTTCGGTGGACTGACGACCTCTGCCGTGACAGGAACGCTGAACACGCTGCTGCTCGGGGTGGGATCCTCGATCGTCGTCCTCTATGCCTTGGCCAAGGCAGGCGGCGCGCAGCTGGTGTTCAACGAAGTCCAGGCGCTCGGCGATCAGCATCTGAACCCCTTGGATCCGGTCACCGCCGCGAGTTTCGGTTTGGCGCTGGCGCTCGGCCTGCTGACGAATGTCATTGCCGATCAGTCGTTCTGGCAACGGGTCTGGGCGATCCGTCCGAAGGATTTGGGTCGGAGCTTCCTGTGGGCGGGCGTGTGGTTCTATCCGATCCCGCTGGCGCTCGGGTTGCTTGGCTTCATCGGTCTCGCCGCCGGGGTGACGCTCGCTGATCTGGGCTCGCTCGGCGCGGGGGCAGTCGGTCCGCATGTCATCGCCAGCCTCGGACTGCCGGTGGCCATCGTCGCGCTCTACACCCTCGTGGTGGTCAACGCATGCTTCGCGGCCATCGATGGAGCGCTCTCGGGTGTCACCTCGCTCGTGGCCGTCGACATCGTGCACCAATATTTCCCCAAGGTGTCCGAGCGCAGGCTGCTTGCCATTACCAAGACCAGCATGATCGTCGCCGCGGCGATCGCGGGCGGGGTGGTGTTGACCGGTATCGACTACGTGAATCTCGTTACCACCGTGTACTTCTACGGCACCAGCCTGCTCATCCCGGTAACG
>Ga0075370_10000510_pt1 | contig 14795 bp, 13 predicted proteins | sample EndMethybrTD3035_FD_71398 | JGI IMG/M metagenome (GOLD analysis project Ga0075370, IMG submission 71398) | Populus endosphere microbial communities from Tennessee, USA - Endosphere MetaG P. TD hybrid TD303-5 | ecosystem: Host-associated > Plants > Roots > Endosphere | place: USA: Tennessee... | reverse complement strand
GACGGCGGCCATGGCGAGGGCTGCCATGACGAGGACGATGCCTACACCCTCGCCCGCCGGCGCTTCCATCACCTGACCTTCTACGGCTTCATGCTGTGTTTCGCCGCCACCGCGGTGGCGACGCTCTATCACTACGTGCTGGGGCTGCAGGCGCCCTACGACCTGCCGAGCGTTCCCAAGCTGCTGGGGGCGGTCGGCGGCTTGATGCTGATGCTGGGCACCGCCGGCCTCTGGCGCCTTAACCTGCGGCGCGACCCGGCCCAGGGCGACACATCGCAGCGCCCCATGGATCGCGGATTCATCGCGCTGCTCTTCCTGGTGAGCGCCAGCGGAATCGCCCTGTGGCTCGCGCGCGGCTCGGGCGCGATGCCGCTCCTGCTGTGCCTGCACCTGGGCGCCGTGATGGCATTGTTCGCGACGCTGCCCTACGGGAAGTTTGCGCACGGCATCTTCCGTACCGCTGCGCTGGTCCGCCACGCCGTCGAGAAGCGGCTGCCGAATCCGGTCGGCCTCGGCGCGGATTGATGAGTGAAAGCAATCATGCCCGGCGCGCCGCCATCGGGCGCGCCGGGCATGGTCTTTGGTCGGATCCGGTCAGATGCGGTTGAGCACGCGCCCCCCATCGACCATCAGCGACACGCCGGTGATGAAGGCGGCTTCATCTGAAGCGAGAAAGAGCGCGGCGTTCGCCACGTCCCAGCCCGAACCTTCGCGCCCGAGCGGAATCTTGGCCACGCGTTCGGCCAGCACCTGCTCGCGCGACTGGCCCCATGTGCGCGCCCGTGTCTCGACGGCCATGGGGGTCGAGATCAGTCCGGGCAGCACGCAGTTCACACGGATGCCGAAGGGCGCGTTCTGCAGCGCCAGTTGCTCCGTGAGCGCGATCACGCCGGCCTTGGTGGCCTTGTAGGCGGCATAGGGATAGCGCCCCACGCCGGCTGCCGACGAGATGTTGACGATGGCGCCGGAACGCTGCTTGCGCATCGCCAGCAGCGCGTGCTTGCAAGCGAACGCGGTACCCCGCAGGTTGATGCGGTACAGGTTGTCGAACGCCTCTTCCGTGATCTCCGTCAGCTCGGCATCGCCGCCGGCCAGGCTGACGCCCACGTTGTTGTGGAGGATGTCCAGCGATCCCCAGAGCGCCGTGGCCCGCGCGATGGCCGCGGAAAGTTCGGCTTCGCGCGTGACGTCCGCCGCCATGGCCTGCGATTCGAACCCCTCGGCGCGGATCATGGCCGCGGTCTCTTCCGCGGATTCGAGGTTGCGGTCCACCGACAGCACTCGCGCGCCTTCCCGCGCATACCGCATGGCGGCAGCGCGTCCGTTGCCCAGGCCTTCGCCGGGACTCTGCCCTGCGCCGATGACGACCGCCACGCGGCCCGCAATGCGCTGGTCGGGTGTCCAGCCTGCACCGGTGCGGCTTTGAGAACTGCTCATGATGGATATCTCCTGTTTAAAAACGGGGGAAGAAGATGCCGGAGCCGCGACATCGCGGCTCCGATGGGCCGGTCGCCGATGGGCCGACGATCAGCGCCAAGTGCCCGGCCCGTGCCTTTCAGGACACGCCTACCAGGCCCTCGCAGCGCGGCTCGCGCCTGCCTATGCCGCGGCGAAACGCTCGATGGCCGGGTCCTTGCCCACGACCTCGTCGTAGTGCACCGCCCTGCCGTCGGCCAGCAGCTTGCGGGCCGCCAGGTGATCGGCAGGACTGCCGAGGGACTCCACCGAGACGAGATGGTCGTCGCGGAACCCGTAGACCGAGAAGCTTTCCGCCGTATTGTTCTTGACCCAGAAGCGCTCGGCCCTCGAGACCAGTCCGGCGATCTGCAGCTTGAGCCCCTGGTCACTCCAGAACCAGGGCAGCACGTTGTAGGCCCTGGCCTGGCCGGCAGCCAGCGAGAACGCCAGGCAGCGTGCCTGGTCGTTGGCGTTCTGGACCGACTCCAGGCGCAGCGGCCCCTTCGCGAACGCACTCGGAAAAGTTGCGCAGTCGCCGATGGCGAAGATGGCGGGATCCGAAGTGGCCAGGAACTCGTCCACCACGATGCCGTTGGAGACCGCGAGGCCGGCCTGCTCGGCAAGCTCGGTGTTGGGAACGACGCCGATCGAGACTACCACCAGGTCCGCCGCAAGCGACTCACCGGAGTTCAACGTGACCTGCACGCCGTCCTCGCCTTCGCACACCCGCGCGATGCTCGCGACGAGCCGGACCTTGACGCCGTGGCCCAGATGCATGGCAAGAAGCGCCGCCGAGATCTCGGGGGAAGACGCGCGAGCGAGCAATCGCCCGGCGGCCTCCAGGACAGTGACGTCCTTGCCCTGCTTTCGCAGCGAGTGGGCCACCTCCAGACCGAGAAAGCCCCCGCCCACGACGATGATCGAGCGGCTCGATGCGGCCCGCTGCTTCAGCACCTCCGCATCGGCCTTCGTTCGAAGGTACAGGATGTCGGGCGAGCTGCCGCATCCCGGCAAGTCGCGGTTTCTCGCGCCGGTGGCCAGCACGAGCCTGGACCAGTGCAGGGTCTGGCCGTTCGACAGGCTCAACGAGCGTGCAGTGCGGTCGATCGACTGCACCTGTGCGCCGGTCACCAGGTTGACGGCACGCTGGTCGTAGTGCGCCGCAGACCTGAGCTGCAGGCTCGCTTCCGTGGCGGTACCTTCCAGGTAGGCCTTGGACAAAGGTGGTCGATGGTACGGCGCCTCGCACTCTCCGCAGACCACCGTTATGCCGCCTTTCCAGCCCTGGTCGCGCAGGGCGGATGCGAACTGGGCACCTGCCAGGCCGCCTCCGACGACCACTAAGGACTCTTGAGCATCACTCATCGCGCGTGGCCCGTGCTCAATGGCTGGTTTCGAGCTCGACGGGTTCGCTCTGCTCGGGCACGGTGCTGTCCCTGGATTCGTCGGGGTACTGGAGGACCAGCGCCTCAAGACCCTTGGCACCGGCACGGATCTCGAAGGCCTCTTCGTCGTTCTCCACGACGACCATCGACCAGAATGGAAGCTCTTCCGCCCCGTGCACGAGGCTGCCATTGGCGACGAAGACATAGAAGCCGCCGGCGGCCTTGGGGTCCGGTGCCGCCACCGACATGTTGGCGCCCAGCCTCACGACCTGGGCGCGCATGCCATCCTCGCTCTCGGGAAAGAGCGATTCCCACGCGACCTCCTTGCGATCGGCCAGCACCGGTTCCGTGGAGAAGCGCACGGGGGCCGACGTCAAGTTGCGCCGCTTGCTGGGCTGCAGCTTTTCGCGGAAGCCCGGCTTGTGCAGGTAGGTGGGTTCCGAATTGCCCGTGTACATGCGCAATGCCACGAATGACAGGCCCTGTGGCCCCGCCACGATCGGCCCGTAGGCCGTGTGGTGGTCCTTGAACTGGACCGTCAATGGCTCCAGCACCTGGCCGCGATTCCCGATCGTGCCGGAGCCCGCGATGAAGAGCTGGAACATGGTCACGCCATGGAAGTGCGGCACGATGGTTTCCTGCGGGCGCAGCTCGGACATCGTCGCCTGCGGACCCTCGCCCTTCGTGTTCGAGCTGCGGGGACCAAAGAAGGTCGTGCCCCAGTGATCGTTCCCGGTGCCGGGGGAAATCACCACATGCCGTTTCTCGAGCGCGTCCGCACCACTGCGCGTATAGATCATTTTGGACTCCTATGGATGAATGAAGGCGGCGTCCTTCGACCGTGGCGACGATGCACCGACGCCCCAGGCGCAAGGTCGTGGGGCAATCATACCATCTGTTCTTGTCAATAGCACCCGTTTCATCCATTGAAACCGCACGTCGCAGCCCTGCGCCGTGGCGAGGTAGGAGGTGCCGTCGCTGTAGTCGGTCGCGGGATGGAGCTGCGACCCGGGCCGGCACTGCAGAACGACGAGCCGATCAGCTGGTCGCCTTCCAGCGCCAGGGGTTGCAGAAGTGGGGCGCGGCGGTGCGGGCAGCGGGACTCGAAGGCAAGCTCCGAGTCAACACGACAGGGTCGAAGCCGCCCGGATTGGCAGCCCGCATCCGGGCTGTCCGAGAGCCTAGGCCGGCGGCGTCCAGTTGATGTACGCCGCCTTCTGATACAGGAATCCTTCGATCTGCGCGCGGCCGCCCTTCCAGCCATAGCCGCTCTGCTTCCACCCGCCGAAGCCGACCGCCGGGTCGATCATGCCGTAGCAGTTGACCCAGACGGTCCCGGCCTGAACGCCGTGGACCATGCGCATGATCGTGTTGACATTGCTCGACCAGACGCCGCTGGCCAGACCGTATTCCGTTGCATTCGCAAGCTTCAACGCCTCCTCGACCGTGTCGAACGGAATCACGGACGCCACGGGACCGAAGATTTCCTCCTGCGCGATGGTCATCGAATTCGCGACGCCACTGAAGACGGTGGGCGCCATGAAGTAGCCGCTGGCGAGCGGGCCACCCAGGCGTTCGCCGCCGGAGACCAGCTTCGCACCCTCCTGGCGGCCGACCTCGACGTAGCCGAGGACGCGGTCGAGCTGGCGGTGAGAAATCAGTGGACCCAGGTCGGTGTCTTCGGCCAGCGGATCTCCGACCTTCAGCGACCTTCCGTACGCAACCATCTTCTCGACGAACGCTTCGACGATGGGCCGCTGCACGAAGACGCGCGTTCCGGCGAAGCAGATCTGTCCGCTGTTGTTGAACACGCCCATCGCGACGCCCGGCGCGGCCCTGTCCAGGTCGGCGTCCGCGAACACGATGTCGGGCGACTTCCCGCCGAGCTCCAGCTGAAGGCGCTTCGTGTTGCCCGCAGAGGCCTTGACGATCTCCCGGCCCGTCGCATTGGAGCCCGTGAAGGCAATGCGATCGACACCCGGGTGGGCGGCCAGCGCAGCGCCGACTTCGGCGCCCAGGCCCGTGACCACGTTCACGACGCCTGGCGGCAGGCCCGCTTCGATCAGCAATTCGGCCGTGCGAAGAATGGCCAGGGACGCATCCTCGGCAGGTTTCAGGACGGCTGTGCAGCCGGTGGCCAGCACGGGCCCGATCACATGCATCTGGGCGAACAGCGTGCCGTTCCAGGGGATGATCCCGCCGACCACGCCGACCGGCGCCTTGAGGACCATCGTCGTCACGTTCCCGGGCAGCGAGTTCGGGCCCACCTCCCCGCAGATGGTGCGGGCCTGAGCCGCGAAGTGGAGGATGTTCTGGATCGCACCCCCCTTGAACGGGCGAAGCTTCTTGTTCAGCGGAGCGCCCATGTCCATCGATTCGAGCAAGGTCAGCTCGTCGAAATGCTTCTCGAAGAGTTCGGCGAAGCGCATGATGAGCTGCTGGCGCTGCGCGGGCGTGAAGCGGCTCCACGGCCCTTCGAATGCGGACCGGGCCGAAGCCACGGCCGCATCTACGTCCGCCTGCCCTCCTCGCGCCAGGGCCGCCAGGACCTCCCCGGTGGACGGGTTGCGCGTCTCGATGGTCCTTCCGTCGACCGAGGGAACCCATTGGCCGTGAATGAAGTGCTTCTTGGCCGGGTCTTCAAGGAACCTGGGCCGGGCGATCTGCACGGTGTCCATGCGCTGCTTCACTTCTCGCTGGATGGTTTCATCGGAAGCCGGTCAGAACTCGAACACCGCCTTGCCGGCAGTCTGCTTGTCGAACTCGCGATAGGCTTCGTCCGCGTCCTCCAGCTTCCAGCGATGGCTGAACTGCCGGTCGACATCGACACCTTGGTCGGCAATGAACCGAACGCATCGGGTCAATCCGACATCCGAGAAGGTCAGATGGCCGACGATGGTCCGCTGCTTGAGGATGAGGTCGGGCGTCACGTCCAGGGACACGCCGCCGCCGACGCCGACGAAACCGATCCTTCCCCAGGTCGCCGATGAGCGGACCGCCGCTTGACGGGCGCTGGGCACGCCCGCGGTGTCGAGCGCCACGGTCACGCCTTTTCCGCCGGTCCACTGCAGGATGGCTTCCACCGCGTCCACCTTCGACGAATCGATTGCATGCGTGGCCCCGAACTCGAGCGCCTGGGTGACCCGCAGCGGGGAAATGTCGACCGCCACCGACCGAACCCCCATGGCCTTCGCCAACTGGATCGCCGACTGCCCCACAGGACCCATGCCGAAGACCGCGAGCGTGTCTCTGCCGCTCACTTCGAGCCTCTCGAGCGCGGCGAAGGCAGTGCCCATTCCGCAGGAGATCGCTGCTCCAGCAGAGAAGCTGATTTCCTCGGGCAGGTGAATGGCAGCCTTGGCCGGAACCTTGATGAAGTGCGCGTGGCCGCCATGCGCGTTCTGGCCGTAGATCGTCGATCCGCCGTCACAGATCACGACCCAGCCCGACCGGCACTGGTCGCAGTATCCGCACCCGTCGTAGTGGTAGATCAGCACACGGTCGCCGACCTTCATCCTCTTCGGGTCGACGTTCTTGCCCAGTTCGACGACGACGCCGCACGGCTCGTGCCCGGCAATGATGGGATCGGTCCGCTTCAGTCCGCGCTCGGCCAGGAATGCATCGCTTCTCGACTGCAGCGATGCGCCTCGCGGACCCCGGTAATGGTGCAAGTCGCTGCCGCAGAAGCCGGACGCCTTCATCTGCACGACGATCTCGTCCGGACCCGGCTTGGGATCATCGAAGCTCATCAGCTCCAGTTGCCGATCGCCGGTGAAGACAACGCCTTTCATTGCACACCTGCCTGTTCGAATTGATCGGCAACGCCGAACATCGCCTTGATTTCGAGGTACTCCTCGAGGCCGAAGACACCCATCTCGCGACCGTTGCCGGAACGCTTGTAGCCACCCATCGGCGCAGCCTGATTGCTCGCCGCGCCATTGACGAAGACCCGGCCCGCGCGCAGTTCGCGAGCCACCGCCAGGCCGCGAGCCGAATCCCCGGAGAAGACGTAAGCACCCAGCCCATAAGGTGTTCCGTTGGCGATCGCGATGGCCTCGGCCTCGGTCTCGTACGGGATCACCGCCAGTACGGGGCCGAAGATCTCTTCCTGTGCGATCGTCATGTTCGGCGTGACATCCGCGAACACGGTGGGCCTGACGAAATAGCCCCGCTCCAGCAGCGTAGGCCGACCGGCCCCGCCACAGGCAAGACGTGCGCCTTCCTGCACCCCGATGTCGATGTACCGCTGCACGCGTTCGAATTGCGCCTTGTTGACCAGCGGCCCCATGGTCGTTGCGGGATCGCGCGGATCGCCGACGCGGATCCGGTTCGCGGCTTCGCTCAGGAACGGAAGAATCTGCTCGACCTGCTTCGCCTGCACCAGGATACGCGTCGGCGCGTGGCAGGACTGGCCGCTGTTGAAGAAGGCGCGGTTGATGTTCCATTCGGCCGCCGCCTTGAGGTCGGCATCGGGCAGTACCACGTTGGCTGACTTGCCGCCCAGTTCCTGCGCCACACGCTTGACCGTCGGCGCCGCGGCCTGCGCGATCAGCACGCCGGCACGCGTGGACCCGGTGAACGACACCATGTCGATGTCGGGGTGCTCGCAGATCGCCTGCCCGACGGACGGACCATCGCCATTGACGAGGTTGAAGACGCCCTTCGGCACGCCGGCCTCGTGGAGGATCTCGGCCATCAGGATGGCCGTGACCGGCGTGAACTCGCTGGGCTTGACGACCACCGTGCACCCTGCCGCCAGGGCGGATGACAGCTTGGTCGCGATGAGCTGCGCCGGCCAGTTCCAGGCCGTGATCATGCCGCAGACCCCGATGGGTTCGCGGCGGATCACATTGGCGCCGTCGCGGACCTCGAAGTCGTAGGCCTGCAGCGTCAACGCGGCCTGCCTGAAGACATCGATGGCGCCGACGGTGAGCTGCGTCAGTCCGATGGGCGCGCCCAGTTCTTCGGTGATCGCCGCGGCAACGTCATTCCGCCGCGCCTCGAAGCGGGCGACGATCTGCTGAAGGAGTTCGACGCGTTCGCCCTTGCTCGTCCGGCTGAAGGTGCCGAACGCGCTCCTGGCCGCCCGCACCGCACGGTCGACATCGGCCGCGCTGCCGAGGCTGACGGTGGCAAAAGGCGCCTCGGTGGCGGGATTGACCAGTTCGAAGCGGCGGGCCTCGATCGGCTCCACCCACTCGCCCCCGATGTAGAACTTGCCGTAGTGTTTCATCGCCGGTATGTCGCTCTTCAACTGTTGTGGGTCAGGCCGCCATCGCAGGCGATGGTCTGGCCGGTGACGAAGGCCGAGGCGGGCGATGTCAGGAACATCGTGACGCCTACCAGGTCGGACGGCACCTGGCCCCGCGGCACGCACTGCTGGGCGAGCATCTGCTGGCGGCGCTCGATCGTCGGATTGACCGTGCGGTCGACCTCGGTGGCGACGCCGCCCGGCCGGATGCAGTTCACTGTGATGCCGTTCGGCCCCAGTTCACGCGCCAGCGAGCTGGTCATACCGATGAGCGCGGCCTTGGACGTGACGTAGTGCAGGTAGTTTGCAACCCCCAGCCGCACCGCATCGGAGGAAATGTTGACGATGCGCCCCCAGCCGGCCTCGCGCATCGGCGCCGCTACAGCGCACACGCAGTTGAAGACGCCCGTGATGTTGACCTTCATCACCTGTTCCCACTCGGCCAGAGGAATCTGGTCGAACGGTCGCTTCTGCAGCGTGGCGAAGATCGCAGCGTTGTTGACGAGCGCATCCACCCGGCCGAACTTGGCAATCACCGCGCTCACCATCGCGTCGACCGACTCGCGACTTCCGATATCGACAGCGACGCCGAGGGCAGTGCCGCCCGCCTCCCGTACCTCGGAGACGACGGTCTCGGCCTTCGCGATGTTCAGGTCGGCCACGACCGGAAGCGCACCGGCCGCCGCGTACTGTCGAGCCAGTTCGCGGCCGATGCCTTGCGCGGCTCCAGTGATGATCACGACCCGGTCCTGGACACTGAAGTCCCGGGCCCAGAGAGGCACGCCGGAATCTTCGGAAAGCTGAACGAAAGCACCTTGTTGCATGGCTCGACTCCTCACTCAATCCAAGGAAAGCTTGAATCGCTTGACGAACTCGCTGTAGCCCGCCCCATCCCTCGCCATGGTGTCCGCGAGGTCTTTCGCCGAGCCGGGCCACGCGCTGAAGCCAATGTTCGCCAGAAACTCCTGCGTCTCAGGCGCCGAGATGATCCTGGTCACATCGGCGTTCACCTTGCTCTTGACGGCAGCCGGCACCCCAGCGGGCGCGAACAGTGCCATCCAGGTGCTCACCTGCAGATCGGCCGGTCCACCGGCCTCTGCAACCGTCGGAACGTCCGGGTAACGCGGATTCCGCTTGGGCGCGGCGTAAGCGAGGAACTTGACCTTCCCCGCCTTCAGCAGCGGCCCGGCCGTCGCGGCAGTTGCGAATGCGAAGTCGACGTTGCCTTCGCTGATGTCCACGTACAGCTGCGCAATGTCCTTGTACGGAACATGGGTCATCGGGATGCCTGCTGCTGCCTCTGTGAGCGCACCACCGATGTGAAGCTGGCCGCCGACACCGGACGATCCATAGGTCAGTGGCTTGCCGCGGGTCTTGGCGTCGTTCACCAGGTCCGTGAAGCTCTTCCACTTCGAATTCGGCGCGACGGTGACGAAGTAGTTCGTCGAGTACATCGGCGCCACCGCTTCGAAGTCCTTGCCGGTATTGACCGGCATCTTCTTGTACAAATGCGGGTGCAGCGACATGATCGCCTGGTCGATCATCAGGAATGTGTAGCCGTCGGGCGCCGAGCGCTTCACGGCATCCAGACCGATCCAGCCATTGCCGCCGGGCTTGTTGTCGACCAGCAATGGCTGACCCCAGGTCTTGCTGAGCCGCTCGCCGACATAGCGCATCACCGCGTCCGGGCCGGTCCCGGCAGGATATGGCATCACAACCTTCACCGGCTTGTCAGGAAAGGTCTGCGCCCAGACCGGCGTCGCTGCGGCGACCAATAAGCCGAATGTGGCGAGCAGCAGCCGTCGGGTGTTCATAGTTGTCTCCATGCAGGTAGTTGAAACGGTGCGACTTCCCTGCGCATACTCGACGCGGTGGGCCAGTCTGGTCTTCAGAGTGATCGGACGTGACCCCAGCCGAGCCGAGCAATCCACGTCGTTGCCGCAGCACCTTTGGCGAGGCGGATGAATTTGTCGAGACCGTCCTCCACGTTTAAGGCGGTGGCGGAGGCTCTCCGAGGAAGGAGCGACGAATCAGAATCGCGGCAGGACAATGCGCAGGATCTCGCTTTCCGCGGCTGCCTTCAAGGAAATGGGCCCCTCACCTGCAAGAAACTCAAAAGCGGTGTGCGGACCATACTCTCGGCCATCCAAGACAAGCTTGCCCTTGCTCAGAAACACCAGCTCGATCGAGTCCTCTAGTCCAGCCGAGAAGGATGCGTTCTCCTCGATCCGAGTCAGCGCGATCCTGGTGTTGCGCTCGGTGAATGTTCCAAGCCACTTCGTGGCCATGCCCGGCGTCGATTCCGGAATCCAGTCGTAGCTGGCTGGATTCATCAAGACGATATCGTCGTACCGGGCCTTCGCAAAGTTCAGCTTCTGCCCCGTGGCCTCCTCGAAGCAGGCCTCGGAACCGTCCTGGTTGTGACGCTTGCCCTGTTCGTCCACGTACGTGAAGACGCCGTTCTTGAATTCGCCCTTGTTCTTGAGCGCTTCGTTCGCCGCTTCTCTCCTGGCGACGCTGAGGAATCCGTTGCCGCTCGCGCCGCCGAACTGGCAGGTCAGCATCTCCAAGCCCTCGGGCCGTTCCTGCGGACCATAGTGGACGCTTTCCGGGAAATAGCAGATCCAGCCTTCAGGCATGGACTTGCCCTTCGCGTACGGATAGTCGCCCTTCAGGATGTAGCGCACCTGGTCGAAGTTGTGCCTATGACGCGGAGTACCCCAGCCACCCGTACCGGTGCGATTCATCTGCAAGCAGTAGTTGTTGGGGCTGTCATCTTCCCCCGTCAGCAGAATTTTGAGTTCGAGAACGCCCTCGCGCATGCTTCCGACGACGCCCGATTCGGCCTGCATGGCCTCAGATACCCGCATGTGTTTTCCTTGGACTGGTTGAGTTCGTGATGCGCAATCGTAGGCAGGCGACGGGCGCGGTTCAAGGACGGGTTCGACCCGGATATGCCTTGGAGCTATAGCCCTCGGCCGGCCTGCATTGACTCGCATGGGTGCATTGGCCCAGCATCGAGTCCTCCACGCACCGCGGCAAGTCATGCGGCCCGCCTGGACAACCTCTTGGCAAATTCGAGGGGGACGCTGCTGCTGGTGGCGCAACCCGAGGTCCGAACGACACATGTCCGCAACCACCACACATCCATCCAGTTCCGTCAAAGACAAGATCGCCCGGGGCGAACCCGTTTACTCGATGACTGTGCGCCTAGTGCGCGGCGTCGAGATCGGTGCAATCGCCGCGGCGGCAGGCTTGGACGCCCTCTACATCGACCTCCAGCACAGCGGCATTTCGGTCGAGACCGCCGGCCAGATCAGCATCGCGGCACTTGCGATGGGCGTGGCACCGTTCGTGCGCGTGCCCGGCGTCGATCCGCAAGTCATCACGCGTGCCCTGGACGCCGGCGCCATCGGCGTCATCGTGCCGGACCTCCATTCGGCGGAAGACGCGCGCGCCGTCGTCCGCGCCGCCAAGTACCGGCCCGAGGGCGAACGTTCGCTGCCCGGCATCATGCCGCAGTTGCGCTACCGCTCGCTGCCGGCGAGCGAAGCCACGGATCAGCTCAACGCGGCGATCACCATCGTCGCGATGATCGAGTCCGCTGCCGGCCTTGCGGCGGTTGAAGAGATCGCCGCCGTGCCGGGGGTCGACATTCTTCTGGTCGGGGCGAACGACCTTTGCACGGAGGCGGGCGTGCCTGGGCAGTTCGACCATCCGCTGGTCGAGGAAGCCTATGTCAAGGTGCTCGCGGCGTGCCGCGCGCATGGCAAGGCGCTGGGCGTCGGCGGGCTCGCCTCGCGGCCCGACCTGATGAAGAAGTATGTCGCGATGGGTGGGCTGTACATCTCGCTTGGCGCGGATCTGTCGATGCTGGTTGCTGCGGCGACGCAGAAGCGCAAGGAAGCAGGCTGAACCTGCCTCCCAATTCAGCACCGACCCGGGCGGACCGCACCCTTGCGTGCCAGTTCCCGAACACCGATGGTTCCGATCCCACCCGCTGTGAGCCGCCGTCGACATCCAGAGAACCAGGAGCAAGGGATATGAAAGTCTGCGTCTATGGCGCTGGTGCCGTTGGCGGCCACATTGCGGGCCGGCTGGCCGCTTCCGGCGAGCAGGTTTCGCTCGTCGTGCGCGGCGCGAACCTTGGAGCCATCCGCGAGCATGGCCTGCGCATCCAGACGCCGGAAGCCGAGTTGCACTCGCACCCCGTTGTCAGCGACGATCCCGCCACGCTCGGTGTGCAAGACATCGTCATCGTCACGGTGAAAGCCCCCGCCTTGCCGCACGTCGCCGCCCGGATCGCGCCCCTGCTCGGCGTCGACACGCCCGTGCTCTTCGTGATGAACGGGATCCCGTGGTGGTATTTCTACGCGAATGGAGGCGAACTCGACGGGAAGCGGCTACCGGCGATCGACCCCGACGACACGGTGTGGCGCAATGTCGATCCGCAGCGTGCCGTGGGGGCCGTCGCACACACCGCCTGCACCATCACCTCCCCCGGTGTCGTCCATGTCCAGAATCCGACGAACCGGATTGTCTTTGGCCGCCCCGACGGCAAGGCGGACGAACGGCTGGCCGCGCTCGCCGCCGCCATGCGGGCAGGCGGGCTCCAGGCCGAGGTGACTGAACGGATCCGCGACGCCCTCTGGGAGAAGGTTCTGATGAACCTGGTCGGCGGCTCGCTGGGCATCCTCACCGCGTCTGCCATGGGCGAGGCGCTCGCCGATCCGGCCGTGCTTCTGGCTGCCGAACGCATGTCGCAGGAGGGCGCAGCGATCGCGCAGGCGCTCGGCTGCAAGGTCGGTGACCCCATGGCGGGAATTTCGCGCCTGAAGGTCTCCAAGCACAAGCAAAGCATCCTGCAGGATCTTCTGGCGGGGCGGACGATGGAGGTGAATGCCCTTCTCTCTGCGCCGCTGGAACTGGCCCGTCTCGCCGGCGTGCCGACGCCGACCTGCGACCTGATCGTGGGCCTGGCGATGCAGCGAGCCCGCGCTGCCGGCCTCTACGCATAGCTCGACAAGCTGACGTCCTCGGGCGCAGATGCGGCTGCCCTCCAAGGCTGCAGCATCTGCCGGCACCGCCTATTCGATCTCGACGTCCGGAACCTTTCTCTCCGCGTGGTGCAACTGCTCACGCGCGCTGCCTTGCCGCTGGATCGCCAGATCGATCACCTCGGCCAAGTGCAGCGCCTCGCGCTTCGCGCCCTGCGCAATCTGCTCGCGGCAGCTGTAGCCGTTGGTGATCACCAGCGTGTCCGACCTTGCTGCGCGGACCTCGGAACTCGCAGGTAGTCGCCCAGGCGCGTGGGGTCGACCGCGGCGTCCTCCCAGCCGACGATCGGATCGGGCTCACCCGTCACATCGCTCATCGACGTGGCCCGAAGCGCCCTGCTCACGGATCGACCACAGGCGCGCCTGCGTCTTGGCGTCCTCGGCCAGGAACATCGACGGCGCGCCCGGCAACCGTGCCAACTCGGCCATGACTTCGCGCGCGCTGCGCCGCCGCCTCGCGCGTGTCGGCGCCGAACTCGACCATGATCCAGGCCTTGCCTGCGGGAAGCAAGGCGACGTCGAACTTCCACTTGCGCACCCGCAGGCCACCGACGATGCGCTCGTCGAGTCCCTCCATCGCGATCGGCCCGAACGGCAGCAGCGTCGGCACGGCATCCCCGGCCAGGTAAATGTCGGGATAGCCGCACACCAGCACCACCCGGCTTGTCGCGCAGCGCCCTCAGGCCGGCGTAGATCTCGCCCTGGCGCCCGCCTGCGCGGATGATGCGCTCGAGTTCTTCCTCGCTGGTCGGCCCGACCCAGAATCGCGCAGCGATGGCGGCTCGGGATGGCCGGCACGAAGCAAGGCGCTCAATCCAGCTGCCCCTGGCAGATGTACTTGAAATGCAGGAAATCGTCGAGACCGTGGACCGAGCCCTCGCGGCCGTACCCCGAATCCTTGACGCCGCCGAACGGCGCGGCCTCGGCCGCGAGCGCGCCCTCGTTGATCCCGACGATGCCAGCCTCCAGGGCATCGGCCACCCGCCAGATGCGGCGTACGTCCTGGCTGTAGAAGTAAGCCGCCAGGCCGAAGGGGGTGTCATTGGCGGCAGCCACCACTTCGTCTTCCTTCTCGAAGCGCGTGAGTGGCACCACGGGGCCGAAGGTTTCCTCGCAGCTGCAGGCCATCGTGGCGTCCACGCCCGTCAACACGGTTGGCGCGAAGTAGTTGCGCCCGACCGCGGGCATGCGGCTCCCGCCGACCAGCACCGTCGCGCCGCGACGCACTGCATCTTCGACGTGGCGCTCGATCTTCTCGATGGCGCGCTCGTTGATCATGGGTCCGATCTGCGAGGACGGGTCCGTCGCCGGCCCTGTCTTGAGCGCGCCGACTCGTGCCGCCAACTTGTCCGCGAAGGCATCGTGAACCTTCGACTGCACGAACACGCGGTTGGGACAGACGCAGGTCTGGCCGCCGTTGCGGAACTTCGACGCCATCAGGCCCTCGACCGCGGCATCGAGGTCGGCATCCTCGAACACGATGAAAGGCGCGTTGCCGCCCAGCTCCAGCGACAGCTTCTTGAGCGTGTCGGCGCTGCGGCGTGCCAGGTGCTTGCCCACCGGCGTCGAACCGGTGAAGGTGATCTTGCGCACTCGCGGATCGTCGAGCCAGGCATCGACCACCTCGGGCGTGCGTTCGCGCGA
>Ga0075370_10000509_pt1 | contig 14797 bp, 10 predicted proteins | sample EndMethybrTD3035_FD_71398 | JGI IMG/M metagenome (GOLD analysis project Ga0075370, IMG submission 71398) | Populus endosphere microbial communities from Tennessee, USA - Endosphere MetaG P. TD hybrid TD303-5 | ecosystem: Host-associated > Plants > Roots > Endosphere | place: USA: Tennessee... | reverse complement strand
CAGGCCGGCGAGCTGCACCTGATCACCCATCTGTCGCGGGCCGGCTGGCTGCGGTGGTCGGACAAGCTCGCCGCGGCGCCCCTCAAGCCCGGCAAGGGTCCCATCGCGCTGCGCGTCCACCTCGGGACGCCGGGCGAGGCTCCGGGGTTCGACCTCACCGAGGCCGGTACGCAGAAGCGGCTGGCGGTGTGGCTGGTCGACGATCCGGCCAAGGTGCCCGGCATCGCCACGCTCGGCCCCGACGCGCTGTCACTGGGACCCGACGACCTCGCCGAGGTGCTCGCCGGAAACACCGGCCGCATCAAGACCGTCATCACCGACCAGAAGGTGATCGCCGGCATCGGCAACGCCTACAGCGACGAGATCCTGCACGTTGCGAAGATCTCGCCGTTCGCGACGGCGGGCAAGCTCACCGGAGCGCAGCTGGCCGCCCTGCACGACGCGATGATCTCCGTCCTCACCGACGCCGTCAGCCGATCCGTTGGCCAGGGAGCCGCAACACTGAAGGGGGAGAAGCGATCCGGGCTGCGTGTGCATGCGCGAACCGGCCTGCCCTGCCCGGTGTGCGGCGATACCGTGCGCGAGGTGTCCTTCGCCGACAAGTCGTTCCAGTACTGCCCGACGTGTCAGACCGGTGGCAAGATTCTGGCGGACCGGCGAATGTCGCGGCTGCTCAAGTAGGTTGGCAGTAGGCGCGGGTGGCTGACGTCAGCGCCTGCTGATAGAGCCCGTCGAGCTTTCGAGCGGCGACCACTGCGCCTGTCGCATCCGCCAGATCCTGCCCGCAGCCCTGGCTGTGGAGCGAATTCCAGTGCAGTGCAATCTCATCGACAAGGATCTTGTTCAAACCGTTGATCTGCGTTCGTGATTCAGCGAGGTCCGGTGCGCTCGTCGGTGCGGTACCCGGATCGAACTTCCACTGGCCGAAGCGTGTGTATTGGATTCCTTCGTTCGCGGCGATCTGATCGGTGAAGACGGTGCGTACGTACTCCGGTTCGATGCCGTGAGCCGTCGCATCGGCGGCTACCGAGTCCAGCACCTGGTTCGCCCTCGCGGGGTCGGTGATGGGGCCGCCGTTGATCCACTTGGTGGCGGCCACCGGATCGGCGGTCGCCAAGCGCTGGGCCGCCGCATCGACCAGTTGATAGAAGGGGTACACGGGCTGGGCCGCGGCGACCGGCGCCAGGGCGAGGGGGCCCGCGAGCAGGGCAGAGGCCAGGAAAAGTGAACTTCGATTCGGGATCACCCCACCATCATGCATAAGCTGACCGCGTGACTCGGCAGAAGATCTTGATCACCGGCGCCAGCTCAGGCCTCGGAGAAGGTATGGCCAGGGCGTTCGCCGCCAAGGGCCGCGACCTCGCGCTGTGCGCGCGCCGCGTCGACCGGCTCGACGAACTGAAGGCAGAACTGCTCGGGCGTCATCCCGGCATCACGGTGGCCGTCGCCGCGCTCGATGTCAACGACCACGACCAGGTGCCCAAGGTCTTCGCCGAACTCTCCGACGAGTTGGGCGGAATCGACCGCGTCATCGTCAACGCGGGAATCGGCAAGGGCGCGCCGCTGGGGACCGGCAAGTTGTGGGCGAACAAGGCCACCCTCGAGACGAATCTCATTGCAGCACTTGTCCAGATAGAGACCGCGCTCGAGATGTTCAAGGCGTCCGGTGGCGGACATCTGGTGCTGATCTCATCGGTGCTCGGAAACAAGGGCGTGCCCGGAGTGAAGGCCGCCTACGCAGCGAGCAAGGCCGGTGTGTCGTCGCTCGGAGAGTCGTTGTGCGCCGAGTACCTGAGCGGCCCGATCAAGGTGACCACGCTGGAGCCGGGCTACATCGAATCGGAGATGACCGCGAAGTCGGCGTCGACGTTGTTGATGGTGGACAACGAGACTGGGGTCAAGGCGATGGTCGACGCGATGGAACGCGAGACGGGCCGCGCAGCCGTTCCGTGGTGGCCGTGGGGGCCGCTGGTACAGGTGATGCGGATGTTGCCGCCTCGCCTCGCAAAACGTTTTGCTTAGCAGCACTTCATGTTTAACGGCGCCGCGGTGGTGGTAGCCCCCATTTATGAACGCGAAGATGATGAAGTTGACGCCTTTCCTGTTCGCAGGTGCCGCGGCCGCTGCGATCTCCGCTGCGCCCATCGCCAGTGCTCAGCCCGCTCCGCCTCCGCCGTGCGTGAACGCTGACGGCTCGCCCTGTGGGGCCATCGGCAACGTCACGGCTGGTGCCGGCGGCGGAGCCGACGTTGCCATTCCAAACGGGCCGGTGGGTACCGCTGATGGTGGCGGCGCCTCCGGTGTGATCCCTAACGGTCCTGGTGGTGCCGCAGGTCCGGCTGGTGCCAGTGGCTCGCTGTCGCCGGTCGGCCCGGGTGGTACGGCGGGTCCGGGCGGGGCCAGCGGATGTCTCCCGAACGTCGGGTGTATCAACATCCCCGCTGGATAACCCGGCATAGACACCGCAACGCGGCGTACGTCCCTGGGTGGGGCGTGCGCCGCGTTGTTCATGTAGTCGATTTCGGTGCGCAAACGCTCGCCCAGCGATCGTTGCCGCACCGAAATCGCTAAGCGGCGTGAAGCTTGGGACCGAGAAAGCTGTCATCACAATATGATTCGACGCTTCGCCCCGTAACTTCATGGGCAATCAGACCTTCGTTCGTTATGGTCGAAACGATCGGCAGGCATCGATGACCTGGGAAACGTCTTCCTCCGACAGGTGAGGACCTATCGGCAGGCTGAGGTGAGTTCGCGCCGCCTGTTCTGCGATCGGGAATGTTCCCGCGGTGAGTCCGAGCGGAGCAAAGGCACCCGACAGGTGCGGAGGCACTGGATAGTGGATAAGTGTCTGGATTCCCTTGCTAGCCAAATGCATCTGCAGTTCATCGCGTGAGGGATGATCAACTACATATAGGTGCCACACGTGTTCGCGGCCGGGCGCAACGTCGGGCAAGCGTAGTCCCTGGATGTCGGCCAATTCCTCGAGGTAGCGCTGCGCGATGGTTCGCCGCCGCATATTCCAAGTATCAAGACGCTGCAGTTTGATGCGTAGCACCGCCGACTGGATCTCATCGAGACGTGAGTTTGTCCCGAGGATGTCATGCACGTATTTTTGGCTGCTTCCATAGTTGCCCAATGATCGGATGCGCTCGGCGACAAACGGGTCGTTCGTGGTCACGGCGCCTCCATCACCTAAAGCGCCCAGATTCTTCCCCGGATAGAAGCTCCATGCTGCGGCGTGGCCATGAGCGCCGATGCGTCGGCCGTCGTAGTGCGCCCCATGCGCCTGCGCGGCATCCTCCACAACAACCAACCCGTGTTCCCTTGCCAATTCCAGAAGTTCCGCGAGGTCTGCGGGTTGACCGAAGAGGTGCACGGGGATCAGGGCACGTGTTCGCGGAGTAATTGCATCTTCGACCCGAGCGGGATCGAGGTTCCATTGACCGACTACCGGCTCTACCGCTACAGGGCGTGCGCCCGTGTGCGCCACCGCAAGCCAGGTTGCGATGAACGTGTTCGATGGCACGATGACCTCATCGCCACTGCCGATCCCGAGTGCCCGCAGCGCGAGGGCAAGAGCGTCACAGCCATTCGCGACTCCTACCGCATGCTTCGCGCCTGTATAAGCGGCGAACTCACGCTCAAACGCGGCCGTTTCTTCGCCACGTATGTACCAGCCGTTGCGCACGACTCGCTCGACGGCTTCCAGCACGGGCGCTTCAATCTCCTGCGTGGCCGCGCGAACATCCAAAAACGGCACCGAGACGGGAGGGTCGGTCATTGCTGCAAGCCTGAAGCATGCATTCGCGCGATTGCCTCCCCTTTACTCAGGCGTAGAGCCTTTGCGGAATTCCCGTCATTGTCGCAAGAACCGCTATACGTGGCCGCTGAAGACTGCAGAATCGGCTCACTCAGCCTCTTCGCCGTTAGCTGCGGACCGTGGTCAAGAACTCCTGATAGTCATAAATGTAGTCCTGTTCGTCGTAAAGCAGCGATGCGAATACAAGACACACAGCTCCCGTGCAGAAGTCCTCGATATCTCTCCAGACCAAGCTCGGCACGTACAGGCCTAAGTGGGAACGGTTGAGCATGACGGATCGTCGGCTATATCCGTCATCGAGCCTGACCGAGAAGGACCCCGAAGCCGCCACGAATAGTTGTTGCAGTGCCCGATGTGCGTGTCCGCCCCGTTGGGCCCCACCTGGAACATCGTAGAGGTAGTAGACCCGCTTGATAGCGAAAGGAATGTTTACCTCGCTATAGATTGGAGACAGACTGCCTTGCGAACCGTCAATTTTGTCGAGATTCACCAATTTGCATTCGTCGACACCGCTCATTTGAGTTCCCCCTGAGTCGCTGGAAATCGCCGTAGTTACGCACGTAATCGTCGGGCGCGAATGGGCTGGAGGCCAATACGAGGGCCACCGAATTCGTAGAGAAGTTGCTCATCTGCCGCCAAATAAGATTGGGAATCAGCAGAGCCTGATACGAACGATTCAATGTATAGCGAATTCGGTGCGAACCATCGTCCAGAATAAGGTCGAAGCTCCCAGACAGCGCCACGATGAACTCGTGCGCCTCTCGGTACGCGTGGCCGCCTCGCGTTGCCCCACCCGGGACGTCATAGATCCAAAAAGTCCGCGCTATCTCGAATGGCACATGCTTGCCCGATTCGATAAAGGTCAGGTTTCCTCGAGCATCGTGAATCTTCGGTAGGTCGATCCACCTACAGTCGTGCGTGACTACGGGTGGCGCGATCACCGTGTGCTTAGTTTGCATGTCGATGCCAGGCGCTGGAGCGGTGCTCGGAGCTCGTGCTTCGGTCGGACGGTGACGGCGTGACCCCTGAGGCGACGCGCTCCAGAAGATTCGCTGCGGTCTCGACGCTTTCAGCGGCTTTAGTCATCTGGGTGGCGATGTCGCGGGCCCGAGCAACATATTGGGGGGTGAGGATAGCGCGCAAGTCTGCAATCAGTGATTCGCACGTAGTGGCCGAGAACCGTCGCGCGGTGCCAACCGTGAGCTGTTCGAGTCGACGCCCCCGAATTGCCGAGTCTTGCCATGTCCAAAGCATCAACGTGGGGGCTCCGGCGCGCAGGCCCGCCTCCGTGGTACCCAAGCCACCGTGATGCACGACTGCACGGCAGGCAGGAAACACGGCTGCGTAATTCACCTCGCGCACTACTTTGACGTGGTCCCAATCGGCCACATGGGTGAAGTCAGTTGCGGCGGAGCATATTAACGCCCGCTCGCCTAACTGCGCACAAGCGGCGCTGATCATGGCGAGTGTCTCGACGGCGTCTTTGACGGGTATGCTGCCGAACCCGAAGAAAATCGGCGGTTTTCCCCCCGCAATCCATGAGGCGACCTCCTCATCCGTGTCTGTCGGCAGTTCCATCGTCAGCGTGCCGACCAAGGGCCGTCGGCAGCCGAATTTCGACCATTCGGCCGCTAGCCCTGGAAACCAAACGCCGTCGTAGGCCTGGATTTCCAGCGAGCCACTTTCGCTGATCCGCCGCGGCGGGGGGCAGTCTGCCTTCGGCAGAGCGAGTTCATGGCGCTGGCGGTCCTCGAGCTTCTTCGTCAGGCGCCAGCTCAGCCATTCGATGGCCGTCGTTGCGGAACGTTCCCACGCCGCCGGCAGGATCGGAACCGTTTGGCCGTTGGCCCGCACTGGACCAAAGTGCAGCGCGGCCAGAGGAATGTCGTAAAACTCTGCAACGTTGTACGCGGACTCCTCCGCGAGTAGGCCGGTTAGTAGCAGATCGGCCCCCTTCGCCAGCGACTTCAGCGTCGTGCCGGCCTCAATTCGGCACTGGCTCAACATCTCCCAATCCTCGCGCCCCGACGCGATGAGATCCCGGATCTTCCAGGGGTTGCGAAACAAACGCCCCGAGAAGTCGCGGTGCACATCGAGCCACGTCTCCGAATCCGGCCCGAAGGCAACCGCCGCAATCCCAGCCGCCTCGGCAAACGCAACCAGATCGGGGGCGACGGCCATGCTCACGTCGTGCCCTCGGCGCAGCAACTCACAGGCAAGAGCGGCGCCAGGCTCGGCGTCACCACGAGTTCCGTAACACGACAACACGAATTTCATCGCGAGATCCCAGTACATAGCTTGCCCCGGCCCCCCGGAGCGACAATAGCTGCCGGTCAGTCTAGTAACAGAACTGCGGCTTTTGACGGAAATTACGCTTTTTGGCGAATTTGGTGGAAATTGCGGAAATTGACGCAGCCGTCGCGAAATTGCATTCAAGAATCGGGGAAATTGCATTCGCAAGCGACCGGGGGCCGGGGTTCCGGGCGTCTCGGCGGACTCTGGGTCTCGCCCGACCCAGCGGGCCGCTCGCTAAGCGCTAGCCGCCGGAGAATCCAGGCGCGTTCTCAATGGGAGGTTCGCGATGCCCCGCGCTCGGGACCTGGATGATCCGAAGGGGACTGGGGAGGGGGAGGTCACTCGGTGGAGTCGGGTGGCGTAGTGCGCCGACGATTAGGCTCAATTTCTCCGGCGTCCATGGCTTTCTTGACTTCCTGCGCGTGCGCCACTTGCTGCGCGGTATAGCCGATGAACAGCGCCACCCCACCCGTCAGGACAGCCAACCCGGCCAGGCACAACATGCCGTAGGTGTAACCCTGATCCAGCGCGTGCAATTGAGCCGGATTCATGGACTTCGCCGGACCGTTTATCCCGCCCAAGGACAGCGTCCGCGACGTGACGACGGCCTGGATGACGGCCAGCACCAGCGGCCCTCCGAGGCTGTACAGCATGAGGGACATCGCGGATGCGGGTCCGATTCGGTCCAAACCGACGCCAGCGAGAATCGACAACCCGATCGGGACGTCGGCCAGGCCGATACCGAAACCGGCAATAACGAGCGGGATTACGAGATTCGGGAAGTACGGGATACCAGGGCTTAACGACGAGAAGTACAAGATGACACCCAGTAACAGGATGCCGCCAGCGATCACCAATACCCGCGGCGGGAACCGGGTCACCAACCGTGACGAGGCGACCGCCCCGGCCCCCATCGCAAGGACGAATGGGATGTAGGCGACGCCCGCCGAAAACGCGCTGTAGCCCATGATGTCCTGCACGTACAGGGTAACCAGCACGGTCAGGGCTAACAGCACCCCGCCGGCCAGGAAGACGGTAGCGAAAGTGGCCACGCGGTTGCGTTCGAAGAACAAGTCGATCGGCACGACGGGATTCTCGGTAGCGCGTTCCACCAAGACGAGTGCCACCAAGGCGGCGAGTGCCACTACACCGAAACCGATCGTCGTCGGGGAAAGCCAGCCCTCTGCTGGTCCCACCGATAAGGCGACAACCGCGGCGATACAAGTCAAGGTCGCCAGGCCGGCCCCTGCGGCGTCGAGCTTCACTTTTTCCAGTTCCGACTCCCGAAGCGCGGTGCGAGCGAGGTAAATCACCAGCAGACCGATCGGCACGTTCAGCAAAAAGATGAATCTCCACCCCACCTCGACCAGCGTCCCGCCCACCACCAGGCTGAGCACTGAGCTGACACCTAGCATCGCGCCCAGGAACCCCATCGCAGCGTTGCGTACCGGGCCTTTCGGGAACGTAGTTGCCACCAGCGCCAAACTCGCCGGTGCGATGATCGCGGCGGCCGCCCCTTGCAGCAGCCGGGCCCCGATGAGGATGCCGCCACCTTGGGCGATGCCGCACACGGCAGACGCAAAGGTGAACAATCCGACGCCGACCATGTAGCTGCGCTTGAGCCCGAAGATGTCACCGAGGCGACCGCCCACCAGCAACAGGCCGCCAAAGGCCAGCAAGTATGCCGTGACAACCCAGCTCCGACCGACATCAGACAGGCCCAGGTCGTTCTGGATTGTAGGAAGTGCGATGACCACGATGGTGCCGTCCATGGTCGCCATCAACTGGGCGGCGCCAAGGGTGACGATTGCGGCGATATAGCGGCGAGAGAGCAACCGGGTTGGCGGACTCGTGTCGGTGGGACTAGGCGCCGTCGGCTCGATGGGCTCGGGGCTACTCATACCTCGGGCGCAATCGTCTCGTGAGATGACGCCATCCCTACATCGTCAAATGGCGTCATGGCGGCTACGCTAACAGCAACTTCAGGGGCTGTTCGGAGTTCCCCGAATCGTTGCGGGCCCTTTATGCGGCTTCCCTGTCGGTGTCCGCGGCGTTCTTGTCGTTGATTGGACGACATTGCGATCGTGCTGGGCGGCGTCGGAGGCGGTTGAAGAAGGCCGGAGGACCAGTCGACCACAACAGCGCGGGCTCGGGCAATTAGATCGAAGTCGTTGTGCGACAACATTTTTCACTCTAACGGAAGGAGGTCCAACAGCTGCGTTGTCGAAACACGAATCAACGCGGCCCTTCGATCGTCTGATTCCCACGCCCAGGCAGTTTTGGTCAAATTTTTACCGGTATAGGTCGAACCGCGGCCACTGTGGGAGATCGCCTACTGGATCGCTATTCACGCCAGATGGCCCACTGGCCGCACGATCAGCTACCACCATCCGGATCGGTGGCGCAAGCCAACCCGGCGTTGGGGCAGCACCGGTGCCGCGCACCAGCAGCCGCCGCGATCTCCGCCGCCACACACGGCTTGCGGCCACAGCGGGCACCTCGGTGAAGTCACCACTCATTCGAGGTTCGGCTAGCCGCTGTGACGTTCCACGCGAGCAGGTCAACGAACGCGGCGCGGTTCTGTCCCGCTCAGTCAGCCCATCGCGTCATCGTCAGTCCAGCACGACCGTCGGGACATAGCGAAGCCAGCGCCCGCCACCGTCCGCGAAACGCTTCTCCTTGGCACGGATCTCGGCCTCGTGATTCCAGGCGAACATGAGGGCAATATCCGGATACGGGTCGGCGAAAGCCTCCGACGGCCGGATCGGGAGGTGTGCGCCAGGAGTGAGAAGTCCCTGCTTGGCAGGGGTCGTGTCGCATACGAACTCGACAAGCTCGGTGGTGATGTGACAGAAATTGGTAACGGTGGAACTCTTTGCCGTCGCGCCATATCCGACAACCCGCTGGCCGCGTGCACGGCAATCGGAGAGCGCGTCGGTCAGCTGGCGGGCGTTCGAACGGACGCGTTCGGCGAAAGCGATGAAGGTTTCGGGATGGGTCAGCCCCGCCAGCTCTTCGCGCGCCAGGTGGTCATCGACCGAAGCTTTTCTGTCGTAGGAGCCACGACGAGCAAGGCGATAGCGCATTTCGCCACCTCCGACGGGCAAATGCTCCACGTCGATCAATTCGAGACCACTTCTATCGGCAGCCTGAGACATAGACTGCACTGAGAAATAGAAAACATGTTCGTCGAAAAATTGGTCGAAGGCAGTCTCTGCAATCACGTCGCCGAGATATGCGTCTTCGATAATCAACATTCCCTGGTGCCCGAGCAATGCAGCAGCACCGTCGAAAACCTGGCGAATGTCCTGTATGCCGCAAATGGTATTTGCTGCGAAAATGATGTCTGCGGGACCGGACGTGGACCGTATCTGCGACGCCAGTTCAGCCGTGAAGAACTCGGTCAGCGTCGACACCCCCCGGCTCGTCGCATAGTCGGCATGAACTTGTGCCGGTTCAACCCCTAAGTGGCGTATTCCCGCGTCGGCGATGTCATGCAGCATCGTGCCGTCGTTGCTTCCGAGTTCCACCACGAAGGGGTCTGTACGGCTTTGTAATTCACCTAACAGCGATCGCGCCACGTCCTTTAAGTGGCTACGCATGGCAGCCGTTCCCGACGTGAGATATGAATAGTCCGCGGTGAATACTTCGTCGGCGGACGGTACCTCGATCAGTTGCACCATCGTGCAGGTCGGGCACATACCTACCGCCAAGCGATAGAAGTACTCGCTGTCGATTTCATCAGGCGGGATGAAGCGGTTGGACCGAGGCATGCTCCCAAGGTCAAGGAACTCCTCGAGCGACCCGGAGCAAACGCGGCATGAAGCTGTCACAGCGGCCACGATAATGCGCTCTAGCACTTCCAGTGAGCCGTTCGCGTCTGGACCGAGATAATCACCGACCCAATATGCGATGCCGAAACTGCCCAGCGGTGGAGCGGACTTCGGATCGGCGTGGCAATAGCGCGGTGTCACCTAGAGGGTGATGTGTCCGAGGAGCGCCATCAGCGCCTAGGTGTGATTTCGGTGCGCAAACGCTCGCCCAGCGATCGCTAGCGCGCCGAAATCGCTAGGCGGTGCGGCCGCGCTCGGCGCGGTAGTGACGCACCAGCGCGTCGGTCGAGGAGTCCGTCTGCTCGGCGGGGGAGTCGTCGGCGGTGATCACCGGGAGCAGCGCCTTGGCCTGGGTCTTGCCCAGTTCCACACCCCACTGGTCGAACGAGTCGATACCCCACACGACGCCCTCGGTGAACACCTGATGCTCGTAGAGGGCGATCAACTGGCCCAGCACCGACGGCGTCAACTTGGTGGCCAATATCGATGTGCTCGGCCGGTTGCCCGGCATCACCTTGTGCGGGACGACGTCGGCCGGCGTGCCCTCGGCGGCGATCTCCTCGGCGGTCTTGCCGAATGCCAGCACCTGCGTCTGCGCAAAGAAGTTGCTCATCAACAGGTCGTGCATGCTGCCGGTGCCGTCCGCTGTCGCGAGATCGTCTGTCGGCTGGGAGAACCCGAGGAAATCGGCGGGCACCAACCGCGTGCCCTGGTGGAGCAGCTGGTAGAACGCGTGCTGGCCGTTGGTTCCCGGCTCACCCCAGAAGATTTCGCCGGTGCTCGTCGTCACCGGTGAGCCGTCGGCGCGCACCGACTTGCCGTTGGACTCCATGGTCAGCTGTTGCAGATAGGCCGCGAAACGCGACAGATCGTTCGAATACGGCAGCACCGCACGGGTTTCCGCGCCGAAGAACTCGTTGTACCAGAGCCCGATCAGACCGAGGAGCGCCGGTGCATTGGCTTCCAGCGGTGCCGTGCGGAAGTGTTCGTCGACAATGTGGAAGCCGGAGAGGAACTCTGCGAACCGCTCGCGGCCGATGACTGCCATCACCGACAACCCGATCGCGGAGTCCACCGAATACCGTCCGCCGACCCAGTCCCAGAAGCCGAACATGTTGTCGGTGTTGATGCCGAAGTCGTCGACGAGCTTCTTGTTCGTCGACACCGCGACGAAGTGCTTGGCCACGGCGGCGTCACCGAGCACATCGGTGAGCCAGCGACGCGCGGCCGTCGCGTTGGTGAGCGTCTCGAGCGTCGAGAACGTCTTGGATGCGACGATGAAAAGCGTTGTGGCCGGGTCGAGTCCGTCGAGCTTGGCCACCAGGTCGGCGGGGTCGACGTTGGAGACGAACCGGGCCGAGATGCCCGCGTCCGCGTAATGGCGCAGGCCGAGGGTGACCATCGCGGGGCCGAGATCAGAACCGCCGATGCCGATGTTGACGACGGTCTTGATGCGCTCGCCCGTCGCGCCGGTCCACTCACCGCTACGCAGCTTGTCGGTGAAGTCGCCCATCTTGTCGAGCACCTCGTGCACGTCGGAGACGACGTCCTGACCGTCGACGGACAACTCCGCGCCGCGCGGCAACCGCAGCGCGGTGTGCAGCACGGCACGGTCTTCGGAGGTGTTGATGTGCACGCCGGAGAACATCGCGTCGCGGCGCTGCTCCAGACCTGCCGCGCGGGCCAGGTCGACAAGCAGCTTGAGGGTCTCGCGGGTGACGCGGTGCTTGCTGTAGTCGATGTAGAGGTCGCCGACCGTAAGCACCAGTTCCGTCCCGCGGGCCGGGTCGTCGTCGAACAATGTGCGCAGGTGTTCCTGGCCGATCTGCTCGTGGTGCCGCTGCAACGCCTGCCACGCTTCGGTCGTGGTGATGTCGGTTGTCTGCACAGTGTTGGCGGTCATGTAACCGACATTAATGCGGCCAAATGACCAAAGGTGTAAGAGAGAGTTATGGATACCGCCAAGCTGCTGTCGTCTGTACCCACCGGCCTGTGGATCGGGGGCGAGGAACGCAAGGGTTCCTCGACGTTCGACGTGCTCGACCCGTCCGATGACAAGGTGCTGATCTCGGTTGCCAACGCGACCGCCGAGGACGCCGTCGCCGCACTGGACGCCGCATGCGCGGTGCAGGGCGACTGGGCGGCCACCCCGCCCCGCGAACGCGGTGAGATCCTGCGCTCGGTGTTCGAGAAGATCACCGAACGCGCCGAAGATCTGGCGACCTTGATGACCCTGGAGATGGGCAAGGTGCTCCCCGAGAGCATGGGTGAGGTCAAGTACGGCTCGGAGTTCTTCCGCTGGTTCGCCGAGGAGGCGGTGCGCATCGCGGGCCGCTTCACGCCGAGCCCGGCGGGCACCGGCCGCATCCTCGTCACCAAGCAGCCCGTCGGCCCCTGTTACGCGATCACGCCGTGGAACTTCCCGCTGGCCATGGGGACCCGCAAGATCGGTCCGGCGTTCGCGGCCGGCTGCACGATGATCGTCAAGCCTGCCCAGGAGACGCCGCTCACGATGCTGCTGCTCGCCAAACTGATGGCTGAGGCGGGCCTGCCGAAGGGCGTGCTGTCGGTGCTTCCGACGAGCAGTCCCGGGCCGGTCACCGAGGCCCTGATCAACGACGGCCGCCTGCGCAAGCTGACGTTCACCGGGTCGACGGGCGTCGGTAAGGCATTGGTCAAACAGTCGGCCGACAAGCTGCTGCGTACCTCGATGGAGCTGGGCGGCAACGCGCCGTTCATCGTGTTCGACGACGCCGACATCGATGCGGCCGTCGACGGGGCGATCCTGGCCAAGATGCGAAACGGCGGTGAGGCGTGCACTGCGGCCAACCGCTTCCACGTCGCGAACTCGGTGCGGGAAGAGTTCACCGACAAGCTGGTGAAGCGGATGAGTGAGTTCACGCTCGGCAAGGGGACCGACGAGTCGTCGACGCTGGGCCCGCTCATCAATGCCAAGCAGGTCGCCACCGTCGAGGATCTGGTGTCCGACGCGGTATCGCGGGGCGCGACAGTGGCGGTCGGCGGGGTGGCCCCCGGCGGGCCGGGCAACTTCTATCCGGCGACCGTCCTGGCCGATGTGCCCGCCGACGCCCGCATCCTCAAGGAGGAGGTGTTCGGGCCCGTCGCGCCGATCACCGGCTTCGACACCGAGGAGGAGGGCATCGCCGCCGCCAATGACACCGAGTACGGGCTGGCGGCCTACATCTACACCCAGTCGCTGGACCGTGCGCTGCGCGCCGCCGAAGGCCTCCAGGCCGGCATGGTCGGCATCAACCGCGGCGTGATCTCCGACCCGGCCGCGCCGTTCGGCGGCGTCAAGGAATCCGGTTTCGGCCGCGAAGGTGGCTCCGAGGGCATCGATGAATACCTCGACGTCAAGTACATCGCGCTGACCAAGTAACACGCCTTTCGCCAGACTGCGTAAAAGGTCCGTCTGGCACGGCGTGTCGGGGACTTTCGCGTCTGCTCGCGCGGGAAAGATCGCGGCAGTGAAGGCCGTCCAACGAGATCGCGGAATCCCCGCGTTGGACGGCATCCGCGCCGTTGCGGTCGCGCTGGTGCTGGCCGACCACGGCGGCATTCCGGGGGTGTCCGGTGGCTTTCTCGGCGTCGACGTGTTCTTCGTGCTCAGCGGATTCCTGATCACCTCGCTGCTGCTCGACGAACACCGGCGCACCGCGCAGATCCGCCTCGGCGACTTCTGGATCCGCCGTGCGCGCCGGTTGCTGCCCGCGCTTCTGGTGATGGTGCTCGCCGTGGTGGCGTTTCGCGATCTGTTCTCGCCCGAATCCACGGCTTCACTGCGCGACGACGCCGTCGCCTCGTTCTTCTGGATCTCCAACTGGGCCTTCGTCGCCCAGCGCGCCGACTACTTCTCGCAAGGCGCACCGCCGTCGCCGCTGCAGCACACGTGGTCGCTCGGGGTCGAGGAGCAGTACTACCTGCTGTGGCCGCTGCTGCTCCTCGCCGTCGCCGCGGTGTTCTGGGCGAGGCTGCGACTGGCCGTCTTCGTTCTGTCGACCGTCGGCGTCATCGCCTCGGCCACTGCGGCGATGGTGCTCACGACCGACTCGACACTGAACCGGATCTACTTCGGCACCGACAGCCGCGCGCAGGCACTTCTCGTTGGTGCCGCGGCGGCCGCGCTGCTGGTGCGGGACTGGTCGGTGCTCAATGACGGCGGAACGCTGATCCGGACGCGGTGGGGCCACATCGTGGCGCGGATCCTGCCGTTCATCGGCGTGGCGGTGCTGGGTGCGGCCGCGCACTATGCGACCGGCAGCGTCGGTGATTTCCGCAGCGGCCTGCTGATCGTGGTCGCGATCGCGTCCGTACTCGTCGTCGCGCCGGTGGCGATGGAGCAGGAGGGACCCGTCGCCCGCGCGCTGGCCTGGCGGCCGCTGGTGTGGCTCGGCGCGATCTCCTACGGCGTGTACCTGTGGCACTGGCCGATCTTCCTGATGGTCAACGGGGAACGCACGGGTCTGTCGGGCTGGCCGCTGTTCGTCGTGCGCTGCGCGGTGACGGTGGCGCTGGCCGCGGCGTCGTGGTGGCTGCTGGAGCAGCCGATCCGGCGGTGGCGCCCGATACACGTGCCGATGCTGCCGCTGGCGGGTGCGACGGCCGCGACCGCCGCCGTGGTGACGATGGCCGTGCTGCCGGTCGGCGTCCAGCCCGAGGAGATTCCGCAGGGTCCGGCGATCGATTCCGCCGCGCTCGCGCTGGTCGGTCCCGAGGTGCCCGTCGAGGTCCGCAAACCGACCGCGCACGATCCCGGAACCCGGACCGTCGCGGTGTTCGGCGACTCGATCGCGTGGACGATGATGCGGTATCTGCCGCCGACGCCGGG
>Ga0075370_10000508_pt1 | contig 14806 bp, 11 predicted proteins | sample EndMethybrTD3035_FD_71398 | JGI IMG/M metagenome (GOLD analysis project Ga0075370, IMG submission 71398) | Populus endosphere microbial communities from Tennessee, USA - Endosphere MetaG P. TD hybrid TD303-5 | ecosystem: Host-associated > Plants > Roots > Endosphere | place: USA: Tennessee... | reverse complement strand
CGACTTCCTCGCGGTGATGAGCCACGAGATCCGCACGCCGCTGAACGGCGTGATCGGCACCAACGAACTGCTGGCGACGACGCTGCTCGACGCGAATCAGCGGCGTCTCGTCGAAGCGGCGCGGATGTCGGGGCGGCATCTGCTCGCGCTCGTCAACGACGTGCTCGACCTCGCGAAGATCGAAGCCAACGAAGTGCGGCTCGAGGCGGAGCCGGTGGCACCGCGCGAACTCGCGCGCGAGTCGGTCGCGCCGTTCATCGGCACGGCCGCCACCAAGCACCTCGCGCTCGTCGTCGATGTCGACGACGACGTGCCGCAGCAGCTGAGCTGCGACCCGCTGCGGCTGCGCCAGATCCTCGTGAACCTGGTGGGCAACGCGGTGAAGTTCACCCACTCGGGCGGCGTGCAGCTGCGCATCGCGCGGGCCGTGCCCGCCGAAGCCGAGTCCGATCACGCGACGCTGCGCTTCGAGGTCGTCGACACCGGCATCGGCATCCGCTCCGAGGCGCTGCCCTACATCTTCGATGCGTTCACGCAGGCCGACAGCTCGACCGCACGCCGCTACGGCGGCACCGGCCTCGGACTCGCGATCTGCGCGCGTCTGGTGGGGCTGATGGGCACCACGCTGTGCGTCGACAGCGAACCCGAGCACGGCTCGCGCTTCTCGTTCGTGCTGCGCCTGCCGGTCCTGCGCGGCGGCATGCCGGCGGCACGCCCTGCGCCGGCTGTCGGCACGCCTGCGACGACGACGACGGCGTCCGGCTCACACGTGCCGAGCGTGCTCGTCGTCGAGGACAGCGAGGTCAACCGCGAGATCGTCTGCGCGATGCTGGCCTACCACGGCGTCCAGGCGCAGATCGCGAAGGACGGCCACGAGGCTCTGCGCATGGTCCAGGCGCAGGCCTTCGACCTGATCTTCATGGATTGCATGATGCCGGGCATCGACGGCTTCGAGACCGTGCGGCGCATCCGGCGCCTCGAGTCGCACGATGCGCGCGAGCATCCCGCGACGATCGTCGCTCTGACCGCGAACGCGAGCGACACCGACCTGCTGCTGTGCATGGACGCCGGGATGAACGACTTCCTCGCGAAGCCGCTGTCGCTGCAGGCGCTCGGGCGTGCGCTCGAGAGCTGGCGGCAGCATGGAGCGCCTTAACCGAGGCGCCTGAGCGTCGCGAGGTGCTCTTTCCACGCCTGCGGCTTGCCGAGGAACGGCGCCGAGGCCACGAGTTCGAACCGTCCCTCGCGTTCGATCGCGAAGGTCGGAAAGCCGTTGCCGCCGATCTGCTGCAGTACCTGGCGACTTTGCGCGAAGTGCGCTTCGGTTGCCGCGCCGGCCAACTCGTCGAAGGTGGCGGCGAAGGCGTCGCGATCGAGCCCGATGTCCTGCGCAAGCTCGATCAGCACGGCGCGGTCGGCGATGCGGCGGCCCTCGACGTAGTGCGCCGTCTGTAGGCGGGCCAGCAAGTCCAGGCCACGGCCGGCGAGCTGGTCGGCTGCCAGGACCGCCGTCGTCGGCGGCGCGGAGTCCAGCACGGCGCCGTGGTCGCGCAGCAGGCCGTCGAAGTAGGCCGCGCCGAACGGCTGGCCGCTGAGCGCTTCGATGCGCCGGTCGTGCGGCATCACGTAGCTGCGCCAGTCGTCCGAGACGGTGCGGCGGCGCGCGCCGGTCAGCATGCCGCCCGCGTGCGGCACGACCTCCAGCACCTCGCGCGCCGCCTTGACCAGCGGCGCGGCGGCGTAACACCAGCCGCACAGCGGATCGTGCACGTAGTGCAGACGTTCGCCAGGCATCGCGCTCACCATTTCATCTCGCCCTTCGCGACCTTCGCGCTGAGCTCCAGCGACGAAACCTCGCCGGCCTTCGGATACAGCTTCTTCATCGCGGCAATCAATTCGGCCGAGTCCTTCGCCTTCGCGGTCTGTGCATCGAAGGCGCGAATGTACCCGGCGGTGAACGCGCTGGCCTTCAGAGCCGGCGACGGGCCGGCGAGGTAGTGGCCCGGCACGACAAACCTCGGCTTCAAGCCGTCGATGGTCTTCAGCGTCCCCAGCCAGTCGGCATGCGATTTCGCGCCTTGCGTGTCGGCCATCCACACGTGCACGTTGTTGAAGAGCACGACGCCGCCGACCACCGCCTTGATCGACGGGATCCAGACGAAGCTGCGCTCCGGCTGCGGGCCGGTCAGCCCGACGATCTTCAGCGGCTTGCCTTCGAGCTCGAGCGTGTCGCCGTCGAGCACGTCGGGCACGACCAGCGTCTTCGGCGCATCGGCGCCGAGCTTGGGGCCCCAGAACGCCAGCTTGGCGTCCATCGTCTCCTTGATGTGGGCCACGGTCCGCGGCGTGGCGACGATGCGCGCAGCCGGGAATGCAGCCTTGATCTTCTCGAGGCCGAAGTAGTAGTCAGGGTCGCCGTGGCTGATGTAGACGGTGGTCAGCGTCTTGCCGCCGCGGCGGATGGTCTCGACCACCTTGTCGGCCTGCGAAACGCCGAACTGCGCATCGACCAGGACCGCGTCCTTCTCGCCGCTGACCAGCACCGACGAGACCGGGAAGATCGCCTCGGTGCCCGGGTTGTAGACGGTGAGCTCGAGCGGCTTGGCGGCGCTCGCCCAGCTCGCGCCGAGCAGCAGAGCAGCGGTGACGGCAACACGTTGGAGCAGATGCATGACTTGCCTGGACAGTGGTTGGGATGCCGGGAGCATATTTGCGCAAGATCGAACAAAAAACCCTAGACTGGGCGACAGTTTGTTTCTGGAATCGGTCTAATCATGGACAAGCTGGAGGCGATGAAGGTCTTCGTCGCGGTCGTCGACGGAGGCAGCCAGACCGCTGCATCGCAGCGCCTGGATCTTTCGCGCCCGGTAGTCTCGCGCTACCTGGCCGAGCTCGAAGCGTGGGCCGGCGCGCGGCTGCTGCACCGTACGACACGCCGCTTCAGCCTGACGCCGGCCGGCGCCGACGTGCTCGCGAAATGCCGCCAGATGCTCGAGCTCGCGCACGACATTCCGGTCGCCGACGCCGCGCGAGGCGACGAGCCGCGCGGGCTGCTGCGCCTCACCGTGAGCACCTCGTTCGGGCAGGCGCAACTCGTCGAGGCGATGCGCGAGTTCGTCGCGCTGAACCCAGGCGTCGCGGTCGACCTCGTGCTGCTCGATCGCGCGGTGAACCTGGTGGACGAGCGCATCGACCTGGCGATACGCATCGCCAACGAGCTGGACCCGAACCTGATCGCGCGCCGCCTCACGGTGTGCCGCTCGGTCGTGTGCGCGTCACCGGCCTATGTGCGCGCCCATCCGCTGCGCAAGGTCGAAGACCTGACGCAGCACAACTGCCTGACCCACTCGTACTACGGCAAGACCCTGTGGGATTTCGAGATCGGCGGCAAACCGACATCCGTGGCGGTCAGCGGCAACATCAGCGCCAACGACTCGGTCGCGCTGGCCATGGCGGCGCGCGGCGGTGCCGGCGTCGTGATGCTGCCGACCTACCTCGCGGCGCCGTTGATCCGCACGGGCGAGCTGGTCGCCCTGCTGCCGCTCGCGCGTCCGCGCGAGCTGAGCATCCACGCGGTCTACACCTCGCGCAAGCACATGTCGTCGGCGCTGCGCGCGATTCTCGACTTCCTCGTCGAGCGCTTCCCGGCCGAGCCGCCGTGGGACCGCGAACTGGAGGCCGCGACCGCGCGTGTCCGCAAGCCAGGCCGCAGGCGACCGCGGCCGAGCTGAGCGAGCATGCCCTCGAGAACGAGCCGTGTGACGTGGCTGCGCCGCCCCTTCTCCAGCATGCCGACCCGGCGCGCGATCGGCCGCCCCGGCAGCGGCAGCAAGGTCAGCGCAGGGTCGTTCTCCCAGTCGAAGTTCTTCAGCACCGGCGCGATCGTGAAGCCGACGTTTCCGCGCACCAGTTCGGCGATCGCCATCAGCGAGTTGAGCTCGAGGAATTCCCGGGGCACGAGGTGCAGCCGCCGCAACAAGCGGTCGACGCGCGCGCCCGTCTGCGTGCGCCGGTCGAAGCGGATGAACGGATGCTGGCTGAACAGGCTCGCGATGGGCGTGTCGGCATCTGCGATGGCCGAGTTCGCGATGACGGTCAGAGGCTCTTCATAACAAGGCGTCCACAGCAGACCCTTGACTTCGGGCCACTTGTTCTCGACGACCACCGCCGCGTCGAGCTCGCCGCTCACCACGTCCTGCACGAGCTGCTGCTGCTCGCGCACGCGCAGCACGACCTCGAGGCCGGGGTGCCGCAGCTTCAGGTCGGCGACCGTGCCCGACAGCAGGCCGACCGCCGTGATCAGCGAACCGAGCCTGATGGCGCCGGCGATCTGACGCGGATGCTGCTGCAGATCCCCCCGCATCGATTCGTACTGCATCAGCAGCTGCTCGGCGCGCGGCAGCAGCAGGCGGCCGGCCGGACTCAGCACCATGCTGCGGCCGGTCTTCTCGAACAGCCGGGCATTCATCTCGGCCTCGAGCGCGCGCATCTGCTGCCCGACGGCCGCCTGGGTCAGCGCCATGCGGTCGGCGGCGGAAGTGAATGAACCGCCGTGCGCGGCCGCGATGAAGGTTCGAAGCAGGCGGATGGTGCTCATCGAAAGCTCAACGGAATCTTTAGCGATACTGAAGCGAACCGAAGTTTATGTTTTTGTGTTTCTCCCGAACAATGTGCTTCGTCCCCACAAGGAAGGAGCACAGGCGATGCGCAGAGATGTCGGTTGGATCGGGATCGGTTGGGCCATGTCGTGCGCCGCGGCGCTGGCGCTGTTCGCGACGCGCGCGACGGCGGCGGAGCCGAGCGCCAACGAGAAGCTGTTCCGCTCGATCTACCAGGAGCTGATCGAGATCAACACGACCGACTCGGAAGGCGACACCACCGCGGCCGCCCAGGCGATGCACAAGCGCCTGCTCGACGCCGGCTTCAAGCCCGGCGAGATGGAGGTGATCGCACCGTTTGCGCGCAAAGGCAACCTCGTCGCGCGCTACAAGGGCAGCGGCGCAAAGAAGCCGATGCTGCTGCTGGCGCACATCGACGTGGTCGAGGCCAAGCGCAGCGACTGGCAGACCGACCCGTTCAAGCTGCAGGAGAAGGACGGCGTCTTCACGGCGCGCGGCAGCATCGACGACAAGGCGATGGCGTCGATCTACGTCTCGGTGCTGGGCCAGCTCAGGCGCGAGGGCTTCGCGCCGAGCCGCGACATCATCCTCGCGCTGACGGCCGACGAGGAAAGGGGCGAATCCCCCGCCAACGGTGCGAGCTGGCTGCTGAAGAACCGGCGCGCGCTGGTCGATGCCGAGTTCGGCATCAACGAAGGCGGGCGCGGCGAGTTGAAGGGCGGCAAGCCGCTGTCGCACATCGTGCAGATCGCCGAGAAGACCTATGTGCAGGCCGAGCTCGAAGCCACCGGCCCGGGCGGCCACAGCGCGCGGCCGACGGTCGACAACACCATCTACGACCTGGCCGAGGCGCTGACGCGGCTGCGCCAATACCAGTTCCCGGTCAGGCTGAACGACGCGGCTCGCGTCTACTTCGAGCGCAGCGCGCCGCTGCAATCGGGCCAGGTCGCGGACGACATGCGCCAGCTCGCCAAGGCCAATCCCGATCCCGCGGCAATCGATCGCCTCTCCAAGGTGCCCAGCATCGTCGGGCTGATGCGCACGACCTGCGTCGCGACGATGCTCAATGCCGGGCATGCGCCGAACGCGCTGGCGCAAAGCGCCAAGGCGAGCGTCAACTGCCGGCTGCTGCCCGACGAGGACATCGACTTCGTCAGCAAGAAGCTCACCGAGATCGCGGGACCCAGGATCAAGGTCACGCTCACCCGCGAGGGCGAGACGGCGCCGGGGTCTGCGCTGCGCCCCGAGGTGATGGCGCCGATCGAGGCGATCAGCGCCGAGCTGTGGCCCGGCGTGCCGGTCATTCCGACCATGGGCGTATCGACCACCGACAGCCGGCACTTCCGCGAGGCCGGCATCCCGATGTACGGCGTGTCCGGCCTGTTCGCCGACCCGAACAACACCGGCGTGCACGGGCTGAACGAGCACATCGGCGTGCGGCAGCTGTACGACGGGCGCGAGTTTCTGTACCGGCTGATCAAGCGGCTGGCGCAATAGGCTGCTGACCGCCAGGCAGCCACCCGCGCTTGACAGTTCGACGGATCAGCCCAGATACTGTATGAATCCACAGTATCAAGGCTGATCGCAATGAACGCTCTGTACCGCCAGAACTACCGCCCCCGTCCGCTGCTGCGCCTGCCCTCGTGGCTGCGCGTGCTCTGGGGCTGGCTCTGATCAGGGCATCGGCTCGACCAGGTGGGCCCGGTTCGCGGGCGCCGCATACGGCTCGGGCCAGAACTCCGTGATGTGCGTGATCTTGCCCTCGCGCACGGTGAAGAACGAAACCGCACGCGCCGACTGAACACCGTCGGTCACGCTGACGTCCGAGACCGCGGCATTCGTCGACGCGACGATGCGGTGGATCTCGAAGCGCCACGGCCCCTGGCTCGGGTACTCGGCGTTCATCCGCGCGAAGTTGACCGCCCCGCGAATGCGCTCGTTCGTCTGCGGCCAGTCGCATGCGAACTCCGGCGCCAGCACGTCGGCCACCGAGACGAAGTCGTTCGTCGCCATCAGGCGCCAGTATTCGTGCACCACGTCTTCGGCCGTCATCGAACTTCCTCCTTCACCCAGCTTGCATAGGCAGCGTCGGCCCGTTCGACGGCCACCGCGTAGATCGCCGGCAGCTCGTAGGCGTGCAGTTCGCGGATCGCGGCCTCGAGCTCGGCATAGCGCGCAGCTTCGGTCTTGAACAGGATGCGGAACTCCGCCTCCTGCTGCAGCCGACCCTCCCAGCGGTAGACGCTCTCGATCGCATCGATTTGCGCGCAGGCCGCGAGCCGCCGCTCGACCACCGTGCGCGCCATCGCCACCGCATCGTCGCGGGACCCGACGGTCGTGTAGACAGCAAGCGCAGCCATGGCCACTCTCCTTCGCGGACGTCTCGTCAGTCGACCACCAGACGATAGCCGACGCCGGTCTCGGTGACGATGTGGTGCGGCTGCGCGGCGTCGGCCTCGAGCTTCTGGCGCAGATGGCCCATGTAGATGCGCAGGTAGTGCGTGCGTTCCGAATGGGCCGGCCCCCACACCTCGCGCAGCAGGTGGCGGTGCGTCAGCACACGCCCGACATTGGCGATCAGCACTCCGAGCAGGCGGTACTCGATCGGCGTCAGATGGACGACGATGCCGGCGCGCCGCACACGCCGCTCGGCAAGGTCGACGGTGACCTCGCCGAACGTGAAGCTCGAGCTGCCGGCCTCGGCCGGGCGCTGCCCGCGGCGCATCGCGACCCGCACCCGCGCCATCAGCTCGCCGACCCCGAACGGCTTGGTCAGGTAGTCGTCGGCACCGGCGTCGAGCGCGGCGATCTTGTCGGCCTCCTCGCTGCGCGCCGAGAGCACGATGACCGGCACCTGGGTCCAGGCCCGCAGGTCGCGCAGGAAGCCGACACCGTCGCCATCCGGAAGTCCCAGATCGAGGATCACGAGGTCGGGGCGCCGCGTGCCCGCCTCGGTCAAGCCGTCCTTCATCGTGCCAGCCTCGTGCACCTGCCAATGCTCGGCCTCGAGTGCAGTGCGCACGAAGCGGCGGATCTGCGGCTCGTCCTCGACGATCACCGCCGTGGTGGTCGATTCGCTCATGCCGGGTTCGCGGCGAGCACCGGCTCGCCCTCCTCTTCAGTGGGCATCGCGGGCGGCGTCCCGAGCGGCAGCGTGAAGCAGAACCTCGCGCCGCGGCGAGGCCCGTCGGCTCGAACCGGCTCGGCCCACAGCCGGCCCTCGTGGGCCTCGACGATCGCACGGCAGATCGCGAGACCGAGCCCGACACCCGCAGTGGCCGACTCGTTCTCACCGCGCACGAACTTCTGGAACAGCGCCTCCTCGCGGCCCGGCGGCAGGCCGGGGCCGTCGTCTTCGACCGAGACGAGCAGATCGGTTTGCGCCACACGCGCGGCGATCACGACGCGGCTGCCGGCCGGCGTGTACTTGCCGGCGTTCTCGAGCAGATTGGCGAGCACGCGCTCGATCAGCACCGCGTCGAACTCGACCAGCGGCAGCCCGTCGGCGAGTTCGATGCTCACCTGGCGCCCGGCCAGCACCGAGCCGACCGACTGCAGCGCGGTGCCGACGATCTCTTCGATCGGCTGCCATTGACGGTTCAGCCGAACCGATCCGCTTTGCAGGCGTGCCATATCGAGCAGATTGTTCACCATCGCGTTCATGCGCCGGGCCGCGGCGCCGATCGCCTGCGCACTCTCGCGCGCGTCCTCGGGCAGGCCCTGCATGCTCGCGACGAGCATGTCCGACAAGCCGTACAGCGCCGCGAGCGGCGTGCGCAGGTCGTGCGAGAGCGCGGACAGCAGCGAGTTGCGCAGCCGCTCCGACTCGATCTGTACCGTCGCATGCTGCGCCACCTCCACGTAGTGCACACGCTCGAGCGCGATCGCCGAGAGGACCGCGAAGGTCTCGAGCTGGTGGCGCTGCTCCGGCACCAGCAGCAGCCGCGGCTGCTCGGGCTGCACCGCGAGCACGCCGCGCGTGCGCATCGGCGCCTTCAGCGGCAGGTAGAGCCAGGCGCTGCCGGGCAGCGTGTCGGTGCCCAGGCCGGCCGCCTCGTTGTGGTCGAGCGCCCAGCGCGCGGTGCCGATGTCGAGCGTGGCGTCGGCCGGTGCCGACTTCGGCGGATGCAGCCGGTCCTCGAGGTCGAGCAGGAACACGTGCGCGCGGCCGCGGAACTCGCGCGCGATCGAACGCTCGGCGATCTCGACGCACTGCTCGGTCAGCAGCACGCTCGACAGCTCGCGCGCCACCTCGAACAGCGCCCGCGAGCGCGCCTCGCGGTGCGAGGCGATGCGCGCCTGATAGCGCAGACCGGCCGTCATCTGCCCGATCACGAGCCCGACCACCAGCATCACCGTGAAGGTCAGCAGGTACTGCACGTCGGCCACCGCGAACGACAGGTGCGGCGGCACGAAGAAGAAGTCGAAGGCCGCGACGTTCAGGAACGCGGCCAGCACCGCCGGCCCGCGCCCGTAGCGCACCGCGGCGCCGACCACCGCGAGCAGGAACACCATCACGATGTTCGCCAGGTCGAAGAACGAGCGAAGCGGCATCGAGACCAGCGTCGCGATGCCGCACAGCACGGCCGCCCACGCGTAGCCGACATGGTCCTGCAGCGAGAACTCGCGCGTCGCCGCGGCCGCGGCAGCCGGTTCGCGCACGGCGGTTTCGAGGCGCTGGTCCTGGCCAACCTCGGTCAGGTCGAACTCCGGCGCGAGCTGCGCGAGCCGCTGGCCGAGCGTCTGGCGCTGCCACCAGCTACGCGCCCGGTTGTGCCCCATCACCAGCTTCGAGAGATTGTGGCGGCGTGCATGCTCGACCAGCGCCGCGCCGATGTCGTGCGACGACAGCACCGCGGTCGTCGCACCCAGCTCCTCGGCGAGCTTCACGGTCTGCAGGATGCTCTCGCGCTGCGCGTTGGAGAGCCGCTGCAGCGCCGGCGTCTCGACATACACCGCATGCCACGCGACCGCGAGCTGCTGGGCCAGGCGCGCGGCGCTGCGCACGACCCGGTCGGTGCCTTCGCGCGGGCCGATGCAGCACAGGATCGCAGCCTCGGTCTTCCACACCGGGGCAATCGCCTGGTTGACGCGGTACGCCTGCACATCGTCTTCGATGCGGTCGGCAGTGCGGCGCAGCGCGAGCTCGCGCAGCGCCATCAGGTTGCCCTTGCGGAAGAAGTTGCTCGCCGCGCGCTCGGCCTGCGCCGGCAGGTAGACCTTGCCGGCCTTCAGGCGCGCGATCAGCTCGTCGGCCGGCGTGTCGACCAGCACCACCTCGTCGGCGCGGTCGAAGAAGGTGTCGGGCAGCGTCTCGTGCACGCGGATGCCGGTGATCCCGCCGACCACGTCGTTCAGGCTCTCCAGGTGCTGCACGTTCAGCGTCGTGTAGACGTCGATGCCGGCATCGAGCAGCTCCTCGACGTCCTGCCAGCGCTTCGGGTGGCGCGAGCCTGGCACGTTGCTGTGCGCGAGCTCGTCGACGAGGATCAGCGCCGGCTTGCGCCGCAGCGCGCCGTCGAGGTCGAACTCCGGCAGGCTGCGCCCGCGCGCCTCGATCTGCGCGCGAGGCAGCACCGGCACGCCCAGCAGCTGCGCCTCGGTCTCGGCACGGCCGTGGGTTTCGACGACGCCAGCCACCACGTCGACACCGCTCGCCTTCAGCTGGCGCGCGGCCAGCAGCATCGCGTAGGTCTTGCCGACGCCGGCCGACGAGCCGAAGTAGATGCGCAGCCGGCCCCGTGCGTCGCGCGCCTCCTGCTCGCGCAGCTGCTGCAGCAGCGCGTCGGGGTCGGGCCGGGTGTCGTCCGTCATGTGGGCATTGTCGCCACTTGCCTCAGCGGCGCACCGCGCTCAGCTCGGGATTCAACGCCAGGTTCAGCGCAAGCACGTTCACGCGCGGCTCGCCGATGAAGCCGAGCAACTGCCCGTCGGTGTTCCGATCGATCAGCGCATCGACCTGCGCCGCACTCAGGCCGCGCAGGCGGGCGATGCGCGGCGCCTGGTAGCGCGCCGCCGCGACGCTGATGTGCGGGTCCAGCCCGCTCGCCGACGCGCTGACCAGGTCGACCGGGATCGGCAGCGTGTTGCCCGGATCGGCCGCTCGCAGGGCGGCGATGCGCCCCTTGGCTGCATCGATCAACGCCGGATTCAAAGGCCCCAGATTGGAGCCGCCGGAGGCCGTCGCGTTGTTCGCCATCGGGCTGGTCGCCGACGGGCGGCCCCAGAAGTTCTTCGGATCGGTGAAGTTCTGGCCGATCAGCGCCGAGCCCACCGTCCTGCCGCCCGCCTCGATCAGGCTGCCGGCCGCTTGCGCCGGGAACGCCGCCTTCGCGATGCCGGTCACGGCCAGCGGGTAGACCACGCCGGTGACGGCGCTCAGAACGACGAACAGCACGAGGGCCGGACGAAGGATCTTGTTCATGGTTGAACCTCAGACGAGATGGACCGCGGCGAGCAGCACGTCGATCAGCTTGATGCCGATGAAAGGCACGATCAGCCCGCCCAGGCCGTAGATCAGCACGTTGCGGCGCAGCAGCGAGGCCGCGCCGATGGCCCGGTACCGCACGCCCTTCAGCGCCAGCGGGATCAGGAAGATGATGATGATCGCGTTGAAGATCACCGCCGAGAGCACCGCCGACGACGGGCTGTGCAAGCCCATCACGTCGAGCGCGCGCAGCTGCGGGTAGGTGGTCGCGAACGCAGCCGGGATGATCGCGAAATACTTGGCCACGTCGTTCGCGATCGAGAACGTGGTCAGCGAGCCGCGCGTCATCAAGAGCTGCTTGCCGGTCTCGACCACCTCGAGCAGCTTGGTCGGGTTCGAGTCGAGGTCGACCATGTTGCCGGCCTCCTTCGCGGCCTGCGTGCCGGAATTCATCGCGACCGCCACGTCGGCCTGCGCGAGCGCTGGAGCGTCGTTGGTGCCGTCGCCGGTCATCGCGACCAGCCGGCCCTCGGACTGGTACTCGCGGATCAGCGCGAGCTTGGCTTCCGGCGTGGCCTCGGCGAGGAAGTCGTCGACGCCCGCTTCGGCAGCGATCGCAGCCGCCGTGAGCTTGTTGTCGCCGGTGATCATGATGGTCTTGATGCCCATGCGGCGCAGCTCGGCGAAGCGCTCCTTGATGCCGCCCTTGACCACGTCCTTCAGCTCGATCACGCCGAGCGCGCGCGAGCCGTCGGCCACGACCAGCGGCGTGCTGCCGCGCCGCGCAACCTCGTCGGCCGCCTTCTGCACTTCGGGCGGCCAGGTCGCGCCGAGCGACTCGACGTGGCGGCGGATCGCATCGGCCGCGCCCTTGCGCACCTGGCGTTCCTTGCCGTCGACGGTGAAGTTGATGCCGCTCATGCGGGTCTGCGCGGTGAACGGCACGAAGTGATGGTCACCGAGGCTCGCCATCTCCCGCTCGCGCAGGTTGAACTTCTGCTTCGCGAGCACGACGATGCTGCGCCCTTCCGGCGTCTCGTCGGCGAGCGACGCGAGCTGCGCGGCATCCGCCAGGGCCTGCTCGGCGACGCCGATCGCGGGCAGGAAGGCCGACGCCTGCCGGTTGCCGAGCGTGATCGTGCCGGTCTTGTCCATCAGCAGCACGTCGACATCGCCAGCCGCCTCGACAGCACGGCCCGAGGTCGCGATCACGTTGGCCTGCATCATCCGGCTCATGCCGGCGACGCCGATCGCGGAGAGCAACGCGCCGATCGTCGTCGGGATCAGGCACACGAGCAGCGCGATCAGCGTGGTGATCGTCACCACGCTGCCGGCCTTCGCGGTCTCGACGCCGAACATCGACATCGGCAGCAAGGTCACGACGACGACGAGGAACACGATGGTCAGCGCGACCAGCAGGATGTTCAGCGCGATCTCGTTCGGCGTCTTCTGACGCTTCGCGCCTTCGACCATCGCGATCATCCGGTCGAGAAACGACTCGCCCGGGTTCACGCCGATGCGGATCACGAGCCAGTCCGACAGCACCCGCGTACCGCCGGTCACCGAGGAGAAATCGCCGCCCGACTCGCGGATCACCGGCGCCGATTCGCCGGTGATGGCGCTTTCGTCGACCGAGGCCACGCCTTCGATCACCTGGCCGTCGAGCGGAATCACGTCGCCCGCCTCGGCGAGCACGATCATGCCCTTGCGCAACTCGTCGGTGCCCAGCGGCACCCACGACGAGCCATGGTGCGACTCGAGCAGCCTCTTGCCGATCACCTTGCGCTTCATGCCGCGCAACGAGGCGGCCTGCGCCTTGCTGCGCCCTTCGGCGAGCGCTTCGGCGAAGTTGGCGAACAGCACCGTGAACCACAGCCACAGCGCGATCGCGAGGATGAAACCCGCGGGCGCCTCGCCCTGGCCGCCGAGCGCCTGAATCCACAGGAGGGTCGTGATGAGGCTGCCGACATAGACCACGAACATCACCGGGTTGCGCCACTGCACGCTGGGGCTCAGCTTGGCGAATGCCGAACGGATGGCCGGACCCACCAGTGCCGGGTCGAGCAGCGACAACGATCGTGTCGTCATGATCACTTTCCTCCGACGAGCATGAAGTGCTCGACCACCGGCCCGAGCGCGAGCGCCGGCACGTAGTTGAGAAGGCCGACCAGCAGCACCGAGCCGATGATCAGCACCACGAACAGCGGGCCGTGCGTCGGCAAGGTGCCGCCCGTGACCGGCAGGCGCTTCTTGCCCGCCAGATGGCCGGCGATCGCCAGGACCGGCACGATCACGCCGAAGCGGCCGAACCACATCGCGACCGCCAGCAGCAGGTTGTAGAACGGCGTGTTCGCCGACAGGCCGGCGAACGCGCTGCCGTTGTTGTTGGCCGCCGAGCTGAACGCATACAGGATCTCCGAGAAGCCGTGCGCGCCCGGGTTCGCAGTGCCGGCCCTGCCCGCTTCGGCGACGACGGCGATGCCGGTGCCCACGAGCACCAGGATCGGCGTGACCAGGATGGCGATCGACATCATCTTCATGTCGAAGCTCTCGATCTTCTTGCCCAGGTACTCGGGCGTGCGGCCGATCATCAGCCCGGCAATGAAGACCGCGAGGATCGCGAAGATCAGCATGCCGTACAGACCGGAGCCGACGCCGCCGAACACCACCTCGCCGAGCTGGATCAGCACCAGCGGCACCGCCCCGCCGAGGGGCATGAACGAGTCGTGCATCGCGTTGACGGCGCCGCACGAAGCCGCGGTCGTGATCGCGGCGAACAGCGTGCTCGCATTGATGCCGAAGCGCGCCTCCTTGCCTTCCATGTTGCCGCCCGGCTGCAGCGCCGACGGTGCCTGGTCGACGCCGAGTGCGGCGAGCTGCGGGTTGCCGAGCTGTTCCGCCGGCGTGACGATCAGCACCGACGCAACGAACAGCAAGGTCATCGCCGCGAGCACCGCCCAGCCCTGGCGCATGTCGCCGACCATCCGCCCGAACGCGAACACGAGTCCGGCCGGGATCAGGAAGATCGCCAGCATCTGCACGAAGTTCGAGAGCGGCGTCGGGTTCTCGAAAGGGTGCGCCGAGTTCGCGTTGAAGAAGCCGCCGCCGTTGGTGCCGAGCATCTTGATTGCCTCCTGCGAGGCGACCGGGCCCATCGCGATCTGCTGGCGTGCGGACTCCAGCGTCGTCACGTCCTTGTAGGCGTCGAAGTTCTGGATGACGCCCTGAGCGACGAAGAACACCGCGAGCACCAGCGACAGCGGCAGCAGCACGTACAACGTGATGCGCGTCAGGTCGGCCCAGACATTGCCGATCAGCCCCGACGAGCGCGCGACGAAGCCGCGGATCAGCACGTAGACCACGGCAATGCCGGTCGCCGCCGAGAAGAAGTTCTGCACCGTCAGCGCGAGCATCTGCGTCAGGTAGCTCATCGTCGATTCGCCGGCATAACCCTGCCAGTTCGTGTTGGTGGCGAAGCTGATCGCGGTGTTGAACGACGAGTCGGCGCTGACGCCGGCAAACCCTTGAGGGTTCAGCGGCAGCAGGCCTTGCGCTCGCTGCAGCGCATAGACGGCCACGACACCCAGCACGTTGAACGCGAGGAGGCCGAGCGCATAGGGCTTCCAGCCCATGCTCGCGACGGCGTCGACGCCGGCCACTCGATAGAGCCCGCGTTCGAGCGCCTGCAGCGGGCTCAGCCAGCGCGGCATCCGCCCGTCGGCGACAGCGTGCAGCCAGCGGCCCATCGGCCAGGCCGCGA
>Ga0075370_10000506_pt1 | contig 14819 bp, 14 predicted proteins | sample EndMethybrTD3035_FD_71398 | JGI IMG/M metagenome (GOLD analysis project Ga0075370, IMG submission 71398) | Populus endosphere microbial communities from Tennessee, USA - Endosphere MetaG P. TD hybrid TD303-5 | ecosystem: Host-associated > Plants > Roots > Endosphere | place: USA: Tennessee... | reverse complement strand
CTGATGCAGCAGGCCGCGCGCCACCAGCAGCAGCCCGAAGCCCGCGACGCTGCCGAGGAAGTGCGAGGCCTCGATCAGCGGCAGCGGCACGCGCAGCGCCGCGAGCACTTCGCGCGCGTCGGCCGTGAACGGCGTGACCCCGGAAATCATCAGCCACAGGCCGGCGACCAGCGTCAGCGCGGCCATCAGGCGCGGGCTGAGGTGCACGGCCATGCGCCCGACCGGCGCCGCGACCCCGGAGCGCAGCTCGTAGAAGATCAGCGTGCCGGTCGCCAGCACCAGCGGGAGCACGTAGTAGATGCCCCGGTAGAGCAGCAAGGCGCCGAGCATGGCTTCGCTCGGGACCTCGGTTCCGCTCGCGAGCAGCATCACCGCCTCGAACACGCCGATGCCGCCGGGCACGTGGCTCACGATCCCGGCCGCGATCGCAATCGCATAGAACGCGGCGAAGGTCGACGGCGCGATGTGATTCGCCGGCAGCAGGAACCACAGCGCCGCGGCCGATGCACCGAGCTCGAATGCGGAGATCGCGAGCTGGCGCAGCGCGAGGCGCAGCGGCGGCATCCGCAAGCTCCAGCTCCAGCGCCGGCCGAGCACGAATTCGAGCCGGAGCACGCGGCGCTTCGCGCAGACCCAGAGCAGGCCGGCCAGCAACGCGATCATCGCGATCGCCAGCGAGCGCAGCACCCAGCCTTGCGTGTGCAGCAGCTGCGCGACCTCCGAAGCGCCCCACAGCAGCCCCACCGCGCCGAACGCCAGCATGCCGAGGCCGAACGCCGCCGCATTGAACGCGATGACACGCGCGATCTGCGCGGGCTCGAGGCCTGCGGCCGAGTACAGCCGCAGGCGAACCGCCGCGCCCGACAGCGGCCCGAGACCGATCGTGTTGGACAGCGAGTAGGCGACGAACGAGGTCAACAGCACCGTGCCGCGCGCCACCTTGACGCGGGCGTAGCGCAGCGCCGACGCGTCGTATTCCGTCAACGCGAAGTAGCTGATCGCCGTGGCCACAAGGGCCGCGACGATGGCGGCATGCGGCGTGGCATCGACCGCCTTCATCACGCTCTCGTACCGGACTTCGAGCAGCAGGCGACGCAGCGCGAACCCGAGGCCGCCTGCCAGCGCCACGCCGAGCGCGCCGATCAACCAGGGTCGCAGGCGCGGCCACCATTCGCTCGCACCGGCGAAGGCAGCTCTCGAGATGTTGTTCGAAGTTGGCGAATCTGGTCCGGACACGGGCGGCGGCGTTCGAGCGTGAGCGGCTATTTTGATGCACCGTCCGCAGGAGGCGCTGACGCCGTCGCACACCGCACTTCGCGCGACCTGCGTCGCGCCATCAACCGTTGACAGGCTCAGCCCGAACGGTTTGTCGGGGGGAGGCCCTCACACCGCATGCTCGCGTGCCGCCTGCGTCCGCCGCCACGCCGCCGGCGGCGCTCCGTATTCGCGCCGGAACGCGCGGCTGAACGCGGTGTCGGTCTGGTAACCCACGTCCTGCGCGATGCTCGCAAGCGGCGCGTTGCTGCGGCATAGCAGGTTCGAGGCGAGCAGCATGCGCCACTGCGTCAGGTACTGCATCGGCGAGCTGCCCACCAGTTGCTGGAAGCGCTCGGCCAGCACCGAGCGCGAGGTGTTCGCGGTGCGCGCAAGCTCTTCGAGCGTCCAGGCGTGGGCCGGGCTCTGGTGCAGCGCGTTCAGCGCCGCGCCGACGATGCGGTCGCCCACGCCGGCGAGCCAGCCCGTGCGGCCCTCGGCCTGCTCGTTCATGTACAGCCGCAGCACCTCGATGAACAGCACCTCGGAGAGCTTGGCCAGCACGCCCGCGCCGCCCGGCCGCGGCGAGCGTGCTTCAGCCAGCGCATAGCGCACCGAGGCTTCGAGCCATGCGCCGGCGTTCGAGCCGCGCACGTTCACGCGCACCACCGGCGGCAACCCCGCGAGCAGCATGCGTGCGAGGCGCGCATCGCAGGCGAGGTAGCCGCAGACGAGTCGCGTCGTCGCCCCGCCGCCGCCGTACGCGAGCTGGCGCGGCCGGCGCGCGAGCACCGCATCGAGCCGCGCCCCGCCGGTCGCCGGCGGCACCCCGGGCTGCGAGGTCATGCGGTGCGCATCGCCCTGCGGAAAGATCACCGCGTCGCCGGCGATCAGGCGCAGCGGCGCTGCGTCGCCGAGCTCCACATAACACTCGCCCTCGGTGATCAGGTGAAAGATCACCACGCGTTCGGCGCCCGGCTCGAGCAACGGCGCCGCCGCGTCGGCGTGCGGTGACTGGTAGCACCACGGCGCGCTGAAGCGTCCGTTGATGAAGATGGCGCCGACCAGGCGCACGACCCGCAGGGTTTCGGAGAGAGCGTCCATGCGTCACTCGCCCTGCACGTCGATGCGCAGGTCCACCGGCACCGACTCGCGCATCGCGCTGCCCATCGGCGAGCAGGCGTAGCCGTGCTCGACCAGTTCGCGCAAGCGTTGCGGCGCGACGCCACGCGCCGCAATGCGCACCTGCAGTCGCATCTCGCAGGGGCCGGCGAGAACCGGCGCGCCGTCGGCATCGTGCATGCCGAGCAGGCCGCGGCTGTCGGTGCGGCTGCCGACCTCCACTTCCAGCGAGGCGAGCGCGATGCCCTGCATCGCGGCATGCATCGCGATGCAGGTGGCGGTGCACGAGGCCACGCCGGCGCGCAGCAGCCAGCCGGGTGTCACGTGGGCGCCGCTGCCGCCGAATTCGCTCGGCATGTCGCTCGGAATCTGCGTGCCGTTCGCGTGCTGCGCGACCACCTGCGTGCCCGCGCGCCAGCGCGAGACAGCGGGCGCGTCGTCGTGCAGCCCCGTCTCGGGGCGGCGCCGCAGCACCGCCTCCGCCCTGCGCATGGCCTGAGCCACGTGGTCGCTTGCTGCCGCTTCGATCGTCGTCGTCATCGAGACCTCCGAACCTCGCCGATCGCCGGATTCTCGGCGCGCCGGCTGGCCGCGGCCAGCGAAACCTGCTGGCGACGCGGGCTTCACGGACGCCCGGCCAGCAACTCCGGACGCTCGGGCAGCCGCGGCGGCCGCGTCGTTCATCGGCGGACGATCGGGCAGCGATGAGCGACGCGCGGGCAGGACAGCAAGCGGCCCCGAGGCCGACAGTTCGGCACCCGGACGGCGCGGACCAGCGCACCGGCCTTCGCAATCTCTCTCACCTTCGAGGACTCCACGATGAACGCTCCGACCGACCTGAACGCTCTGAAGACCCGCCAGATGGCCGCCTGGGCCAGCGGCGACTACGCCGTGATCGGCACCACCTTGCAGATCGTCGGCGAGCAGCTCGCCGAAGCCTGCGACCTGCGCTGCGACGAGCGCGTGCTCGATGTCGCCGCCGGCAACGGCAACGCGACGCTCGCCGCCGCGCGCCGCGGTGCGAAGGTCACGTCGACCGACTACGTCGGCAGCCTGCTCGAGCGCGGCGCCGAACGCGCGCGCGCCGAGGGTCTGGTGGTCGAGTTCCAGGCTGCCGATGCCGAGGCATTGCCGTTCGACGAGGCGAGCTTCGACGCGGTGCTCTCGACCTTCGGCGTGATGTTCGCGCCCGACCATGCCCGCTCGGCCGCCGAGCTCGCGCGCGTGTGCCGTCCCGGCGGCCGCATCGGCCTCGCGAACTGGACGCCCGCCGGCTTCATCGGCCAGCTCTTCAAGGTGCTCGGCAAGCACGTGCCGCCGCCGGCCGGCGTGCAGTCGCCCTCGCTGTGGGGCACCGAGGCGCACTTGAAGCAGCTGTTCGGCGACAGCGCCGCGGCCATCGCCGTGACGCCGCGCATGTTCAACTTCCGCTACCGCTCGCCGGCCCACTTCATCGACGTGTTCCGTACCTGGTACGGGCCGGTACACAAGGCGTTCGCGGCGCTGCCGGCCGAAGGCGCGGCCGCGCTCGAGAAGGACCTGACCGAGCTGTTGAACCAGCTCAACCGCGCCGGCCCGCGGTCGCTGATCGTGCCGAGCGAGTACCTCGAGATCGTCGTCACGCGGCGCTGACGGAGCACACCGAGATGCACCCTGCGGCGATGGATGTCCGTCTGCAGCGTCGCGTGCAGCGCTACGGCTGGGACCGCGCCGCCGCCGCGTACGAGCACCTGTGGCAGGCGCAGCTCGCCGATGCACAGAGCGCGCTGCTCGCTGCCGCCGCGCTGCGCAGCGGCGAACGAGTGCTCGACGTGGCCTGCGGCACCGGGCTGGTGTCGTTCGCTGCGGCGCAGGCCGTCGGGCCGACCGGTCATGTGCTCGGCGTCGACCTGTCGGGCGGCATGGTCGAGGCCGCGCAGCGGCGCGCAGCGCAGCGCGGCGTGCCGAACGCGCGCTTCGCGCGCATGGACGCCGAATCGCTTGCGCTGCCCGATGCGGGCGTCGACGTCGTGCTGTGCGCGCTCGGGCTGATGTACGTGCCCGACCCCGAGCAGGCGCTGCGCGAGATGCGCCGCGTGCTGCGGCCGGGCGGGCGGCTCGTCGTTTCGGTGTGGGGCGAACGTGCGCACTGCGGCTGGGCGGCGCTGTTCGGGATCGTCGACGCGGAAGTGGCGAGCGAGGTCTGCCCGCTGTTCTTTCGGCTCGGCCCGCGCGATGCGCTGGCACGCGCCTGCGCATCGGCTTCGTTCGAAGCCGTCGTCGAGCGGCGCATCGCGACGACGCTGGTCTATGCCGATGCCGACGCGGCCTGCGGTGCGGCATTCATCGGCGGACCGGTCGCACTCGCGTGGTCTCGCTTCGACGCCGCGGTGCGCGAACGAGTCCGCGCGCGTTACCTCGACGCGATCGCACCGTGGCGCGAGGGTCGCGGCTACCGCGTACCGGGCGAGTTCGTGGTGGTCGCCGCGCGGAGCTGAGCCGAGGTATTGAACAGCGCTTCGAGACCTCGGCGCGAGCGGGAAGAGTGCGGTCGCCGTCACGCGGCCGACACGCAGTCGTCACAGTCAGCCTCTATGTTCGTGGGCATGAACGCCCACCCACGCCCCGCCGCGCCGCAGCGCCTGTTCGTGCTCGGCGTCGCGCTGCTCGCAGGAGTGCACGAGGTCCTTGCGCTGTGGCGGGCGCGACACTTCGTTCGGCGTTGACTGCATCGCCGCTGCCCGAACTCGCCGAACTCGAGCAGGTGATCGCGGCCGCAGGGTCGCATCTGCAGCGCCGCGTGCTGTGCGACGTCGAGTCCGGTCCACAGCGCTGGCCGGTTCTGGCGGTCACGCTCGGCAACCCGGACCCGGCGGTGCCCGGTGTCGGCTTCGTCGGCGGCGTGCACGGGCTGGAGCGTATTGGCACCGACGTGGTGATCGCACACCTGCGCAGCCTGGTGATGCGGCTGCGCTGGGACAGCAGCCTGCACCGCCAGCTCGAAGCGCTGCGCCTCGTGTTCGTGCCGGTCGTCAACCCGGGCGGCATGGCGCAAGCGACACGCGCGAACCCGAACGGCGTCGACCTGATGCGCAACGCGCCGATCGATGCCGACGACGCGGTGCCGTTCCTGGTCGGCGGCCAGCGTCGCAGCAGCCGGCTGCCGTGGTACCGCGGGCCGGCGGGCGCGCCGATGGAGCGCGAGAGCGCGGCGCTGTGCGGCCTTGTCGAAGAGGAGTTGCTCGGCCGGCCGTTCAGCATCGTCGTCGACTGCCACTCGGGCTTCGGCACGCGCGACCGGGTCTGGTTTCCGTACGCGCACACGTCGCGGCCGATTCCGCACCTGGCGGAGGTGTACGCCTTCGAGCGTATTCTCGAAGAGGTGCACCCGCACCACCGCTACATCGTCGAGCCGCAGAGCCGCCAGTACCTCGCGCACGGCGACCTGTGGGACCACCTGTACCGGCGCGCGCTTGCGCGGCCGCAGTGCACGCTGCTGCCGCTGACGCTCGAGATGGGCTCGTGGCTGTGGGTCAAGAAGAACCCGCGCCAGCTGTTCTCGCGCCAGGGCATCTTCAATCCACTGATCGAGCACCGCCGCCAGCGCGTGCTGCGCAGCCACACGGCGTGGCTGGACTTCGTGATGCGCGCCGCGCAAAGCCACCGGCGCTGGGTGCCAGAAGGAGCAGCGCGCGAGCTCGCGCACGAGGCCGCGCTGTCGCGCTGGTATCGAGGCACGCCGGCGTGAACGACATCCCCTGGGTCTTGCTGCGCGGGCTGACCCGCGAGCGGCGCCATTGGGGATCGTTCACGGCGCAGTTCGCCGCTGCGTTTGCGCAGGCGCCGGTGATCGCGCTCGACCTGCCCGGCAACGGCGTGCTGAACGAATTGCGCAGCCCGACCCGGGTCGACGCGATGGCCGCCTACTGCCGCGAGGCGCTGCTCGCGCGCGGCGTGGCGCCGCCGTACCGCGTGCTCGCGATGTCGCTCGGTGCAATGGTCGCGACGGCCTGGTGCTTGCAGCATCCGGACGAGATCGCCGCCTTGGTGCTGATCAACACCAGCCTGCGTCCGTTCAGCCCGCCGCAGCAGCGCTTCAAGCCGAGCGCCGCGCTGCTGCGTGTGGTGTGGGGCCTGCTGCAGCGCGGCGCGGCGGCACCGGAGCGGGCCGTGCTCGCGCTGACCAGCAACGCCGTGTGGCGCGACGACTCGCTCGTCCGGCAATGGGCGGACTATCGGCGCGAGCGCCCGGTGTCGGCAGCCAACGCCGTGCGCCAGCTCTGGGCTGCGGCGCGTTTCGTTGCGCCTTCTGTGGCGCCCTGCGCGCGCGTGCTGCTGCTCACCAGTGCGCGCGATGGCCTGGTCGATACGCGCTGCTCGCTCGCGCTTGCACGGGCCTGGCACTGCGAGGTCGAGAGCCACCCGTGGGCGGGGCACGACCTGCCGCTCGACGACCCGGCCTGGGTGATCGCTGCGGTGCGGCGGCGCTTCGAATGAGCAAAGCGCTCACCACTGCGTGAGCGGCTGCGTCGGCCGCCCGGTCCAGCGTTCGATCGTCGCGGCGAGCATCGTGCTGCTGACCGGCTTCGTGACGAAGTCGTCCATGCCCGCGGCGCGGCAGCGTTCGCGGTCGCTCGCGAGCGTGTCGGCGGTCAGCGCGACGATCGGCGTGCGCCGGCCGCCGTCTTCGAACGCACGGATGCGCCGCGTCGATTCGAATCCGTCCATGACCGGCATGTGGCAGTCCATGAAGATCAGGTCGTAGTCCGTCTGCGATGCGCGGGCGAGCGCCGAACTGCCGTCGTTCGCCACGTCGACCCGGCAATCCATCAGCTCGAGCATCTGCACGACGACCATCTGGTTGACCACGTCGTCCTCGGCGACGAGCACGCTGAGCTCGAGTTCGGCGGCATCGCGCGCGCGCAGCATCGCGCGTTCGTGGACGTCGAGCGGATCGGGTGCGCGCGTCAGCTCGAGCTCGAACCAGAACTCCGAGCCATGGCCGAGCCGGCTCTCGACGCCGACCGTGCCGCCCATGCGCTCGACCAGCTCCTTGACGATCGCCAGGCCCAGCCCGCTGCCGCGGTGGCGGCGCGTGCTCGACGCGTCGGCCTGCGTGAAAGGCTCGAACACCACGTCGCGCATCTCGTCGGCAATGCCGATGCCGGTGTCCTGCACCGAGAAGCGCAAGCGCAGCCCCGCGCCGGTATCGGACAGCACGGCCACCCGCAGGTCGATGCGGCCGCGGTCGGTGAACTTGATTGCGTTGTGCAGCAGGTTCACGAGCACCTGGCGCAGGCGCAGCACATCGCCGTTCACGCGCGCCGGCAGGCCGGGCGGCAGCCAGCTTGCCAGTTGCACCGGCTTGTCGCGGGTGGCGGCTGCCATCAGCTCGATCGTCTCGGCGACCAGCGTGCGCAGGTCGAGCGGCGCGACGTTCAGCGTCAGCCCCGCCGACTCGATGCGCGAGAGGTCGAGCACATCGTCGATCAGCGCAAGCAGCGAGCTGCCCGAGCGGTAGGCGGTCTCGGCGTAGCGCCGCTGGTCGGGCTGCAGGTTCGAGCTGAGCAGCAGCTCGGTCGTGCCGAGAATGCCGTTCATCGGCGTGCGGATCTCGTGGCTGACCATCGCGAGGAACTGCGACTTCGCGAGATTCGCCTGCTCGGCCTGGCGGCGTGCGCGATCGAGCTCGCGGGTCTGTGTCTCGAGCGATTGCGACTTCTGGCGCAGGTTCTCGACCAGCTCGCGCGCCGCGCGCACCGCGTGGCGGGTGCGGTTGCGCAGCCGCTCGTTGATCACCGAGGTGAACGCGAGGTACACGCCGATCAGGTACATCATCGCCGCGATCGAGATGCGCTGCAGCGCGTAGCCTTGCTCGGGCTCGAAGACCACCATCCAGGCCGTGTAGCCGAGGTAGACCAACGGCACGAGATGCGCGAAGTAGACCGCGCGGCGCAAGCCGAAGCCGACCTGGTCGGCCACGCGCACCAGCAGGAAGTACCCGAAGTAGAGCTGCCCCGGTTCGATGCGATGCAGGTTGATCAGCCAGACCAGCAGATCGAGGTGGAACATCAGCATCACCAGGTCGATCCGCCCGCTGCGCCCGTAGCCGAAGCGCAGCAGCAGCCAGCCGAACAGCGCGAAGCCGGCGTTGATCGCGAACAGCGTGGTCAGCGCCATGTGGCCGTCGCCGGGGAACTGCTGCTCCTGCAGCCAGACGATCGCGCACAGCACGACGAAGCCGCCGGCGCGGATGGCTGGGATCTGCTGGGCGGCGAGCCGGCGCTCGTTGCGGGCCTTGCGGCGGGCGAGAAGTGCGGAGTCGAGGGTGAAGCCCGAATCGCTGTCTGGACCGTCGAAGCCTTGGCTCAACTCGCACCCCTTGGAAGAGGCTGGAATGGCCGGCATGTTCGCCGGATTCGGGGCGGCCCGCAACGAGCGGAATTGGGGGGTTGCCTTCGCATTGCAAACCATGGTACATTGGTACCAATATATCAAGGACGCTGCGATGCCGCGAGCCGCCCCCGAACCGGTATCCGTCGAACGCATCCAGACCGGCGTTCGCCTCGAGAAGCGCCTGGTCAAGGTGCTGAAGGCGCTCGCCGAGCACAAGGACATGACGCTCGGCGACCTGATCGAAGGCATCGTCCTGCACGCGTTCGAAGGCAGGCCCGCCTTCTCGAAGGACACGCTGGCGACCATCGCCAGGCTGAAGGAGATCTACGGGCTCGAGCTGGGCGCCGACGCCAGCCACCGGATGTCGGACCGCAAGCCGGGCTGACCCTTGACCAGGAGAACACATGCCATGAAGCTGCGCACTTCGTCCAGCCACACCATCGAGATCGCCGCCCCGGTCGAGCGATGTCTGCACTTGTTCACGCCGATCGGCGAGGAGCGGTGGGTCGACGGCTGGAAGCCGCGCTACGTGATGCCGGCCGACGGCCGCACCGAGCCCGGCATGGTGTTCACGACCGGCAGCGGCGACGACTTCACGATCTGGACCCTGGTCGATTTCGACGAACACGTGCACCGCGCGCGCTATGCCCGCGTCACGCCGGCCACGCGCAGCGCGATCGTCGACGTGCAATGCACCGGCTCCGCCGACGGTGCCTCGACCAGCGTGCAGGTGAGCTACACGGTGACGGCGCTCGCGCCGCAGGGCGTGCCCGCGTTGGCGCCGTACCAGGGGCTGGCCTTCGTCGAGATGATCGAAGGCTGGCGCAAAGCGATCGAGGCGAAGCTGCCGGAGCTGTCATGAGCCTCAAGAAGACCGATCTCGCGAAGAACCTGGCCAAGAAGATCGACAACCGGATGAAGGGGGCCGGCGTGCCGCATCGCTTTGCGAAGGGCGCGGGCGAGGCGGCGGGCAAGCCCGACAAGCCGGCGCAGGGCGCGGCGGTCAAGCTCGTGCCGATCACCTGCCGCTTGCCGGCCGAGCTGGTCGCGCGGCTGCGTGAACGCGCGGTCGCTCACGAGGGCGGCATCAATGCGCTGATGGCACAGGCGTTGGAACGGGCGCTGCAGTAGGGCTCAACTCGGCGCGCCGCGGCATGTCCGCGCCGCGGCGCGAGCAGGTGATCGCGGCGGCCTGCGTTGCGAAGGCCAGTGCGTCGCGCAGGCCGTCGGCATCGAGGGCCGTCAACGCCGCGCGGTTCAGCGCTTCGTGTTCCGCAAGCCAGCTCAGCAGCGCCGCCTGGAAGGTGTCGCCGGCGCCGACCGTGTCGACGACCGTCACCGGCCGCGGCGACACCGAGGCGCTGCAGGCAGAAGTCCAGCCGAGTGCGCCGAGCGCGCCGCGCGTGACGACGACCAGGCCCACGCCGTGTTCGAGCGCCCCTCGCGCGAAGGCCGCGGGTGGGAGCTCTGGATAGAGCAGACCCAGGTCTTCGTCGCTGATCTTGACGATGTCGGCGCGCGGCAGCATCCACTCCAGATGGCTTCGCCAGCGCGCCAGATCGGACTCGACGTTCAGGCGCACGTTCGGGTCGAATGCGATCAGCGTGCGGCCCTTCTCGCGTTCGACGAGTTCGCGCAGCGCGCTCGCGCCGGGCTCGACGACGCACGCGAACGAACCCAGGCACAGCGCGTCGGGCGACGCGGGCAGGCGCTGCAGGTCGGCAGCGTCGAGCAGGCGATCGGCGCAGCCGGCGCCGTAGAACGCGTATTCGGGCACGCCCTGCGCATCGAGGCCGATCAGGCTCAGCGTCGTCGGCGCTTCCTTGCGCGGCGCGGCGCTCGTGTCCACGCCCTCCGATTGCAGCGTCTTCACCAGCAGGTCGCCGGCGAAGCCAGTGGACACGGCGCCGAAGAAGCCAACCCGCCGGCCGAGCCGGGCCAGCCCCAGCGCGAGGTTGAACGGCGAGCCGCCGACCCTTGCTTCCAAAGCCAGGCCGCCGCGGGTCGGGCCTGTCGTGAAGACGTCCAGCAAGGCTTCTCCGCACACCACGATCATGTTCATGTCCTCTGATTGGCGGCGGCAGTATGAGGGTTTTCCATAGATAAATCAACTGGATTTATTTATCGGCGGCGCCGAGAATCTGGGCTGGCCTCGCAACCACGGAGACATTCATGACGACCTCGCACTCACACGCTGTACAACTCGCCGCCGGCGTTCTGCTTGCCGCTGCCGCCGGCCTCGCTGTAGCGGCCGACCAGCCAGTGATCGGCCTGATCACGAAGACCGAGACCAACCCGTTCTTCGTGAAGATGAAGGAAGGCGCGCAGGCCGCCGCCACCGCGAAGGGCGCGAAGCTGCTGAGCGCGGCCGGCAAGGCCGACGGCGACAACGCCGGCCAGGTCACCGCGATCGAGAACATGATCGCCGGCGGCGCGAAGACCATCTTGATCACGCCGAGCGATTCGAAGGCCATCGTGCCGGCGATCAAGAAGGCGCAGGCGCAAGGCGTGATGTTCATCGCGCTCGACAGCCCGGCCGATCCGATGGAGGCGACCGACGCGCTGTTCGCGACCGACAACTACAAGGCCGGCGTGCTGATCGGGCAGTACGCGAAGGCCGCGACCGCCGGCAAGCCGGTGAAGATCGCGACGCTCGATCTGTTCCCGGGCCACCCGGTCGGCGCGCAGCGCCACAACGGCTTCATGTCCGGCTTCGGACTGAAGGCGGCCGACGCGAAGAGCAACGAGCTGTCGAAGAGCCCCGAGATCGTCTGCATGGCCGACAGCTTCGGCGACCAGGCCAAGGGCCAGACGGCGATGGAGAACTGCCTCCAGAAGAACCCCGACATCAACCTCGTCTACACGATCAACGAGCCGGCCGCGGCGGGCGCGTATCAGGCGCTGAAGGCCGCGGGCAAGGAGAAGGGTGTCACCATCGTCTCGGTCGACGGCGGCTGCGCCGGCGTGCGCAACGTGAAGGCCGGCGTGATCGCGGCGACCTCGCAGCAGTACCCGCTGAAGATGGCCTCGATGGGCGTCGACGCCGGCGTCGAATACGCGAAGAGCGGCAAGAAGGCGAAGGGCTACGTCGACACTGGCGTCACGCTGATCACCGACAAGCCGATGAGCGGCGTCGAGAGCAAGGACACCAAGGTCGGCACCGACCTGTGCTGGGGCAACAAGTAAGCGGCGCGGCGCCACGCCACACCACGGAGAAAGCCGAGATGGCTACACACTCGCGCCTGCCGCCGGTCGCCACGCTGGGCCCGCTGATCGCACTGGTTCTCGCGACCGGGTTCTTCGCCACCCAGTCCGACCGCTTCCTGTCGATCCAGAACTTCTCGCTGATCCTGCAGCAGGTGATGGTGGTCGGCACGATCGCGATCGGCCAGACGCTCGTCATCCTGACCGCCGGCATCGACCTGTCGTGCGGCATGGTGATGGCGCTGGGCGGCATCGTGATGACCAAGCTCGCGGTGGGCGCGGGCATGAACCCCTACCTCGCGATCGCCTGCGGCATGATCGTGTGCATGGGCTTCGGCCTCGTGAACGGGCTGCTGGTGACGCGCATCCGCCTGCCGGCCTTCATCGTGACGCTCGGCACGATGAACATCGCGTTCGCGATCACGCAGCTGTACTCGGGGGCGCAGACCATCACCGACCTGCCGCCCGAGATGGTGTTCTTCGGCAGCACCTTCTCGATCGGCGGCGCGGCGATCAACTACGGCACGCTGCTGATGATCGCCCTGTACGGCTTCATGTGGTGGGGCCTGCGCGACACGCAACCCGGGCGGCATGTCTACGCGGTTGGCAACAACCCGGAGGCGACGCGGCTGACCGGCATCGCGACCGACAGGGTGCTGCTGATGGTCTACGTGACCGCGGGCTTGTTCTACGGCATCGCGTCGCTGCTGTCGGTGGCCCGCACCGGCGTCGGCGACCCGAACGCCGGCCAGACCGAGAACCTCGATGCGATCACCGCCGTCGTGCTCGGCGGCACCAGCCTGTTCGGCGGGCGCGGCGTGATCCTCGGCAGCCTGCTGGGCGCGCTGATCGTCGGCGTGTTCCGCAACGGGCTGACTCTGATGGGCGTGCCCTCGGTCTACCAGGTGCTGATCACCGGCGTGCTCGTGATCCTCGCGGTGGCCACCGACCAACTCTCTCGCAGGGGAGCCCGCTGATGGACACTCCGACGCTCGTGATGGAAGCGCGCGGCCTGGTCAAGCGCTACGGCCAGGTGACCGCGCTGGATGGGGCGGACTTCGAGCTGCGCGCCGGCGAGATCCTCGCCGTCATCGGCGACAACGGCGCCGGCAAGTCGTCGCTGATCAAGGCGCTGTCGGGCGCGACGATTCCCGACGAGGGCGAGATCAAGCTCGACGGCAAGACCATCCACTTCAAGTCGCCGATGGACGCGCGCCGCGAAGGCATCGAGACGGTCTACCAGGACCTCGCGGTCGCCCCGGCGATGACGATCGCCGAGAACCTGTTCCTCGGCCGCGAGATCATCAAGCCCGGGTTCTTCGGGCGGATGCTGCGCATCATCGACAAGACCCGGATGCTCGAGGAGAGCATCGCGCGCATGAACGACCTGAAGGTCGGCATCCGCTCGATGACGCAGGCGGTCGAAACGCTCTCCGGCGGCCAGCGCCAGTGCGTGGCGGTGGCGCGCAGCGCCGCGTTCGCGCGCCACGTGGTCATCCTCGACGAGCCGACCGCCGCGCTCGGCGTGAAGGAAGGCAACATGGTGCTCGAGCTGATCCGCCGCGTGCGCGACAAGGGCCTGCCGGTGATTCTGATCAGCCACAACATGCCGCACGTGTTCGAGATCGCCGATCGCATCCACATCGCGCGGCTCGGCAAGCGCGCCTGCATCGTCGACCCGAAGAAGATCAGCATGAGCGACACGGTGGCCGTGATGACCGGCGCGATGCGCCCCGACGAGCTGCCGCCGGAAGCGCTCGCGTGAAGCCGAGTGGCGGCCTGGACCGCGGCCTGCGGCCGCGTGGTTCCAACCACGCTGGCATGGCGCAGTTCAACGAGCGCGTCGTGCTGCAGGCGATCCGCCAGAACGGCAGTGTCTCGAAGGCCGACATCGCGCGCCTCACGAGCCTGACGCCGCAGACGATCCAGATCATCATCGCGCGGCTCGAGGGCGAAGGGCTCGTGCACAAGCTCGAGCCGCAGCGCGGCAAGGTCGGGCAGCCATCGGTGCCGATGGCGCTGAACCCGGACGGGGCGTTCTCGATCGGCATCAAGATCGGCCGGCGCAGCCTCGACATGCTGCTGCTCGACTTCGCCGGCCGGGTGCGCCAGCGCTCGGCGCTCGGCTACGCCTTTCCCGACCCCGACGAGCTGTTCGGCCAGATCAAGGCCGGGCTGCGCCAGCTCACGCAGTCGCTGCCCGTCAAGCTGCGCCCGCGGCTGCACGGCGTGGGCATCGCCGCGCCGCTGTCGCTGGGCGGCTGGCAGGCGCTGCTCGGCATCCCCGCGAAGCAGGCCGAGAAATGGGCGCGGATCGACATTCGCGGGCGCGTGGCGGCGATGACCGAGCTGCCGGTCGGCTTCGTGAAGGACACGGCGGCCGCCTGCGTGGCCGAGCTGGTGGCCGGCCGCGGCCGCAGCATCCGCTCGTTCCTGTACGTCTTTGTCGACACCTTCATCGGCGGCGGCCTCGTGATCGACAGCCAGCTGCGCGCCGGGCCGAACGGCAACGCCGGGGCGGTGGGATCGCTCTCGCTGGGCCTCGCGCAGCCGGGGCAGGGCAAGGCGCCCGTGCAGCTCCTGAGCCAGGCCTCGCTGCTCAACCTCGAGGCGAGGTTCCAGGCGCAGGGGCTGGATGCCGCCGCCACGCTCGACGAGCGGGCGATGGACAAGCCCTGGCGCACGCACACCGAACGCTGGCTGCGCGAGGCCGGGCCGGCCGTGGCCTTCGCGGTCAACAGCGCGGCCTGCCTGCTCGACCTCGACGGCGTGATCATCGACGGCTCGTTCAGCCGCGAGCTGCTGGCCGCGACGCTCGACTCGGTGAACCACGCGCTCGACGACTACAACTGGGAAGGCGTCGC
>Ga0075370_10000505_pt1 | contig 14819 bp, 11 predicted proteins | sample EndMethybrTD3035_FD_71398 | JGI IMG/M metagenome (GOLD analysis project Ga0075370, IMG submission 71398) | Populus endosphere microbial communities from Tennessee, USA - Endosphere MetaG P. TD hybrid TD303-5 | ecosystem: Host-associated > Plants > Roots > Endosphere | place: USA: Tennessee... | reverse complement strand
GCCGACATCGCCGAGACCAACAGCGCGCTCGTCAAGTCGACGCCGGTGCAACGGCGCCTGCCGCGCTTGCCCGGCTGACCCGTCAGCGTGCGCCGGCGCGCGTCAGCTGCGAGCGCAGCGCGGCGATCTCGTCCAGCAGATCGAGCGCGAGCGCCACGCCGGGAGTGTTGACCTCGAGGTCGCGCGTCAGGCGCACCGCCACCCGTGCGCGGCGCAGCGCGGCGCCGCGAAAGCGCATCGGTTGTCCCGGCTCGGCGCTCGGGTGCAGCACGCCCTCGCTGACCCAGGTGCGGACGTCGTCCTCGTGCACGCTACAGGCCTGGCACAGCTCGACGAGCGTCATCTCGGTGTCGTCGTCGACGACGCTGCCGTGAATCAAGGTGGTCACGATATGGGTCATCGCCTTCACTCCTGAAGGTTCTTGCGCGGGTCGAAGTCGAACGACTCGGCGAGCGCCTGGTAGGCGGCCTTGGCCTTCGGCGTGTCCGCACCCGGCAGCACGATCGTCAGCACCGCGTACAGATCGCCGGGCGTGCCGCTGGCTCCGCCGGCCGGAATGCCGCGGCCCTTGAGCCGCAGCTTGCGCCCGGCCTGCGAGCCGGGCGGGACGGTCAGTTGCACCGTGCCCTCGGGCGTCGGCGCATCGACGTTCGCACCGAGTGCCGCCTCCCACGGCGCAAGCGGCAGATCGACGTACACGTCGCGCCCATCGACGCGGTACAGCCGGTGCGGCTCGAACTCGATCTCGAGGAACAGGTCGCCGGCCGGCGCATCGCCGATGCCCGGGCCGCCCTGCCCGGCCAGGCGCAGATGCTGCCCGGCGCGGATGCCCTTCGGGATGTTGACGTCGAGCGTGCGCTCGTTCAACGCGACGCGGTTGTGCTCGTCGAGGGTGGGCAGCCGCAGCACGATGCTGCGCTGCGCGCCGCGATAGGCGTCTGTCAGGGCGACCATCACCTTCGCGTGGTGGTCCTGGCCGCGCATGTGCACGTCGGGCCGCGCCGCACGCGCACCGCCGCGGCGGGCGCGTCCGAACAGCGCTTCGAAGAAGTCGCTGTGATCGCCGCCGCCGAACAGATCGTCGGCATTGAAGCTGCCTTCGTCGCCCCGGCCGCTGAACTCGAAGCCGGCATCCCAGCCCGGCGGCGGCTGGAAGTCCTGGCTGCCGCCGCTGGCGCGCTGACGGGCCCATTGCTGGCCGGCCTGATCGTAGGCAGCGCGCTTCTCCGGATCCTTCAGCACCTCGTTCGCTTCGCCGATCTCCTTGAAGCGCGCTTCCGCGTCGGACTCCTTGCTGACGTCGGGGTGGTACTTGCGGGCAAGCTTGCGGTAGGCCTGCTTGATCTGGTCCTGGCTCGCGTCGCGCGCAACGCCGAGGGTCGCGTAGTAGTCCTTGAATTGCATGGTGCCCCGTGGTTTCGCTGGCGCGACAGGTCAGTGCTTGTGCGCGTGTTTCAAGTCCGGCGGATGGGCCGCAGCGCCTTCGCACAGCGTCATGAACGGCGTGCGGATCACCTGCAGCGTGACGTGGCCGATCCGGAAGCGGTCGCGCAGCCGGCAGGTGGCGTCTTCGAAGAACGGGTCGTCGGGGTGGCCTTGCGGCATCACGAGGTGCGCGGTCAGCGCGACGTCGGTCGTGCCGGTCGCCCACACGTGCAGGTCGTGCACACGCTGCACGCCGGGCAGCGACTCGAGCTCGCGGCGCACCGCCACGAGGTCGATGTGCTCGGGCACGCCGTCGAACATCAGGCGCAGCGAGCGTCTGAACAGGCCCCAGGTGCCGACGACGATCACCAGCGCGATCGCGAGGCTCGCCACCGGGTCGAGCCAGCGCCAGCCGAACCACAGCGACAGGCCGGCCGCGACCACCACGCCGAGCGAGACCAGCGCATCGCTCGCCATGTGCAGGTAGGCACCCTGAATGTTGATGTCACCGTCGCGCCCACGCATGAACAGCAGCGCCGTGCCGAGGTTGACGAAGATGCCGATGCCGGCCACCGCCATCACGGTGAACCCCTGGGTCGGCGGCGGCGAGCTCAGACGGCCGACCGCCTCCCACGCGAGCGACCCCATCGCCACGAGCAGCAGCACCGCGTTGACGAACGCGGCGACGATCGACGCGCGCTTCCAGCCATAGGTGTAGCGGTGGTCGGGCCGCAGCTTGCCGGCCAGCGCACCGCCCCACGCGAGCACCAGGCCGGCCACGTCGCCCAGGTTGTGGCCGGCATCGGCCAGCAGCGCCAGCGAGTTGACGCGCCAGCCGTAGAACGCCTCGATCGCGACGAACGCGATGTTGACCGAGATGCCGATAGCGAACGCGCGGTCGAAGTTCTCCGGCGCATGGCTGTGGCCGTGGCCGTGATCGTGGCCATGCGCGTGACCGTGGTGGTGATCGTGGTGGTCGTGACCATGCGCGTCGCCGTGGTCGTGGCCATCGTGGTGGTCGTGGTCGTGTGCGTGCGAGGACATGTCGCCCCAGTGTCGCTCAACGCGCCGCGAGCTGCGCGCGCATCGCGTCGATCACCGCCTTGTAGTCGCGCTGGCCGAAGATCGCGCTGCCCGCGACGAAGGTGTCGGCGCCGGCCTCGGCCACCGCCCGGATGTTGTCGACCTTGATGCCGCCGTCGACTTCGAGGCGGATGTCGTGGCCGGTCTCCCGATGATGCGCGTCGATCATCGCGCGGATGCGCTCGATCTTCTTCAGCGCGCCGGGAATGAAGCTCTGCCCGCCGAAGCCAGGGTTCACGCTCATCACGAGAATCAGGTCGAGCTTGTCGAGCGTCCACTCGAGCACGTCGAGCGATGCCGCCGGGTTGAACACCAGGCCGGCGCTGCAGCCCTCGGCGCGGATCAGCTGCAGCGTGCGATCGACATGCGCGCTCGCCTCGGGATGAAAGCTGATCCGGTCGGCACCCGCCTTCGCGAACGCCTGCGCGAGCGCGTCGACCGGCTGGACCATCAGGTGCACGTCGATCGGCACCTTCGCGCCGTTCGCGTCGACCGCGTGCTTGCGCAGCGCCTCGCAGATCATCGGGCCGAAGGTCAGGTTCGGAACGTAATGGTTGTCCATCACGTCGAAGTGGATCCAGTCGGCACCGGCTGCGATCACGTTCCTCACCTCCTCGCCGAGCCTCGCGAAGTCGGCCGACAGAATGCTCGGGGCGATGCGGTAGGTGCGCTGCGTGGTCGTCATGAAAGGATTCTAGGTCGCGCCCGCTTCACACACGGCTTCTAGAATGAAGCCATGTCCAAGCCCGAGTTCAGCGTCAGCGTCGCGGTGCGCCACCTGCCCGAGAAGTCCGATCCGCAGTCCGGACAACAGGCCTTCGCCTACACGGTGACCATTCGCAACAGCGGCGACATCACCGCGCAGCTGATCGCGCGCCACTGGATCATCACCGACGCGACCGGCCACACCGAAGAGGTGCGCGGCCTGGCGGTCGTCGGCCACCAGCCGCTGCTCAAGCCCGGCGAAAGCTTCGAGTACACGAGCTGGACCCGGCTCGCCACCGCGCACGGCACGATGCGCGGCAGCTTCTTCTGCATGACCGAGAACGCCGAGCCCTTCGAGGCGCCGATCGGCGAGTTCGGGCTGACGCTCGCGTCCGCGCTGCACTGATCCGTTGTCATCCAACGGATGGCGCTCGCCAAAGCCTCGCCCTGGGACCTGACGGCGCTGCTCAACGCAGCCGACCCGAAGGCGTCGCGCGCCGAGCGCCACCTGTGGCTGGTGCGCCTGCTCGAGTGGCTGCGGCGCGCGCCGGTGGACGCCGAAGAGCGCGTCACGCCGACGCCGGTGCTGCGCCTGAAGCATCTGCTGGGCGTGCTCGACCGCAACGCCGAACACCAGGCGCGGGTCGCCGCGCTGCTGCACCGCTTCTGGCGCGAGGTGGACAGCGCCGCGCTGCTGGCCGACTTCGGCTTCGCGCCGCGCATGGATCTGTGGGGCGAGCTCGGCCGGCGCGTGCGCGCCCGCGTGCTGCCGCAGACGCCCGACACCAGCGACCTCGGCGAGCTGTTCGCGCTGCTGTTCCCGGGCGACGACGACGTGCAATGGCTGCGCGAGCTCGACGACGCGACGCTCGAGCGGCTGCGCCCGTACGTGGCGGCGTCGCGGGAGGCCGGCGTTTCGCCGGACGAGCCCGCGTCGCCCGCTGATGCGGCGCGCGACTGGCGCCTGCCCTTTCTCGACGCGATCATGTTCCTCGCAAGCGCCGTGCGCGCCGCCGGCTTCTCGCCGGCGTTGCGCCCGCGCATGAGCCCCGAGCTGCTGGCCGACCGGCCGTTTCGCCAGCTGGCTCAGGTGGCCGAGCAGGTGCGCGCGCATGCCGAGGCCGGCAGCGCGAACGATGGCGACGACAGTGCGCTGCTGCGCGAAGCGCAATACCTGCGTGCGCTGCTCGACGTCTGCCGCGCCGCCGCCGACAGCGTGCACGAGCACCTCGAGACCCATGGCGTGTCGGTCGACGTGGTGTTCGAGGTCGACCAGCTGCGCGAGCGCACGCATCGCATCGAGCTGCTGCTGACCTGCGTGATCAGCCCGTCGCCGGCGCGCGACGCGCTGAACCTGCTCGTCGAGCTGGTGCAGACCGGGCAGGAGCAGCGCAGCGTGCGCGCGCTGCTGTCGCGCCACTATTCGCTGCTCGCGCGCAAGGTCGCCGAACGCAGCGCCGAGACCGGCGAGCACTACATCACCCGCGACCGCAGCGAGTATCGGCAGATGCTGCGCGCCGCGCTCGGTGGCGGCCTGGTGCTCGCGGGCACGACGCTCTTGAAGTTTTTGATCGTCGCGCTCGCGCTGTCGGCGTTCTGGGGCGGCTTCTGGGCCGGCGTGAACTACGCGACCAGCTTCGTGCTGATCCAGCTGCTGCACTTCACGGTCGCGACCAAGCAGCCGGCGATGACCGCGCCCGCGATGGCGGAGAAGCTCGGCGACGTCGCGAGCGACGAAGCCATCGAAGGGTTCGTCGACGAGGTGACGCACCTGATCCGCTCGCAGGCCGCCGGCATCTTCGGCAACCTGTGCGCGGTGGCGCCAGCGGTGCTCGCAGTGCAGTTGCTCTGCCAGGCGGTGTTCGGTGCACCGCTGGTCGGCCTGCACGATGCGGTGCACGTGCAGCAGTCGCTGACGCTGCTCGGCCCGACTGCGCTCTACGCGGCGTTCACCGGCGTGCTGCTGTTCGCGAGCTCGATCATCGGCGGCTGGGTCGAGAACTGGTTCGTCTGGCACCGGCTCGACAGCGCGATCGCGTGGAACCCACGCATCGTCGCGCGGCTCGGCGCGGCCCGCGCGCAGCGCTGGGCGGCCTACTGGCGCGCGCACATCTCGGGCTTCGCGTCGAACACCTCGCTCGGCTTCATGCTCGGCATCGTGCCGGTCGTCGCGCTGTTCTTCGGCCTGCCGCTCGAGGTGCGGCACGTCACGCTGTCGACCGGCCAGATCGCCGCCGCGCTCGGCGCCGAAGGCTTCGCGGTGCTGCACAAGAGCGCGTTCTGGTGGTGCGTTGCGGCGATTCCGGTCACCGCGGCGCTGAACCTCGGGGTCAGCTTCGTGCTCGCGTTCCGGGTCGCGCTGCGCTCGCGCGGGATCCGGCTCGCCGATCGCAGCCGCATCTATCGGGCTGTGCGGGCGCGGCTGTGGCGGCGCCCACTGTCGTTCGTGCTGCCGCCCCGCGGCTGATCGCCACGGCTCAAATGTAGGAACTTGTTTCCATCACCGCGGCCACCCCCGTGAGTGAGCGCGGGGACTACGGGTACATCCTGGAACACTCTGGCGGCTCTGCGGCGCAGCATCGTCCTCGTGCGAGATTTCGAAGATTCGACGCTGTGGCGTATCAGTGAGTACGACCGCGTCCGCCAATCCACCGGAACCAGCGGGTTCGACCGGCTGAGCGGGGCTCAGGTCCTGCCGACGACGCTGCTGGCCGACCTGCGCAGGCTGGACGCCGACCCCGACAGCAACGACGTGCTCGAAGTGGTCGCGGCCTGCATGCGGCACCGCCAGGCCGCGCTGCTCGTGCTCCAGCACGAAGGGCTGGTCTGGCCGGTGACCCTCTTCCCGGCACAGATGATGTACCACTCGCCGATCTCGATGCACGACAACGCACGCGGCCGCGGCGTGACCGGCCTCGCCGATCTGCGCGTGCTCGAAGCCGAACCGGCCGGCGTGCGCGCACCGGGGCCCTGGCTGCTCAACCCGAACGTCGATGCAGGGCAGGCCAGCCACTACCGCGAGCTGCAGCCGCTGCTGTGGACGCTCGCGCTCGACGGGCCGCGCTCGACGCTGCTGTCCGAGATCGCCGGCACGGCCGCCTATCGCGCGATCCGCAGTCCATCCGACGAAGGGCTCAGCACGCCCGGTGTGCTCGGTTCGGCTTGCGAGCACTTGCGCCGCGAGACGGTCGCGCTGCGCACGATCGCCGGCTGGCCGGCGATGAACGTCGAGCGCGCGAGCCGGCTCTTGAACGCGCTGTACCTCGCGTCGGCGCTGCTCGTCTCGCGCACCCACCCGGCAGCGCGCAGCGCGCCGAAGTCGGGCTGGCGCCTGCAGCGCTGAGCGACCCGATCGCGCCGCGCGTCAGTGCGGCGTCGCGTCGTCCCCGCTGCCGCGGCGCTCGCCGCGCTTGCGCCCGGCGAACATCGTCCACCAGACGATCGCGACGAGCAGCGCGAGCGCACCCAGGGCTTCCAGCAGAATCACCCACATGACAAGACGGCTTCCTTCGAACGAGCCCGACACGCGCGTGCGGCGCGCTCCGGCCGCGGCGATTCTATGTGTGGTCGCGAGCGTGTTCGCGGCCGCACTCGCCGCCTGCAGCAGCCCGCCGCCGCTGCCTTCATCGCCTCCCCCCGCCCCCGAGGTGCAGAGCACGGCGTCCGTGCAAGCCCCGCTCGATGCCCCGGCCATCGTACGCGGGCGTTCGCGCTGGGTCCCGGTACGCTGGACCGAGCTGCCCGGCTGGGACGGCGACCGCAGTGCCGAGCTGTGGCCGGCGCTGCTGCGCGGCTGCGATCGGCCCGCGCCGGCCTGGAGCACCGTCTGTGCGCAGGCGCGCGCCGCGGTCGTGCCGGCGTTCAGCGACGAGGCGGCACGTGCCTGGCTGCAGCAGCGCCTGCAGCCCTACCGCATCGAATCGAGCGAAGGTTCGGCCGACGGGCTGATCACCGGCTACTTCGAGCCGCTCGTCGACGCGACACGCACGCCGCGCGGCGCGTTTCGCGTGCCGCTGTACGCGCCGCCGCTCGACCTCGCGACGCGCAAGCCGTACTGGACGCGCCAGCAGCTCGACAGCACGCCCGCCGCCCAGGCGAGCGTGCGCGGGCGCGCGCTCGCCTACGTGGCCGATCCGCTCGATGCGCTGATCCTGCAGATCCAGGGTTCGGGCCGCTTGAACCTGACCGAGGCCGACGGCAGCCGCAAGCTCGTGCGGGTCGCGTTCGCGGCGCACAACGACCATCCGTACAAGTCGGTCGGCCGCTGGCTGATCGAGCAGGGCGAGCTGCGCCCCGAGCAGGCGTCGTGGCCGGCGATCAAGGCATGGGCGCGCGCGAACCCGAAGCGGCTCAACGAAATGCTGTGGAGCAACGCGCGCGTCGTGTTCTTCCGCGAGGAGCCGCTGCCCGATCCGCAGCTCGGGCCGAAGGGCGGGCAGGCGGTCGCACTGACGCCGGGCCGCTCGATCGCGGTCGACCCGACCAGCATTCCGTACGGCACACCGGTCTGGCTCGACACGACCGAGCCGCTGTCGAACGCGCCGCTGCGCCGCGTGGTGATGGCGCAGGACACCGGCAGCGCGATCGTCGGCGCAGTGCGCGCCGACTACTTCTGGGGCTGGGGCGACGAAGCCGAGGCGCAGGCCGGCCGCATGAAGCAGCCGCTGCGGCTGTGGGCGCTGTGGCCCAAGGGGTGACAGGTCCGGCCGCGCTCAGGCGGCGCGCAGATGGCCGGGCGCTTCCGGGCCCTGGGTCTGGCTCAGCGTGACGCGGCCTTCGTTCCAGGCGCGCTCGAAATCGGCCTCGACATCGCGCAGCGCGTCGCGGTCGCGCGCGGTGGTCGACGTGATGCCGACGGCACGGTTGCGGCCCTGGTTCTTCGCGGTGTACAGCGCCATGTCGGCCAGGTTGATCGCCTGCTCCCACGGGATCGGCGCGTTCAGCGGCGGCAGCGGAAAGCGCGCGTAGCCGATCGACGCGGTCACGCGCACCGCGCCGACACCGGTCTCGATCGGCATCGAGCCGACCGAACGCAGCACACGCTCGGCCATCTGCTCGGCCTGCTCGGGCGCGGCGCGCGGCGCGAGCACGAGGAACTCCTCGCCGCCCCAGCGCACGACCAGGTCGTCGCTGCGCACCGCCTCGGTCAGGCGACGCGCGACCTCGACGATCACGCGGTCGCCCGCGCCATGGCCGTGCAGGTCGTTGACGTGCTTGAAGTGATCGATGTCGACCAGCAGCAGCGCGCCTTCGAAGCCGCGCTCGGCGCCGCTTTGCGCCATCACGGCCTGGAAGTGGCGGCGGTTCGCGAGATCGGTCAGCGGGTCGCGCTCGCTTTGCACCTGCAGCTGGCGGTGGCTCGCCGAGAGCTGCTGGTGGGTCTGGCGCACGCGCCGGTACAGGATCGTCACCAGCGTGCCGGCCAGCGCCATCACGGCGGCGATCAGCCACCAGATGCGCTGCATCAGCGCGCGGTTCGCGAGCTCCTCGCTCTTCAGCGCGTTGTCGCGCTCGAGCAGCTCGATGTCGCGCTGGCGGGCATCGGCATCGTTCTGCGCCTGCAGCTCCTTCAGAGCCGCGCTGCGATTGGCCTGCATCAGCTCGGCGCTCAGCGTGCGCTCGCGGTGGTACAGATCGAGCGCGCCCTTGGCATCGCCGGCCTTGCCGAGCGCTTCGCCGAACTCGAGCAGCGTGTCGGCACGCCGCGCGGTCTCGCCGCTGCGCTCCCACAGCTCGAGCACGCGCGCCATGTCCTGCTTGCCTTCGGCGATGCGGCCGAGGCCGATCTTCGCGATGCCGGCGTTGTTGATCAGTACCCGCTCGGCGCGCACATCCTGGTACTGCCGCACGATCGGCACCGCCATCTCGGCAGCATGCAGCGCTTCGGCGTAGCGGCCGAGCTTGGAATACGCGTCGCTCAGGTTGTTCAGCATCTGCGCCTTCAGGCGCTGTGCGTTCGCGCGCGCCGCGAGCGCATAGGCGCGCTCGAGCGCATGCAGCACGGCGAGCCGGTCGCCGCGCACGTCGGCGATGCGTGCCTCGAAGTTGTTCACGCGGGCCTGCTGCGCCAGGTCGTTGGACTGCACGGCCAGCCGCTTGGCCTGCGCGAGCAGGCGCTGCGCGCCGTCGGTGTCGTCGCGCCGCTGGGCGTACAGCGCGAGCGCGCTCATTCCGAGCGCGGAGCGCCAGGCGTCGCCGGCCGCTTCGGCGAGCTTCAGCGCATGGCGCGCATGCCCCTCGGCATTGACGTAGACACCGCGTCCGAGCGAGCGGCGTTCCAGAATCATCAGTGCGCGCCAGGCGGAGCGGTAGTCGCAGCTGTCGGCGCGCAGCAGGGCCGGTGTGCTGTCTTCGCAGCCGGTCTCGAACACCGTGAGCGCGGCCTGCGCGAGCGCCGCGGCCACATCGAGCTGGCCGGCCGTCTCGGCGAGTTGCGCACGCACCAGGTTCGACGCCGCGAGCGAGCGGCCCGAGCTGTCGTCACGCGCCAGCACCAGCAGCTGTTCGGCGGCCGCACCCGCCTCGACGGTGGCGCCGCTTTGCGCCTGCACGCTGCCGATGGCCTGCAGCACCGCGCGCTGCGCGCTCAGCGTGGTGGCGCGCACCCGCTGCCACTCGGCGAGCGCCGCAAGCGACTGTGCCGGCCGCTCGAAGCCGTCGCGCACCAGCAGGTCGAGCTCGGTGTCGAACGAGACGCTCGCGCGCGCGCCGCTCGCAGCCAGCAGCGCACAGGCGACGACAACGTGCCATCGCCTCATGCTGCAGCCTCCAGGGCGGCGCGACCTTGCAGCAGCGTCAGGTCGACACGGCCGTCGCGCCAGGCCGCCTCCAGCGAATGGGTGATCGCGTCGAGCGAGGCTTCATCGCTGTCGTGCAGCAGCCGCACGCCGTAGGCGCGATTGCGGCCGTGAGCCTTGGCGAGGTACATCGCGGTATCGACCAGGTTGATCGCACGCTCCCACGACACGCGCAGCCCGCTCGGGCCGATCGGGAAGGTCGCGAAGCCGATCGACGCCGACACCGGAACGCGCCCGGCGCCGGTCACGACCGGAACCTGGTTCAAGGTGCCGAGCATGCGGCGGGCCAGCGCCTCGACCTGCTCGCTCGCGAGCGACTGGGTCACGACCAGGAACTCCTCACCGCCCCAGCGCACGATCAGGTCCTGCTCGCGCAAGGTGTCGCGCAGGCGGCGTGCCACCTCGATCAGCACCGCATCGCCAGCGCTGTGGCCGTGCTGGTCGTTGATGCGCTTGAAGTGGTCGATGTCGATCAGGTAGACGGCGCCGCTGAGCTTGCCGTCGGCCGCGAGCTGGCGCATCGCGGCCTGGAAGTGGCGCCGGTTCGCGAGGCCGGTCAGCGGGTCGCGCTCGCTTTGCACCTTCAGCTGCTCGTTGCTGTCCGACAGCAGATGGTTGGTGCGGCGCACCCGCTGGTACAGCAGCGCGACGACCGCGACTGAGAGCACCAGCACGACCGACAGCAGCCCCCACAGGCGCATCTGCAGGTCGCCGCGGCGCAGTTGCTCGTTCTTGATCTGGTTCTCGCGGTTCAGCAGCGTCAGCTCGCGCTTGCGGCGATCGGCGTCGTACTGCTCCTGCATCGCGAGGATCGCCTTTTGCTGGTCGCGCTGCAGGATGCCGGCGGCCATGCGGCGGTGCTCGTGATACTCCGCGACGGCTCCCGTCAGGTCGCCGGACTTCTCGAGGTAGTCGCCGAGCTCTCGATGCAGGTCGGCCACGCTCGTGATCGAGCCGCGCCGCTCGTCGATCGACATCGCCTCTCGAACGTAGCGCTTGCCGAGGTCCCAATGGCGCATCGCAATGTGCGACAGCCCGATATTGGCGAGCGCGACCATCTCGCTGCTCAGGTCGTTCAGCTCGCGCGCGATCGGCAGCGCGGCCTCGGCGGTCGAGAGTGCCGTCTTGTAGTCGGCGGTCTTCAGGAAGAAGTCGGCCAGGTTGGCGAGGAAGCGCACTTCGTCGAGCTTGGACCCGGCGCGCCGCGCATAGCCAAGCGCCTGCTCGAACGAGCGGCGCTGGCCCGGCAGGTCGCCGAGGCCGTCGAGCACGATGCCGGCGGTGTTGTGGCCGCGCGCCAGCGCGACCCAGTCATGCGCCTTCTCGGCCAGCAGCAGCGCCTCCTGGCTGAGCAGCCGGGCGCGCTCGAGCTGGCGCGCCTGGTAGTAGCTCCCGGCCAGCGCGGTGCGTGCCTCGGACTGGAGCCAGAGCTCGTCCAGACGGTCGGCGAGCGCCAGTGCCTCGTGGTTCAGGCGCACCGCGTCTTCGAGCTTGCCCGATTCTTCCTTGATGTAGGCCTGGGCGTGCACGAAGCGATAGCGCTCGCGGATGGACAGGTCGCCCGGCAGCGTGTCCATCGCCTGCTGCAGCATCGCGTCGGCGCGCTGGAAGTTGCCGGCGCGTGCGCTCGCGCTGGCCCGGATCAGCACCGCCGCAGCAGCCGGCAAGGCGGCCTGGCGCTCGCGTCCCCAGGCCTCCAGCTGCGCCGCGGCACGATCGGCCGCCGCGCCCTGCCAGGCAACGGCGAGCATCAGCCCCTGCACCGTCAGCAATTCGAGCCGCCGCGCACCGAACTCGGCGGTCGACGGCAGCAGCGCTTCCAGCTCGGCGGCGGCCTGGTTCGGCAGCGCGCGGCCCTTGCTTTCCAGCTCGCCGATCAACCGGTCGAGCTCGGCGTCGCTCGTCTGCGCCAACGCGCCGGGCATGCCAGACAGGCAGGCCGCGATCAGCAGGCCCGCGCTGGCGGCGAGCAGCAGGCGCCCGACGGCAACCGGGACGCGCAGCGCGCGGCCGGACAACCGGAAACGGGTGGTGGGCGCCTGTGGCATCTTCGGCTTATCGGCGCTCCCGAGGCACGGGACAAGCCGGCGCTCGACTGGAATCGGGGCGATTGTTAAAAATTGCCAAACACCGGGCGTCAGGCGGCTCGGCAGGGCGCACGCGGGAGCGTAAACCTGTGTGAAGTCGACGCCGCCGGCCAGGCCGCAGCGTTCACAAAGTCACAATGGCCGGCCTTCAGACTGCCGACATGACCGACAAGAGCTTCTTCCCACGCCAGGTCGTCGAATCCACCGGCAACCGCTGGGACTGGGCGCTGCTGCCGCTCGTGCTGGGCACGCTGATGTTGCTCGCCTACGGCGCCTCGCAGATGGCACGGCCGTACCACGTGGGCGACGTGCTGCCGCTCACGCTGGACCCGCACTACCTGCCCTACTACCTGCTGCGCACGACGCTGCGCATGTTCCTCGCGCTCGGCGCCTCGCTGCTGTTCGCCTGCGCGTTCGCCGCGCTGGCGGCGAAGTACCGCGCCGCCGAGCGGGTGCTTGTGCCGCTGCTCGACATCCTGCAGTCGATCCCGATCCTCGGCTTCCTGTCGATCACCGTGACGGGTTTCATCGCGCTGTTCCCGGGCAACCTGTTCGGGGTCGAGTGCGCGGCGATCTTCGCGATCTTCACGTCGCAGGCCTGGAACATGGCGTTCAGCCTCTATCAGTCGCTGCGCACGGTGCCCGGCGAGCTGCGCGAGGCGGCGCGGGTGTTCCAGCTCTCGGGCTGGCAGCGCTTCTGGCGCCTCGAGTTGCCGTTCGCGATGCCCAACCTGCTGTGGAACATGATGATGTCGATGTCGGGCGGCTGGTTCTTCGTCGTCGCGTCGGAGGCGATCTCGGTGTCGAACCAGAGCATCAAGCTGCCCGGCATCGGCTCGTACATCGCGCAGGCGATCGAAGCGCGCGACCTCGGTGCGATCGGCTGGGCGATCGGCGCGATGCTGATCGGTATCGTCCTGTACGACCAGCTGTTCTTCCGCCCGCTGCTCGCCTGGGCCGACAAGTTCCGCTTCGAGGAGGGCGGCGCCGACAGCGCGCCAGCCTCGTGGCTCCTGACCTGGCTGCGCCGCACCGAGCGGCTGCACACGCTCGGCCTGGACTTCGTGCGCTGGCTCGAGCGCTCGCTCGCACTGTTCCGGCTGCACCACGACGGCACGTCGATCCGCGCCCGGCCGAAGGCACCGCACCCGGGCTGGTCGCGCGTCTGGGATGCGGTGCTCGCGGCCGGCGTGCTGATCGCGGCCTGGAAGCTGGCTGCGTTCATCCACGCCGAGGTCGGTTGGGCCGAGGTCGGCCACGTGATCGTGCTCGCCTGCTTCACGCTCGTGCGAGTGCTGGTGCTGATCACGCTCGCGGCGCTGGTCTGGGTGCCGATCGGGATCTGGATTGGCATGAACCCGCTCTGGTCCGGGAGACTGCAGGCGATCGCGCAGTTCCTCGCGGCGTTCCCCGCGAACCTGATGTTTCCGCTCGCGGTCGTCGGCATCGTGCACTGGAAGCTCGACCCCGACCTGTGGCTCTCGCCGCTGATGGTGCTGGGCACTCAGTGGTACCTGCTGTTCAACGTGATCGCGGGTGCCTCGACCGTGCCCACCGAGCTGCGCTTTGCGGCACGCAACCTCGGCCTCGCGGGCTGGCTCAAATGGAAGCGCTATCTGTTGCCGGCGGTGTTCCCGAGCTTCGTGACCGGCGCGATCACCGCGAGCGGCGGCTCGTGGAACGCCAGCATCGTCGCCGAGTACGTCAGCTGGGGCGACACCACGCTGCAGGCACGCGGCCTGGGCAGCTACATCGCGCAGATGACCGCCAGCGGCGACTTCCCGCGCATCGCGCTGGGCATCGGCGTGATGTGCGTGTTCGTGATGGCAATGAACCACTTCGTGTGGCGGCGGCTATACCGGATCGCCGAAGACCGGATGCACTTCTGAAGACGTTCGAATGTCCACCACCATCATCGATCTCAAGAGCGTCGGCAAGACTTTCAAGTCGGCCGATGGCAGTGCACGCGCGGTCCTCGAAGCGGTCGACTTCCGGCTCGCCGAAGGCGAGATCGTCTCGCTGCTCGGCCAGTCGGGCTCGGGCAAGTCGACGTTGCTGCGCATCATGGCCGGGCTGATCCCGGCCGACACCGGCGAGGTGCGCTACCGCGAGCAGCCGTTGTATGCGCCGGCGCGCGGCATCGCGATGGTGTTCCAGTCGTTCGCGCTTTTCCCGTGGCTGACGGTGCAGCAGAACGTCGAGCTCGGGCTCGAGGCGCGCGGCATCGCGCCGGCCGAGCGCAGCCGGCGTGCCGATGCGGCGATCCGCCTGATCGGCCTCGCGGGCTTCGAGGGCGCGCTGCCGCGCGAGCTGTCCGGCGGCATGCGCCAGCGTGTCGGCATCGCGCGCGCGCTGGTCGTGGAGCCCGACGTGCTGCTGATGGACGAGGCCTTCTCGGCGCTCGACGTGCTGACCGGCGAGCGCCTGCGCGACGACATCCTCGACCTGTGGACGCGCCGCGAGATCCCGACCAAGGCGATGCTGATCGTCTCGCACAACATCGAGGAAGCGGTGCTGATGGCCGACCGCGTGCTGATCTTCGCGAGCGACCCCGGCCGCGTGCGCTTCCAGCTCGCGGTGCAGCTGCCGCGCCCGCGCGACCCCGACAGCGCCGAGGTGCGCGAGCTGGTCGACGAGGTGTACGCACTGATGACCGCCGGCGCCGGCCGCCCCGGCCGCACGGCTGCCGAACCGGCGACCCTGCAGCTGGCCGCGCGCCTGC
>Ga0075370_10000504_pt1 | contig 14833 bp, 14 predicted proteins | sample EndMethybrTD3035_FD_71398 | JGI IMG/M metagenome (GOLD analysis project Ga0075370, IMG submission 71398) | Populus endosphere microbial communities from Tennessee, USA - Endosphere MetaG P. TD hybrid TD303-5 | ecosystem: Host-associated > Plants > Roots > Endosphere | place: USA: Tennessee... | reverse complement strand
CAGGAACTTCGGATAGTCCTGCACCGCGGTCACCAGCGTGTACATCTCGTGCGGCGAGTACCACAGCAGGACCGACTTCTTGACGTGCTTCATACAATGGCGAAATTGTATGGGGCGCGCTCGCGCCTCTCCACCCATGTCCATTGCCGAAAATCGCCGCGCCCATTTTGACTACCACCTCGAAGAACGCTATGAAGCGGGCATGGTGCTGCAGGGCTGGGAGATCAAGGCGATCCGCGCCGGCCAGGTGCAGCTCACCGATGGTTATGTCGTGATCCGCGACGGCGAGCTCTTCCTGATCGGCTGCCGCATCAACGCGCTGCGCAGCGCGTCGACCCACGTGCATCCGGAAGCCGACCGCACCAAGAAGCTGCTGATGCGCAAGGAAGAGATCAAGCGGCTGGTCGGCAAGGTCGAGCAGAAAGGCTTCACGCTGGTGCCGCTCAACCTGCACTACAAGGGCGGCCTCGTGAAGGCCGAGATCGCGCTCGCGAAGGGCAAGGCCGAGCACGACAAGCGCAACACCGAAAAGAAGAAGGATTGGGAGCGTGAGAAAGGCCGCCTGATGCGGCACAAGGTCTCCACCAAGCCACGAGGTTGATCGAATGCGCCAGATCGCCGACCTGCCCGGACCCAGCGGCCTCCCGTTGATCGGCAACCTGCTGCAGGTCGAGCGCAGCCGGATTCATCGCGACGTCGAGAAGTGGGCGCGCGAGCACGGCCCGCTGTTCCGCTTCTCGTTCGGGCGCAGCGCGATCCTCGGCGTCGCCGATCACGAACTGCTGAACACGCTGCTGCGCGACCGGCCTGACGGCTTCCGGCGCACTCGTTATCTGGAGCTGATCAGCCGCGAGATGGGCCTGACGCCGGGCCTCTTCGGCTCGAATGGCGACGCATGGCGGCGCCAGCGCCGGATGGTGATGGCGGGCCTGGACCCGAACCACGTGCGCGAGTACTTCCCGTCGCTGCTGCGTGTCACGCAGCGCTTGCGCGGGCGCTGGCAGCAGGCCGCGCGCGGCGGCCACGCAATCGAACTGCAACCCGACCTGATGCGCTTCACCGTGGATGCGATCGCCGGGCTGGCCTTCGGCGCCGACATCAACACGCTCGAGTCCGACGCCGACATCATCCAGCGCCACCTCGACAAGATCTTCCCCGCTCTCTTCAAGCGCATGTTCTCGCTGCTGCCGGTCTGGCGCTGGCGGCGCTCGAAGGCCGACCGCGAGCTCGCCCAGAGCGTCGCCGCGGTGAACACGGCGATCGCGGAATTCATCGTGCAGGCCCGCGCGCGTCTGGCCGCCGATGCGCAGCGCCGCACTGCACCGCCGAACCTGCTCGAGTCGATGATCGTCGCGGCTGACTCGCCCGACAGCGGCATCACCGACAACGAGGTGGCCGGCAACATGATGACGATGCTGCTCGCCGGCGAAGACACGACCGCGAACACGCTCGCCTGGATGATCCGCCTGCTGCATCGCCACCCCGAGGCGTTGCAGCGCGCGCGTGCGGAGGTGCTGACGGTCGCCGGCAGCGTCGAGCAGTTCAGCCCGGAGCGCATGGCGAGCCTCGACTACCTCGAAGCCTGCGCGCACGAGACGATGCGCCTGAAGCCGGTGGCACCGTTCCAGGCCGTCGAGGCGCTGCGCGACACGACGATCGGCGACGTGCAGGTGCCGACCGGCACGCTTGTCTGGTGCGTGATGCGCGCCGACAGCGTCAGCGACACGCACTTCCCCGACCCGATGGCGTTCAAACCTGAGCGCTGGCTCGGCGACGATGCCGCGGCCTCGCCGCTGTCGTCGGCCAAGCGGGTCTCGATGCCGTTCGGCGCCGGGCCGCGCGTCTGCCCGGGGCGCTATCTCGCGCTGCTCGAGATCAAGATGGCGATGGCGATGCTGCTCGCACACTTCGAGATCGATGCGGTCGACACGCCCGACGGCGCCGAGCCGGTCGAGCACATGTCGTTCACGATGTCGCCGCTCGGGCTGTCGATGCGGCTCAGTCCCGTTCGCACTGAGCCGGGCAACAACTCAACGCTCCGTTCGCACTGAGAGTACCGCGAGCGCCTGCTCGAGATCGCCGATCAGGTCGTCCACGTTCTCGAGGCCGATCGAGAACCTCACCAGCGGCCCCGACCACTCGCCCTTGCCGCGGACCGCCGTCAGGTCGTACGGCACCGCCAAGCTGACCGGCCCCGCCCACGAGAAGCCGATCCGGAACACGCGCAGCGCGTCGACGAACGCATCGACCTGCGCCGTGCCGTAGCGCCCGTCGAACAGGATCGAGAACAGCCCCGCCGCGCTCGTGCATTGGCGCTTCCAGTGCTCGTGCCCCGGCGACCCGGGCAGCGCCGGGTGCAGCACACGCGCGACCTCGGGCCGGGCGGCGCACCACTGCGCGAGCGCGCGCGCCGCCGCATCCTGCGCGTGGTAGCGCAGCTCGATCGACGGCAGCGAGCGCAGCACCAGCTGCACGTCGTCCACGCCCACGCCCCAGCCCAGCCGCATGTGGCTGAGCTTGAGCTTCAGGTGCAGCGCTTCGTCGCGCGTCGTCACAGAGCCCATCATCACGTCGGCACCGCCCGAGGGGTACTTGGTCAGCGCCTGGATCGAGATGTCGGCGCCGCGGCCGTCACCCAGGTCGAACGGGTTGAACGCGAGGCCTGCGCCCCAGGTGTTGTCGATCGCGACCCACGCGCCCTTCGAGCGCGCCGCCGCAACGAGGCGCGGCAGATCGGGGAACTCCATCGTGATCGAGCCCGGCGGCTCGACCCAGACCAGCTTCGTCGCCGGCGTCAGCATCTGGGCCAGCGCCTGCGGGTCCATCGGGTTGTAGAAGCGATGCGCGATGCCCCAGTGCGCCAGCTCGTTGCGCGCCAGCTCCTTGCCCGGGTTGTAGGCATTCGACGGGATCAGCACCTCGTCGCCACTCGCGAGCAGTGCGGTATCGACCAGCGCGATCGCCGCCAGCCCGCTGGGCATCAGGAGACTCTGCAGCCCGCCTTCGAGGGTCGCGATGCGCTCCTCGAGCAGGAAGGTCGTCGGCGTGCCGTGCAGCCCGTACGTGTAGCCGATCTTCTGCTTCCAGTCGCGCGCGCGCATCGCCGCGACGTTGGCGAACAAAACGGTCGAGGCCTTGTGCACGCCGGGCATCGCGGCATCGAAGCCGCCTGGCGGCTGGTACGGGTGATGGATCAGTCCGGTGCTGACGCCAGGGGTCGGCTTCTTCATGCGGCGGCTCAGATCGGCTGGGCCACGAGATCGTGCCCTTGCGTCCCGACGATGCGTGCGCGCGTGAATTCGCCGACCTTCAGCGTCTTTGAGGCCTTCTCGGGCGGCAGCAGCCGCACGTTGCCGTCGATCTCGGGCGCATCGGCGTAGGAGCGGCCGACACCGCCCTTGCGGCCGAGCGCCGGCGCCGAATCGACCAGTACCTGCATCGTCGCGCCGATGCGCTCGCGCAGTTTCGCGGCCGACACCGCCTCGGCCACCGCCATGAAGCGCGCGCGCCGTTCCTCGCGCAGCTCGGCCGGCAACATGCCGGGCAGCTCGTTCGCGCTCGCGCCTTCGACCGGCGAATACGCGAAGCAGCCGGCGCGGTCGATCTTCGCCTCCTGCATGAACGCAAGCAGGTGCTCGAACTCGGCCTCGCTCTCGCCCGGGAAGCCGGCGATGAAGGTGCTACGCACCACCAGCTCGGGGCAGACCTCGCGCCAGCGCTGCAGCCGCTCGAGGTTCTTCTCGCCATTGGCCGGCCGCTTCATGCGCTTGAGCACGTCGGGGTGCGAATGCTGGAACGGCACATCGAGGTACGGCAGGATCGCGCCGCTGGCCATCAGTGGCAGGATCGCGTCGACATGCGGGTAAGGGTAGACGTAGTGCAGCCGCACCCACGCGCCGTGCTTCGCGGCGAGCTCGGCGAGCTTCTCGCACAGATCGGTCATGTGGGTCTTGACCGGGCGGCCGTCCCAGAAGCCGGTGCGGAACTTGACGTCGACGCCGTAGGCGCTCGTGTCCTGGCTGATCACGAGCAGTTCCTTCACGCCGGCCTCGAACAGGCGCTGCGCTTCGCCGAGCACGTCGCCGATCGGCCGCGACACCAGGTCGCCGCGCATGCTCGGGATGATGCAGAACGAGCAGCGGTGGTTGCAGCCTTCGCTGATCTTCAGGTAGGCGTAGTGCTTGGGCGTCAGCTTCACGCCTTGCGCGGGCACCAGGTCGACGAACGGATCGTGCGGCTTCGGGCTGTGCTTGTGCACTGCGTCCATCACCTCGTGGGTCGCATGCGGGCCGGTCACCGCGAGCACGCTCGGGTGCATCTGCCGCACCAGGTTGCCGCCGCCTTCCCCGCCCTTTGCGCCGAGGCAGCCGGTCACGATGACCTTGCCGTTCTCGGCCAGCGCCTCGCCGATGGTGTCGAGGCTCTCCTTCACGGCATCGTCGATGAAGCCGCAGGTGTTGACGATCACGAGATCGGCACCGGCGAAGGTCTTCGAGGTGTCGTAGCCTTCGGCGCGCAGCTGGGTCAGGATCAGCTCGGAATCGGTCAGCGCCTTCGGGCAGCCGAGGGAAACGAAGCCGATCTTCGGTGCGGCGGACGCTGTCGCCGCCCGGTCCAGGGTCTGTTCAGTCATGCCCGCGATTTTCGCCGATCCCGCCGACCTATGATGCCGCGTCAGCTCATCGCCCCTCGCCATCCACCCATGACGCCGATCTTCCACATGATCCCGGGCGCGCCCGACCCGGTCGCCCCATTCAGCCATGCCGCCGAGGCCGACGGCTGGGTCTTCGTGACCGGGCAGATGCCGTTCGCGAGCACGTCGATCGACGCGCCCTACCCCGAAGGCATCGAGGCCCAGACCCATCAGGTCATGAAGAATCTCGAGACGGTGCTGGCTGGTTGCGGGCTGGGTCTCGCGAACGTGCTGTCGGTGCGCATCTTCCTCACGCACTTCGAAGCCGACTACGACGCGATGAATACGGTCTACGCGAGCTACTTTGCGCCCGGAAAGCGCCCGGCACGCACCTGTGTGGGCGTCACTGCACTGGCAAAGGGCGCGCGCGTCGAGATCGACATGGTCGCGCGCCGCTGAATCAGGCGTCTACTCGCTCAGCAGCTGCCACTTGCCGTCCTTGAGCGTCATCAGCTCGCGGCCGCGGCGGTCGAAGCCGGAGTGGTCCTGCGGCGTCATGTTGTAGACACCCTGGGTGCCGACCAGCTCCTTGGTCGACTCGAGCGCATCGCGCAGCGCGACCCGGAACTCCGGCGTGCCGGGCTTCGCCTTCTTCGCCGCCTCGGGCACGGCACGCTGCAGCAGCAGCCCGGCGTCGTAGACGTTGGCGCCGAAGGTCGCCGGCTTCGTGTTGTAGACCTTCTCATAGGCGGCGATGTACTCGTTCGCCATCTTCTTCGCGACGTTGCTGTCGGGCACTTGGTCGATCACGAGCATCAGGCTCGCCGCCATGATCGTGCCTTCCACAGCCTTGCCGCCCAGGCGCACGAAGTCGGGCGTCGCGGCGCCGTGGGTCTGGTAGATCTGGCCCTTGTAGCCCCGCTCGACCAATGAGGTGTGCGGCAGCACGGTCGGCCCGCCGGCAGCGCCGACCAGCACGATCTCCGGGTTCGCGCCGATGATCTTCGCTACCTGCCCCACCACGCTCTGGTCGGAACGCTGGAAGCGCTCGTTCGCGACGATACGGATGCCGGCCTTCTCGGCCATCGGCACGAAGGTGCGGTACCACGACTCGCCGTAGGCATCTCCGAGCCCGATGAAGCCGGCCGTCTTGACGCCCTTGCGTGCCATGTGCGCGACCAGCGCCTCGCAGATCAGGCTGTCGTTCTGCGTCGTCTTGAAGACCCAGCGCTTCTGGTCGTCCATCGGCAGCACGACGGCCGGCGTGCCGACCGGCGCGAGCATCGGCGTCTTCGCCTCGCTGACGAACTGCAGCGTCCCCATCGCGTTCGGCGAGCCCGAGGGACCGATGATCGCGTCGACCTTCTGCTCGTCGAGCAGCTTCTTCACGAGCGTGACGGTCTGCGTCGAATCGGACGCGTCGTCGAGAACGATGTATTCGACGTCGATGCCGCCGATCTTCTTCGGCAGCAGCGCGGCGCTGTTCTTCTGCGGAATGCCGACCGCGGCCGTTGGCCCGGTGGCCGACGCGATCACGCCGACCTTCATCTGCGCCTGCGCCGCGAACGGCAGCAAGGCGGCGAACAACGATGCGGCGAGTGCGCGGCGCGGCGAGCGGATCATCGGTGGGTCTTTCTCTTGGATTTCCGTTTTCAGCGTTTGGGCGGCGTGAAGCCCGGCATCCCGGGGAACAAGGTGCCGGCCTTGGCCATCTGCTCCTGCATCTGCAGGAACATCTGGCGCGATTGGTCGAGGTAGTTGCCCATCAGCCCTTGCACGACCGGTGCCTGCCCGTTCAGGAACTGGGTCCACATCTCGGGGCTCTGCTTGGCCGGGTCGTACAGGCCCTTGCTCTGCTCAGCGAGGCGATTCTGGATGTCGGTGAAGGTCTGCAGGTTCTTCTCGAGGTACGAACCCATCATTCCCTGCATCGCGTGGCCGTAGAAGCGGATGATCTGCGCGAGCATCTGGGCCGAGAAGATCGGCACGCCGCCGGTCTCTTCCTCGAGGATGATCTGCAGCAGGATGCTGCGCGTCAGGTCTTCGCCGCTCTTCGCGTCGCGCACCTCGAAGTGCTCGCCGGAGAGCACCATCGTCTTCACGTCGGCCAGCGTGATGTAGCTCGAGAGCTGGGTGTCGTACAGACGGCGGTTCGGGTACTTCTTGAGGACGCGAGGCCCGATGCTCGGTGCCGTCTCGTCGGGCTTGGGTTCCGCAGCGCTTGCGCGTCGGGCTGAGGGCATTCAACGACTCCTTGGCATCTCGGTTGTGCAGGTGCACAAAAAGATTCTAGGAGCCGTACGAGAATGAGCTCGAAGGGGTTTTCCCGCGCGGTGCCCCGCCCTCCCGTTCGCGCTGAGCTTGTCGAAGCGCTGGTGGCAAATCGAACCAAGGCTTCGACAAGCTCGGCCCGAACGGCAACCCCGTCACTCCTTCTTCGCCACCAAGGTCAGGATGTCGTAGCTCGCCACCAGCTCCCCATCCTGGTTCGTCACCTCGACGTCCCACGCCACCACCCCCTGCCCGCGCCCGTTCGCGTCCTTCTTGCGCCGGTCGATCTTGCGCTTGCACGTCAGGCGTGCACGGATCGTGTCGCCGATGCCCACCGGCTTCACGAAGCGCAGCGTGTCGAGCCCGTAGTTCGCGAGCACCGGGCCCGGCGCGGGCGAGACGAACAGCCCCGCCGCGGCCGACAGCACGAAGTAACCGTGCGCGATGCGCTTGCCGAACGGGCTCTCCTTCGCCGCGATCTCGTCGAAGTGCATGTAGAAGTAATCGCCCGAGATGCCGCCGAACGCGACGATGTCGGCCTCGCCGACAGTGCGGCGGTGGGTCAGCAGCGAGTCGCCGATCTGCAGTTCCTCGAAGTGCTTGCGGAACGGATGGACGTCGCCTTCGCGCAGCGCTGCACCACGAACGTGCTCGCGCGTCACCGCGGCGAGCATCGTCGGCGATCCCTGCACCGCGCTGCGCTGCAGGTAGTGCTTCACCGCGCGCAGCCCGCCGAGCTCTTCGCCGCCGCCAGCACGCCCCGGGCCACCGTGCTTGAGCTGCGGCAGCGGCGAGCCGTGGCCGGTCGACTCGGCCGCGGCTTCGCGGTCAAGCACGAGCAAGCGTCCGTGCAGCGCGGCGGCTGCCGGGATCACCTTCGCCGCGGTCGCCGGGTCGCGCGTCACCAGCGTCGCGACGAGGCTGCCCCTGCCGCGCGCGGCGAGCGCGATCGCTTCATCGATCTCGTCGTAGGCCATCAGGGTACTGACCGGACCGAACGCCTCCACGTCGTGCACCGCATCGTTGCGCAGCGCGTCGCGGCACAGCAGCAGCGTCGGCGAGAAGAACGCGCCGTCTGCTACGCCTTCGCCCACCAGCTTCGCCGGCTCGCTGCCGAACACGATCTCGTTGCCCTTCGCGAGCGCGGCCACCCGCTCGGCCACATCGCGCTGCTGAGCCTTGGACGCCAGCGCGCCCATGCGAACGCCTTCGACCGCCGGGTCACCGACCACGACCTTCGCAAGCCGCTCGCGCAGCTTCGCCGCCACCGCGTCGAGCTGCCGGCGCGGCACGATGGTGCGGCGGATCGCGGTGCACTTCTGCCCGGCCTTGACCGTCATCTCGCGCACGACTTCCTTGACGAAGAGATCGAACTCCTCGTCGTCGGGCGTCACGTCGGGTGCGAGGATCGCGCAGTTCAGCGAGTCGGCCTCGGCATTGAACGGGACCGAGCGCGCCACCACGTTCGGATGCGTGCGCAGCCGGGCCGCGGTGTCGGCCGAGCCGGTGAAGGTGACGACGTCCTGCCCGTCGAGCCGGTCGAGCAGGTCGCCGGTGCTGCCGATCACGAGCTGCAGGCTGCCCGCCGGCAGCAGGCCCGACTCCGTCATCAGCCGCACTGCGGCTTCGGTCAGGTAGCTCGTCGCCGTCGCCGGCTTCGCGATGCACGGCATGCCGGCGAGGAAGCTCGGTGCGAACTTCTCGAGCAGGCCCCAGATCGGGAAGTTGAACGCGTTGATGTGCACCGCCACGCCGCCGCGCGGCACCAGGATGTGCGTGCCGGCGAAGCTGCCCTTCTTGCCGAGCGGCACGACCGGCCCCTCGTGCACCAGGTTGCCCGACGGCAGCTCGTTGCCGCCGACCGACGAATAGGCGTACAGCGTGCCGGTGCCGCCCTCGATGTCGATCCAGCTGTCGCTGCGCGTCGCGCCGGTGTGGGCCGAGATCGCGTAGAGCTGCTCCTTGCGCTCGTTCAGGTACGCGGCGAGCGCCTTCAGCCGCGCCGCACGCTGCTGGAAGTCCATCGCGAGCAGCGCCGGCACGCCGACCTTGCGCGCGTGCTGCACCGCCTCGCCGAAGTCGATCGCCTCGGCATGCGTGTGATGGATCAGCGCACCGTTGACCGCGCTGTGCAGCGGCGTGCCGTGGTTCGTGCCGAGCCAGCGCTCGGCAATCAGGCTTTGCAGGGTCGTCGGTGGCTGATTCATGGTGTCGTCCGGCTCGGTGGCTTCAAAGTGGGTTCAGGGCTGGTACTTCCAGGTGCCGTTCTCGATCTTCACCATCACGCGGCCGCGCTGGTCGAGGCCCAGGTGGTCGGTCTTGGACATGTTGAAGATGCCGTGCGCGCCGGCAACGTCGCGGGTCTCCTCGAGCGCGTCGCGCAGCGCGGCGCGGAACTCGGGCGTGCCCGGCTTGGCCTTCTTCAGCGCGGCGGCGACCGCCACCTGCATCAGCTTGCCCGCATCCCACGCGTGCGCGCCGAAGGTCGACGCCGAGCCCTTGCCGTAGGCGGCCTCGTACTTCGCCACGTACTCGAGCGCGCTCTTCTTCACCGGGTTGTCGCTCGGCAGTTGTGCGGCCACCAGCACCGGACCGGCCGGTAGCAGCGTGCCTTCTACGTCCTTGCCCCCCACGCGCAGGAAGTCGTTGTTCGCGACGCCGTGGGTCTGGTAGTAGGCGCCGGTGTAGCCGCGCTCCTTCAGTGCGCGCTGCGGCAGCACCGCGGGCGTGCCCGAAGCGCCGATCAGCACCGCATCGGGCTTGGTCGCCACGATCTTCAGCACCTGGCCGGTCACCGAGGTGTCGGTGCGTGCATAACGCTCGTTCGAGACGATCGTCAGCCCCTTCAGGCCGGCCGCCTTGCTGAATTCCTGGTACCAGCCTTCGCCGTAGGCGTCGGAAAAGCCGATGTAGCCGACCGTCTTGATGCCGGCGTTCGCCATGCTGGTCGCGATCGCGAGCGACATCATGATGTCGTTCTGCGGCGTCTTGAAGATCCAGCGGCGCTTCGCGTCCACCGGCTCGACGATGCGCGACGAGGCTGCCAGCGAGATCACCGGCGTCTGCGCCTCGGCCGCCACGTCGATCATCGCGAGCGCGTTCGGCGTCACGGTCGAGCCGAGCACGATGTCGACCTTGTTTTCCGTGATCAGCTTGCGCGTGTTCGAGACCGCGGTCGTCGTGTCGGAGGCATCGTCGAGCACGATGTAGTTGATCTTCTCGCCGCCGATCGTCGCCGGCATCAGCGCGATCGTGTTCTTCTCCGGAATGCCGAGCGAGGCCGCCGGGCCGGTCGCCGAGAGCGTGACGCCGACGTTCACGTCGGCCTGCGCGAGGCCGGCCGCGACGAGGGCCGCCAGGGCGATCAGGGTCTTCTTCAGGCTCATCGATGTCTCCGTGGGTTGGATTTGGTTCGAATGTTCGATGTTGTCATGCGGCGCGCGCCTTGGCCTTGGGGCGAGCCCGCAGCGGCGCACTCGGCGCGGCAGGCGGCGCGAGCTGCACCGCATGCAGCCCGCCGAAGAACAGGTCGGCGACAACCGGCGCCATCGCCGCGTGCGTCAGCCGGCCGTCGGGCTGCAGCCAGGTGAACATCCAGTTCATCATGCCGAACAGCAGCATCGTCAGCGGCTTCAGCAGGTCGGCATGGCGCAGGTCCGGGCGTGCCTCGGCCACCGCGTCGGCGAATGCCGCGACGACGACGCGCTGCGCGTCGAGCACGCGCTCGCGGTCGGCTTCCTGCAGGAACTTCACGTCCTCGGTCAGCACGCGGTGCGCGGCCTGCGAATCGGCGTAGACGTCGACAAAGGCCGCGATCAGCCGGCGCACACGCGCCTCGGGCGCGAGCGGCTGCCGCCGCACATCGTCGACCAGCGCGTTCAGCTTGGCCACGTGGCCTTCGGCGATCTCGACCAGCAAGCGGTCCTTGTCGCGCACATAGTGGTAGAGCGACGGCTTCGAGATGCCGCACGCCTGCGCGACCTGATTCATCGAAGTCGCGATGTAGCCCTGGCGCGCGAACAGCTCGGCCGCTCGCGCGAGGATCTGCTCGCGTTGGATGTCGTAGCCGGGGGCGCGTCCGCGGGGCATCTGGGATCAGCGTTCGTCGAACGAGAGCACGACGCGCTCGGTCAGCGGGTGCGACTGGCAGGTCAGCACGAAGCCCGCCGCCACCTCGTGCTTCTCGAGCGCGAAGTTGCGCTCCATGCGCACCTCGCCTTCCAGCAGCTTCGCGCGGCAGGTGCAGCACACGCCCGACTTGCACGAGAACGGCACCTCGAGGCCTGCGTCGGCCGCGGCATCCAGAATGCTCGGGTGCTCGGCGCGGAATTCGATTTCGCGCGTGATGCCGTCGCGCACGATCGCGATGTGCGCCTGCGCCGCATCGCCTTCACGCATCACCGGCCGCACCGGCGCGCTGCCGGCAGGCACCGGAATGCCGAAGCGCTCGATGTGGATGCGCTCGGCCGGTACGCCGGCGCCGAGCAAGGCCGCCTCGGCCTCGTCGTTGACGCCATGCGGCCCGCAGACGAACGCATGGTCGATGCTCGTCGGGTCGATCAGGCTGCCGAGGAACTCGCCGATCTTCTCGCGGCCGATGCGCCCGCTGTTCAGCGCCGAGTCCATCTGCTCCTGCGAGAACACCATGTGCAGCACGAGCCGCGTCAGGTAGCGGTTCTTCAGGTCTTCGAGTTCCTCCTTGAACATCGTCGACTTCTGGCGCCGGTTGCCGTAGATCAGCGTGAAGCGCGAGTTCGGCTCGCGCGCGAGCACGGTCTTCATGATCGAGAGGATCGGCGTGATCCCGCTGCCGCCGGCGATGCCGAGATAGTGGCGCGACGCGAGCGGGTCCAGCGGCACGAAGAAGCGGCCCTCGGGTGCCATCACGTCGATCGTGCGGCCGGCCCTCAGGCCCTCGTGGACCCAGCTCGAGAAGCGCCCGCCGGGCACCTTGCGGATGCCGACGCGCAGCTCGCCGTCGTCGATGCCGGCGCAGATCGAGTACGAGCGGCGTTCTTCGGTGCCGTCGATCTGCTCGCGCAGCGTGAGGTGCTGACCGTGGGTGAAGCGGAAGGTGTCGCTGAGCTCGTCGGGTACATCGAACGAGACGATGACGGCCTCGTCGGTGTCGGGGACGACGCTTTTGACCCGCAACGAGTGAAAGTGGAGACTCATACAAATCCCGTTCGGGCTGAGGTTGTCGAAGCCTGATGGTGCCCCGCGCGCACTTCGACAAGCTCAGTGCGAACGGTGAACAACCGGAGATGCGCACTCGCGCCGATCCCCGTTCGGGCTGAGCTTGCGACAGGCTCAGTGAGATCGGTGGTCGTTGGCGACAGGCGAAACATTCAAATCGCCTTGAAGTGCTCGAACGGCTCGCCGCAAGCGCGGCACCTGTACAGCGCCTTGCACGCCGTCGACCCATACGCCGACAGCCGCTCGGTGTTGCCGCTCTCGCAGCGCGGGCACGGCAACGCGGGCGTCTTGCGCAGGAAGCGGATCGGCGCGCCCTGCTCCGCCGCCACCGGCCCCGGCGGCGCGATGCCGTACTCGCGCAGCTTGCGTCGCCCTTCGGCGCTGATCCAGTCGGTCGTCCATGCCGGCGCACGCTGCAGCCGCACCTCGACGCGCTCGAAGCCGGCCGCCGCGAGCGCGCTGCGCACGCCCTGCTCGATCACCTCGGTGGCCGGGCAGCCCGAGTAGGTCGGCGTCAGCACGACCATCAGGCCACCATCGTCGCGCTCGACCACCTCGCGCACGATGCCGAGGTCGACCACCGAGACGACGGGCACCTCGGGGTCGAGCACCGTCTCGAGCACATGCCAGGCGCGCAGCGCGCGCTCGGTCGCGTCGACGAGCACGGCCGCCATCACCACACAGCCCCCGGGAACGTGCGCTGCAGATGCTGCATCTCGGCCAGGATGTAGCCCATGTGCTCGCTGTGCCGGCCCTGCGTGCCGGTGCTGCGGAAGGGCCGCTCGGCCGGCGGCGTCAGATGCGACGCTTCCAGCAGCGGCTGCATCTCGGTGGCCCACGCCTCGCGCAGCGCGGCGCGGCTCGGGCCCAGGCCGGTCTCGGCAGCATAGGCGTCGACCTCGTCGCTCTCGAACATCTCGGCGACGTACGGCCAGAGCAGCGCGAGCGCATCGCGCAAACGCTGCGCCGACTCGTCGGTGCCGTCGCCGAGCCGGATCATCCAGTCGGCCGCATGCTGCTGGTGGTAGCGCGCTTCCTTCACGGCCTTGCCGGCGATGCCGGCGAGCTCGGCGTCGCTCGAGCGCTCGAGAGCCTGCCACAGCAGCTTCAGCCAGGTGGCCATCGCCGCATTGCGCAGCACGGTCAGCGCGAAATCGCCGCGCGGCAGCTCGACCAGCGTGAGGTTCAGGAAGTCGCGCTCGTCGCGCAGGTAGGCGAGCTGGTCTTCGTCGTGCGCGGTGCCGCCGCTGCGGCCCTCGAGCTCGCCGGCCCGCGTGAGCACGGCGCGCGCCTGGCCGACCAGGTCGAGCGCCATGTTGGTCAGCGCGATGTCTTCTTCGAGCACCGGCGCATGGCCGCACCATTCGGCCAGGCGCTGCGCCATGACCAGGCAGCTGTCACCGATGCGCAGCAGGTACTGCACGTCGGGCGTTTTCGAGATCGTGATCGAAGCACTCATCACATGTGGTCCAGCGATTTCGGCAGCTCGTAGAAGGTCGGGTGCCGGTAGACCTTGTCTTCCATCGGGTCGAAGTAGCTGCCCTTCTCGCCCGGGTCGCTCGCGACGATCTGGTCCGAGCGAACGACCCAGATGCTGGTGCCCTCCTGGCGCCGCGTGTAGACGTCGCGCGCGAGCTGGATCGCCATCTTCGGGTCGGCCGCGTGCAGGCTGCCGCAGTGCTTGTGGTCGAGGCCGGACTTCGCTCGCACGAACACCTCCCACAGAGGCCACTCATGTTCGGCGGGATGACTCATGCTGCCTCCTTCATCGATTGCTTGCGTGCATGCGCGAGCGCTGCATCGCGCACCCACGCCCCGTCTTCCCATGCCTTGACCCGCGCCGCGAGCCGCTCGCGGTTGCACGGCCCGTCGCCGCCGACGACCTGCCAGAACTCATGCCAGTCGATGCGGCCGAAGTCGTAGTGCTCGCGCTCGGCATTCCAGCGCAGCTCGGGGTCGGGCATGGTGACGCCGAGCAGCTTGGCCTGCTCGACCGTCGCGTCGACGAACTTCTGGCGCAGCTCGTCGTTGCTGATCCGCTTGATGCCCCAGCGCATGCTCTGCTCGGAGTTCGGCGAGTCGCTGTCGTGCGGGCCGAACATCATCAGGCTCGGCCACCACCAGCGGTTCACCGCGTCCTGCACCATCGCGCGCTGCGCGTCGGTGCCCTTGGTCATCATCGTCAGCAGACTCTCGAAGCCCTGGCGCTGATGAAAGCTCTCCTCGCGGCAGATGCGCACCATCGCGCGCGCATACGGCGCATACGAGCAGCGGCACAGCGGCACCTGGTTCATGATCGCCGCCCCGTCCACCAGCCAGCCGATCACGCCCATGTCGGCCCAGCTCAGGGTCGGGTAGTTGAAGATCGAGCTGTACTTCGCCTTGCCCGAATGCAGCGCGTCGAACAGCTGGTCGCGCGAGGTGCCGAGCGTCTCGGCCGCGGCGTAGAGGTACAGGCCGTGCCCCGCTTCGTCCTGCACCTTCGCGAGCAGGATCGCCTTGCGCTTCAAGGTCGGCGCGCGCGTGATCCAGTTGCCCTCGGGCAGCATGCCGACGATCTCGGAGTGCGCATGCTGGCTGATCTGGCGCACCAGCGTCTTGCGGTAGTGCTCGGGCATCCAGTCCTTCGCCTCGATGAAGTCGCCGGCGTCGATGCGGGCGTCGAACGCCGCCTCGGCCTTGAGTTCTTCCGCAGAGCGCAAGGTCGGCTTCGACATGCCGCTCTCTTGTGAC
>Ga0075370_10000502_pt1 | contig 14842 bp, 13 predicted proteins | sample EndMethybrTD3035_FD_71398 | JGI IMG/M metagenome (GOLD analysis project Ga0075370, IMG submission 71398) | Populus endosphere microbial communities from Tennessee, USA - Endosphere MetaG P. TD hybrid TD303-5 | ecosystem: Host-associated > Plants > Roots > Endosphere | place: USA: Tennessee... | reverse complement strand
GGCTCGACGATCCGCAACCTGCTGATGGAACGCGTCGATCCGGTGCTCTTCACGCTGTCGCGCGACTATGTCGGCGACACGGCCGAGACCGCCAGTCTGCTCTGGCCAGAAACCGGCGACTTGCCAACCAGTGCCCCGGAACCGCCGACCGTCGCCGAGGCCGTTGATATCCTCGCCGGGATGACCCGCGCCAGCGTGATGCGCGAGCTGCCCGCCCTGCTCGACCGGCTCGACGCCAACGGTCGGTACGCCCTGCTCAAACTGGCCACCGGCGCTATGCGGATCGGCATTTCGGCGCGGCTCGCGAAGACCGCTTTCGCGCAGGCGTTCGAGGTCAGCGTCGACGATGTCGAGGAATACTGGCACGGTCAGACCGCGCCATACCTGCCGCTGTTCGACTGGGCCGCGCACGGCGCCGAGCCGCCTTCGGGCGAGGACATGCCGCTTTTCCGCCCTTTCATGCTGGCGCATCCGCTCGACGAAACCGTGGTCGACATGAAGGACTACGCGGCCGAGTGGAAATGGGACGGCATTCGCGTCCAGCTCGTCCATGCCGGCGGCGAAACGCGGGTCTATTCGCGCTCGGGCGACGACATTTCCGGCACCTTTCCGGAGATCGCCAATGCGCTCGCCATCCCGGCCGTACTCGACGGCGAGCTGCTGGTCCGCGGCACTCATCAAGGCGGCGAGAAGGGCGGCGCGGCCAGCTTCAATGCACTCCAGCAAAGGCTTGGGCGCAAGACCGTGTCGAAGAAGATGCTCGAGGAATACCCTGCCTTCGTCCGGCTCTACGACGCCCTGATCGTCGACGGCGAGGACCTGCGTGAGCATAGCTGGGAACAGCGCCGCATCATGCTGCAGCGCTTCGCGCCCAGGCTTGACCCCGCGCGCTTCGACCTCAGCGAAGTGATCGAAGCCGCCAGCCTCGACGAACTCGCCGCGATCCGCGAACGCGCGCGCGACGAGGCGATCGAAGGCGTCATGCTCAAGCGCCGCGACAGCCCCTACGTTGCCGGTCGGCGCACCGGCCTGTGGTACAAGTGGAAGCGCGATCCGCTGCTGGTCGACTGCGTGCTGATGTATGCCCAGCGAGGCAGCGGCAAACGCAGCTCGTTCTATTCGGACTACACCTTCGGCTGCTGGGACGGCGATCCCGATAAGGGCGCCGAGCTGCTCCCTGTCGGCAAGGCCTATTTCGGCTTCACCGACGAAGAGCTGAAATGGCTCGACCGCTACGTCCGCAACCACACGGTCAAGAGCTTCGGCCCGGTGCGCGAGACCGACAAGAGCCTCGTCTTCGAGGTGGCTTTCGATTCGGTCCACGCCAGCAAGCGCCACAAGTCGGGCCTGGCCATGCGCTTTCCACGGATAAGCCGGATCCGGACAGATAAACCGGCGCACGAGGCCGACCGGATCGAGACCCTGCGGGCGATGGTGAGGGATTGAATTTAGTACGGCGGGGCGACTAGCATCAACCTATGGATCGTTTCGACCGACCGCGACAGGCATTGGCGATCACCATCGCCTTCCTGGCGGGCTTCGTCGATGCGCTCGGCTTCGTTTCCGCCGATCGCTACTTCGTATCCTTCATGTCGGGCAATACGACGCGGCTGGCAGTGGACCTTGCCACAGAGCCTCGGCGAGCGTTGGTGCCAGCGCTGTTGATCGCCGGCTTCGTCGCAGGTGTTGCCGGCGGCCGGATCGCCACGGCAAAGGCGGGACCTTGGCGCAAACCGGTGCTGCTGGCGCTCGTCGCATTGCTGCTGATGCTCGCCGCGGCGCTACATTCCGCGCAAGCCCGCGGCGGCGCCCTGGGGGCAATGGTGCTGGCCATGGGTGCAGTCAACAACGCCTTCCAGAGGAACGGTAACACCGCCGTGGGTCTCACCTACATGACCGGAGCGCTTGTGCGCCTTGGCCAGGGCATCGGCGGGGCGCTGATGGGCGAACGACAGACCGGTGCAGGCGCCTATCTGCTGCTGTGGTGCGGCCTATTTTCCGGCGCCATCCTCGGCGCGCTGTCCTTCATGCGGCTGGGCGGATCCGCACTCTGGCTATCAAGCCTGCTCGCGATCGTGATCGCGGCTTGCGCTTGGCGAATTGCCGGCCGCGAACCACTCTAATCGACGAGCTGCAGCAGCTTCTCGCGTGAAGTTGCGCCGCGCAACAGGCTGAGCCGTGACGCCGCGATGCCAAGCCCCGCGGCCACCAGTTCGAGCACCGCGGCGTTGGCCTTGCCCTCCTCGGGCTTGGCGCGGACTTTTGCCAGCAGGCGCCCGTCCGCGATCTCCAGCAGTTGGACCCGCGTGCCTGGAGTAACGCGAACCCCCAGCCGGCCCTCGCCGTCCACCAATGCGCGAATCGCCTCGGCAGGCGGCAGCTCAGCCTTGCGCCGCGCCATCCAGCGCTTCGCTGTGGATCTTGCCGTTGATCACGTAACCCCTCACCCCGGCCTGCATGTCGGCCAGCGCCTCGTCGGTGAGGTCGCGCAAGTATTTCGCCGGCCGGCCGGTCCAGAGCTGGCGCGATTCGATGACCTTGCCCTGGGTCAGCAGCGCGCCCGCCGCCAGCATGCCGTCCGAATGGATCGTGCAGCCGTCCATGACGATCGCGCCGAGCCCGACGAAGGCCCGATCCTCCAGCGTGCAGCCGTGGACCATCGCCATATGGCCGATCAGCACGTCCTCGCCGATGATCGTCGGGAAGCCATCCGGCCGCTTCGGCTTGGGACTGTCGCAGTGGACGACGGTGCCGTCCTGGATATTGCTGCGCGCGCCGACGACGATGCGGTGCACGTCGGCGCGAAGCACGCAGTTGTACCAGATGCTGGCGTCGGGCCCGATCTCGACATCGCCGACGATCCGGCAGCCGGGCGCGATGAAAGCGCTCGAGTGGATGCGCGGACCCTTGCCGTTGATCGCCGCCAGAGTGATGTCGGTTCGCTTGGCAAGGCTGCGGTCGGTCATTGCGGTGGTCCCATCAGGTTCTGCCAGCGGATATAGGGCAGGATCGAGGCGTGGTCGTCGGTCCAGACCCGCGGCGCCGGCGGTTGCAACGGCGTCCATGGCGCATCGGGCCGGATCGCCGCAAGCGTCTTGAACTGCACTGCGTCGCGCGTCAGCAGGACCCACGACGACGGCGTCAGCAGGTTCCGGTCATAGGGATTGTCGTCGCGCACCCGGGCGATGAGGCCGCGGTGCCTGGCGATCGCCGAGAGCACCGGCTCGAGCTCGATATAGCGGTTCGAGATGTGGATCAGCAGTGCACCCTTGGGCGAAAGCGCGCGCAGATAGACGCCGATAGCTTCGTCAGTCAGCAGGTGCAGCGGGATCGCATCCGAGGAGAAGGCGTCGATCGCGAGGATGTCGAACGAACCCGGCAACGCCTTGCCGAGCTCCAGCCGGGCGTCACCGATCTCGACCTGCGGCTTCTGCGCGCAGTGCGTAAGGTAGGTGAAAGTGCCGTTCAGCGAGAGATGCAGCACGGCAGGGTCGATCTCGTAGAAGCGCCACTTCTCGCCAGGCTGGAAATAGGCCGCCAAGGTGCCCGTGCCGAGCCCGACCACGCCGATCCGCGCCCCGGGACCGTAGAGCTTCTGGGCGTTGCCCAGCAGCACGCCTGCGCCAGACGCAGCGCCGTAATAGGTCATCGGCGCGCATTCGAGTTTCTTGTCGGTCGATTGCTGGCCGTGCAGCGTCGTGCCGTGCGCCAGCGTGCGCAGCTTGCTGGCCTGATAGTCGCGCACCGTATAGATGCCGAAATAGCTGCGCGTACGCGCACCCTGGAGCGAGGCCTTGACCGTCTCGATCCCGCCCTGGGCGAACATCAGCACGACCAGCAGCGCGACGAAGGCAGCTCGCCACGGCACCAGCAACATGCCGATCAGCGCGATGCCCGCGACGAACCAGAGCCGCGACAGCGAGGAATCGGTCGCCGCGATATATTCGTGCACCTTGAAGGCGAGAAACAAGGCGACGCTCAGCAGCACGACCACGCCCGCTCGCGCCATGCCGGGATCGAGATCGGGCAGGCGGCGCCAATCGATCAGCGGCCTCAGCGGCATGAGCAGCGCTGCCGCGATCACCAGCAGCGGGTGCTCCCAGACCCAGTCGAACACCACCGGCGCGATCAGCGCGGTGAACAGGCCGCCGAGTGCGCCGCCGGCCGACATCACGAAATAGAACAGCGTCAGCTGCGAGGCGGGCGGGCGGCTGTCGTAGAGCTTGGCATGGAGCGCAATGGCGACGACGAGCAGTAGCGCGACGCTACCCATCGCGAGCGTCATGCTGCTCGAGCTGTGCGACAGCATCGCTGTGCCGCCGGCGAGAATCAGGATCAGCGGCGCGACGCGCGTCACCGCATTGGCGACTTCGCGGTTGTCGGAAAAAGCGAAAGCAAAGCTCAGCAGGTAGAGCCCGAGTGGGATCACCCAGAGCAGCGGCATGGCGAAGACGTCGGTGGTGAGATGCGTCGTCGTCGACAGCATCAGTCCGGAAGGCACGGCCGAAAGCGCCAGCCACAGTGCGATACGCCGCCAGCCGATGCACTCCGCCTGGTCCTCGATTGGCGCATCGGCTACCGAGACGGCCGGCGCCACCCGCCAGCGCGCCCAGGCGGTCTGCGCCACCAACAGAATGAGCAGGCCGTAGCCAATGCTCCAGGTCAGGCTCTGCGCATGGATGCTGAGCAGCGGCTCGGCCAGGATCGGATAGGCAAGAAGCCCGACGAAGCTACCGATGTTCGATGCCGCGTAGAGTGCCCAGGGCTCGCCAGCACCGGGATGGAGCGCGAACCAGCGTTGCATCAGCGGCGCCTGCGCGGATACGAGGAAGAACACCGGCCCGATCGTCACCGCGAAAAGCGCAGGCACCCACAGAACTTCCCAGCCTGGCGCCGGCGCCGGCAGAGCCACGAGCGTCACCGGCAGCGTGACCGCGGCCACGACCAGTAGTGCCAGATGGATCTTCGCCGCGCGGCGCAGCGGCATCTGCCCCAGCTTGTGGGCATAGCCGTAACCCGCGAGCAGCAGCGCCTGGTAGACCAGCATGGCGCTGTTCCAGACATTGGGTGCACCGCCAAGCCGCGGCAGCGCCATCCGCGCGACCATCGGCTGGACGAGGAACAGCAGGAAACTGCCGGTCAGGATCGTCGCGACGAACAGCGCGCGGTTGACCGGCACGCTATGGGCAGGCGGATTGCCCGCTACGGCGCCCTCCCTCATTGCGGGCGGTGGATACGATAGAGGATGTGAGGGCGCAGCGGATCGCCCACCGGCACCGACGGGTGCTCGAAATCCTCGTCGGGAAAACGCCTCATGCCCAGCCTCTCCATCAGCCCCCAGCTCCGGGTGTTCTCGATATTGGTGATCGCCATGATCGACGGCGTTTCGATATGCTTCCAGGCCCAGTCGAGCGAGGCCTGCGCGGCCTCGTACGCATAGCCCTGGCCCCAGGCATTGCGCGCGAGGCGCCAGCCGATCTCGTGCTCCCATATCGGCTCGCGCGGGATAACGACTCCGCAGAAGCCCAGGAAACGCGCGTCCTCGCGCCGCTCGACAGCCCAGAAGCAGTGGCCGTGCTCGGCCTGCATGGCCATCAGACTGTCGATCCGCTCGTCGCTTTCGGCGCGCGTGTTCAGCGGCAGCAGGTAACGCATGACCTCGGGATCGCAGGCCATGGCGAAGAACGGCTCGCGATCGGCGTCCCGCCAGGGACGGACGATCAACCGTTCGGTCTCGATCATGCGCTCAGCAGCCGCGCCGCATGGGCGGCGTGATAGGTCAGCACGCCAGAACAGCCTGCGCGCTTGAAGGCTGTCAGCGTCTCGAGCACCAGCGCGTCGCGGTCCGCCGCGCCGACCGAGACCGCGGCCTCGAGCATCGCGTATTCGCCACTCACCTGATAGGCGAAGACAGGAACTTCAAAGCGTTCCTTCACCCGGCGGGCAATGTCGAGATAGGGCAGGCCCGGCTTGACCATGACGCTGTCGGCGCCCTCGGCGAGGTCGAGCGCGACCTCGCGCAACGCTTCCTCGCCGTTGGCCGGGTCCATCTGGTAGGTCATCTTGTTGCCCTTGAGCAGCCCGCCCGAACCCACCGCGTCGCGGAACGGGCCATAGAACGCCGAAGCATATTTGGCCGCATAGGCCATGATCTGGATATTGGCGTGGCCTTCGCTTTCGAGCGCGCCGCGGATCACGCCGATGCGGCCGTCCATCATGTCCGAAGGCGCTATGATGTCCGCACCGGCCGCCGCCTGGTTCAGCGACTGGCCGACCAGAACCTCTACAGTGGCGTCGTTGAGCACATAGCCGGCATCGTCGATCAGCCCGTCCTGGCCGTGGCTGGTATAGGGATCGAGCGCCACGTCGGTCAGCACACCGACGCCGTCGCCCACGGCATCGCGGATCGCGCGGATCGCGCGGCACATCAGGTTGTCGGGATTGAGAGCCTCGCGACCGTCCTCACTGCGCCGCTCGTGCTGTGTATTGGGGAACAGCGCCAGGCAGGGGATGCCGAGCGAAACCGCCTCCTTCGCGCGCGCCGCGATACCATCGAGCGACCAGCGCGAGACGCCGGGCAGTGATGCGATCGGATCCTCGATACCGCTGCCGTCGGTGACGAACAGCGGCCAGATCAGGTCGGCGGGCGAGAGCACGGTTTCGCGGTGCATGGCCCGGCTCCAGGCCGTGGCGCGTGTGCGGCGGAGGCGCAGAGCGGGATAGGATGCGGTCATCGCCGCGTTCTTGGCGGAATTAGCCGCGCGCTTCAATCGCTCTCGGCACTCGGCGCTTTGGGCTTCGCGCCGGGAACGCCCTTCATCGGGGCATTTTTTGGCATCAGCTTCTGCAGCGCCGCCCCCGGAGAGACCTTCTTCAGCGCGGCGATCTTGCCCTTGACCGCGTCGAGCTCGCCCTTGTCGACGCTTGCGGTGCGGAAGCCGGCGAAGTTGATCGACAGCGGATTGACCGTGCGACCGTTCTGGTAGGCCTCGTAATGCAGGTGCGGTCCGGTCGAGAGCCCACTCGATCCGACATAGCCGATCACTTGCCCGGCCTGGACATGCGCGCCGGGCACGACCGCAATGCGGCTCATGTGGCCATAACCGGTGCCGAGCCCGCCGCCGTGGTCAAGCTTGACGTAGTTGCCGTGTCCGCCGTGCCGGCCGGCGAAGGTGACCACGCCATCGCTTACCGCGAAGATCGGCGAGCCCCAGGCTGCGCCGAAATCGACACCCGAGTGCATTCGCACATAGCCGAGGATCGGGTGGCGGCGCAGGCCATAGGGCGAGGTCATGCGTCCGTTGACCGGCTGGACCATTCCGGTGCTGAAAACCTGCGGCTGGCTCATGCTAGCGGCATCGACGAACTGGCCATCCTTCCAGCGCACGAGTTGGGCGATCGGCTTGCCGTCGCGTTCGAGCCCGGCATAGGACAGGTCGCCAACCTCGTTCCCGCCCCCAGCAGCGCGTTTGTAGGATACGATCATGTCGAACTGATCGGTCGGTGCGATATCGCCGTCGAGGCTCAGATGTGCGGCCACGGTCTGGAGGTACTGCTCGATCGCCTTCATCGGCGCGCCCGCGGCGCGGGCCGAGCGAAAGAGGCTGGCACCGACCGTGCCGCGGATTCGCAGCGGCGTCGCGTCGACCGCGACAGGGTGCCGGTTGATCGTCAGCGCCCCGCCCTGCCGCTCGACAGCGAGATCGAGATCGAAGCGTGCGCGAAAGATCAACTTGTCGAGCTGGCGCGGCTCGCCCGGCGCACTGCGCTGGCCGAGCGTGACATCGAAGCGCGTACCCGGCTTCACATCGCCGATCGGCATGACCGCGGCGATCATGTCGGACGCGAGCGCGGCGTCGTAAGCGCCTACTCCTGCGCGCTGGAGCATGCGGCCGAAGTTGTCGCCCTCGCCAAGCGTGGCAACGAGCTGCAGACTCTCCCGCTCGGGCACGCTGGCGAGCCGGAGCACCTTTGCGTTTGGTGCCATCTGGCGCCCGCCCATCGCTCGGCCGGTGTCGCCGCCCAGCCCCAGCGGCGCGATGGCCTGGCTTCGATATTCGTCGCGCACGGCAGCGCCGGCACGAACCGTGGTGGCGGCCTCGACCGCCGAGAAATCCGGCCAGAACGCCAGCGCGGCAATGCCCAGCGCAATCATCGTAGCAAAACCGCGGTACCAGTGAGCGGTGCCGATATCCTCGGCAAGGTCGTGGACCAGATAGAGCCGATGGAAACGCCGTTCGATGCGGCTGCCCCAGTTGGCGTACGGCGCCGGGCGGTCAGATGCGGCCGGGCCGAACGACGGCACTGCTGCTGCGGCCGCCAGGCCGCCACCCATGCCGTCCAGCTCGCCTTGAGGCTTGTACAAGTGCCGGTCCCCGCGCGCGGCCATTTCGCCGCAGATCCAGCACCGATCCCTGCACGATCAAGGTTAATCTTTGCCTAAATCCTGTGGATTTTCAGGACGGCACGCGGCGGACGGAGAGCCTCGTCCCTTGCAGGGGCTCGGGGGTGATGCCACATTGATTCCCGAGATGGCCTCCTACCCGCCCGCACAGGCGCGCAGCGCAGCCGATTCCCGGACAAAAGCGGTGCTTGGCCCAACCAACACCGGCAAGACTTACCTCGCCATCGAAAGGCTATGCGCCCATTCGAGCGGGGCTATCGGCTTTCCTCTGCGGCTACTGGCGCGCGAGGTCTATGACCGGGTCTGCGCGATCAAGGGCGAGAACCGGGTCGCGCTGATCACCGGTGAGGAGCGCATCGAGCCCAAGGACGCGCGCTGGCTGCTCTGCACGACCGAAGCGATGCCGATGGACCGCGATCTCGCTTTCGTCGCGCTCGACGAGGCCCAACTCGCCGCAGACCGCGAGCGTGGCCACGTCTTCACCGACCGTCTGCTCCATTCGCGCGGTCGCGAAGAGACGATGATCCTCGGCTCGGCCACCCTGGAGCCGATGGTCAAGGCCCTGATCCCCGAGGCCGAGATCGTCAGCCGCCCGCGCTTCTCGACGCTGAGTCACGTCGGCGCGACAAAGCTCTCGCGCATTCCCCCCCGCAGCGCGATCGTCGCCTTCTCGACCGAGCAGGTCTATGCCATCGCCGAGATGCTGAGGCGCTTTCGCGGCGGCGCGGCGGTGGTGATGGGCGCGCTCAGCCCTCAGACACGCAATGCCCAGGTTGCGCTCTATCAGTCGGGCGAGGTCGACTATCTCGTCGCCACCGATGCCATCGGCATGGGGCTCAACCTGGACGTGACGCACGTCGCCTTTGCCAGCCTGTCGAAGTTCGACGGCGTCCGGCACCGGCGGCTTACCACCGCCGAAATGGCGCAGATCGCCGGCCGCGCCGGCCGCCACCAGCGCGACGGCACCTTCGGCACGCTTGTGGGCACGGGCAGTCATGACGCCACTTTCACCGACGAGGAAGTCTATGCGATCGAGGAACATCGTTTCCCGCCGCTGACCCGCCTGTTTTGGCGCGACGCCGAGCCGCGCTTCGACAGTCTCGATACTTTGATCGCAGATCTCGAGGCGCCGCCGATGCTTCCCCAGCTCATGCCCGCACCCGAGGCGATCGATCTCACGGTGCTCAAGCGGCTGGCCGAGGACCCGGAGATCGCCGCTACCGTGCGCTCGCCGCAGGCCGTCAGGCGCTTCTGGGAGACATGCCGCCTGCCGGACTTTCGCCAGCAGGGTGCCGAGACGCACGGCCGTTTCGTCGCGCGGCTCTGGGAGGACCTGCGCCGCGGTCAGCTCGGCGGAGACTACGTCGCCGGCGCGATCGCCGCACTCGACAACGTGTCGGGCGATATCGACACGCTCCAGCACCGCATCGCCTCTGTCCGTTCCTGGGCCTATATCACCCAGCGGCCCGACTGGGTCTTGGCCAAGGACGAGATGGCCGCCCGCGCCCGCGCGGTCGAGGCGCGGCTGTCCGATGCCCTTCACGCACGGCTTACCGAACGCTTCGTCAACCGCCGCACCGCGGTGCTGATGAAGAAGCTCGGCCCCGATGCAGCGCTGTTGCCGGTAAGGCTCGACGGCGAGGACGTGCTGGTCGACGGTGAGCATATCGGCCGGCTCAAGGGCTTCCGCTTCGTTGTCGACCCCGCCGCGCGCCACGCCGACCACAAACTGCTCCTGGCCGCAGCAGAGCGGCATGTCCCGGGCCTGCTCGCCCGGCGGGCCGACGATCTGGCCAAGACTCTGGATGACGGGACTGCTGCTCTGACGCTGAAGGGCGGCGCAATAAACTGGGATAACCAGATCCTCGCCCGGCTCGCTCGCGGCAAGACCTTGCTCGGTCCCCATATCGTCCCCGACCCGACGCTCGACACTCTTCCCGCACCAGCCCGCAAGGCCCTTGTCGTGGCACTGTCGGGCTGGCTCGCAAAGGCGCTCGAACCGCTGGCCCCCCTGCGCAAACTCGAAGCCGCGACGACGGCGCACGATGCCGGACCCGAGCTGCGCGCGCTGCTGATCCGGCTGGTCGAGGCCGGCGGCCTGATGGAGCGAGCGGAATCGGGGCTAGACACACTGGACAAGGAACAGCGCACGATGCTCGCCCGGCTCGGCCTGCGTGTGGGCGCCCTCGACCTGTTCGTTCCGGCGATGCTGCGCCCCGCCGCGCTCGCGCTCTGGCGCGAGCTGGCCGGACGCAAGACGCCAGTGCCCGAGCCGGCCATGCCGCCCACGCTAGCGGCGGAACGGCGCCCCACCCCGCCCGGCTACAGGACGCTGGGCAATCAATGGCTCCGGCTCGACATGGCCGAGAAGCTGTTGCGCGACGCCCATGCCGCGCGCTTCGCCGCCGGCCGCCGGCCTTTCGTGCTCGATCCCGCCAAGGCCGTATCGATGGGGCTGACCACCGCGAGCTATGCCCGGCTGCTGCACCTCGCGGGGTTCCAGCCATTGATTCTGCGGCCGCTGCGCGAAGGTGAGCACGGGCCGCTGCAGCCGCTGACTTGGCGCTGGCGCCCGCCACGCCGGCAGACCGAGGCCGAACCCGCCGCACCACGCCGGCCTGAAGGCGCCTTCGCCGCACTCGCCGAGCTGGTCCGTTAAGGCGATTCGGGGATGCGCATCGACAAACTGCTCTGGTTCCTGCGGCTGGCGAAGAGCCGCACCATCGCTCAGGCGATGGCGGAGGAAGGCCATATCCGGCTCAATTCACGCCGCGTCGACCGCGCGCACCAGAAAGTCGCGGCGGGCGATGTCCTCACTCTACCGCTTACGGCCGGCGTGCGCGTGATCGAGCTCGTGACCCTGCCGCACCGCCGCGGGCCCGCTCCCGAAGCGCAATCCTGCTACAGGGTGCTTGACGAAAGCGGGGCTTTCCCCATAGCAGCGCCAAATCGTAACGAAACTGCCGAAGGGGATTTGCAGCCATGACTTATGTCGTCACCGACGCCTGCATCCGCTGCAAATATATGGATTGTGTGGAAGTTTGTCCCGTGGACTGCTTCTACGAGGGCGAGAACATGCTCGTCATCAACCCCAGCGAATGTATCGACTGCGGCGTCTGCGAGCCCGAATGCCCGGCCGAGGCGATCCTGCCCGATACCGAAAGCGGCCTCGAGCAGTGGCTGGAGCTGAACACCAAGTATTCGGCGGAATGGCCGAACCTGACGTCGAAGCGCGACACCCCGCCCGACGCCGACGAGTACAAAGGCGTCGAGAACAAGTTCGAACAGTTCTTCTCCGCCGAACCTGGCGAAGGCGACTGATCGGGGCGCCCTCGGCGCACCTGTATTAATTTTTGTACACTTTTGTTCGGGGCGGGAATCCAGGCGGATTCTCGCCTCTGGCAATTTTGTTACAGCGGTGCTATATAATCCCCCGACTGCCGGGGCCTTCAGCCCCACAGAGGCAGCAGGCATCATGGAAGGCAGGGTCGCAAAAAACCGGTTTGGTGGAGCCATCGGACCGCGCGGTACGTCGTCGGTCTCTCTCCTAACCTCAACCGGCATACCGCCGTCGCCCCTGCAGGCGAAAGGACGATACATGGCAACCAAGGCTAACGCCTTCGACGTTGGTGATTACGTTGTTTACCCCAAGCACGGTGTCGGCCGGGTCATTGAGCTGCAAAAGCAGGAAATTGCCGGCATGCAGCTTGAGCTTTACGTGTTGCGCTTCGAAAAAGAACGTATGACGCTCCGCGTACCGGTCAACAAGGTTGAAGCGATCGGCATGCGCAAGCTGTCGTCTGACAAGACGCTGCGCGAAGCACTCGATACGCTGAAGGGCAAACCCAAGGTCAAGCGCACCATGTGGTCGCGCCGCGCTCAGGAATACGAAGCCAAGATCAATTCGGGCGATCTCGTCTCGATCGCCGAAGTGACCCGCGACCTGTTCCGCGCCGACGATCAGCCCGAGCAGTCCTATTCCGAACGGCAGATTTTCGAGGCCGCCTCGTCGCGCCTGGCGCGCGAACTCGCGGCAATGGAAAAGACCGACGAACCGGCCGCGCTCAAGAAGATCCTCGCGATCCTCAATGAGTACGCGCCGAAATATTACGAGACGGCTCCGGCCTGATCGTATAGGATCGCCAGATCACCAGGGGGCCGTTCCGCAAGGGGCGGCCCTTTGCCGTTAAAGGCCTTCCCTCACCACAAATTCATGGGCCGGCAACCTCGGCACGCTATGACCGCGAGCATGATCGTTACCTTTCGCATCGCCGCGGTCGCGCTGGCCGCTCCGCTGTTGCTGACCGGCTGCATCGCCAGCACGGCCGCCAACCTCGTTACCGCCCCGGTGCGCGTCGCCTCCAAGGGATTCGACATGGCAACGACCAGCCAATCTGAATCCGACGAGAAACGGGGCCGCGAACTTCGTCACCGCGAGGAACGGCTCGGCCGGCTCCAGCGTGAATACGACAAGCACACCAAGCAATGCATGCGCGGCGACGAGGAATCCTGTGACGCCGCGCGCAACGAATATGGCGAGCTTCAGGACCTGCGCGCGACGATCCCCGCCGCGCCGCGCTAGAGTGATTTCGAGGCAGGTGGAAACACCTGCCGGCTTGGAAATCACGGCAAACACAAGACAAACTGGACTTGTTCCAGTTCAATCCGAAAAGGAACAAGTCTAGGCTGCGGCGCGCTTCAACCGGTCGTTGATCGCGGCGCCGATTCCATCCTGCGGTATCGGCGCTACCGCAATACGCGGCTGCGTTGCCGCCGATCCTTGGTGCAGCGCGGCGTATAGCCGTGCTGCCGCCTCGGCGAGATCGCCCGAGGCGGAGAGCGTGACCTCGCCCGCCACTGGACCGAAACCGATATGAAACTCGTCCGCCCCGGCTTGGACGGCGCCAAGCCGCACCGGCTTGCCCGGCGCATAGTGGCTGGCAAGCTGGCCCGGCGCTTCGATCCCTGAGACCGCTACCTCGCTCGTTCCGCCCAGAACCGCGGAAAGCTGAACTTCGGTAACCGGGCCCGGACGCAGGATCTGCCAACCGCCGCCCGCGCGCAGCGCGACGATCGTCGACTCGATGCCCGCCTCACACGTGCCGCCATCGAGGATGAGGTCGACTTTCGAACCAAGCGAGGCAGAGACGTGGGCCGCGGTCGTCGGACTCACTCCACCGCTGCGATTTGCCGAGGGCGCGGCGAGCGGCAGGTCCACCGCTGCCAGTACCGCGCGCATCGCGCCGTGCGCCGGGCAGCGCAGCGCCACGGTCTCCAGCCCCGCGGTCACCGCCGCGGCGAGCCCCGCATCGGCGCGGCGAGGCAGCACCAGGGTCAGGGCACCCGGCCAGAATGCGGCGGCCAGCCGACGTGCGCGTTCGTCCAGCACGGCGAGCCGCTCAGCCTGTACCAAATCCGTCACGTGCACGATCAGCGGATTGAAATCGGGCCGCCCCTTGGCGCGGTAGATCGCCGCCACTGCCGCATCGCTGTCCGCGCGCGCGGCAAGGCCATAGACCGTCTCGGTCGGCAGCGCGACCAGCCCGTCCGCCAGCAGGACCGCAGCGGCGCGGGCGATTCCCGCCTCGTCGGCGGCGGCTATCGCGGCTTGGCTGTTGCCCGTCATGGCCTGCCGCTATAGGCCTTGCCGCGAAAAGCCAAGATAATCCGGGCCAAAGGAAAGCGCGCATGGACTTCATCCCGCCCACCGCCGAACAGGTCTTCGCGCTCAAGGTCTGTGCGGGCATCGAACAGCTTGCCGCACAAGACCGCTTCGCCGCCGCGAGCCCGGACATGGTCGAAGCGATCGTCGACGGCGTCGGCAGTTTCGCCCAAGGCGTCTGGGCGCCGCTGAGCCGCGTTGGCGACACCGAGGGTGCCAAGCTCGAAAACGGCGTCGTCCGCCTGCCTGCGGGCTATGCGGAGGCTTATCGGGAGTTCGTCGCGGCAGGCTGGGGCGCGGTCGCCGCGCCAGAGGCGTTCGGTGGCCAGGCCCTGCCCTACAGCCTCGCCTGCTGCGTGCTCGAAACGATGGGCGCGGCCAATTTCGCCTTCTCGCTGCTGCCCATGCTCACCGTTGGCGCGATCGAGGCGCTCGATCATCACGGCAGCGCGGAGCAGAAGGCGCTATTCCTGCCCAAACTGATCAGCGGCGAATGGTCGGGTACGATGAACCTGACCGAGCCGCAGGCCGGCAGCGACGTCGGGGCGCTGCGCACCGCAGCCATGCCGATCAGCGAGGGGCCGCACGCCGGCAAGTACCGGATCAAGGGCACGAAGATCTTCATTTCCTGGGGTGAACACGAACTTTCGGACAATATCGTCCATCTCGTCCTCGCCCGCACGCCCGGTGCGCCGGCGGGCTCGCGCGGCATTTCGCTGTTCGTCGTGCCGAAATATCTCATCGGCCAGGACGGCACCTTGGGGCCGCATAACGAC
>Ga0075370_10000501_pt1 | contig 14852 bp, 14 predicted proteins | sample EndMethybrTD3035_FD_71398 | JGI IMG/M metagenome (GOLD analysis project Ga0075370, IMG submission 71398) | Populus endosphere microbial communities from Tennessee, USA - Endosphere MetaG P. TD hybrid TD303-5 | ecosystem: Host-associated > Plants > Roots > Endosphere | place: USA: Tennessee... | reverse complement strand
GGCGCGCGCGCCCACCACGCGGTGCGGCTCGTCCCGGCAGATCGCCGCGATCGCGTAGGCGCCCTGCAGCTGCAGCACGCTCGCCTTCACCGCCTCGAACAGGTCGCCGTCGTAGTGGCTGTCGATCAGGTGGGCGATGACCTCGGTGTCGGTCTGGCTGGCGAACACATAGCCCCTGGCCTGCAGCTTCGCGCGCAGCGTCTCGTGGTTCTCGATGATGCCGTTGTGCACCAGCGCGACACGGCTGGGACGGGTGGTCTCGGCGCCTTCACCGGGGCCATGGCTGAAGTGCGGATGCGCGTTGTGCACGGCCGGCGCGCCGTGCGTGGCCCAGCGCGTGTGGGCGATGCCAGTGCTGCCCTCGATGTGGTCGTCGCGCACCTGGGCCAAGAGGTCGGCCACGCGGGCAGTGGTGCGGGCGCGTTCGAGGCCGCCTGCGTGCACGGCCACGCCGCAGGAGTCGTAGCCGCGGTATTCGAGGCGCTGCAAGCCCTGCACGAGGATGGGAACGATGTTGCGGCCGGAGACGGCGCCGACGATGCCACACATGGGATGGGCTCCTGCGGTATTGGGAAGTTCGAGGATGGTAGGCAAGCCGTCGTGAAATTTGCAGTCAAGTTTCAATGAAATATGGCTCTGCATTTCATTATTGAACATGCAAACAAGAATATTTCACTAAACTCGCTTTCATGAAATCATTGGACATGGATGCCGTCGATCTGCAGCTGCTCGACGCACTCCAGCAAGACAGCTCCCAGAGCAACCAGTCCCTGGCCGAGCGCTTCGGCCTCTCCCCCGCCACTTGCCTGCGGCGCGTGCGCCGGCTGCGCGAGGCCGGCTGGATCGTGCGCGAGGTCGCGATCCTCGACCCCGGGCGCGTGGGCGCCCTGCTCAGCGCCGTGATCGAGATTTCGCTGGACCGCCAGGACGCTGCCGCGCTCGACGCCTTCGAAGCGCGGGTGGTCGCGGACGAGGCGGTGCAGCAGTGCTACCGCGTCTCGCCCGGGCCGGATTTCGTGCTGATCGCCACCGTGCGCGACATGCCCGGCTACCAGGCGCTCGCGCAGCGCCTGTTCACCACCGATGCCAATGTGCGCAACGTGAAGGCCTTCTTCAGCGTCAAGCGCGCGAAGTTCGATCCGCGCGTGCCCCTGCCTACTCCTTGGGGGCCTTCCGCGGCCGCTTCCAGTTCGCGAAGCTGAGCTGCCGGCCCCGCGAGATGGTCAGCACGCCCGGCTGGGTGCTCTTGGTCACCGTCGAGCCCCCGCCCACCGTGCCGCCGGCGCCGATGGTGATCGGCGCCACCAGCACGCAGTTGCTGCCCACGTGCACGTCGTCGCCGATCACGGTGCGGTGCTTGTTGGCGCCGTCGTAGTTGGCCGTGATGCTGCCGGCGCCATAGTTGACGCGCTCGCCCACGCTGGCATCGCCCAGGTAGGCCAGGTGGTTGGCCTTGGCACCGGCAGCCAGCGTGGAATTCTTGACCTCGACGAAGTTGCCGATATGCACCTCGGCGCCCAGCCGTGCGCCAGGCCGCAGGCGCGCGAAGGGGCCGACGAGCGCGCCGACGCCGACGGTCACGCCGGCCTTCTCGCCGTCGATATGGGTGAAGGGATGGATCACCGCGCCGGTCTCGATGCGGGCATTGGCGATCACGCAGTTGGCGCCCACGCGCACGCCGGCGCCCAGCGAGACCGCGCCCTCGAAGACGCAGTTGACGTCGATCTCGACGTCCGACTCGCAGGCCAGGCTGCCTCGCACGTCGATGCGCGCCGGATCGGCCAGGCGCACGCCCTGCGCCATCAGTGCGTCGGCCTGGCGGCGCTGGTAGGCGCGCTCGAGCGCCGCGAGCTGCGCCGGTGTGTTGACACCGGCCACCTCCAGCGGGTCGTCGATGCGGTGCGCCACGACAGGCACGCCGTCGATGGTGGCCAGCCCCACCACGTCGGTCAGGTAGTACTCGCCCTGGGCGTTCTTGTTGTCCAGCCGCGCGAGCCAGGGCTTGAGGAGCGCGGCCGGCACCGCCATGACGCCGCTGTAGGTCTCTCGAATGGCGCGCTGGGCTTCGCTCGCGTCCTTCTCCTCCACGATGGCCTGCACCTCGCCCTCGCCCTCGGCAGCGGGCGCGCGCACGATGCGGCCGTAGCCGGTCGGGTCCTCGACGCGGATGGTGAGCAGCGCGAGCCGGCGGCCGCCGCTCTGCGCGATCAGCGCGCGCAGGGTGGCGTCGCCGATCAGGGGCACGTCGCCCGAGAGGACGACGATGGTGCCGTCGTCGGGCAGCAGGGGCGCCGCCTGCTGCAGTGCATGGCCGGTGCCCAACTGCGGCACCTGGCGCGCGAACTGCGGGAGTACGCCGGCCGCACCTTCGGCGAGCGCGGCCTCGACATCGGTGGCGCCGTGACCGGTGACCACCACCACATGGCGCGCGCCGATGCGCGCGGCCGTGTCGACGACGTGCGCCACCAGCGCCCGGCCGCCCAAACGATGCAACACTTTGGGCAGGCTGCTTTTCATGCGCGTGCCCTTGCCGGCCGCCATGATGACGACATCGACCGGTTCCCGGTCGTCTTGCGGAATCTTGTTCATGCCACTTTCTCGAATGCGTTGGGTCTGGCTGGCGCGAATTATCGGCGTGCTGATCGCCGGTTTCGCGCTGGCCGCCTGCAGCACCCTCAAGCTGGCCTACAACAACCTTCCCGAGCTGAGCTACTGGTGGCTGGACGGCTACCTGGATTTCGATGGCGCTCAGACCCCTCGGGTGCGCGACGACCTGGCCGAGCTGCTGGCCTGGCACCGCCGCCACGAGCTGCCCCGGCTGGTCGAACTGCTGCGCAGCGCCCAGGCGTTGGCGCCCGAGGACATCACGCCGCAGCAGGCCTGCGAGTTCGCCGGCCAGGTCCGCGAGCGGCTGCTCGCGGTGGCTGTGCAGGCCGAAGGCCCCGGCACCGCGCTGGCCCTGAGCCTGGGCGAGGCCCAGTTGCAGCAGCTGGAACGCAAGTACGCAAAGAACAACGCCGAGTACCGCAAGCAATGGATCGAGCGCAGCCCGGCGCGGTGGCAGGAGAAGCGCTACGAGCAGATCCTCGAGCGCTACGAGGACTTCTACGGCCGCCTCGAGCCCGCCCAGCACGAGCTGCTGAAGCAGCAGGTGTCGCAGTCGCGCTTCGATCCCCCTGCCTTCGATACCGAGCGCCGGAGGCGCCAGCAAGAGCTGCTGGCGCTGCTGCGCCGCTTCCAGGCCGAGCGGACGCCGCCTGCCGAGGCACGCGCGGCCATCCATGCCTACGTGCTTCGCATCGCGCAACCCGTGCCGGGCCCATGGCGCGACCGGCAACAGGCACTGCAGCAGGAGGGCTGCCGCAACATGGCGGCCCTGCACAACAGCGCCAGCGCAGCCCAGCGCGAGCAGGCGGTCCGCCGCCTGCGCGCCTACGAACGGGACTTCGGCGAGCTGGTCGCCGCCTTCTGAGTGCCGTGCCACGCGAACATGTAGAACATTTGTTTACACTCAACAGCAACGATTCGACACCTTCCATGAACATCACGCTCTGCACGCTCTTCGAGAAAAACTACCACTACGGCGTGGCGGCGCTGGCGAATTCGCTGATCGCCGCCGGCTACCAGGGCGAACTGTGGGTGGGCTACCGCGGCGCCCTGCCTGGCTGGATCGTCGATGCGCCGGCCTTCGACCGCGCCAGCGGCCGTCTGCAGGTCGCGCCCCAGCTCACGCTGTGCATGCTGGAGCTCGACACGCCGCTGCACTTCACCTACTACAAGCCCACCTTCATCCGCGAGATGCTGGAAAAGCATGCGCCGCAGGCCGACATCTGCGCCTACATCGACCCGGACATCGTGGTGAAGTGCGAGTGGCCGGCGCTCGCCGGCTGGTTCACCGAGGACGGCATCTCGCTGGCCGAAGACGTCAACTGGTGCTTCCCGGCCCGGCATCCCAAGCGCCTGCTCTGGGCCCGCTTTTTCGCGCCGCACGGCGCCACCCCGCGGCGCGGCCTGGACCGCTACTACAACGCCGGCTTCATCGCGGTTTCGCGCGCACATTTCGAGTTCCTGGACCTGTGGCGCCGGCTGTGCGACCTGGTGGTCGACTACAACGAAGGCGCCAAGCAGCTCAAGGCCGGCGGCTCGGCTGCGCTCTTCCATTCGACGGACCAGGACGCGCTGAACTTCGCCCTGACGGTGTGCGAGGCGCCCCTGAACACAGCCGGTCCCGAAGCCATGGACTTCGCGCCCGGCGGCTACTACCTCTCGCACGCCATCGGCTCGGTCAAGCCCTGGCATGGCGGCTTCATCCGCCAGGCCCTGGGCGGGCGGCCGCCCTCGGCCGCGAGCAAGTGGTATTGGCGCTACGCCAATGCCCCGATCCGGGTGTATTCGGACGGCGAGCTGCGCAAGAGCACGCTGGCGCTGAAGATCGCCGCGGCGATCGGACGGGTCTACAAGCGGGCCTGAGCGTCCTCGGGGGGCAGGTCCTTGCGCCATTCGACCCAGCGCACGGCCAGCAGCGCGTACTGGTAGCCGAAGTTGGCCAGGCTGGTCGCGATGCCGAACCACAGCACCGAACGCAAGTCGCTCACGCCCACCAGCCACAGGAAGAGGACCTGGGTGATCAGCGTCACCGCGATGCTGTAGCTCTGCCCCGCGGTCGCGCCGCGGACCGACAGGGTCCGGAAGGCGAAGCCCGAGGCGTTCATCACGATGGAAGCCATGAAGACCATCCACACCAGCGGCGTCATGCTCGCGTACTGCTTGCCCAGCAGCAGGATCCAGTACTGGGGGAAGAAGAAGGCGGTGAGCAGGACCGCCGCGCTCATCGCGAAATAGGCGACATGCGCCTGCGCCACGATCGCGCCCAGGCGCGGGCCCATCGGCGCACGGGCAATGGCCGGAAACAGCAGCACGTTGGTCACCCGGTCCACCACGATCAGCACCATGGCGAGGCGGCCGAAGGCGCCGACCTCGGCCAGCATGCTGGCCGTGCCGAAAAGCGACACCAGGAACACCGTGATCACCCCCTGCACCTGGTAGAACACGCCCGGCAGCACCAGCGGCTTGGCGATGCGCAGGATCTCGGCATCCACCTTCTTCGCGTCGGCTTCGTCCAGGTGCGCGTCCGCGATCTGCTGCGTGCTGAAGGTCTTGCGGTACAGCAGCACGCTGACGAAGCTGGCCGCGGCTGTCGCCGCCACGATGCCGACCATCGACCAGGAGGTGATCGGGAGCAGCAGCACCGCGCCCACGAAGGCGATGCGCACGCTGTGCGAGTAGAAGGCGATGCGGTTCAGCGTGTTGATCTGGCTGAGGATCAGCAGCACCGTGCTGCAGTAGTGCTCCCTGAGCGCGAGGAGCACGACCGCCACCATCAGCAGCGAGCCCGCCAGGTAGGCCGCGCCGGACCAGCCGTGCTGCTGCGAGCTGTAGAACCAGTAGGGCCCGATGACGGCCAGCCCCAGCCCCAGCAGCACCCAGCGCTTGCGGAAGACCTGGTGGCAGACGCCCACCACCCACGGCTGCTCGTTGGCGCGCTGGCCGACGATGGGCATCGTGCAATGGGCCAGCCCCAGGTCGCTCACGCCCAGGATCAGCGTCATGCAGGCGATCAGGAAGGTGTAGGCCGCGTACTGGTCCTTGGGCAGCACGTTGACGATGAGCAGGCCGGCGATGCCGCCGATGGCCACGCCGAAGGTTTCGACGCTGCCGACCATGGCGATCTGGCGCAGACGGGGGAGGAGCTTCACGGATGAGCAGCGACGGTCAAGGGGTTGGCCGGCGGCTGCCGGGTCGAGGCTTCGTCCGCGCGGGCGGACAGGCCTCTACGATACGCGATGGCCGTGACGGGCCGCTTCAGATCAAGGGCGTGGGCTGCAGCGGCCGCTCGAAGTAGTCGCCCAGGGTCTCGAGCGCATGCGGGTCGAGGATGCGCAGCCAGCCCTCATCGAGCTTGTACAGCCGCAGCTGCTGCAGCCGCCTCAGGGTCTTGTTGGTGTGCACCAGCGACAGGCCCAGCGCATCGGCGATGTGCTGCTGGTTGAAGGGAAACCGGACCCAGCCCTCGCGCGCCATGCCGAGGCGCTCGGCGCGCCGGTAGAGGTGCATCAGGAGCATTGCGACCCGCTCGGCCGCATTGCGCCGGCCGGCGGTCACGAGGTTGTCGTCCACCATCTTCTCCTCGCGCGCCGCCAGCCAGGTGATGTCGTAGCCCAGCTTCGGCTGGGCATGGAACAGCTCCCAGAGGCGCTCGCGGGCGAAGCAGCAGAGGGTGAGCTCGGTCACCGCCTCGACGCCGTGCGTGTGGCTCTCGGCGAACTCGTCCTGCAGCCCGAGGAAGTCGCCCGGCAGCAGGAAGCCCAGGATCTGGCGCCGGCCGTCGCTCATCGTCTTGTAGCGGAAGGCCCAGCCGGAATAGATGGTGTAGAGCTGCGGACTGGGGCGGTCTTCCTCGATCACCCGCCGGCCGGCTTCGACAGTGCGCGTGCCGGTGCGAAAGGACTCGATGATGCGCAAGTCCTCCACCGTCACGGGCAGGAAGGCGGGATGGGTTCGCAGCAGGCAGCGGTCGCAGGGATTCGGACCGGTCGGCGGCTGAGCGAGCGCTGGATAGTCACGAGTCACCTTCGGAATATAGGCGCGCAATCTGTGTCTTTTTACATTTCGCGCGCAGCAGAGCGCTTCTACACTGCGGTCGCCCTCGATTCAGACCGAATGACAGAACTCCACGAGATCCTCTACTTCAGCCAGCTCGCACCGGACCAGCCCACCGAGGTGGTGGGCCAGATCGTCGCCCGGGCACGCGCGCGCAACGCGAGGGAGGGGATCACCGGCCTGCTGGTCTTCGACGGCATGCGCTTCTGCCAGCATTTCGAGGGTCCGCGCGGCACGGTCCTGCAGTTGGTGGAACGGCTCGAGGCCGATCCCAGGCATGTGCACATGCGGGTGGCGTACGAGGGCGAACTCCTGCAGCGCCGCTACCGCGCTTTCGACCTGGGGCTCGCCCAGGTCGAGGACGGGGAGGACATCGCAGTCGTCCAGCAGTTCGACGGGATGGAGGCGGTGGCGCGCTTTCTGGCGCTGCGCCCCCGCCTGGACATCTGAGCCGGCCTTCAGGCCCGTTCGACCGCGGAGGCGAGGTCCCAGCTGTAGGTGGCGCCGTGTCTGTCCCACGGCTCCATCACGATGCGCTCGCCGGCCTCGACCCGCAGCGTCTCGCCCGGTGCCAGCACCAGGTCTTCGCTGCCCCACTGGTCGGTGGCGTCGCGCGTGACCCAGACCCGGCCCTGCCGCACGCGCAGGATGCTCGCACCGGATGCCTTGAGACTGGTCGCCTCGCCGGCGCCCAACTGCCATGCGCCACGGCGAACGGCCGGCGGTACGGTGGCGGGACGCTGGGCCAGGACCGGGGACGACGGGAGCGTGGAGGTGGTGCAGACGGCGGACATACGAGGCTCCTAAAAGAGGGGTTTCTCCATCAGCGCAATGGCGCGCTTCGGGAATGAATGATCAGCCTTCCTCCGTTCGCGGTCCAATGAAAACGCGCTACCCTACTGATTCCGCTTTCGCATCAATCCGAACCCCTCGGATTCGCCCCATGCAGCATTCCCAGACCCACCTGCGCTCCCGCCCGATCTCCGCCGGCCACCTGCGCGCCTTCGAGGCGGTGGCTCGCCACCTGAACTTTCGCGCCGCGGCCGAGGAGATGGCGCTGACGCAGTCCGCCGTCAGCCGGCAGATCCAGTCGCTGGAAGAGGAGGTGGGCGTGGCCCTGTTCCTGCGCCATACACGCGCCGTCGAGCTCACCAGCGCCGGCGCCCAGCTGCTGCTGGCGGTGCAGCAGGCGCTGCCGCGCATCGACGGCGCGGTGCGGCAGATCCGCCAGAGCGCCGGGCGAAAGAGCGTCTCGCTCACCACCTTCGCCTCCTTCGCCTCGATGTGGCTGATCCCGCGGCTGGAGGCCTTCCAGCGCGACAACCCCGACATCGACATCCGCATCGACGCTACCGACACTGCCCTGGACATGGACCTCGCGGACATCGACATCGCCCTGCGCTACGGCCCCGGCGCGAGCATGCCGGCCGGATCGATTCGCCTGTTCGGCGAGAACCTGACGCCCGTGGCCAGCCCCTGGCTGATCAAGAGCAACCCGCCGATCAAGGTGCCCGCCGACATCGCGCGCTTCACCCTGATCGAGGCCGGCGACGCGCACCGCAGCCACCTGGAATGGCTGACCTGGCGACGCTGGTTCGAGGTGAACGACCTGCAGCGCACGCAGCCCAAGCGCTGGCTCTATTTCAATTACGCCTACCAGATGGTGCAGGCCGCCCTCACCGGCCAGGGCCTGGTGCTGGCGCGCAGTTCGCTGATCGCCGAGAGCCTGGCCAACGGCGATCTGGTGGAGGTGCTGCCGCAGCACCGCATGGATTCGCCCATGGCCTACTGGCTCATCGTCGGGCCGCGCAGCGCGCCGCGGCCAGAAATCCAGGCGTTCCGCGACTGGCTGGAGGCACAGGCGGCCACCACCCGCGAGACTATCGGCGAGGTGCCCGATCCGGATACGGTGGATCAGCTCGACTGAAGGCGGGAACGGGAACCCTGAACGCAGAAGACGCAGAGGTTTCGCAGAGGGCGCAGAAGTAAAGACAAAATTTTGATTTTCTTTTCTGCGACTTCTGCGAAACCTTCGCGTCTTCTGCGTTCGGCCAAGCCCGCTTGTGACAGCCTCCGATTCACCCCACCGGCCAAACCACCCCGTTGTCGTTGAGGATCGCATCCAGCGGCAGGTCGTGCGGCTCCGGATCGAAGTCTTCGAGGAAGCCATTGGTGAAGCCCAGCCCGACCGTGAAAGGCCGCGGCTGCAACTCCGCGAGAGTGCGGTCGTAGAAGCCGCCGCCATAGCCCAGCCGGTAGCCGCCGGCGCTGTAGCCCACGCAGGGCACGAACAGCAGCGTGGGCACGATGACCTCGGTGTCCTTCGGCTTGGGGATGTCGTAGGCGTCCGGCTCCATCGGACAGCCCGGATGCCAGGCATGGAAGGTCAGCGTCTTGTGCACCCTGTCCATCACCGGCAGGCCGATGCGGCGGCGCTGGGGCTCGCCCTGCAGCTCGCCGTCTTCCTTCCATCGATGCAGCGCGGGCAGCGGATCGAACTCGCCCTTGATCGGCCAGTAGGCGCCGATCACGTTGTCGGGCCGGCCCACCAGCCAGATGCGCATCACGCGCTGAAGCAGATCGGCGCGCGCCTGGCGGTCAGGCATGGCAAGACGTTGCGCAATCAGTGCGGAACGTAGCTGTTGCTTGAGAAAGTTGGCAGTTGCCGAGGTGTCGGCACCCTTTGTGTTGTCCATAATCCCCCGATGCAGTTCGCAAGCATTTTGGCACCTGCGCGCGGCCGTCTTCGCGCCCCCTTCCCCACTCTTCTTCTTTCGCTCGTTCTCGCCGCCACCGCGCCGCTGCAGCAGGTTCGTGCGCAGAACGGAAACGACGACCTGTTCGCACAGATGAAACAGGCCGCGCAGCGCGGCGACAAGGCACGCCTGTCCGCCCTGCTGCCGCAGGCGCGCGGCCACCTGCTCGAGCCCTGGGCCGCCTACTGGGAGCTGAAGGCCCGGCTCGGCGAAGCCAGCGCCTCGGAGGTGCAGGACTTCCTCTCGCGCTACGCCGGCACCTACCAGGAGGACCGCCTGCGCAACGATTGGCTCGTCCTGCTCGGCCAGCGCCGCGACTGGGACGGCTTCGCCACGCTGCACCCCGCCTTCCGCATGAACGACGATGCCCAGGTGCGCTGCTACGCGGTGCTGGTCGATGCCTTGCGCTCGGGCAACCCCACCGCCGCCCAGGCTGCGGAGGTGCGCCGCAACTGGCTCGGCCAGCGCGAACTCGACGACGGCTGCCTGACCGCCGCCGACCGCATGATCTCGGCGCGCATGATGTCGCCCAACGACGCCTGGAAAAAGGCGCGCCTCTCGATCGAGGCCAACCGGCCGCAGGCCGCGCGCGCCGCAGTGATGCTGGCGGCGCCCGATGCCGTCCCGCAGTTCGACGAACTCAACGCCAGCACGGCGAAGTTCCTGGCCGGCCGCGGTGTCGCGCCCGGCAAGGCGCGGCGCGAACTGGTGGTGCTGGCGCTGATCAAGATGGTCATCGCCGATCCGGACATGGCCGCCTCCCAGCTCGAGAGCAAGTGGAGCGTGATGCTCTCGCCCGAGGAGCGCAACTGGGTGTGGGGCGCGATCGGCCGCCAGTACGCGGTCAAGCTCTCGCCGGCCGCCGGCGGCGCCTTCGCCAACGTCACGAAGAACGCCGACCTGTCCGACGACATGCTCGCCTGGAAGGCCCGCGCCGCCCTGCGCACCGGCAACTGGAAGGAAGTGCGAGCCGCCATCGCCGGCATGAGCGAATCGACCCAGGAAGACCCGACCTGGGTCTACTGGAAGGCGCGCGCGCTGAATGCACAGGGCGGCGACGATCGCCGGGCCGAAGCGCGCACGCTTTACGAAAGCATCGCCGGTACCCGCGGCTTCTACGAGCTGCTCGCGCTCGAGGAGCTGGGCCAGCGCGCCAGCGCACCCACCCGCCCCGCGCCGCTCACGCCCGAGGAAAAGGCCGCGGCGCGCAGCAATCCCGCGCTCGCCCGTGCGCTCTACGCGATCGAGATCGGCCTGCGCCCCGAGGGCGTGCGCGAATGGAACTACGCGACCAACCTGCACGACAAGGGCGGTATGGGCGACCGCGAGCTGCTGGCCGCCGCCGATCTCGCCTGCCAGCGCGAGATCTGGGACCGCTGCATCAACACCAGCGAGCGCACCAAGGGCATGATCGACGTCGAGCAGCGCTTCCCCATGCCCTTTCGCGAGACGGTGGTCGCCAAGAGCGAGGAGATCGGCCTCGACCCGGCTTATGTCTACGGCCTGATCCGCCAGGAGAGCCGCTTCGTCATGGACGCGCGCTCCGGCGTCGGCGCCTCCGGCCTGATGCAGGTGATGCCCGCCACCGCGCGCTGGACCGCACGCAAGATCGGCCTCTCCGGTTTCACGCCCGGCCAGATCAACGATCGCGACACCAACATCACCATCGGCACCAACTACCTCAAGCTGGCGCTCGACGACTTCGACGGCTCCATGGCGCTGGCGGCCGCGGCCTACAACGCCGGCCCCGGCCGGCCGCGCAGCTGGCGCAACGGCCCGGTGCTGGAGGCGGCGATCTGGGCCGAGAACGTGCCCTTCAACGAGACCCGCGACTACGTCAAGAAGGTGCTGGCCAACACCACCAACTACGCGGCCCTGATCAGCGGCCGGCCGCAGTCGCTCAAGGACCGGCTCGGCAGCGTGGGCCCGCGCGACGCCGCCGAGCCGGAGCCCAACAAGGACCTGCCCTGAGCGCCGCTCGGGGGTCACCATGAGCTGGTGGGACCAGGTCACAGCCACGGTCGTCGCCGAGTTTTCCGACGTGGGCGACGTCGCCCAGCTCACCCGGATCGGGGTACGCCTCCTGCTCGCGGCGGCGCTCGGCTTCGCCCTTGGCTTCGAGCGCGAGCAGCATGGCAAGGCCGCCGGCGTGCGCACCCACATGCTGGTGGCGATCGGCTCCGCGCTCTTCGTGCTCGTTCCGCAGCAGGCCGGCACGGGGCCGGCCGACATGAGCCGGGTGATCCAGGGGCTGGTGGCGGGCATCGGCTTTCTCTGCGCCGGCACCATCCTCAAGCGCGGCCGCGACGAGCAGCACGTGCTGGGCCTCACCACCGCGGCCGGCCTCTGGATGACTGCCGCCATCGGCATGGCCTGCGGGCTGGGCCGCGAACTGACGGCGGTGCTCAGCGCGCTGCTGGCGCTGGCCGTGCTCGCGCTGGTGCCGCATTTCGTGCGTGCCACCGAGCAAGTGGTCGGCCCCGCGGCCCGCGACGACAAGCAGCCCGAGACCGCCCCGCCGGACGACAACGAAGGCGCACCCAGGCGCTGAGCATCAATCCCGCGCGCCTTCGGCATCAATCGAGCAGCAGCCGGGCGCTAGCATCGCAGGCTGTCCCTGCAGAACCACCGGAGGTCGCGATGCTCAAGCTCTATATCGGCAACAAGAACTACTCGTCCTGGTCGATGCGCCCCTGGGTGCTCATGAAGCAGGCCGGCATCGCCTTCGAGGAGGTGATGGTGCCTTTCGATTCCTTCGATGCCGACTCCAAGTTCAAGAAGATCATCGAAGCCCTCAATCCCGCCGGTCGGGTGCCGGTGCTGGTCGACGCCGGGACCGTGGTCTACGACACGCTGGCGATCTGCGAGTACCTCGCCGAGACCTACCCCGCCAAGGCCCTCTGGCCGCGCGACAAGGCGCTGCGCGCACATGCGCGCAGCGTCTGCGCCGAAATGCATTCCGGCTTCGAGGCCCTGCGCAACCATTGCAGCATGAACATCGAGGCCGACCTGCGCGTGCAAGGCAAGATCATCCTGCGCGACCAGCCGCAGGTGCGCGCCGAGCTCGCGCGCATCGTGCAGATGTGGGGCGGCCTGCTGGAGGCCCACGGCGGGCCGATGCTGTTCGGTGAGTTCGGCATCGCGGATGCGTACTTCGCGCCGGTCGGCGTGCGCATCAAGACCTTCGGCCTGCCCGTGCCCCCCGCGATCGCGGCCTACGTCGAGCGCGTGCAGCAGCTGCCCGGCGTCAAGGCTTGGATCGATGAGGCGCTGGTCGAAAAGCGCTTCGTGGTCATGGACGAGCCCTATCGCATCGAGAGCTGAATCCGGACGTTTTCACTCCGCAGCCCGCATGACACCCAGCGCCTAAACTGCGGCGCATGCAAACCTACCTCGTCGGCGGCGCCATCCGCGATGCCCTGCTGGGCCGGCCCGGCAGCGACCGCGACTGGGTCGTGGTCGGCGCCACGCCCGATGAGATGAGCGCACAGGGCTACCTGCCCGTGGGCCGCGACTTCCCCGTCTTCCTGCATCCGCAGACGCGCGAGGAATACGCGCTGGCGCGCACCGAGCGCAAGAGCGCGCCCGGCTACCGCGGCTTCGTCGTCCATGCCTCGCCGGAGGTCACGCTGGAGCAGGACCTCGCGCGGCGTGACCTCACGGTCAATGCCATTGCGCTGCCATCGGAGTACGCGGGCGCTACGCCGGACCTCGCCCACCTGGTCGATCCCTTCCAAGGCCGGCGCGACCTGCAGGACAAGGTGCTGCGCCACGTGACCGATGCCTTCCGCGAGGACCCGGTGCGCATTCTGCGCGTCGCGCGCTTCGCCGCCCGCTTTGCCGACTTCGGCATCGCGCCCGAAACCCTGGCGCTGATGCGCGAGATGGTGGCCGCCGGCGAGGTCGACGCGCTGGTGCCCGAACGTGTCTGGCAGGAGCTCGCGCGCGGGCTGATGGAAGCGAAGCCCTCGCGCATGTTCGAGCTGCTGCGCGAATGCGGCGCGCTCGCCGTGCTGCTGCCCGAGGTGGAACGGCTCTGGGGCGTGCCCCAGCCCGAGGCCCATCATCCCGAGGTCGACACCGGCCGCCACCTGATGCTGGTGCTGGACATGGCGGCGCGCCTGGATGCGCCGCTCGCGGTGCGCTTCGCCTGCCTGGTACACGACCTCGGCAAGGGCACCACGCCCGCCGCGGCGCTGCCGCGCCACATCGGCCACGAGCAACGCAGCGTGGAACTGCTGCGCGAGGTCTGCGAGCGCTGGCGCGTGCCGGTGGAGCTGCGCGAGCTGGCCGAGGTGGTAGCGCGCGAGCACGGCAACATCCATCGCAGTGGCGGGCTCGGCGCGCAGGCGCTGGTGCGGCTGCTCGAGCGCTGCGACGCCTTTCGCAAGCCGGGCCGCTTCGGGCAGGCGCTGCTGGCCTGCGAATGCGATGCGCGCGGGCGGCTGGGGATGCAAGACAGGCCGTACCCGGAACGAGAGCGGCTGCTGAGTGCTTTGGCTGCAGCACAGTCGGTGCAGACCGCACCCATTGCAGCGCAGGCGCAAGCAGCCGGTGCGACAGGCCCAAGGATCGCGGAGGTCATCCGGCGGGCGCGGGAAGCGGCAGTGGCGCGAGCGCTCGCGCAAATCTGAGCCACTGCGGCAGATCGCGGCAGGACAAAACGTAGCGGTTGTGTGGGCGCCAGTCGGCCGTAGTTGTTTCCTGGACGATGCCTTTGCCTGTGGCGGCGAGGCACCTTGGTCAGCATCGCGTTCGCTCTGTTTCAATTGAATAGGACTTTTGCCGACGCCTCTCTCCGCATGAGTCTGCTATGGTTTTCCCCCATGCAGACGCCTCCTCGCCTCAGCTCCGACGCTGCGCTCTTCCTCGATTTCGACGGCACGCTGGTGGCGATCGCCGAGACGCCGGAGGCGATCGAGGTGCCCAGCGCACTGGTCCCCCTGCTCGGCGACCTGCGCGACCTGCTCGGCGGGGCGCTGGCGGTGGTGTCGGGCCGGCAGATCGACGTGCTCGACCGCTTCCTCGCGCCGCTGCGCCTGCCGGCGGCCGGCGAGCACGGCGTGCAGCGCCGCAGTGCGCAAGGGGAGATGCAGGAGCAGCGCCCGCCCGACCTGCGCGAGGTGCTGGACACGGCCAATGAGCTCGCCCGCATCTACGAAGGCCTGCTGGTGGAACGCAAGCACGCGGCCATCGCCCTGCACTACCGGCTCGCGCCCCAGTTGGAGGCGGTGTGCCGCGACGCGCTGCTGCGCACCATCACCGACCAGCCGCAGCTGGAGCTGATGCACGGCAAGTTCGTGTTCGAGGTGAAGCCGGCAGGCATCAACAAGGGGATCGCCATCGACGCGTTCATGCGGGAGGCACCCTTCGTCGGCCGCACGCCGGTCTTCGCCGGCGACGACACGACCGATGAGAGCGGCTTCGCGGTGGTGC
>Ga0075370_10000500_pt1 | contig 14855 bp, 16 predicted proteins | sample EndMethybrTD3035_FD_71398 | JGI IMG/M metagenome (GOLD analysis project Ga0075370, IMG submission 71398) | Populus endosphere microbial communities from Tennessee, USA - Endosphere MetaG P. TD hybrid TD303-5 | ecosystem: Host-associated > Plants > Roots > Endosphere | place: USA: Tennessee... | reverse complement strand
CGCATGCGCAGCGAGTTCTTCACCAGCTCGCGGATCGGCACGGCGCCCTTGCCCTCCACGTTGGCGGGCCGCGCTTCCAGCGACACGACGTTGGTGTGGTGCAGCTGCAGTTCGGCCGCATCCTCGATCGTGACGATGCGCTCGTCGTCGGGGATGAAGTTGCTGAGGATGTTCAACAGCGTCGTCTTGCCGGAGCCGGTGCCGCCGGAGATCAGCATGTTCTTCTGGTGCACGACGCAGACGCGCAGGAACTCGATCATGGCCGGGCTGGCCGAGCCGAACTTCAGCAGGTCGCTCGAATCCAGCTTGCGTTTGCTGAACTTGCGGATCGTGATCGACGGGCCCTTCAGCGCCAGCGGCGGGATGACGGCGTTCACGCGCGAGCCGTCCTTCAGCCGCGCGTCCACCATCGGCGAGCTCTCGTCGATGCGCCGGCCGATGGGCGCGACGATGCGCTCGATGATGCCCTGCACCGCGCGGTCGCTCGTGAAGTTGACGGGCCAGCGCTGCAACTGGCCCGCGCGCTCGACGAAGACCTCGTCGCAGCGGTTGACCATGATTTCGGTGATGCCCGGGTCGGCCAGCAGCGGCTCCAGCGGACCCAGGCCGATCGCCTCGTCGCGCACCTGCTCCAGCAGCGCGCGGCGGTCCAGGTGCTCGGGCAGTTCGTCGCCGAGCTTGACCATCAGCTCGCCGATGAGTCGCTCGGTCAGCTCGCGCAGGTCGGCGTCGGCCATGCGGTGCGTGTCGGTGCGGCGCACGTCGAAGGCTTCGAGCAATCGCTCGTGCAGCAGGCGGCGGAAGCGGTAGGTGTCGTCCACCGGGGCCGCGGGCGCCTCGGGGGGCGGCGCGGCCTTGGGCGTGGCGGGCGGGTCGGTGAACAGCGGCGGCGGCACGGCCGGGTCGGCGGCGTCCTCGGACTTGCCGGCCCAGGCCACCTCCAGCCCGTGCGCGCCGATGCGCACGCGGTCGCCCGCCTGCACGACGGCGGTGCCGCTGACCTTCTCGTCGTTGACGAAGGTGCCGAACGTGGAGTCGAGGTCGCGGATGTAGACGCGGTCGCTGGCGACGAACAGCTCGGCATGGCGGCGGCTGACCTTCCAGCCGGGGATGACGATGTCGCAGCCGGCATCCTTGCCGACGATGCAGCGCGGGCCAGCCAGCGACAGCTCGCGGCCGCGCCCTTCGGCTTCGAGGCGGATCTGCAGCATCAGCGTTCCTCCTGCGGCGGCGCGGGCGGCGCGTTGGTCGGCAGGCCCATGCGGAACTGCGGCGTCTTCAGCCCCTTCTCGACCCGCTCGGACTGCTCCTGCGACATCGTGGCCGTGGAGCCGACGTCCGGGTCCACGGCGCCCGGCGCGAGCACGCGCGGCGTGGCGATGACGAACAGCTCGGTCTTCTCCGTCGTCACCTCCTTGGCGCTGAACAGCGCGCCGATCAGCGGCAGCCGGCCCAGGCCCGGCACGGCGTTGTCGGTCCGCTCGGAGCGCGTGCGCAGCAGGCCGGCGATGACCAGCGGCTCGCCCGCCTTCAACCGCACCTGCGTCTGGCTGCGGTTGGTGGTGAACGCGATGAAGCCCTGGTTGCTGTTGCGCGTGTCGGGCTGGCTGACCTCCACCATCAGCGTGGAGTCGATGTTCTCCTCGGGGTCCGCCAACGGCTTGAACTCCAGCCGCACGCCGTACTCCTTGTACTGCACGCTGACGGCGCCGTTGCCCTGCGCGACGGGGATGGGGATCTCGCCGCCAGCGAGGAAGGTGGCCGAGCCGCCGCTGCGGCAGCTCAGGCGCGGCTCGGCCAGCGTCCAGGCGTCGCCACGCTGCTCCAGCATCTGCAGGGCCGACGTGATCGTCGTGGCCAGGCCCAGGTAGCTGCGCACCGGGTTGGCCGTGTTGACCGGGGCGAAGCCCGTCTCCGGCCGGAACGGCGTGTTGGCGTAGGCCAGCGCGTTCGTGGCGAAGGTCGGGCCCTTGGCCGTGTCCACCCACTTGATGCCCAACTGCTCCAGCGCCGAGCGCTTGACCTCGATGACGCGCAGGTCGAACTGGATCATGCGCTCGAACTGCAGCGTGTCCGCGTCCTGCGGCTGGTCGGCCACGAGGTTGAGGATCTGCGGGAAGCTGGCCGCCAGGCGCTGCAGCTTGACGGCGCCCTCGCGGTCCTGGTGGCGGCCCTCCAGCACGATGCGGTCACCGATCTGGCGCGCCCTCAGGCCGGGGAACTCGTTGAGCATGGCCTGCAGCTCCTCGGCGACCTTGCCGGGCCGGGCCGCGACGACGTCGATGGGGTGCGTGATCTGCCGGCCGTTGCGCAGCCAGACGTGCATGGTCGTGTTGCCGGTGGCCTCGCCGATCAGCACGATCTCGCGGTCGTCGACGACGGTGGCGCGCAGCAGCGCGCCGTTGCCGAGCGCGATGCGGGCCACGCCTGGGTAGCGCATCGTCACGACGTCGCCGATGGCGATCGTCTGCGGCAGGCCGCCCTCGACCTTGACCGGCGCGGCTGCTGCGACACGCGCCGCTGCGCGCGGTGCGCTGGCCGCGGGCTCGACCTCCTGCACGGTGCCACCACGAGGCGCGGGCGGCGCGGCCTGCTGCTGCGCCTGCACGGCGGCCTGCGCCGCCACGCCGAGCGCGAGACCGAACATCCATGAACGGAGATCACTGAGAGACACGAAACGCTCCAGACGGGAGCCGCGCCCGGGATGGGGCGGCAAGGGATCAGGGTTGGGCCGCGCTCTTGGGGAGCACCGCGCCGTTCGGAAGGGCGCCGGGGTTCAGCGCATCGGGCCTCGGCGCCAGGGGCGCCGGCGCGCGCGCGGCCGGCGCGGCGGCCTGGGCCTGCGGCGCCAGCCCGGTGGCGGCGGCGGGCAACAGGTGGCTCATCGCGTCCATCACCTGCTTCTGGATGGCCGCCGGGCCACCACCATTGCCGCCCACGATGTACTCCACCTGCAGCGGCTCGCCCGCACCGCCCGCCACGCGCCGGCCACCGAACAGGCCGGCGGCCGTCAGCGCCTGCGTGGGGTTGGGCGACTGGTCGTCAGGGTGGCGCAGCAGCGCCGTCAGCTTGCCGGCCTGCTTGGCGACGATGAGGCGCTGCGCGTCCTTGGGCGACAGGTCCAGCGTGACGGTGCTGAAGTTCGTCTCCTGCCCGGTCTTCTCGTCGCGGCGCTTGAGGTTCTGGTCGGTCGCCAGCACCACCATGTTGGACAGCAGCGTGCGCGTGACCTCTTCCTGGCTGTTCTCGCCGCGCTGGCTCAGCATCAGGTCGATGCGGTCGCCCGGGCGCAGCATGCCGGACACGCTGTTCACCGTGTCCACCTCGAACGTCATCGCGCGGCGGCCGTTCTTCAGCGTGGCCGAGAACACCGTCGAGCCGGCACCCTCCGCGTGCACCGGTAGCAGCATGTCGCCGCGCTTCATGCCCACCGCTAGGCGCTGGTGCTCGAGCTGGCCGAAGCCCTCGGGCGTCATCGCATCGGCATTGACGAACTCGCGCGGCACCTGGCGCACGGCGAAGTTGTCGCTCGTCAGCGCGTCGCCGGGCAGCAGGTCGCGCTTGGCGACGACGACCGGAATGGGCTGGTTGGCGCGGCGCGCCTCTTCGTCGAGCGCCTGCATGTGCCGCTGCACCATGCGGTTGCCCAGGAAGGCGGCGCCACCGCCGAGCAGGATGGCCACCAGCAGGAGCAGCCAGTTCTGGTTGATGCGAGGGAGGTTCACGGCAGGGACAGGTAGTAGGTCAGGTTCTGGAAGAACACACGCACGGCCTCGGCCAGGTATTGCGCGCCGGTGCGGCCGTTCACCTCGACGACGAACAGCGCCAGCACGAGGCCGGCGGCGACGACGAGGTATTCGATGGCGGCCTGGCCGCGTTGGGGCTGCGGGGTCATGGTTCGGCGTCGAGGAGGTTGATGGTCAGCGCCAGCGGCTCGCGCGGGCCGGCTTGCGTCAGCACGATGTCGACGCTGGAGCTGCCCTTGTCGAAACTCGCCAGCCACTGGCGCTGCCCGGGCGCGGCGCGGTCGAACACGGGGCGCCAGCCAGCGCGGCTCCAGTGCTGGCGCAGCCGCTGCTGGATGATCTCGAAGCTGGCCTCGCCGCCGAGTTGCACGAGCTGGCTGCGCTTGGGGCCGTCGCGCGTCTCGGAGACCTGCGAGACCTGCAGCGGCGCCAGCGACGGCAGGTTGCGCGGCAGGTAGTCCCGCTGCAGGTCGCGATAGTTGACCTGGCTCACCAGCGCATGCGTGCCGCCCCGGCCGTTGCGCTGCGCCTGCACGACGAGTTGCACCGGATCGCGCTGCACGGTCAGCTTGCGCCACTCGCCCTGCGTCGTCTCCAGCGGCGCCACGCTGCCGCCGAAGCGGCGCCAGTCGCGCTTGAAGAAGGCGAGCAGTTCGTCGACGGGCAGCTCGGAGGTCAGCTCCTGCACCTGCATCGGCAGGCCGTTGACGCGCGCGTCGCGCAGTGCCCAGCTGGCGTCGGTGCGGGGCGGCAGGGTCAGGGGCAGCCAGTCGGTCGCCGCCCACAGCATGGCCGGCGCGGCGTACAGCCATAGCCCCAGCGCGACCGAGGCCGCTTCGCTGGCGTGGCGCATCGCCACCACGTCAATGCAGGCAGGCGCTGTTGTTCGGAGCGCCTTCCAGCCGTGTGGTTTTGCTGTCCTGCGCCGCGACGACGTCGGGCTTGATGCAGCCGAAGTCGGGCGCGTCCGTCTCGAACAGCTTGATCGCCAGGCCCAGCACCTGCTCGACGAAGTTCGGGATCAGCCGGCTCGACAGGTTGACCTTGGCCGCCGTTGCCGCGACGTCGTTGGAGCCGCTGGCCCCCAGGCCGCCGCCGACCGCCGCGGTGGCCGCGCCGATCTTCATGTTGGTGGGTTTCGCCTTCGCGAGGTCCAGGCGGTTGAACAGGTTCAGTTCCACCATCGCGCGGCGGCCATCCGTCACCGGCTTGTCGATCAGGTTGGAGATGTAGCCCACGTCCTTGTTGGCCGCGCCGATGCTGGCCACGCCCCACTGCAGCGTCACCTGCGACGGGTCCTTCAACAACGCCTTGCCGGCGAGGTCGCGCCACAGCGCGGGCTGGTTCTTGTCGTCCTTGAACTTGGCGGCGCTGTCGTCGCTGCGCAGCCCGCCGTCCTTGTCCAGCGCGTCGTACGTTAGGAAGAAGCGCGCGCGCATCTGGTCGGCGATGGTCGCGTCGGACAGCTTGCCGGCCTCGGGCTGCTGCGCGCGCTGGAACGCGGCATAGCGGCTCGCCTGCTGGGCGCGCTGCTGCAGGTCGCCATAACGTCCCAGGTAGCTGACAGCCAGGAACATCGGCACCAGCACGACGAGCGCGATGATGAATTCGCTCATGGCCTGGCCGCGCTGGGCCTGCTGCATCGCTCTCATTGCTGACCTCCCGCGGGCACGACCAGGGCTTGCCGGACGAACGCTTCGACGGCCGCGCGGCTGAAGCGGTCGTCGGCGATGGGCTTGCCCTCCTCGACGATCTCGGCTTCCATGCGATCGGCATCCACCTCGGGGGTCGGCCCCGGCTTGGCACCGGGCGGCAGCACGCGCTTGTAGCGCAGCGTCGGCTCGGCACCGTTGCGGAACTTCGGCAGGCTGCCGTCGTAGGCACGGGGATGCACGCAGAAGTGCTGGCCCGGCGTGTTGGGCTCGCCGCCGGGTGCGCTCTCGCTGAGCCACAGGCAGGCCTGCCCGCCCGCCGCCGTGCCCTTGGGCATGCCGTCGTCGCGGCTCTTTTTGGTTGCCTTGGCGAGGCAACGCTGCGCGTCATCGCCGGGTGTCTTTTCCTCGGAGAACTCCGGGGGCTTGCCGCCGCCCTGCACCGGCTCCGCCTTGGCCGAGCCGGCATACCAGTCCGCGCACAGCGTCTCGGTCTCGGCGTGGACGGTCTTGTAGAAGGTCAGCTGGCAGCCCTTCTCGGCATTCGGCCAGACCATGACGTCGGTGGAAAACGCCGCGTGCCGACCCTTGGCGTAGATGTCCTCGGTCTCGCGGGTGACCCATTTGGCGACCTGCGCCGGGCTGGGCATGGGCAGCGCCGCCGCCTCCACGCCCTTGGCGCGCAGCTCAAGCCGGCACAGGCCCATCCGCGACTCGATCTGCTCGAGCATGCGTTGAGGCTCCGGATGCATGCGCATGACGATGCGCAGGCTGGGCGAATCCTTGGCAGCGGCCGCCTGCGACCCGGCATTGCAACCGGGCAGCACGGCCAACGCCAGCAGCATCAAGGGCAGGACGCGGGTCACCATTGGCCCCCCGGCGTGTAGATGGCGTGGTCGGGCGAGATGCCCATGGCGGTCATCAACGCCCCCTTCTCGACGAATGTCAGGTCGCGCAGCCGCGCCTGCCAGTAAGGGCTGTAGAGCGAGCCGTACTCCTTCGCGCTGTCGGGCCGCCACAGGCCGGAGGCGGTGAAGTCGTTCGTCAAGCCGCGGCGGGGCCGCTCGAAGAACACGCGCGCCTTGGCGAAGGCGGCGTTCTGCGAGGCCTCCTGCCTCGGCGGCACATGCGCCGAGCCCGTGACCGACGGGCTGGCGACGTTGTCCATCGACAGCGACGTCGTCGTGAAGTCATTGGCGCCCGGGCGGGCGACCGCGACGACGAAGTCCAGGCCCAGTTCTGCGCGCTGCTTCACGTCCTTGTTGGCGATGTCGTAGAGCGCGGGAACGCCGGACCACCGGCTGTGTTCGCCACCATCGTTGCGCGCGTACTTCTGCGCATCGCGCTTGGGCTGCCAGAGGCTGCCCGAACTGCCGTTCTGGTCGGCGTTGGCGCGGCCCCAACCGATGGGCTGGTACTTTTTGCATGGGCCTGACTTGCACCACGATAGCTCCCACAACTCCAGCGTGTCTTCGGACTCCCAGCGGTCGTAGCCCTGCAGTGTGGAGCCGCCATCTTTGTACAGGCCAACAGCCCAGACGTTCAAACGCCCCCACCCTTGACCCGGCCTGTAAGCGGTGAACTTATCCAGCGACTGCTCCAGGATGTACTTGCCGTCGCCGCGATCGTTGCCGTCGTAGAGCTTGGTGAACCGAATCCAGTCGGCGTTGTTCTTGATGAACGTCGCCTCCTTCACCAGTTGCGTGTCGGCGATGACGACGCCGGCGTCCTTGCGACCGTTGAAATCGGTGCGGTTGGCCTGCACCATGTTGCGCGCGGCGTCTTCCGCCAGCAGGCCACCCCCCTTGTTGATCGCGAACTGCGCCGCCTTGAGGCCTGTCTTCACCCCCTCCAGCACCGGGATGTAGACGTTGACACCCTTCTGCAACCCGGTATGGGCCTTGTCGGCAATCATTTCCACCTTGTCCATCACCTTGGCGATCGGCTGCGCTACCGCGGCCACCCCCGGGATCAAGCTGGCGATGTTGAGCAACATTTCGATGCGGCCCGCCGTGTTGCCCATGTACTGCACCCAGCTCTCCAGCGACAGCAACTGCGCCAGGAACACCTCGTTGGCCACCACGCCACGGTTGGCATAGGCCATCAGGTTCAGCAGCCGCGCTTCGGCGGTGGCGCCGGCCAGTGCCGCCGCGTCGGCCGCATTGACCGCCCGCTGCTTGCCGACGATGACCTGGCCGGTGTTGAACACGGCATACATCACCGCCGCACTGGCGGCCAGCGTGCCGAGCAGCCAGATGGCCGCCTGGCCCTTGGTGCGGGTACGGAGCGAGGTGCGGATCTTCATGGTGTGCGGGCCCGCTCAGGGCAGCTTGACGAGTTCGACGCGCCGGTTCTTGGCCCGGCCTTCTTCCTTGCGGTTGTCGGCGATGGGGATGTCGGCGCCCTGCCCCTTGGCCACCAGGCGCTTGCCGTCGATGCCCTGCGCCTTGACCGCCGCCAGCACGGCCTCGGCGCGGGCCTGGGAGAGCTTGCGGTTGGCCTGCGCATCGCCGACGTTGTCGGTGTGGCCCTCGATCGACAGCTTCAGCGTGGGTTGCTGCTTCAGCAGCGCCGCGATTTCCTTGACCGCCGCCTGGCCGTCTTCCTTCAACTCCGACTTGTTGGTGTCGAAGTTGATGTAGAGCGTCGCCCAGCCGTCCGCAGCGATCTCGCGCGCGAGTTCGCCGGCCTTGACGGACTGCACCATGGCCTGCGGCTCGACGATCGTGAGGTAGTAGCGCGCGGCGTTGTACGGGAATTTCAACAGCACGGTCACCGGCGCCTGCCCGGGGCGCGGCACCTGGAACGCATGCTGGCTGTAGCTGAGGCTGTCACCCTTGGGCGGTGTATTGAGCGCATGCCCGCCGAGTTTCTCGATGGCGGCGACGTAATTGCGGTAAACCTCGATGATGCCGGTCTCCACACCCGCCTTGGAGACGTAGGTCAGGCGCGTGACGCGCCCCTCGAAACTGGTGGCACCCGAATATGGTTTGTCCTTGGCCTGCGAGATATCCGCAGGCTTTATTTCGACGGCGTCGAAGGGTTTCTCGGATTTTTCCGAGATTTCGAATCCCGCCACGCCACTCAATAACGGGTGGTCCTTGTATTCAGCCGCCCAGGCTGGCAAAACCATCCACAGGCAGGCGCACCATCCCAACAGCCCGATTCGCAGGCGCCCCAATTTCAAATTCATTTTGTCGCCGCGGCCTCGCTGAAGTTTTCCAGCCCCATCTTGGCCTGGGCCTCCTTGGTGGCGGCCTCGCCGGCGCTCTTGCCGGACTTGTTGGCATCTGCCGCATCGGTGGCGTCACCGCCGAGGGAGGCGCCCATGGCCGCGGTCTGGTGCCGCAAGGTGCGGCCGTACAAGTTGTAGACGCCGATGGCCGCAATCGCGATCAGCGCGACGATGATGATGTATTCCGTCATGCCCTGGCCGAGCTGACGACGCTGGATGCTGAGAGGCTTGCGCATGGCTTCCACCTACGAACGGGAAGAAATGACGAGGGCGGCGGGACCATCCCGCCGCCCGCGCGGGATCACTTCGGCTTGACGGCCGCGGCGGAGCTGAAGTTCTCCAGGCCCTTGACTTCCTTGGCCTCGTCGGCGGCGCCCTTGCCGTTCTTGGTGGCCAACTTGTTGGCGGAATCGGCCGAGCCGGAATCACCGCCGAGCGCGGCCGCCATACTCGCCGTCTGGTTTCTCACCGTCGCACCGAACAGGTTATAGACGCCAATGGCGGCCACGGCGATCAGCGCCACGATGATGATGTATTCGGTCATGCCCTGACCGCGGTTCTTGCTGCGGCGGGAGGTTTGCACTGTCATACGCATGAAATAATCTCCTAAGACTAGGGGGTAAAGCGAAGGCAAGGAGCCGAAGTTCTTCCAAACACCCCCTGCTGGGCCGGCACCTTATCGCCGTCGTTTTCTGCAAACATCCCCTAACTTCTGACCAATTCGTATCAATCAGTAAATCTTACTATCAGGTTTGGGATTCCCCCTAAATGTTTGATTGACTGGCCCGACAACCGGCTCGGAGACTCGCGCGCCGGCTGGGTGTCCAGCCGATTCGAGGCGGGACGTGGCGGGTTTGGAGCACTCAGTCGACAGGCATGCACAGGGCGGACGGCCAGGGTCACGCTGGCGCGCGGGTGCGTGGGCGCGGCGCCGCGACAGCCTGACCGTCGCCGCCCTAGCCGGCGCGCTGATGGCCGCCGCCTACCTGGCGGGGCCTTCACCGTTGACGGCCGCGCTGCTGCTGGCGGGCATGGCGCTGGCCGCCTGGAACTTCCAGCGCCCCGGGGAGCGCCGGCAGTGGGCCTCGCTCGCGCTGACGCTGATCGTCTGGCAGGCCGGCGGCATGGGATGGATCACGGCCGTGCTGGGCCCGGAACTGGCCGGCGCTGAGCGCCTGGCCGCGACGGTGCTGCTGTTCCTGCTGCTCTGGACGCTGTCGCTGGGCAGCCTGCTGGGCCTGGCCTGGGCGCTGCACCGGCTGCTGTCCGGCCGCCGGGCGCGGATGCTCGCGCTGCCGCTGGCCTGGTGGGCCTGGATGGTCATCCGCGACCACTGCTGGTGGGGCGGCGGCTATGGCAGCCTGAGCCTGCCGCTGCTGACGCTGCCGGGCCTCGGCATCTGGCTGCCGCTGCTCGGCACGGCGCTGTTCGAGGCGGCGCTGTGGGCGGTGCTGCTGGCGCTGACGCAGCCTCGCCCGGCGGGCCTCGCCACGTCGCGCCGGCGCCTGGCCAGCGCGATGCTGCTGGTGCTGGCCCTCAGCTGCCCGTCGCCGTGGACGTGGACGGCGCCGGCCGGCGAAGGCCTGAGCATCGCCGCCGTCGCCACGCCGCCCGTGGTGGTCGGCCCGTCCGAATGGACGCTGCAGGCGCGGGACGACGCGCTGGCGGCCATCCACCGCACGCTGCAGCGCGCACCGGCCGGCAGCCTGGTCGTGACGCCCGAAGTCTTCCTGCCCGAACCGCCGCCGCGCACCGACGAAGGCGTGTGGGGCGACCTGTTGGCGGCGCTCGCCGCACGCCAGCAGCACCTGTTGCTGGGCACGGCCATGCCGCATCCCGACGCGGCGACGCCCGCGCTGATGAACGTCGCGATGCTGCTCACGCCCCAGCCGGACGGCGAGGCCGCGGCCAGCGTCTACGCCAAGCAGCGGCTGGCGCCGGTCGGTGAGGAACTGCCGTGGCCGGCGCTGCTGACGCCGGTGTCGGACCGCTGGCTCAACCACGCCCGTCGCGTGCGCCGCAGCGCGGGGCCGCCGGCGCTGGCCGAGCCGCTCGTGGCCGGCGGCACGACGCTGGGCGTGCTGCTGTGCCACGAGGTGGCCTTTGGCGACACCCCAGCCGCCACGGCCGACAGCCTCGTGCACCTGGCCAGCGACCACTGGTCCGACGACGCCCGCTCGGCGCGCCAGGCGCTGGGCCTGGCGCGGCTGCGCGCGCTCGAATCCGGCAAATGGCTGCTGAGCGTCAGCGAAGGCCAGGCGGCGCAACTGGTCGACCCGCAGGGCCACGCGCGGCCCGCCCGCGACGTCGACACGCTGCCCGCGCGCCAGGGCCTGACGCCTTTCATCCGTTGGCGCGGCCTGCAGCCCGTCGCCCCCGTCGCGCTGCTCGCCGCGCTGCTGCTGGGCGGCCGGCGCCAGCCCACCGCCCCGCTTTCCTCTCTTGCAGGTGCCAAGCCATGAAGCCCACCGCACGCCGCCAGAGCGGCGCCACGCTGATGGAGTTCGTCATCGTCTTTCCGCTCGCCGCGCTGCTGGTGATGGCGTTGATCCAGGCCGGCTTCGTCTACATGGCCAAGCTGACGCTGAACCACGCCACCTTCATGGCCGCGCGCGTGGGCGCCACGCACAACGCCGACAAGGGCGTGATGCGCGACGCCCTCACCCGCGGCCTCATTCCGTTCCGGCAGAACAGCTTCGACACGAACGACCTGACACGCATGGGCACGGCGCTGGTCGAGCTGAAGATCGACGACAAGGTGCCTTGGAAGCGCCCCTCGCTGGAGCGGCTCAATCCGTCGCCCAAGAGCTTCGCGGACTTCGGCGTCAAGGAGCCCAACAAGCCCGTCTACATCCCGAACGACAACCTCGAATGGCGCAGCAACACGCTCGGCAAGCAGTCGCAGCAGAACCTGCGCGACGCCAACCTGCTGAAGATCCGCGTCGTCTACCCGTACGAGCTCAAGGTGCCGCTGATGGCCGGGCTCATCGGGCGCGTGATGTGCTCCGGCGAGGCCGGTGTCGAGGCCTGGGGCAACGTCTCCGTCCTCGAGTCCGTCTACAAGTTCGCCAACCCCAAGTGCCTCTACTACCTCAACGGCCGCCTGCCCATCGAGAGCACCGCCATCGTCGAGATGCAGTCGCCGGCGTACGACAACTAAACCTCCGTCCTCTTCCTCCTCCATGAACCGACTTCTCCACGCGCTTCCCTTCGCCGCCCTGCTCTCGCTGTCCGCCTGCGGCGGCGGCGGCAACGAGTCCGGCCCGCCCGATCAGATCTACGTCTCGGCGACCTCCGTCACCGTCGGCGACAAGGGCAACTGCGTGGCCATGAAAGGCCCCGAGATCCATGTCTACGGCGGCACGCCGCCGTACAAGCTCGCGAACTCGGTGCCGCAGGGCATGGTGTTGAGCAAGACGGTCGTACAGAACAGCGGTGACAGCTTCGTCATCACGTTCACCGGCGTCTGCATGACCACGATGCCCATCACGGTGGAAGACCAGATGGGCCTGATGGCCCGGGTCGACGTCTCCAACGGCGCATGAAGACACTGCTGGTGCTGCTGTGGGTGGCGGGCCTGGCCAGCAGCGCCGAGGCGGCCTGCCGCCGCGCGGGCGTCGAATGGATCGTCGGCGGCCCGGCGCCGGTGGATTGCGACGCGCCCGTCCGCGCCGCCGCCCCCGCGGATGCCCGCCCCAAGGTCAGCCCGGCCAGCCAGCGCCAGCGCGACGAAGAGCGGCTCAGCATCCTGGCCCAGGAACTCGCCCAGGAGGAACGCCTGCTGGCGCGCCCGGCCGATGCGGCAACGGCGCTGCGCACGCGCGACAACATCGCCGCCCTGAAGCGCGAGATCGCGCGGATGAACGCCTCCGCACGTTGAGCGCTGGCGGGGCGCACGGCCCGCACTATGCTGCGGCCAACGCGACGATCCGCCCTGCCATGTCCCTCGCCACCGTCCACTCCCGCGCCCTCGACGGCCTCGCCGCCGCGCCGGTGACCGTGGAAGTCCACCTGGCCAACGGGCTGCCTTCGTTCACGGTCGTCGGCCTCGCCGACACCGAGGTGAAGGAAGCGCGAGAACGCGTGCGGGCCGCGCTGGCCAACAGCGGGCTGGGCTTTCCCGCCAACAAAAGGATCACTGTCAACCTCGCGCCGGCCGATCTGCCCAAGGAGGGCGGCCGCTTCGACCTGCCGATGGCGCTAGGCCTGCTGGCGGCCAATGGCCAGCTCGACGCGGCCAAGCTGGCCCGTTTCGAATGTGCCGGCGAATTGTCGCTGGCCGGCGAACTGAGGCCCGTGCGCGGCGCGCTCGCGATGTCGTTGGCGCTGAGACAAGCCGGCGCTCAGGGCGACGGCCAACGCGAGCTGCTGCTGCCCGAAGCCAGCGCCGCGGAGGCCGCACTCGTCGACGGCCTGGTGATCCGGCAGGCGCGGCACCTGCTGGACGTCGTTGCCGCACTGCAGCCCGAAGGCGACGCCCTGCCCCGCGCGACGGCGCTGCCGCGCGAAGTCCAGCGCGGCCTGCCCGACCTCGCCGACATCAAGGGCCAGGCCGGCCCCAAGCGTGCGCTGGAGATCGCCGCGGCCGGCGGCCATTCGCTGCTGATGAGCGGCCCGCCCGGCACCGGCAAGTCCATGCTGGCGCAGCGCCTGCCCGGCCTGCTGCCACCGCTGGACGACGAGGCTGCGCTGGAGTCCGCCGCGGTGCTGAGCCTGGCTGGCCAGTTCGACGTCGAGCGCTGGGGCCAGCGGTCATTTCGCGCGCCGCACCACTCGGCGTCCAGCGTGGCGCTGGTCGGCGGGGGCTCGCCGCCGCGGCCGGGCGAGATTTCTCTCGCGCAGCATGGTGTCCTCTTTTTGGACGAATTGCCAGAGTTTCCGAGAGCCGCCCTGGAGGCCTTGCGCGAGCCGTTGGAGACAGGTCGCATCCTGATTTCGAGAGCGGCACGCCAAGCAGAGTTCCCGGCGCGCTTCCAGCTCGTCGCGGCGATGAACCCTTGCGCTTGCGGCCACCTAGGCAATCCGCTCAAGGCCTGCCGGTGTTCGCCCGATCAAGTCGCACGTTACCAGGGCCGGCTCAGCGGGCCGTTCCTCGATCGCCTGGACCTGATCATCGAAGTGCCCGTCATCCCGCCGCGCGAGCTGCAAGACCTGGCACCGGGTGAGCCCAGCGCCACCGTCGCCGAGCGCGTAACCGCGGCGCGGGAGCGGGCCATTGCCCGGCAGGGCATGGCCAATGCGCAGCTGCAGGCCCAGGACCTGGCCGAACACGCGCCGCTGGAGCCCGCCGCCAAGGCGCTGCTGGAGCGATCGGCAGAGAAGCTCGGCTGGTCGGCGCGCAGCTTCCATCGCGTGTTGCGCGTGGCGCGCACGGTGGCGGACCTGGCCGGCGCCGCGACGATCGGCACCAGCCACGTCGCCGAAGCGATCCAGCTGCGCCGCGGGCTGCCCGGGCACGCGTCGTGAGAAACCGCCTGGCGCTGCTGGCCGGACTGAGCCTCGCGCTCGCCGCCAACGCGACCCCGACACGGCCCTGGACAACCGAGGAGAGCGACGATGCCGACCGGCACGTCAGCCCCTCCCAACTGCCGCTGGAAGCGCGAACGAACCGCTTCCCGGACGGCGCCCGGGGTACCTTCATCGCGATGGTCATCGACGGCGTTCACGACCCCGAGTTGCACCCGGAGTACCGCTCGCGCGAGGAGCAAATGCTGCAGGAAGACATGTGCTTCCGGCAGGCCGTCGTGCTGGCGCGGGCGCACGAGCCGCTGCCGCGTCTCAATGCGGCGCACTCGATGATCCACTCGAAGGTCGACTTCGATGTCGTCGACGTGCTGAAGAGCACCACCGGCTTGCAGCCGGGTGACTTGATCGCCGTGGAGCGCCGCGGCGGCGAAGTGCTGTTGAATGGTGAGCGGCTGCGTGTCGTCGACCGGGACGCCCAACCCTATGCCGACGGCGAGCTTTACCTGCTGCTATTGAGCCGCGCCGGTCCCACGGCCCCGATGCTGCTGGCCCAGCAGTTCAACGTCGCGGTGCGCGACGACCGGGTCTGGCCCGAGAAGCAGCGCTGGTACTCGATCTCGGCAGGCGAGCTCTACAGCGACGTACGCGCCAACCTGCGGCGGCTGTTGAGCTTCGCCTGCCGCCGGTAGCGCAGCGGCCTCAGGTGCGCGTGAAGCCGTTCTCGCTCAGGCGCACTTCGTCGCCGACGCGCAGGCC
>Ga0075370_10000499_pt1 | contig 14866 bp, 10 predicted proteins | sample EndMethybrTD3035_FD_71398 | JGI IMG/M metagenome (GOLD analysis project Ga0075370, IMG submission 71398) | Populus endosphere microbial communities from Tennessee, USA - Endosphere MetaG P. TD hybrid TD303-5 | ecosystem: Host-associated > Plants > Roots > Endosphere | place: USA: Tennessee... | reverse complement strand
ATCCCATCCCTCCCACCGCCAGCAGGGCGGTCATGATCCCCGCGCGCAGGCGCCTTGACCGGCGCGGTGCAAGAACGGCGTTTGCGGTGGCGAGTGCTACGCAACTCCCGCCGCGCTTTCCGCAAGCACGCGTGATTTCCGAGGCGGCGACCCACGCACCCAGGGACTCGTTCCAAAGCGAGCGATAACTTCTGTTCATGTGCTCCGTCCATCCATTTAATACAAATTACTCAATGGTCCTTGAACCATATCGGCGTTTGAAATCTTTTGAAATTATTGTTTTTAATTAAATCTTAGAGGAAAAGCAAACCTTTGCAAAACGACATGTCGCACGTTCCGTTCGTCGCTTGAGAACAGTAATAAAAAGTTACTAATGAATTGGATCCATCTCTTCTCTATTAAATACACGAGGAAATATCTATTTAACAATATTTGACAATTGGCATGCCGCCGGCTCCGGGGCAACGAAGAAAATTCGATCTGACAACCAATTGGCCCAATCAGAATTCGCGTCGCAGTCCGTTGCGCAGAAGTTCCAGTCAATGCAGCGCAGTCGTCGTATGTGGGGGCACCGCCTGGACGGCTCGCTGTTTTGCGGCCTCGTGGACCCGTTGGGAGGCCAGCGGACGGACTTGCGCCAAGGTCCGCATGTGCACCCAGTTGTGGGGCGGCCATCGTCGACACGAACGGCTGGGTCGACCGTCTGGATGCTGCGCACCATCACCTTGGATCAGGTCCATCGAATCTGGCCCAGCCGAAGCGCTGTGGTTTCTCGTTGTCGGCCGACCGGCTCACGCGTCACAATGGACATGCGAGCACAGGGCAACGAAGCTCCGGCTCTTCGATCCTCACAATTTGCGGCTTTCAGCGATGCGCGCCGACATCGCCTGTTCGTCCGCAGCTTCCTCCAACTCCCGCCAAAGCGCCTCGATGTGCAATGCTTTGCAAAGCCATCTGGTTCGAGAAACCCCACCATGAACCTGCAGCAACGCAACAAGATCCATGTGGCCGGAAGCGGGCCCGCAACCCTTTTCTTTGCCCACGGATTCGGCTGCGACCAGAACATGTGGCGCCTGCTCGAGCCTGAATACCGCAAGCGCTACCGCACGGTGGTCTTCGATCTGGTCGGCAGCGGCGGCTCGGACCTGTCGGCCTTTGACCCCGACAAGTACGCGACGCTCGACGGCCATGCGGCGGACGTCGCCGAAATCGTGCGGGCGTATGGGGAAGGCCCCGCCGTGTTCGTCGGCCACTCGGTGAGCGCCATGATCGGCGTCCTTGCGGACCGGGCGCATCCGGGGCTCTTTGCGGCGCACGCCATGGTGGGGCCGTCGCCCTGCTACATCAACGACGGCGATTACGTCGGTGGGTTCGAGCGTGCCGACATCAACGAGCTGCTGCGCACCCTTGAAGCCAACTACCTCGGCTGGTCGAGCACCATGGCGCCGGCCATCATGGGAGCGTCGGAACAACCCGAGCTGGGCGTCGAGCTGACCAACAGCTTCTGCCGCACCGACCCGGAGATCGCAAAGCATTTCGCCCGGGTGACGTTCCTGTCGGACCTTCGGCCTGTGATCGCCAACCTGCAAACGCCCTCGCTCATCCTGCAGTGTGATGACGACCTGATCGCTCCAGTGGCGGTCGGCCAATACATGCACAAGGCGATGCCCAACAGCGTGCTGACGATCATCGAGAACGTCGGGCATTGCCCGCACCTGAGCCGCCCAGGCGCGTGCGCCGATGCGATCGATGGCTTTCTTTCGCAGCGCGGTCTTTAGGTCTTTCAGTGGCCACCCTGGACCCGGACCGCGAAGCCCTCCTCGATGGGGCGCCCTGCGGGTTGATGCAAACGGATGCGAAAGGTGTCTTCCTTCGCGCGAACAAGCCGTTCTGCCTATGGTTGGGCTACACCAAGGAGGAGCTGGTCGGCAAGATGCGGCTGCAGGATCTGCTGACCATGGGCGCACGCATCTTTCACCAGACCCACTGGGCGCCGCTGCTGGAGATGCAGGGATCGATCTCGGAGCTCAAGCTCGACCTGAGGCACCGCGACGGCAGCTCGGTGCCGATGGTGCTGAACGTCGTGCGACAGGGGCACGGCCCGGCACATACCCAGGAAGTCGCGGCGTTCGTCGCGCGCGACCGCGACAAGTACGAACAGGAGTTGCTGCTATCGCGCCAAAAGCTCCAGGCGCAGGTTGCCGAGGTGGAGCGCCTGCAGGCCGAAACCAGAGACCGAGCGCTGTTCGCGGAGCAGATGATCGGCATCGTGAGCCACGATCTGCGCAATCCCCTGTCCGCGGTGCACACGGGGATCCAGTTGCTTTTCCGGCATGCCCCGACCGACAACCAGGCGCGCGTGCTGTCGCGGATGGCGCAATCGGTGGAGCGGGCCAATCGACTGGTCTCCGACCTGCTGGACTTCACGGTGGCGCGCGTCGGCAAGGGCATTGCGGTCGATGCCCGCCCCGTCGATCTGCACGAAGTCGTTGCGCAAAGCCTGGCCGAACTCGCGCTGTCGTTCCCCGATCGGGTGCTGCGCCACCAGACCCGCGGCAACGGCAAGTGCAACGCCGACCCGGACCGGCTGTCGCAACTCGTGGGCAACCTGGTGGCGAATGCCGTCGCGTACGGCGATGCGAGCCGCGATGTCACGGTGACGACGACCGTGCGCAGCGAGCACATCGAGATTTCCGTGCACAACTGGGGAGCGGCCATCCCTGCCGAACTGGTTGCCTCGCTGTTTCAACCCATGGTGCGCGGCGCGGTCACGGCCAGCGGCAGGAGCGTCGGGCTCGGCCTTTTCATCATCAGGGAAATCGCCAAGGCCCACGGCGGTACCGTGAAGGTGGACTCGAGCGACGCACTGGGCACAACATTCACGGCAGTGTTGCCGGCGCGCAAGACTGCTGACTCGACGCCCGCTTCCTAGGTGCCCGCCCCTTCGCAAGGCGCCCGCATCGGGCTTCGGTCGCGGCGTTGTCTGACAGGCCCAAGGCTCGCGTAGCGGGACAAAGATTTTCTTTCCCCCACCTTCCAGCGAGCAAAGGAGCCGCAGCGATGTTCACCGACGCGCCGGCGCGCGGCCTGAAGTCGGCCGCCATCGCGCTGCAAGAACTGGACAAGGCAACCGATCGTTGCCGCGAATGCCCGCTTGGCGCGCGGGCCACGCAGTCCGTGTTCGGCGAAGGGCCGGTGCGTGCCCGGCTCATGGTGGTCGGCGAGCAGCCGGGTGACAAGGAAGACCTCAAGGGTCGGCCCTTCGTGGGGCCGTCCGGACGCCTGTTCGACCGCGCCGTGGCCGAACTGGGCTGGTCGCGCGAGCGGCTCTATGTCACCAATGCGGTGAAGCATTTCAAGTACGAGTTGCGCGGCAAGCGCCGCATCCACAAGACGCCGGCACAGCGCGAGGCGGCGGCCTGTCTGCACTGGCTCGAAAGCGAGATCGCGTTGGTTCAGCCGGCCGCGCTGATTGCGCTGGGCGGTGTGGCGGCGCGCTCGCTGCTGGGCCGTCCCGTGGCAGTGATGAGTGAGCGCGGTCAGTGGCATCAGGATGCCGCGGGCCGGCAGGTGCTGGTGACGCTGCACCCGTCGGCGCTGCTTCGCGGGGATCCGCAGCAAAAGGAGGCGGCATGGAAGGCCTGGCTCGCAGACCTGTCGCTCGCCTCGCCTGCGTATGAAGCGGTTGCCGGGCGCCAGCGCGAGAGCGCGGCGCCGCCAGCGGGCCGAGCGAAAAGGGCGGCGCGCCGCGAGCCGGCCTAGGTGCTGTCCTGGGCCCGGGCGCGGCAGCTTCGGCCTGATGGGTCCCGCGCGGTGCGGTCGATGAGTCCGGCTGTAGGAGCCGCCGTCCACAGCGACGCGGCCAATGTCCACTGACGCGCGCGGCAGGTGGCGCTACGGTCACGCATGGCCCGTCTCGACACGCTCAAGAAATACAAGCAAAAGCGCAACTTCGCCATCACGCCGGAGCCCGCTGCGGCGCCCGCAGACAGTGTCCAGCAGCTGCCGGGCGCGTTGCAGTTCGTGGTTCAAAAGCACTGGGCAACGCGGCTGCACTACGACTTCCGGCTCGAGTTGGAAGGGGCGATGAAGAGCTGGGCGGTGCCCAAGGGACCGAGCTACGACCCCGAAGATCGCCGCATGGCGGTGCACGTGGAAGACCACCCGATGGCCTACAACAGCTTCGAGGGGCAGATTCCGGCCAAGCAATACGGTGCGGGCAAGGTGATCGTCTGGGACAAGGGCACGTGGGTGCCGGTAGGCGATGCCCGCAAGGGGTATCGCGACGGCAAGCTCAAGTTCGAACTGCACGGACACAAGCTGCGTGGGCACTGGGCGCTGGTGCGCATTCGCAGTCGCGACGGTTCCAAGCAGGATGCATGGCTCTTGATCAAGGAGCACGACGCCTACGCCCGGCCGGCCACCGAGTTCAGCGTGGTCGATCAGTTTCCGGACAGCGTGGCCACGCTTGGAATGCCCGCCGCGGCGAAGGCGGCGAAGGCGGCGAAGGCGGTGAAGTCGGTGAAGTCAGTGAACGCGGCGAAGCCGGCAGCGCCCGCGAAGAAGCCGGGACGCAGCGCGCCTTCCGGCATGCCCCCGGATGCGGTGAAAGCTGCCATGCCCCAGAAGCTTTCGCCCGAGCTCGCCACGCTGGTCGAGGGCCCACCTGCGAACGCCGAGGATTGGGTCTACGAAATCAAGTTCGATGGCTACCGCATGCTCGCGCGCATCGACAGCGGTGGCGTGCACCTGGTCACCCGCAATGGGCACGACTGGACCGCCAAGCTCGAGCATCTGGCGCAGGAACTCGCGAGCATGAAGCTCAAGCACGGCTGGATCGACGGCGAGATCGTCGTGCTCAACGAGGCCGGTACCACCGACTTCCAGGCGCTGCAGAACGCGTTCGACCGAACCTCCACCGAGCGCATCGTGTACTTCGCCTTCGACGTGCCGTACTACGACGGCCACGATCTGACGCGCGTGCCGCTGGTCGAGCGGCGCGCGTTCCTCGCATCCATCCTGCGCAAGTCGCCGCCAGCGGTGCGCTACAGCGAGACCTTCGATGCGCCGGCGCGCGACATCGTGCGCTCGGCCTGCAAGATCGGCCTGGAGGGCATCATCGGCAAGCGCAAGGACAGCGTCTACACCTCGCGCCGCTCGCCGGACTGGATCAAGCTCAAGTGCAGCCAACGGCAGGAATTCGTGATCGGCGGCTACACCGATCCCAAGGGATCCCGGATCGGCTTCGGCTCGCTCCTGTTGGGGGTGCACGACGCGGCGGGCGAGCTGGTCTATGCGGGCGGCGTGGGCACGGGCTTCAACGACCGGTTGCTCGCCGATCTGCTCGCACGCATGCAGAAGCTGGCCGTCGACAAGCGGCCCTTCAAGAACCCCACCGAGAACGACCGCCGCGCCCACTGGATCAAGCCGGTGCTGTTGGCGGAGGTGACGTTTTCCGAATGGACCTCCGATGGCCACATCCGCCACGGCGTGTTCCATGGGCTGCGTTCGGACAAACCGGCCAAGGCCATCGTGCGCGAGAAACCCGTGCATGCCAGTGCGGCCGATGTGGAAGAGCGCGTACCCACCACCCTGCCCGACAGCTTCAAGGTGACCAATGCGGAGCGGGTGATCGATCCGAGCACGGGGGTGAAGAAGGTCGAGGTCGTGCGCTTCTACGGCCTGGTGGCGCCGCTGATGATGGAGCACCTGAAGGGCCGGCCCGTCTCGCTCGTTCGTGCGCCGCAGGGCATCCAGGGCCAGCTGTTTTTCCAGAAGCACCTGGACCTCGGCACGATGGACGGCGTGCGCCAGCTCGACCCCGCGCTGTGGCCGGCGCATGCGCCGCTGCTGGAGGTGGCAGGCCCGCTGGGCCTGGTGACCGCCGCACAGATGAACGCGATCGAGTTCCACACCTGGAATGCAGTGAAGACGGCCATCGGCAAGCCCGACCGGATGACCTTCGACCTCGACCCGGGCGAGGGCGTGGACTGGTCTGCCATGCTGCAGGCGGTGGAGCTCATGCGCACGATGGTCGCCGAGCTGGGCCTGGTGCCGTTCTGCAAGACCAGCGGCGGCAAGGGCCTTCATGTGGTCGTGCCGGTCAAGCGGCTCCACGATTGGGACACGGTGAAGGATTTTTCGCAGGCCGTGGTGCAGCACATGGCCCGCACGTTGCCGCAACTCTTCGTGGCCAAGAGCGGACCGAGCAACCGGGTGGGCAAGATCTTCATCGATTACCTTCGCAATGGGTTCGGCGCGACAACCGTGTGCGCATGGTCGGTGCGCGCGCGGCCCGGTCTGGGCGTTTCGGTGCCGGTGGCATGGGCCGAGGTGAACAGCCTCAAGAGCGGTGCGCAGTGGACGCTGCAAACCATCCACACGCGGCTCGACAAGGGCAACGCGCCGTGGGCGGAGTACGCAAAATCTGCACGCGGGCTTTCTCGCGCGATGAAGATGCTCGACTTCAGGCGGTAGGCAACCAGCGTCGGCGCTGTGCGCGACAGACCGCGCGCACCACAAGCACCAGCGGCTCACAGCAGGTCGCGCAACCTGAAATACAGCATGCCGAGCACCAGCGCCGGCGTGCGCAGCCGTGCACCACCCGGAAAGCGGCGGTGCGAAAGCTTGGCAAAAAGGTCGAAGCGCTCGGCCTGCCCGGCCACCGCTTCCGCGGCCAGCTTGCCGGCCATGCCGCTCATCACGAGGCCGTGGCCGGAAAACCCCTGCAGGTAGTAGATGTTGGCGCCCATGCGGCCGAAGTCGGGCGTGCGGTTCATCGTGATGTCTGCAAAACCGCCCCAGGCATAGGGCACGTCCAGGTCCGACAGCTGGGGAAACACCTTCAGCATGTTGGTGCGGATCTTGCGCATCAGGTTGCGCGGCGTGCTGGCGCTGTAGCTGTCGCCCGCACCGAACAGCAGGCGGTGGTCCGCGCTCAGTCGGAAATAGTCGAGCACGAAGTTGGTGTCGGACGCGGCCGGGCGGTGGCGCAGCAGGGCGTCGGCGCGCGCCTTGCCCATCGGCTCGGTGGCGATCATGTAGGTGCCCACGGGCATGATCCGGCTCGAGATCGAAGGTGCGAGCGAGTCGCCATATTCCGCCAGGTACACATTGCCGGCCAGCACCACGAAGCTGCAGCGAACCTCGCCCTGGCTGGTCTTCACGAGGGGCCTCGCGCCGCGCTCGATCAGGTAGGCGACCGAGTTTTCGTGAATGCGCACGCCCGCGGCGCTCGCCGCCCTGGCGAGCCCGAGGCAGTACTTGAGCGGGTGCAGATGGCCCGATCGGTGGTCGAGCACGCCCGCATCGAAACGCTCGCTGGCGACCCATCGCTCGATGTCCGCCGGCGCGATCCATTCGAGCGGATAGCCATGCAACGCCGCCACGTGGTCCATCCATTGGCGCAGGAGCTTCGTTCGGGATGGCTTCACCGACAGGTTGAGGTAGCCGGCCTGCCACTCGCAGTCGATCGCGTGTGCCTCGACGCGCTGGCGCAGCAGGTCCAGTCCCTCCGCGGAGACGGCCCAGGCGCGCTGCGCGTCTTCACGTGGCAGTTGCCTCTCGATCGCCAGCTCGGCGTCGCAGCCGAAGCCCACGATGGCTTGGCCGCCATTGCGCCCCGATGCGCCCCAGCCGATGCGCTGGGCCTCGAGCAGCACGACGGCATAGTCCCGCTGGGCCAACTCGAGCGCCGCGGAGAGCCCGGCATAGCCACCGCCGACCACGCAGACGTCCGCCTCGGCCGCCTCCGCGAGCGGCTGTGTCACGGGTGGTCGGCGCGCGCTGGCTTCGTAGTAGGAGTTCTCGATGACCCCGAGTTCTTTTTGTAGCAGCACGTCAATCGACCCGGAAGTTGATGAATTGCCAGGGGTCGCTCTCGTCGGTCTCTGCGCGAAAGAGCGGGCTGCGGTCCTTCAGCGGGGTCCAGTCGCCGTAGACACCCACGACGTCGCCAAGGTAGGGCATGGCCGCTTCGAGCACCACCCGGTGATCGAGATCGTCGGGCTCGACCACGCCGGCATCGGGATTGCGCAGCGCCCACACCATGCCGCCCAGGATGCCCGCGACCACCTGGAGACTGGTGGCGTTGTTGTACGGCGCGAGCTTGCGCGCCTGCGCGATCGTCAGGCGCGATCCGTACCAGTACACACCGCGCGCGTTGCCCATGAGCAGCACGCCCAACTCGTCCATGCCAGCGGCAATTTCCTCGCGCACGATGCGGTGTTCGGGCTGCAGTTGCCAGTTCTTGCCGGCCACCTCGTGCAGCGACAGCACGGCGTCGTCGCACGGGTGGTAGGCATAGTGCACGGTCGGGCGGTACACGATCGCGCCGTTCTCGCGCAAGGTCAGGTGGTCGGCGATCGAGATCGATTCGGCATGCGTCACCAGGAAGCCGTGGTACGGCCCCTCCAGCGGGGTCCAGCTGCGCACGCGCGTGCCGATGCCGGGGCGCTTCAGGTAGATCGCCGCATCGCTGCCGTAGCCGTGGCGCGCCGCGTCGGCCGGCCAATGGCGTTCGTGCACGCCCCAGCCCAGCTCCGCGGGCTGCAGGCCTTCGTCGACGAAGGCTTCGACCGACCAGGTGTTGACGAACTCGCCGCGCGCCTTGCGTCGACGGCTGGCCTGGGTGTCGCGCTCGGCGATGTGGATGACCTTGATCTCGAGCTTGCGCGCCAGTTCGGCCCAACCTTCGTAGCTCACGGGCACATCGGCCCGCGTGTCCAGGTGGGTGTGCGTGTCCGCGGCCACGTTCAGGAGCGCCTGCTTGACGAGCGCCGAGGCCAGGCCGGGATTGGCGCCTTGCGTGATGACTGCCGTGGGGCCCTTGCGCTTGTCCAGGCGAAACGCGAGCACCTCCTCGCGCAGGCTGTAGTTGGAGCGCCGCGCGAGCGGCAGCGAGGGATCGTCGTAGCGCCCCGGCCAGGGTTCGTTGCAGGTGTCCAGATAGAAGGCGCCGCGCTCGCGGCAAAGGCGGATCAGCGCGAGGCTGGACACATCGACCGAGAGATTCAGCAGGAAATCGCCCTTGTTGAGCAGCGGCGCCAGCAGCGCCGCATGGTTGCCCTCTTCGATGCGCGCCACCACGACCTGGATGCCGAGCTTGCTGGCCACGCCCGAGCGGTCTTCGCTGGGCTTGACGATGCACAGGCGCTCAGGCGCCAGAGCGAAGCGGCGCATCAACACGGGTGCCGCCGCCTGACCGACCAGGCCAAAGCCCAGCATGAGGATCCGGCCCTCGAAACGATCCTGCGCCTGCTTTCTTCTTGTTTTTGTCGCCATGGCCACTCCGCCAGGAAAACACGTGCGAAGCATCGCGCCGGCTCGCATGCGCGCGGGTGGGACGGCGACGCGTGCGGTCGAGAGAAATCTCCCGCTGCGGCGGGCCCTGCAGTGCTGCAGCGTTGCCGCATGTTTCGCCGAACGGTCCGCACTGCTATGCGAACAAGGTGATTTCCTACGCCTTGGGCCGCGGGGCGGTTTCAACGTTCCCATGCGGAACCCGTCGGGTTCCGTCCATTCAGTCCCATTCGTCCCGTTCACCACCCAAATACACCGGAGCCCACGATGCCCACCACCAAACGCGCACAGGCCGACGCCTGCAGCCTGCTCGATGCCGACCACCGCAGCGTCAAGAAGATGTTCAAGGAGTACGAGGAGCTCACGAAGTCGCGCAGCGCCTCCGCAGACCAGAAGAAGCGCGATCTCGCCCGCGAAATCTGCGTGGCACTGACCGTCCATGCGCAGATCGAAGAGGAAATCTTCTACCCCGCGCTGCGCGAGGCGATCAAGGAAACCGACCTGCTCGATGAAGCCGAGGTGGAGCACGCGAGTGCCAAGGACCTGATTGCCCAGATCCAGGAAGCCGTCGGGATCGACGACAAGTTCGACGCCCGCGTCATGGTGTTGGGCGAGTACATCGACCACCATGTGAAGGAAGAGCGCAACGAGATCTTCGTGAAAGCGCGCGCCGCCCGCGGCCTGGACCTCATGGCCATGCGCGAGCAACTGGCCGCGCGCAAGGAAGAGCTGATGGAAGAGCTCGGCGCTACCGCCTGAGAGGAGGCGCCATGACCCGACTGCTGTCCCGGCTCCTGCCGAGCGCGACAAACATGATCCGGCTGGACCACATGCACGTGCTCTCCACGTTCCATCAGTACAAGGCCGCGGCGCCCGCGCGTGTGAAAAAGGGGCTGGTGAATACCATCTGCACCGCACTCGAAGTGCATGCGCAACTCGAGGAGGAAATCTTCTATCCCGCAGTTCGCGAAGTCACGCAGAACGAACTCGTCGCCGGTTCGCTCGAGGCGCACCAGGAAATGCGAATACTGATCGGCCTGCTGCGGCGGATGGAACCGCAGGCACGAGACTACGACGACACCGTGGCCCGGCTGATGCACGATGTGATGCACCATGTCGCGGACGAGGAGACGCTGGTGCTTCCCGAGGCAGAACGCCTTCTGGCCGACGAGCTGGGGGACTTGGGCATGCGGATGACCAAGCGCCGCCTGTATCTGGTCGGCCCGCGCAGCGGCGAGATCGCGCTCGACATGGGGCGGGCCGCGTCGGGCAATACCGCGGCCATTGCCGTGGTCGGCCTCGCGGCGGTCGGCCTGTTGGTGGCGCGGCGCACCGGCCGTCGCGGCGTGCCACGCAGGCTCGCCAGGAACATTTGAGGGCGGCATCACGAACCGGCACTGGCCCGGTAAGTGCGTTGACGCACGTGCGGTAGCCAGTTGCCCATGCGCGAAACCCAGCGAAGCACGTGAAAAACCAGAAAGCTGCTGAGCACCGTGAGCCGGCCCCACGCCGGCAGGTCTGCCGGATGCACGCGTCGACAGTGCACGGCAAGCCGCTCCAGGTGCCGCGAGAGCTCACAGTTGAAACCCTCGCTGCGGATGAACACGTTGGCCTCCATGTTGAGCGTCAGGCTCAGCGGATCGAGGTTGCTCGAGCCGACTGTGCTCCAGTGGTCGTCAACGATCCCGACCTTGCCGTGCAGCGGCCTCGCGCAGTATTCGTCTACCTGAACGCCGGCTTGCAGCAGGTGGTTGTAGAGCAGGCTGGTGGCGAAGCGGACGGGCGGCATGTCCGGCGTGCCTTGCAGCACCAGCCGCACCGAGACGCCGCGCCGCGCGGCGTCGCAGAGGTCGCGAAAGAGCCGGTAGCCTGGAAAGAAGTAGGCGTTGGCGATGATGACGCGCCGCGTCGCACCGCGAATGGCCGCCCGATACAGGCACTCGATGTCCTCCGGCCGTTCCTTGTCATCGCGCGTGGCGAAGAGCACTGCGGCGTCGCCGGTGCGCGCGCCGGCCCACCCCGAGACTCGCGACGGGAGACACGGCGGCAGGTGGGCGGTGCGCCGCATGAAGGCACCGATGTGCGCCACCACCGGGCCTGCCAGTTCGACGGCATAGTCCTGCTTGGCCATCGCGCCATAGTCGGTCATCTGGTCTGACGAGAAGTTGATTCCCCCGACGAACGCAACGGTGTTGTCGACAACGATCAACTTGCGATGCATGCGGCGCAGCAGGTTGAGCCTCTGCCCGAACAGTCTGCGGCCTGGATCGAACACACGAAACGCCACGCCGCTGTCGACGATGTGGCGGACGAACGGCTGCGACAGCTGCGCCGTGCCGAAGCCGTCCACGGTCAGCGTCACTGCGACGCCGCGCTGCGCAGCGGCGCACAGCGCGGCGCTCAGGCTGTCGCCGACCTTGTCCTCCCACAGGATGAAGGTTTCCACGATGATGGCGTCGCGCGCGGTGTCGATCGCCTCCAGCACCCGGGGAAAGAACTGCTCGCCGTTCTCCAGGAGGCACACGCTGTTGCCCTCGATCCAGTCGGCGCTGCCCTCCTGTGCGCCTGGCGCACAGGAGGGCCAGTCACTTCCTGGGCCGGGCTTCGGGTCAGGGACTGGCATTGCGCTGCAGCTCGATCGCGCCCTCGGCGAAGGCGACCAGTTCGTCGGTGAGCGGCGCGCCGGGCGCCAGCACGCCGACGCGCTCGGCCAGCGCCTGCAAGCGTGCACGCATCGACTCGGCGTGTTCGGGAATGGGGATGTCGCTGTCTGGATTTGCCATCGTTCAGCTCCTGAAGGAGCGCGCCCTCGCCGCGCTTGCACCCCACGCTAGGCGCGCGGTCGCACACCGGTGTAGACGTCAGGCGCATCCCGCGGGCAGCGAACTCCTACAGCACAGGCCCGCTTCGGAGCTGTTCCCGGTTCAGCGGGCGCTCGAGGCCGCGATCGAGAGCAACGTCTCCTTGAGGTTCTCGATCGACGCGGGCTTCGAGATGTGGCCGTCGAAGCCCGCCGTGACAGCCTTGTGGATATCGACATCCCGGCCGTAGCCGCTCAGCGCGAGCGACAGGGGTTGCTGCGCCAGGGAGAGCGCGCGCACCGCAGCGATCAGTTCATAGCCAGACATCGACGGCATGCCCAGATCGGAGATCAGCACGTCATACGTCGCCTGTTGCAATTTCTCAAGCGCAGCAGGCCCGCTTTCGGCCGTGTCCACCGTGGCATCTTCGTAGCGCAACAACTCAGCGAACAGTTCGACGGTCTCCTTCGAGTCGTCCACGAGCAAGATACGCGTGCCTGTCAATGGGTTGGCGTTCGTGAAGCTTGGCGCCGGAATCTCAACGTGGGCTTCAACCAGCGGCAGCGACACCGTGAAACGCGAGCCGCGGCCAACGCCATCCGACTCCGCCAGAATCTGGCCGCCATGCGCGGTCACCAGCTCCTTTACCAACGCCAGGCCGATGCCCAGCCCTCGCTCGTTCGCCGCGCGCGGCGCACCCTCCTGGCTGAACATCTCGAAGATGCTGGGCAGGAAACTCGGCTCGATGCCTCGTCCCGTGTCCTGCACGACCAGGCGCGCGTTGTGGCCTGATTCGTCCAGCTCCAGCCGCAGCGTCACGGTGCCACCGCTCGGCGTGAACTTGATCGCGTTGCTGACCAGGTTCCAGGTGATCTGTTCGATGCGCACCCGATCGCCCTCCACCAGCACCGGTTTGTCGGTGCACTGGAGCTGCAACTTGACACCGCGCTCCTCGGCACTGGTGCGGGCTGCCTGCGCAATGGCTGCCACGGTTTGATTCATCACCAGTTCCGAGCGCCGCAACGCCATCTTGCCGGTTCGCACGCGCGACAGGTCCAGCAGATCGTCGATGATCTTGGCCTGGCTGCTCGCCGCACGCTGGATCGCCTGGCCCGCACGAGCGACCGCGGGCAGCTTGCGCGCTTCGGGCATGCGCGTCAGCAGTTCGGCGTTGACGTGGATCAGGTTGAGCGGGTGCTTGAGTTCGTGCGACATGACCGCCAGGAACTCGTCTTTCAGGGTGCTTGCAGCCTGTGCCTGGCGGCGCAATGTCTGCTCTTGCGCCAGCAGCAGTTCCTTGGTCGCCTCCAGCTGCTTGAAGTCCGTCATGTCCCGCGCGATCTTGGCAAAGCCTTTTTCGCCTGAGCCCTCCAATGGCGTCATGACGCCACTGGCATAGAAGGTGCTCCCGTCCTTGCGCTTGTGCCAGCGCTCGTCATTGGCCCTTCCATGCTTGAGCGCCGTTTGCATTTCCGCCGCGAACGCGCCGGCTGCCCGATCCTCGTCGGTGAAGATCACTTCCGCCGAGCGTCCGAGGATCTCTTCCTCACGCCACTGAAACAGCCGCGTGGCACCCGCATTCCAGGCTGTGACCAGGCCCGCTTCGTTCATCGTGATGATGGCGAAGTCGCGGGTCGCCTCGGCCGCCAGCCGCAGACGCTCCTCGCTCGCGCGAACCTGCTCTTTTGCAGCATGCAGGGCGCTCACGTCGACAAAGGTCAGCACCGCGCCGACGATCTTGTCGTCAGCGGTCCGGTAGGGCAGAAATCGCGCCAGGAACTGCCGCCCGTCGGTGGCGCGAACTGCACGCTCGATGACCTTCAGGGAAGCAAATGTCTGCTGAGCGTCCTCGGCAAGCCGCGGATAGTCGAGCTTGTGTGTGATGTCCAGGAGGGAGCGTCCCGCGTCGGACGCGATAAGGTTGAAGAGCGTGGCAGCCTGGGGCGTGAATCGTTTGATCTGCAGGCCCCGGTTCACGAACACCGTTGCGATGTCGCTCGATGTCACCAGATTCTGCAGGTCGTCATTGATAAGGTCGGCTTCCTCGACCTTCATCTTGAGCTCGTAGTTGACGGTGGAGAGTTCTTCATTGGTCGACTGGAGCTCTTCCTTGCTCGTCTCCAGCTCTTCCGTTGCCGAGCGCAGTTCCTCGTTGATCGCCTGCAGCTCCTCGTTGGACGCCTTCAGCTCTTCGGTAGATGTTTCGAAATTCTCGATGGTGGCCTGCAACTGCTCCTTGACTTGGCGGTTCTCCATTTCGAGCTGCGCAATCGACTGCCGGGCCGCCGCATCGGGCGCGGGCGCCTCGTGTTCCGATGCGCCAGGCGCTGCCACTTCCTCGAAGACCACCAAAGCCAGTTCCGCCCCTTCCTCGGACTTGAACGGGCGCACCGAAAGGTGCACATAGTGCGTCTGCCCCCCACGCTCGACCTTGACGTTGCGCACTTCCACGTTCTGGCGGTCCTGCATTGCCGAATAGAGCGCCGTGCGCAACTCCAGGCGAAGCTCGGCACCGACGTTGGCCAGGAGCTTGGGGGAGGGCGACCCGCTGCCCGGCTCCATGAATTTACCGGCGCCCTCCGAGAGGTTGAGAATGTTCAGCTGCGCGTCAACCAGGACGCTCGGCGGCAGCAGTTGTTCCAGCGAGTTGCGATGAATTTCAAAGTTCGAGGGCGGCTGGCGCGTGGCGACCGCAGCGCCGACCACCGATGCGCCCCTGTCGCCCGGCACGGCCGCCAACGTGGGCAGGTTTCGGGCCGAAGACG
>Ga0075370_10000497_pt1 | contig 14876 bp, 11 predicted proteins | sample EndMethybrTD3035_FD_71398 | JGI IMG/M metagenome (GOLD analysis project Ga0075370, IMG submission 71398) | Populus endosphere microbial communities from Tennessee, USA - Endosphere MetaG P. TD hybrid TD303-5 | ecosystem: Host-associated > Plants > Roots > Endosphere | place: USA: Tennessee... | reverse complement strand
CTTCACCCGGGCGGCGCTGTTCTTGCAGGCCGAGCCCGAAACACCCCATGTCCGCCCACAGGCGGCATAATCCGGGACATCTGGGACTCTCTATGGTCGACACCAACGGACGCAAGGTCGCACTCATCACCGGCGTCACCGGCCAGGACGGCGCCTATCTGGCGGAGCTCCTGCTGGAGAAGGGCTATGTGGTCCATGGCGTGAAGCGGCGGTCATCGTCCTTCAACACCGGGCGGATCGAGCACCTCTACCAGGACCCGCACGAGGAAAACCCGCGCCTCATCCTGCACTATGGCGACCTGACCGACGCCACCAACCTGATCCGCATCGTTCAGGAAGTGCAGCCCGACGAGCTCTATAACCTCGCGGCCCAGAGCCACGTGCAGGTGAGCTTCGAGACGCCGGAGTACACGGCCAACGCCGACGGGATCGGGACGCTGCGCCTGCTGGAGGCCATCCGCATCCTGGGGCTGGAGAAGAAGACCCGGTTCTACCAAGCCTCCACCTCGGAGATGTATGGCCTGGTCCAGGAGGTCCCGCAGAACGAAAAGACGCCCTTCTATCCGCGCAGTCCCTACGGCGTGGCCAAGCTCTACAGCTACTGGATCGTGGTGAACTACCGCGAGGCCTATGGCATGCACGCCTCCAACGGCATCCTCTTCAACCACGAGAGCCCGATCCGCGGCGAGACCTTCGTCACCCGCAAGATCACCCGCGCCGCCGCGGCGATCGCCCACGACCGGCAGGAGAAGCTGTTCCTGGGCAACCTAGACGCCAAGCGCGACTGGGGCCACGCGCGGGAATATGTGCGGGGCATGTGGCTGATGCTGCAGCAGGATCAGCCCGATGACTATGTGCTCGCCACCGGCGAGACCACGACGGTCCGTCAGTTCGTGGAATGGTCCTTCGAAGACGCCGGCTTCCAACTCGCCTGGAAGGGCGAAGGCGTGAACGAGAAGGGCTACGACCAGAAGACTGGAAAGTGCCTGGTGGAGATCGACCCCCGCTATTTCCGCCCGACCGAGGTGGACCTGCTGCTGGGCGATCCCACCAAGGCCAAGACCAGGCTCGGCTGGACCCACGAGACCGACGTGCGCGAGCTGGCGCGAGAGATGGTGCGGGAGGACATGAAGATCATGCTCTCCGAGCCGATCGCGAAGTTCGCTTAGGGTCGGCGCCTGTCGGCGAGCCGGCGAACGATTAGGCCGGGATCCAGCGCCAGGCTGGCCAAACCCAAGGCCGCACCACAGACCTCATCGGTCCAGCCTCGCCGCTCGCGCCCGGTCACCCTGCGAAACAGACGTTCGTGGTCCCGACGGAACCGCTCGCCCGCGCCCGCGCCGCTAATTGACTGAGAATGAATGCGGAAGAGACCCAGGTCATCGAATATCCGGCCAAAGCGTCCACCCGCCAAGGCAACCTCCAGGAAGGCCTCTCCATCCCAGCAACTCCGGTTCTCGATATTAAACCCCCCGACAGCCCTGAGGGCGGAGGTGCGCAGGACCGCCGCCTGCTGGAGGATGAAAGCCCGCCCATAGGCGTAGAGCAACGGATGCATGCGCGGCGGCACGATACGCCGCTTTACGCGCCCGTCCTCGTCGATGATCCGGCCCGCCCCGTACACAACAGCTAGATCGGGCTCGGCCTCGAACCGAGCCACCGCCGTGGCGAGCGCGCCCGGCAAGACCACGTCGTCGGAGTTGAGATAGTAAAAGAGCTCACCTGTGGCCAAGGCCAGGCCACGATTCAATCCATCGGCAGGACCCGCATCCTTCTCTAGGACGACGTGCGCCAGCCGGTCGCGATATCGCTCGATGATGTCGCGACTGCCATCCGTGGAGCCGGGGTCGACGACAATATATTCGAGATCGACACCGACCTGCCCAAGGACCGAGTCCAGCGCCTCCTCAAGATATTGCGCTTGGTTGAAGGAGATTGTGACGACGGAAACCCTCATGCCGCCCCGACACTGATGGACCGCCCCGCCGTCGCGGATGAAAGCACCCGCGCGCTCACCGCTTTCGACGCGGCTTCCCGCATCGACCACAGGGCCATGCAAATTTCCCCGGCAGCATAGAAGCGGTCATCTGCACCGAATGGGCTAAATAGGATGGACCACAGGAGCGTGAAGATGGCGAAAAAGAATATCGGCGCTTCGCCCCTCTCGCTTCGAAGAACATAAGGGATAGATCTCAGCACCAATATAATGCAAAAAATCCAGAACAATGCTCCAAGAATACCATGCTCGACCCACGCTTGGAAAAAGTATGAGTGCGAGGGGATGCCCTCACCTGTGCGATGCTCGATCTTCGCATCAACACCCTGGGCTCGAAGTATAGAAACCAGCATAGCTCGGTACTCTGTACTTTTGGCCCACGACCCGTGCCCGACAATTGGCGACTCCCAAATTGCGCGACTCGAGACGAGCATTTCATTCCTCCCGCCAAGGAGAACATTGCCGCCGGAGGCAGTCTGCGCCTGATATTTCTGTTGCGCCTCGATTCCGAGAATCCCGCTATCCGCGAGATAGCCGTAAGTGTTGACGATCCCCATGACCGTCGGGACGCCGATGACGACAATCACGACACTCACCAGCCACGGCTTGCGGATACGCCGGAAGAGTGGACCAAGGGCGCGCAGCGCCAAGACCGCGGCGACCGTCAGCGCGACCGTGCCAAATATACTTCGAGCATTGTTAGCAAGGCAAAGAATTCCCACCAGGATCAAAGGGAGCAGTCTAAACCATCCCCAGCCCGCCCTACGGCCGATTAGCGACGCCAGAGCAGCGGCCAAAACAGAGAAACTTGTTCCTAGACCAAATTTCCAAGGATATCCGATCTGATATGGAGCGGGATGAAATCTGATCTCAAGCAAAATTGCGACAGCCAAGCCGCACATATAGAATACTATTCGATGAAACTTGAGCTCACTGACGACAATCAATACGAACATCGTCGCAGAAAACATCGCGACCTTTGCCCACCCACGGGCTATATCGTCGAACGAAGTCCCCATAACAATATCTGTAATTATAGCCGCCAGAAGCCAAAGAATAGATAAAATTAAAACTCTCTTCGATTCAGGATAATTGCCAATCTTATTGGTGCGTGAGAAGGCGAACGGAAGTCCGGCCAAAACCGCAAGGTCTGTCCCAAAGAGAGTTCCCGTCGATCTAAATTCCACAAACCTAAGAATACCTGCGGCGAATAATAAGACTGCGATCCAGTCGACCGAAAAATGGGCGCGCCGGAGCGAGGGGCGATCATTGAACGCCTTGCGTCCTGCCCTCGCCATGCCCGGGTTGGAATTGATTGACGACATCGTACCTCGGCTTGCGGCGCCTGGCGCGCAGCCAATGGCCGCCACGACGTCCTTAGTGTTTTGTGGCGCGCCGCCGCGCAAGGGCGTCGGACGACGAGGGCATTAGCATGATCGCCGAGTGGGCGGCGTTGAAGCTAAGATGCCGCGATTCGATCTCTCACGCGCCGATGCGAGCCGTGGCAGCCCCCTTTAAGGCCGACAGATGAAGCAAGGAGCAGAAAATTGAACGCCGCGCAGTTGGCCGCAACGTTGAGTTTGCAAGCCTAAGGCGCGTGTTGGGCCAGTTCATCCTTCATCGAGGCGCAGCCGCCCCCTCGACGCCTCTCCACCTGCGGTGCGCGCTGGTCGCCGGTCGTCGGGTGTGACCCATCTACGCCGGAATTTTGGCTGGAATGTCGCTGAGGTCGTCATCAGCGCCCTGATCCTCTTTTTCCTTTATCGGATGATCGTCGCCAAACTCGGGATCGCGGCGCTGGGAGTCTGGTCCCTGGTCGCCGCCACCACGGCGGTTGGTCGCGTGTTCGACGCCGGAGCATCCGGAGGATTGACCCGCTACGTCGCACTGGCCCGGCTGGAGGCTGGCGACCGTCACAAGGCGGCGGTCTACGTCGAGAGCGCCATCCTCATGAATACGGCGCTCTACGTCGGCCTGGGCCTATTGATGTATCTTCCGGCGCGATGGTCGCTCGCCGCGGTGACCCACGGGGCGACCACGCACGACGCCCTGGTCCTGCTACCGCTAAGCCTCGTGGCGTTTGCGCTCTCCAGCATCTCCGCGGTTGTCGGGTCCGCACTGGTCGGCTTCGGCAGGTCCGACCAAAAGAGCGGCGTGTGGATCCTCGCCCTCGTCGGGCAGCTGGTCACGGCGGTCCTCCTGATCCCCTCCCTGGGACTGGTCGGCGTGGCCGTCTCCCAGGTCGTGCAGTTCGCCATTCAACTGGTCGCGGGATGGGTGCTTACGCTTCGCCTGCTGCACGGCAAATATCGGATCGCCATCCCCAGGACGTTGAGCCGGGACGCGGTCAAGGAATTACTCGGATTTGGACTGAGGCTGCAGTCCATCAACATGATCTCTCTCCTGAACGAACCCGCCATTCGCTACGTCTTCGTGGCGATCGGCGGGGTCAATATGCTGGGGTATTATGAGATGGCGTCGCGCTGCGTGTCGCAGATCCGTGCGGTCATCAGCGCCCCCGCGCAAAACCTGGTCCCGCTCTTCGCAGCGTCCGAAAGCGCTCTAGCCGAGCGCGCGCAGCGGATTTATGAGGCGGCCGTCGTCGGCCTCGGAGCCCTGGCCCTTGGCGGGCTGGGCGGCTTTGCGGCCGCCGCGCCCATCGCCAGCTACCTCCTCATCGGAAAGATCAGCTCCACCTTCATCCAATTCGCCTGGCTCTGCAGTCTGGGCTGGCTCGTGAATATCGTCGCGATCCCTTCCTATTATTTGGGGATCGGCCTTGGCCACCTACGTTGGAACGTGGCCGGCGCGATCGTCACCACGCTGGTCAGTCCCGGCATGGCCTGGCTGCTCGGAGCGTCGCTCGGCGACGCCGGACTTGTCGCCGGGGCGATGATCGGCGTCGCGTCGGGGGCGCTTCTGACCATGGTCATGAACGCTCGGAGTTTCGGCGTGCCGATCGCACCGAACCTGCGGCATGTGCCGGCGATCCTGACCTCGGCGATGAGGAAGGCGTTCGGCCTGCCGAACTGACCGCCGTCACAGGCGAGCCAGGGTCTCCACTGCGCCTGCGAACCTTGGCGCGTCTCCTAGAGGGGCCAGCTGGGCGGAGGCCTCGACCATCTCCCGCCACCGTTGCTCGTCGGCGGCCATCGCAAGCATGGCCCGCGCAAAGCCTTCCACGCTCGTGGCCTCGACCACGTAGCCGTTCACCAGATTATGGACCAGGGTCTCGCGCGAGCCGACGTTGGCGGAGACGATCACGGGCAGGTTGAATGCCAGCGCCTCGTTCACCACCAGGCCCCACTGTTCCTCGACGCTCGGCAAGATGAGAGCGAGCGCACCCGACAGCGCTCTCGCCACACCGTCCGCCTGCAGAAAGCCCGGCATCTCCACCCGAGATTCAGCCGCCGATCCCGCCAGGCGCGCGCGGATGTCCGCCTCGAGCGGCCCGCCGCCGACGATCACCAGCCTGCGCGCGTTCGCGCCAGCGAGCTCGACATAGCGATTGAATGCATCCACCAGCAGCAGGGCGTTCTTCTTGGGAACGAGACGGCCGACGAAGACGAAGGGACGATCGTCATAGGCGGGTCCCTGCGGCGCCGGCGAGTTGGTGCCAAGCGCCCGGACACGGGCCAGGCCTACGCAATCGTAACCTTCCACCACGGGGCGGCGACGAAATCCCAGGAACCGCACATAGTCGACCTGCCGCGGGCCGCCGACCATCGCGCCGGCGTATGGGGCGAATACGAAGGGCTTCAACAGCTCGAATTCGATGCGCCGCGCGCGGTCGTCGAACTTCGACTCTGTCATCATGATCACTCGCTTGCCGGTCAGCCGTAACCACCAGGCCAGCGCAATGATGTCAGGCTCCGCATAGGACACGCCGACGAACACGGTCCGCACCTGCGCCAGCGCGCGGGCCAGCGCCATGAACCGACGTCCCCACGGGATCTGCTCGTAGGACTGACCAGGAAAGAGGGTGACCTTGTGGGCGCCGCGGGTCGGCCCCGAGGGGTCCCAGGCGTAGGTAGCCGACGCTGTCGCGATCTCACACGCCAGAACCTGCGTCCGCCCGGCCAACCGTTCCGCCACGGCTTCGATCCGGTCGACGTGATATGCGGAAAATTGTGACCAAACGAGCGCTATGCTCACGTCAAACGACCCCGCTTTCTGGACATTATTGAGTTGATCATCTACCAAATGGATCAAATCCAAGACAAAAAATAAACTAATGGGCCGCCCCTGATTTCCCTTTGACGCCTTGCCGGCTTCTTCAGCGTGCGTGCCCACATTAGAGGGGGCATCAAGAATTCCCAGGAACTCAGATGCGCGCTTGGTTTAACAACTTAAGATGGAATAGATTATTGGCGTTTCTCTATTTCAATTCCCGGCGTAAGGAATCTTAGCCAAGTGAAAAGGCGAGGCAACGCGGGGACGGGTCGGGTGCGGCTGCTTCACATCATTGCGAGCGCGAATCCGGCTGGCGGCGGTCCGATCGAGGGAATTATCCGGCAGAACGAAGTCAGCGGCGCGTGGGGCGGGCGCGATCTCGTGACCACCGATCCGCCGGACGCACCTTTCCTCGCCTCGGTGCCGATGACCGTCCATGCGCTTGGAGAGAAGCTTCCATGGTCGCCCGGCCGGGGGTTTCTGAATCACTACGGCTACACGCCCAAGCTTGTGCCGTGGCTCCGCAGCCATGCGAGCGACTACGACGCGATCATCGTCAACGGCCTTTGGAATTACGCCACCATGGGCGCGGCCATCGCGCTGCCAACCGCTGGCGTGCCCTACTTTGTCTTCCCCCATGGGATGATGGACCCCTGGTTCAAGCGCGCCTATCCGGTGAAGCACATCGCCAAACAGGCGTTTTGGATGTTCAACGAGGGCCCTTTGTTGCGTCAGGCGCGAGCCGTCCTGTTCACGACGGAGGAGGAGCGCCAGCTCGCGCGCCACTCGTTCTGGCCCAATGGATATCGCGAGCAGGTGGTCGGCTACGGCACGGGCCGCCCCCCGCCTCCGGATCCACGTCAGGAAGCGGCGTTCCGCGCCGCGGCGCCCGGCCTTGGAGCGCGGAAGTACCTGCTCTATCTCAGCCGCATCCACACCAAGAAGGGCTGCGACCTCCTTGTTGACGCCTTCGCGGCGATCGCCGGCGCCCAGCCCGACGTCGACTTGGTCGTCGCGGGGCCCGACCAGGAGGGCTGGGTCAAGATCCTTCGACGGCGAGCGGAGCACCTGGGGGTGTCCGAGCGGATCCATTGGCCAGGCATGCTCCAGGGCGACGCCAAATGGGGCGCATTCCGCGGCGCTGAAGCCTTCGTCCTCCCCTCCCACCAGGAGAATTTCGGCATCGTCGTCGCCGAAGCACTGGCGTGCGGAATCCCCGTCCTGATCACCGACAAGGTTAACATCTGGCGAGAGGTCGAGGCTGCCCACGCGGGCCTCGTGGGACGTGACGACGCGGCCGGCGTCAGCGGCCTGCTGACCCGCTGGTTCACCCTGACTCCGGCAGAGCGCCAGGGCATGAGCCAGGCCGCGATCGAGCTGTTCAACAGCCAGTTCGACGTCCGGGAATTCACCGAAAGCATGATGAGGTCCATCGAGACCCACCTCGCCTAGGGGCGTCAGGAGTTGTTAGGTCGTGACGGCGTGGCGTTGTATCCGAAGCACCGATGATGACTGCGCTGGAGTCACGAGGATCTGTGACTGACAATCCCCCTCCCATGGAAGGCGGCGCCACCTACACATTGCGCCATCGCCTATTCCGGGTGTGCTGGGCGCTGACCTGGGCGCTCTTCGCCGCCTGGACGCCGCCGCAAATGGTCGCCTGGCGTCGGATGCTTCTCAGGGCCTTTGGCGCTCGCATCGCGCCGAAGGCGAACATCTACGGGACGGCGCGGATATGGTACCCGCCGAACCTGGAGATGGAAGACTACGCCTGTCTGGGACCCGGGGTGAACTGCTACTGCATGGCCCCCATCAAGCTTCGTAGGTACGCTCTGGCTTCCCAAGGCGCATACCTATGCGCCGGCAGTCATGACATCCACGGGGGCGACTTCGTTCTGGTCACCAAGCCGATCACTTTGGAAGAACGCGCCTGGGTCGCGGCCGAGGCGTTCGTGGGACCGGGCGTGACCGTTGGCGAAGGCGCCGTGCTGGGCGCTCGCGCCGTCGCCTTCCGGGACCTGGAGCCCTGGACCGCCTACGTGGGAAATCCCGCCCAGCCTTCCGGGTCGCGGCGCGGCAAGGATGAGCCACTGACGGCCGGCTTAGGCCCGCGGGCGAAATGATGAGGCGCCCGCTCTTCCCCCGGAAGCCTGCGGCGGCGCGGCCGGATGGAGTCGTGCGTGGCTGACCTCGCCGTCATCATCCTGACCTACAACGAAGCCCAGCACATCGAGCGCGCCATCCGGTCCGTGGCCGGCATCGCCCAGGACATCGTGGTCGTGGACTCCTATTCGACCGACGCGACCGTGGAGCTCGCCAGGGCGCTGGGTGCGCGCGTCCTGCAACGTCCGTTCGTGACACAGGCCCAGCAATTCCGCTGGGCGCTCGCGAATGCGGGCGTCGATAGCGGCTGGATCATGCGCCTCGACGCAGACGAGATCATCGAGGCCGACTTGGCCGGGGAAATCGCCGCCAAGCTCCCGGAGCTTCCGCCGGAGGTGACCGGGATCCACCTCAACCGCCGCCACATCTTCATGGGCCGGTGGATACGCCACGGCGGACGCTTTCCGCTCTATCTGCTACGAATCTGGCGCACCGGCACCGCTCAGGTCGAAGACCGATGGATGGACGAACACATCGTGCTCCTGCGCGGCCGCTCAGTAACCTTCCGAGGGACCTTCTCAGACTGCAACTTGCGCGACCTCACCTTCTTCACCGACAAGCACAACAAGTACGCCACCCGAGAAGCGATCGAGGTGATCCGCAGGCGGCTGGGCGGCGCGGTGGAGGAGGCCGGTGCCACCCTGCCGACGCAGACGAGCTACAAGCGCTGGCTGAAGGAGGGCGTCTACAGCGCCTTTCCCTTCCACCTGAGCTCGCTGTTCTACTTCCTCTACCGCTACTTCCTGCTCAGAGGCTTCCTGGATGGCCGGGAGGGGCTGATTTATCACTTCCTGCAAGGCTACTGGTACCGCTTCCTTGTCGGCGCGAAGATCACCGAACTCGAGCGCGCCCTAGAGCCGATCGACGACCCTGAAGCCGCCCTTGCCGAGCTCTGGCGCCTGACCGGCTACGCGCCGCCCTCCCCTGCGCCGCAGGGCGCCGTCAGATAGGCGAAGTAACCGTTCACGCCGCCCGCGGCGATCGGATAGACCTCGACGTCGCTGCGCCCCGCCCTTTCCTCCGCCCAAATGACCCGGGCATGCGGACACCAGCGCCAGGGTGTCGTGGAGGGAGTCGACAGCGCGAGCGCCTGCGCAAGCTGGCGCCGGTCCGCATCGGTCAACGGTCCCGAGCTTGAGATCACCAGAGTCGGCCCATCGGCTTTTGGAAGGCGCCCGGCGAACCAGGGAAAGTTCAGGTTCTCGCGGTTGAACAGGGCGACCTCCGCACGGACGGCCGGCATCAGGTCAGGCGCGTAGGTGAAGCCGTAGGTCAGCAAAGCCGCCGGGTGGTCTGTGGCGATTCTCGCCGCCAGACCCGCCTCATCGAATGGGTCGCGCCGACGCGCCATCTCCCCGGGAAGCGCCTGTGCCCAGATCGCCATGAGCACCGCCACGGCGGCGGCCCCGGCAAGAGCCCGCCACCCAGGTTGTGGCACCGCCAGGCGAAGCCCCAGAGCAGTCCCCTCTGCGACCCCCAGGGCGAACATCGGCAGCAGGATTAGGGCGTGGCGCGTGGGGCTAAGCGCAGTCAGGCCCAGCACCGACATCGCAATCGTCGCCAGAAGGGAAAGGGCGATAAATAGTCCGGTCGCGAACCGGCGCGGCTTGGAATGGTCCGACAGCAGGCGCGCCAGCCCAAGAAGGAAGAGGGCGGCGAAGGCCGCCGTCAGCGGTGCGCGAAGCGGATGTCCCCATGCCAGCGGGGTCGTCATCGCGGAGAAGGTGAGCCAGCCGTTGCGCGCAACGAATTCCCCGATCGCGGTCGGGCCCGCATGAAGGCCAGGGAAAACGAATTCGCCCTGCGGTCCCGCATTCCAGGTGATCGGACGCACCGAGGAGAGCAGCACCAGGTAGGTCGGGATCATCAGCAGGACGAAGATGACGCCCGCCAGGACCAGGCGGTGAAGCCAGGCGGACCGGACCACGCCGACCACCTTCCCCTTCAGATCCGCGCCCCGCGACCACTCCACCCTCACGCCTGTCAGCCCAATGCTGGCGAGGGCCGCGGCGATCAGCGGCAGGGTCTGATAGCTCGCCAGGATCAAGCCCCAGGTCCCGACGCCAAGGGCGATGGCCGACCAGGCCCTGCGCCAACGTGTCGGATCGAAGGTCGCCAGAAGCAGGAGCGCTACGGATGCCAGCACGCCAAGCGCGTAGTTGCTCATGTGCGTGCTGTAGACGAGGAATTCCAGGGAAAGCGCCATGACGGCCATGGCCATCAGAGCCGGCGTCGCCTCACCGGCCGGCCGCACCCTCCAGGCGGCAAACACCAGAAGCGCGATCGCAGCGATCGAGAACACCGCCGAGGGCGCCCGTCCGGCGATCAGCGTTGTCTTGTAGGTCGCGGCGTCGGACAGCAGCGGCGCGGTCACGAGATATTGGGCGGGCGCGTAGGTCCAACGCGCGGGCACGGCGAGCACGTCGCGCGCCACCGCAAACGCGCCAAAGGCGGGGCCCAGAACGCCGGCCGCATCGGCCTTGCGCAGCAGCCTAAACTTAGACGACCCGTATTGCCGCAAGCGCGGATTGTTGATGAGGGCCCGCAGGTCCTGGGCGCTGCGCACTTCCCGCCGCGCCTCGAGAATGGTCGAGGCGACTCCGATGTCGTCTACGTGCGTGAAGGCCCGCGGCGCGTCGACAACGCGGGCGGCGCTGGCGCTGATAAGGAGTATCGCGACCAAGCACAGGACTAGCCACGGGAACGTTCCGCGGGAGACTTGGCGGCTTGAATTCTCTTCTGTCGACTCTGGCACCGGCGCTTCCTGGGACACACGCACCAACGCGTCGTTAGCGCCCTTTCGATGGGCGAGCTAGGCGTACCGCGTCTAAATCATTCGCCGCTTATTGCGGCGATCTCCCCCCGCGGTATGTTGAGATTCAACACGATCCAACATAGCCTCACCGCGAGCTCCGGACTTTCACCTTTACGCATGAAGTATTTTCCCTTTTCACAAGCCCTACACGGGTGGAAATTGAAGAGAACAGGGGGATGTCTTCTGGCGCTCGCCCTCTCACTTATCTTCTGCCTCCCCACGCTAGAATTCGGTGAGCTGCAGCGGATTCGCGATTCTATTCCGCGTCGCGATTTGCCTAATGATGGCCAGCGGGCGACCTTCTTTGTGCTAGACGCACGCCCTTTCTCTGTTGTCCCGGAAGACTTCTATCTTTACGTCGTTCGCAGCAAGCGCGTCGCCGATCGAGGTTGGATCGGTGATCTCCTGATGCGACGGCCTCATCAAGAACACATCACCGCTGCTCCATTGCAGGTTGGCCTAGGCTACATCGCCTATCTTACTGCGGGCCGACCGGTTCCGTTTTCGCTTTTCATATTCACGTTGCTGCTCGCAACCTGGTCTGTATTTGCTCTCGTCGCGCAATCGCAGTTGGCGCGCCTCTATGGCCTGCTACCGGTATTGAGCATCGCCATGGTGGTTGTGACCTGCCCATCGCCCGTGAAGCTCTTGACTTTGCTGGGTGGCGTCGTTTCGAACGGGCACAGCGATGACATCTGGCCGGCGTACAAGGCCCTTCGCTTCGCAACAGAAGGCTGGAGTCAGCCTCTGTTCCTGGCCGTGTGCGTGGCCATGGCGCGGGTCGCGCTCAACATGTCAATTGGACGGATTGCGGTCATCACGACCTCCGCCATAGCCTTGTTGTTCGCGCTAGGTGACCTCTGGGCGCTGATGCTGGCTCTCGGCGTCATGGGCCTTGCTCTGGCTGTCCGGGTCGTGGGCGCCCGATGGCGCTTCGATCAAACGACCATTGCTCTAGGAGGGGCAGCCGCTCTTTCGGGCGCCGTCTTCCTTTCACTAACGCGACCGGCGGACGCCGATGCGACTGCGCGCGGCGGTGTGGGCCCCGCATGGCACGGTCTTGCCGGCGGCATTTCCTGGGATTTGCCGACTGGTGTTTTCCTAATCGTGGCGGGCTTGTTCGGCGCTGCCGCCGCCGGATTGTTGGCTTGGCGCCGACGCGACGCTGTCGTGACCGCGGTTATGATCGGCGCTCTCCCGCTCATCGCGACTCTAGTCCTGGTGGGCTTGTTCGCCATCGTTGGAGCAGAGTCATGGCAACTTAAGCAGTTTGAAGACCGCAGTTACGGCGCGGCGTTCCTCGCCTGCCTCCTGATAATAGCGACCAACCTTCGTCGCTTTCGTAGTTTTAACGTAATTGTCGCAACATCATTGGTCCTATTCTTTGTCGCCCATGCATGGCGCACACACCTGTACATCACGAGAGTAGCCGCGAAGGATTTTGCTATTACCCATCAACTCGAATCTCTTGAGCCAATTCTTCGATCTGCGCCCTGCGGATCGTTGGCCACGCTCAGCCACGAAATCAATTATCTAGCTGCAGTGTGGACGAATTGCGATCTCCTGTTACCAGAGGGATTCCCACTTCATTTTTCAGGACCTGACCACGACATTTCACAGAGAATGGGTGGGTTGCTAAATCTTTACAACGTTAGGCCCGCATCTTGGATGGCATTTAATCTCGATAACCCCGCATCATTCCAAGGAAGTTGGCAGAAATCTCGATTATTATCTGAAAGAGAAGGATATAATTACTTTCTGATGCATAGGCGCTCGGGCGGTTTCCAGCCCGACTGGCGCGCGACAACGGAAGCGCCCGACATCTACATCCTCGATCCGGTCTCAAGGCAGTTAGGGCACCCTAACTTGGGCCGCTATCAGCGCATGGCAACGGCCGGCGACATTGAGGTTTGGGCGAAACGTCGTGCTCTCGGTTACTAGATCCGCATCATACGGTGCGTCGCGGCACGCCGGCGGCAGGTTCCTGTGGGCCCTTCAATCAAGCGCCGCGCGCATGCTCTCTGAGAAAGTCACGGTTTTCTAACGGGAGTCGTGCATCTGCTTGTATCATGCGTGAGGGCCGCTGGTGATCGATCCAAACCTTTCCAAAGAGCGGACTTACGAGTTCGACCTCCGGCACGTCGCGCCCATGGTTCGCGATTTTGTCGAATTGGCGACGCTTCGGCTCCTCGACCCGGCGAAGCGGCGCTTCGCCATCGGACTGGGCCGACATACGCGGCAACAAGCCTTCGATGCTCGCGACGACCTCCCGCCCCTGGAGATCAAGGACCTGCCGAGCTTCCTCGGGTCAACGGCTCCCCAGCCAATTGTCTTGCCGCCCCTCGAATACATAAGCTTGGCCGGGCTCGGTTTTGCGACACCCTATGTGATCCTCGCCACCGTCGCCGCCGCGCTGCAGCCCAAGCGCATCTTCGAGACCGGCACATTTAGGGGCGTCAGCGCCCTCACCCTGGCGCTCAACGCGCCCAAAGCCGAAATCTACACGCTCGATCTGCCGTCTGACTTTTCGGCGCAGGACGTAGAGACCCTCACACGTGGCGATCAGGAATGGACCCGCCTGGTGCGGGACTCCGTAGGCGTGGCGTTCCACAACCATCCATCCGCGGCTCGCATCCACCAGATCCGCGAGAACAGCCTGACCTTCGATGCTCGCACCAACGTCGGATCCGCGGATTTTTGCTTCATCGACGGCGGTCACTCCTACGAATGCGTCCACGCCGACACCGTGAACGCCTTTGCAATTCTCGCGCCGGATGGGGTTGTTCTCTGGGACGACTACACTTGGTTCATGGATGGCGTGCGCAAGTACATCAAGGAGTTGCGCCGGGATTACGATCTGCATCGCATCGTCGGCACCCAGTACGTGATCTACAAACAGGGACGTTGAGCGACTGCGCCGCGCGCTCGGTCGCGCGCAACCGCGCCGGCGACGCCCTTCCGTGGCATGGTGCTAGCAGCTAAAGATCGCGCGGGGCGCCGGCGTTTCATCGCGGCACAGGGGCAAATGCGGAAACCACCAATTCAATTTTCGCTGATCATTCCTTGCTACAATGAGGCCAGGAATCTGGCGCTCCTCGTTGAGCGCTGCAGCGCTTTCCTGGCGCAGGCGCCGGGCGGCGAAGTCGTCCTCGTTGACAACGGCTCCAAGGACGACACGCCCAAGATTCTCCCCGGTCTGCTGAAGGGCAAGGCCGGCCTGCGCACGGTCCGCGTCGAGGTCAACCAAGGCTACGGCTTCGGAATCATCTCAGGCCTGCGCGCCGCCAAGGGCGAGATCCTCGGCTGGACGCACGCCGACCTGCAGACCGACCCGACCGACGCCCTGCGCGCCCTGGCCCTGTTCGATCAGGCGGAGGATCCCCGCAGGCTCTACGTGAAGGGCCGCCGGCTGGGCCGGCCCGCGTTCGATGTCCTTTTCACCAACGGCATGTCCGCATTCGAAACCGCGCTCACCGGGGTGGTGCTGCATGACATCAACGCCCAGCCCAACGTCTTCCACCGCAGTTTCTTCGAGACCTGGCGCAACCCGCCCGACGACTTCTCGCTCGACCTCTACGTCTACTGGCTGGCCAAGCGCGCGAAGCTGGTGGTGAAGCGGATCCCTTGCCAATTCCCCGAGCGGCTGCACGGGACGTCGCACTGGAACACCGGCCTGGCCGGCAAGTGGAAGTTCATTCGCCGAACGATGGATTTCAGCCTGCGGCTGCG
>Ga0075370_10000496_pt1 | contig 14901 bp, 12 predicted proteins | sample EndMethybrTD3035_FD_71398 | JGI IMG/M metagenome (GOLD analysis project Ga0075370, IMG submission 71398) | Populus endosphere microbial communities from Tennessee, USA - Endosphere MetaG P. TD hybrid TD303-5 | ecosystem: Host-associated > Plants > Roots > Endosphere | place: USA: Tennessee... | reverse complement strand
ACTTTTGGCGCCGGGCTGCGCGGCGATGCGGCAGCGGCTGCCGCGCACGACGCGCTGCGCCGTACGGCCCTTGCGGGCGCTGCCGACAAGCTGGCCGGCGCGTTGCCGTTGCTGGATCGCAAGCGCCTGGAGTTGGCCAAGGGCATTGCCAGCGCACCGAAGCTGCTGCTGCTCGACGAAGTGGCCGGCGGCTTGACCGAGCGGGAGGTGAAGCAGATGGTGGAACTGGTGCGGGAGCTGAAGGGAGCGTTCGCGGTGATCTGGATCGAGCACATCGCGCACGCGCTCAAGGCCGTGGCGGACCGGGTGATGGTGCTGCACTTCGGCCGCAAGCTGTTGGAGGACCGGCCGCAGGCCGTGCTGGAGAGTGCCGTGGTGCGCGAGATCTACATGGGGATGCCGACCGATGCCGACGCTGCTGCAGCTTGACGAGGTCGATGTCTTCCACGGCGACATGCAGGCCGTGTTCGGCATCTCGCTCGTCGTCGGGGCCGGCGAGGCATTGGCGCTGATCGGTGCCAATGGTGCGGGCAAGTCGACGCTGTTGCGCGCGATCACCGGGCTCACGCCCGCCAGGCGAGGCACGCTGCAGTTCGACGGGCAATCGTTGGCAGGACTGTCTGCCGAAGCGATTGCGAGGCGGGGTATCGCGCTCGTGCCGGAAGGGCGGCAGCTGTTCCCGTCGCTGACCGTGGAGGAGAACCTGCTGATGGGAAGCATCGTGCGCCGGGCAGGGCGCTGGACCCTGGCCACGGTGTACGAGCTGTTCCCGGTGCTGCGCGAGTTCCGCCAGAGCCCCGCGACGTTGCTGTCCGGCGGCCAGCAGCAGATGGTGGCCATCGGTCGCGCGCTGATGGCGAATCCCAAGCTGCTGCTATGCGACGAGCTGTCGCTGGGCCTGGCGCCCGTGGTGGTCGAGGAGATCTACCGCGCGTTCGCGCGGATTCGGGGCGATGGGCTGGCCATCGTGCTGGTGGAGCAGGACGTGGACCGCGCCTGCGCGTCCTCGGACCGGCTCGCCTGCTTGCTCAAGGGGCGCGTCACGCTGTCAGGCGTGTCGCGAGGCCAGCCGCGCGAGCGCATCGCTGCAGCTTATTTTGGAGAGTGAAGTCATGGAATGGTTGGCGACGGTGGTCAACGGGGCGCTGCTGGGCGGCCTGTACGGCTTGTTCGGCCTCGGGCTGGCGCTGGTGTTCGGGGTCATGCGTGTTGTCAATCTTGCGCATGGCGAGTTCATCGTGCTGGGGGCGTTTCTTGGCGTGTTCCTGGTGGGTTTGCTGCCCGGCGTGCCGCCCTGGTTGCTGGTGCTGCCGGTCGCACTCGCGGGCTATGCAGTGGGCTGGTGCCTGCAGGCCGGCGTGGTGAACCGTGCGGTGCGCTCGGGCAACCCGCTCACGCCGCTGATGCTGACGTTCGGGCTGTCGGTGGCGCTGCGCAATCTCTACGTGCAGGGCTTCGGTGCCAACTCGCGGGCCATCGATGGCGGCGCGCTCACGACGGCCGGCGTCAACGTGCTGGGGCTGGAGGGTTTTCGCGTCGGCCTGTATCCGCTGGCCGTGCTGCTGCTGGCGGTGCTGTTGTTCGGGGCCTTGCACTGGCTGCTGCGGCACAGCGAGTTCGGCCGCGTCGTGCGGGCCGTGGCCGATTCGCCCGAGGTGGCAAGGTTGATGGGCGTGACGCCGGCACGGGTGTTCAACCGCGTGATGGGCTTGGCGATCGCGTTCGCGATGGTGGCGGGTTTCCTGCTGGCGCAGCGCACCTCGTTCACGCCGTTCTCGGGCGCCGAGCGCATGCTGGTCGCCTTCGAGGTGGTCATCATCGGCGGGCTGGGTTCCTTCTGGGGGGCGCTGGCCGGTGGTGTGGTGCTGGGCATCGCGCAGCTCGTGGGCCAGAAGTTCGATTCCAACGCCGGGCCGCTGTACTCGCACTTGGTGTTCGTGCTGGTGTTGATATTCATGCCCAAGGGGCTGGCGGGAGGGCGTCGATGAAGCGTCTGAGTGGGGTGGCTTTGGCGGCGCTGTGCGTGGCCGCTTTCCTGGCGCCGCGAGTCGCCGATACCGGCGTGCTACGGCTGGCGGCGGAGGTGCTGCTGGCCATCGGCATGGCGCAGATGTGGAATCTGCTGGCCGGCTACACCGGGCTCATGTCGCTGGGACATCAGCTTTTTGTCGCGTTCGGGGCGTACACACTGTTCGAGGCGACGAACCGGTTGGGCATCGCGCCATGGTGGGGGCTGCCGCTGGCGGGGTTGGCCGGTGGCGTGGCTGCGGCCCTGCTGGCTCCGGTGCTATTCCGCTTGCGCGATGCCTACTTCGCCATCGGCCTGTGGGTGTTCGCCGAGATCGGCTACCTGCTGGTGTCGAAATCGCAAGCGCTCGGTGGCAGCTCGGGACGCGCCCTGGACATCTCAGCCATCGACGACGTCGAATCTTTCCAAGCCATCGGCTTCTGGGTCGCCGCGGCCATCGGCATCGGCACGCCGCTGGCCGTGCGAGCGCTGATGCGGTCGCGGACCGGCCTGGCGTTGTTGACCGTGCGCGACAACGAACTGGCCGCCCGCAGCATCGGCGTCGACGTCTGGCGTGTGCGTTTCGTGGCGTTCGTCGTGTCGGGCTTTGGCTGCGCGCTGGCGGGGGCGGCGTACTACATGGGCGGCATGTTCGTCTCGCCGGACTCGGCCTTCGATGTCAACTGGGTCGTGATGATGATGTTCGCTACGCTGATCGGTGGCATCGGCACGGTCACCGGGCCCATCGTCGGCGTGTTGGTCTGGTACGGGTTGCGCGAGCTGCTGACAACGGCCTTCGGGCTGCAAGGCGGCTGGTACCTGATCGCCATGGGCAGCGTCGCCGTCTTGGCCAGCTTGTACGCCCCGAGGGGGCTGTGGAGCCGGTTGTCAAAAGTTAGAACTTCCGAGCTGCCGGACCTGCGTGGCAGACTGAAGGCTAACGACCCAGAGCATGGACATACAGACGGACGAAAGCGGAGAGGGACCACGCAAGGACACGGGCAACCGTGACGCGCTGCTGGGCGGGATTGCGCTTGGAGTCTTGCTCGCCGTCATGGCGTGGTGGTTCTTCTACCCGTACCCCTGCGGTCGGTGGCCCTCCTTCGTGGACTTCGTGCTCTTCTGGGGGCGGAAGGCCATCCTGGTTCTCTTCCTCCTCGGCGCGCTGGTGCTTGTCGGCCTTGCTTCCGTCTGGCGTGCCATCGCCCGCTCGTTCTCACGGGGCACGTCAAGGTAGAACGAGGGGGCGGAGGGGAAGAGCGGGGCGCAGTGCGTCTCAGGGCACTCAGAAACTTTCGCCATTGCATCGCTGAGGATGCCTCGATGTCCTGCTGAGTGCGCGTGGGAGTCCTACCAGCCGAACAGGTAGCTATGGTCATTCTCCTTCATGAGCGAAGCGACGCGGCCTGTCGCCGGTTCGTACACAAGGATGATGGAGCCGGGCTTGCGATAGACGAGGTGCCCGGCGTCGATCCAGCCGATGACGCTGACCGCGTAGCCCTCGCACTGGTCATAGCGCCCGGTAGCAACTGGCCGGTTGCCTGAGCAATCGACTGGCGGCTACTGTGAACCAGGCCGATCGACCAAGACCGGCCAGGAGGCGTCGCTCGCGAATGGCCAATGTCCCTGCTCAGCAAGCGCACAGGATCCGCGGCCCGTCGCATGGCCCGCATGCTGGTTTCCCTGCGGAAAGCCGGCGCCGTCCTCCCCATTGAGGATGTGGTTGAAAGGTTAGAAGCGTAGCTTGGCAATGCTGGCGGGGCTGTCCCCGCGTAGTGGAGAAAAGCATGGCAACGAAGCGTTCCGAGGTCGTCACACTGGAAGGGCTGAGCCGGTCCCTCGACAAGGCGTTCGAGATCGCCGCGAAGCGGCACGGCGCGACCTTCGAGAGCGAGACGCTGGCCTTGAACTGGGAGATCTTCGGCCGCCGCATCAGGGCGTTGGAGCAAGGCGGCGCCACCACGCGGCTGGACATCGCCGCGGGCGTCATCAAGTCGGCCAAGCTCAAGGGCGTGCAGCCCGCCGTCATCGGCATCGACAAGTGGGTGCTGGTGGGCTTCTGGGACCCGGACGGCGGCCCCATCGGCCCCGTGGGCCCGCTCACCGGCCCGGGTCGCTAGGCCAGTGCCGTGACCTACGACTGCCCCAGCGCCCAGCCCGACATGGATGACGCGCACCCCATAGGCCTGCTCTCGGGCAGCGCCAGCGAGGTGCGCATCGCCTTCTTCAAGAAGGAGGCCCTTCAGGCCCTGGACTGGCGCAAGCAATTCCCAGGCCCCGAGGCCACGCACGTGTTCCGCTTCGGCGCCCGCTGCGAAACCGGGCGCTGCGGCCACTACGACGGGCACAGCTGCCAGCTCGGCAAGCGGGTGAAGGAAGACCTGGAGCCCGTGGTGGACCACCTGCCGCCGTGCCTGCTGCGCCCCACCTGCCGCTGGCACGCCGAACGCGGCCCCGAGGTCTGCCTGCGCTGCCCGCAGGTGGCCACCATGGTGCCCGGCACCGGCCGCCTAGCCGAGATCGCAATGACGCCCGAGGCCTAAGTGGCCGGCCGCCTCGCGCAGGGGGCTCTGTGGACATGCCTCCTGCGGCCTGCGGGGACATTCGGCTGAGCCCTCCGTGGAGACACCAGTGAGCAAGATCGCGGCCGATCTGCTGGACGTGCTGTTGCGGCGCGAGCGCGCGTACGCGGAGGCGGTCGCGCGCGAGGATCTCGATGCGCTGTTGTTCAGCGACGCCCCCATCGAGGTGCGCATCTTCTTCGACTGGCCGGCGGATGCGCTGGTGGCACGGGGCTTCCCGATCGGCGGCCACCTCTCACACGTCGCGCAAGGGGGCTCTCGCCCGACCAGATCCGGCAGCTCGCGCTGATCGACGGGCCGTCAGCGTCGCGCCGCCGCCCACGGTGTCGGTCATGCTCGACAGGAGCGTTCTGGACCTCCTGGGCGAGGAGGCATGGGCCGAGTGCGTGGCTCCTGAGCCCGAGGCGCGGGGCGATGGCGAGGTCGTTGGCGTCGTCGACTCGAGCTTTGACGTCTTTCACGGCGCCTTTCGCAATCTCGACGACTCGTCGCGCATCCTGCGGCTGTGGGATCAGACGTTCAACTACGCGGCTGGCGTGCCGGTCGACAGCATGGGTGCGCCCATCACCGGCGACATGCAGCCCAAGGACGAGACCGGCGCGGTGCTCACGCCCGCGCGCGCCGACCGACCTGCGGGTGCCGGCAGACGCCAGCCGGCCGCAGTTGTTCACCAATGGCGCGGCCTGCGACACGGCGCAGATCAACGCCGCGCTCACCGCGCATCCCGACGGCAAGAATCTCCTGGTCTCTCTGCGCGATGTGCATGATTCTGGCCGCCCGGATCTGCCACATGGCCTCATGCAGATTGATCTCCGACCACTCCGCTTGACGTAGCACACCAGAACGGACGTACAGCTGAGGTGTCGGCTTCCTGGCCATGAGGGTGGCCGCAGACGCCGCGCAGGGAAACGACCGCAGGCCGGCGTCTTGTGCTCGGGCCGTGATCGCGCCGCAGGCAGCGTTTGGTCATGACTTCGCTTGGCGGCCTCATTACCGTACATCCCGAGCACTTGGGCGTGGGTCGATCTGGCGCTGCGCGCGCCGCGACGACGCCGTCGCTCGCTCGCAGCGGGTGCTAGCCAGCCTATGCCGCGCCGAGGGTGCCGTACGCGACCTTCATAAACATCGAATGACGAGGCTGGAATGGGTCAGATTGAAGACATCATGGGGAAGGCCGATGCCGAGGGCGAGCAGCGAGAAACGCACGGCGGCATGAGGAGGCTCCAGCGTCATGGCGTGTTGGTAGGCCTTGTCATGTTCGGCCTTGTCGGTGCTGCTGCTTCGGCCAGCATCATGCTCAGCCATGCCAGCCGCAGCGCTGCTCAGGTGCATGCGGCCGATACGGCGCTGATGTACACGCAGCGGATGATCAAGGCAGCTTCCACGGTTCGGCTGGGCAGCCGCGGTGCCGGTGCAGAACTCCGAGAATCGGTGGCCGGACTTGGCAGCGTCGTTGCCAGTCTGCGTACCGGTGACGGTGGTCCTCTGGTCATCGCGCCAGCCGATGTGCAGCCGACATTAGATGCGCTCTGGCCGATGATCGAGCGTGCCGAGAAGAATGCCGACATTCTTCAGAATCAAGAAGAGGTCCTCGTCCACGTCGATCAGGCTTTGCGCGCGATCAGCAGCCAGTCCACCGACTTGCTGGAAGGCGCGGATGCCGCCTTCAACCAGGCGCTTCTGAGTGGCTCTCAGTCCAGCGAAGTCTCCGCGTGTGGTCAGTTGGTCATGCTGACCCAGCGCATCGGCAAGAGTGCCAACGAACTGCTTACACAGGACGGCATCAGCCCGACGGCAGTCTTTTTTCTTGCCAAGGATCTGAACTCTTTCAGTCTCATCACCGAGTCCCTGCTCAACGGCAACCCCGATTTGCGCCTGAATGGGGTTCGTGATCCGTCGCTAAGAGAACGCCTTCGCTCGTTGTTGGCTTTGTACGAACAGACGCGTGAACAAGGCTCGGTAGTCCTGCGTCAACTTCAAGGAATGGTGGCGGCGCGGGAAGCGCAGATCATCATCTTGAAGGACTCCGAGCCGTTGCTAGACGGCCTGGAGCAGTTGGCCGTCGCGTTGGCGAAGTCCGGCAGTGCGGGCATCTTGCCGAACTTGTCGATGGGCATCTCGATGATGGCTCTGCTGGCCGGTACCTTCGGCTTCATGCGGCTGCATCTGCATATGCAGGAAAAGGCTGAATCTCCGCCCGTGACTGAGCACGGTCAGCCAGCGTAGCCGGAGGCCGGAGAACGGCGGCCGAATTCGGCAGTAGACAATGCGCCTAGACCATCTCACTTTGTTTCCATGCAAATCGCCGTTCTCGACGACGATGCCCACCAGCTCGATTTCCTGGCCCATGCGGTTGAAACCCTCGGACATGCCTGCCACCGCTTCAGTACCGGTGGCGCCTTGCTGCAGGCCGTACAGCGCACCACCTTCGATCTGATGCTGATCGACTGGGAGCTGCCGGACACGGCCGGCATCGATGTGCTGCGCACGCTGCGCGGCCGTTCCCAGGCCCAATGGCCCGTCATCTTCGTGACCCACCGCGACGAAGAACGCGACGTGGTGCAGGCCTTGCTGGCGGGGGCCGACGACTATGTGGTCAAGCCGGTACGCAGTGCGGAACTGAAGGCTCGCATGCTGGCACTGCTCAGGCGGGTCTACCCCCATGAGGGCGCGGAGTTGCGGCATGGCGGCTTCTTGCTGCTGCCGGCGTCGCGTAGCGCCTTCCACGAGGGCGACCCGATCGAGCTCAAGCAGCGGGAGTTTGAACTGGCCCAGTGCCTGTTCACCCACCTCGGCCAACTGCTGTCTCGCGATTACCTGATGCGCACCGTCTGGGGCCGGGATACCGACCTGCCCAGCCGCACGCTGGATACGCACATTTCCGCGATCCGGACCAAGATGGGCCTGCGGCCGCATCGCGGCGTGCGGCTCAGCGCCGTCTACGGCCATGGCTACCGGCTCGAAGCGGTACCGATGGACGTCGGAGGAGGGCCGTCGACCGGCGCGGGTGACGCATGAGGCGGCTGTCGGGATTGTCGACGGCGGTCGTGCTGGCTTGCGCAGCCGCGCCGACGGGTGCGCAAGACCTGGTACCGCATGAGGTGCAGCCGGGTGAGTCGCTCTACCGCATTGCCGAGCGGCTGCTGGAGGATCCGCGGCACTGGCCGGAGGTCGCGAAGCTGAACCGGCTGTCGCACCCATCACGTCTGAGGCCCGGCCAGCGCCTGCTGTTGCCGGCCACATGGCTCAAGGGCACAGCGGTGCCGGCTCAGGTGGCCTATGTGCGTGGACCGGTGCAGGCCGACGGCGCCGCGCTGCGCATCGGAGACAGCGTCGGGGAGGGCGCCGTGCTGGACGTCGGTGCCCAAGGCTTCATCAGCTTGCGATTGCACGACGGCTCGCTGCTGCAGCTTCAGGCCAACAGCCGCTCGACCTTGCTGCGTCTGCGCGACCTGCCGGCCGCGCAGCGCCGCAACACGCTGATCGAGCTGGATCGGGGCCGGGTCGACGCCACCGTCGCGCCGCAGCCGCCAGGCTCACGCTTCCAGGTCAAGACACCGCTGGCCACCGCCGGTGTGCGGGGTACGCGCTTCGGTGTTTGGGTGCCGGCGCAGGCGGGTCTGGCGGCGGCCGATGTGGTAGAGGGCCGCGTGGAGGTCTCGGCTGCCGAGAGGGCGCGAGGGCCGGCCACCGCCGTGACGATCGGTGCTGGGGAGGGGGCCGTGGTGCGCCCGGGCGCTGCGCCGCTGCGCCAGTCGCTGTTGCCGGCGCCGGGGGTGTCGGGCTTGCCGGCCCGCGTCGAGCGTCTGCCCGCGCCGGTGCCGCTCGCCGGTGTGGCGGGGGCCGCGCGCTATCGCGTCGAAGTGGCCGACGACGAGGCCTTCACCCGAGTGCTGTGGACGTCGGAGGGGCCGCTACCCCTGATGCTCGACGGCTTGGCCGATGGCCGCTACGGGCTGCGCGCGCGGGCCATCGATGCGAACGGACTGGCCGGCCTGGAGGCGACCGGGCGGCTTTGGGTCAAGACGACCCCTGTGGCGCCGCTGGCGCAATCGCCGAGGGACGGCCAGGTGCTAGCGCCGGGGCGCGTCGACATCCAATGCACCGATGTGCCGCAGGCGCGGGCTTACCTCCTCCAAGTGGCGTCCCAGCCTGGCTTCGAGCCGCTGCTGCGGCAGGAGCAGGCCAGCGAGCGCTGCCGTTTCGAGTTGGCCGACCTGCCGGTGGGCCAGCTGTACTGGCGAGTGGCGAGCCTTGCCCCCGAGGCGGATGGGCACGTGGAGCGCGGCCCCTTCAGCGATCCGAGTCATTTCACGCTGCGGCCTCTGCCGCCAGTACCTCGCGTCGGTGACATCGACGCGGAGGGCGGCGAAGTGCACTGGCGGACTCAAGCGGGCTACCGCTACCGTGTGCAGGTCGCGACCGACACCGGTTTCGGCACGGTGGTGCAGGATGAAGAGACCACCAGCGGTCGCCTGCGGTTGTCGACGTCGGCCCGTTGTGTGCCGTACGCGCTGCGTCTTCAGGCCATCGACGCAGACGGCGGACGCTCGGCGTTTTCGCCGCCCCGCCTCGTCAATGCGGGCGCCAGCGTCTGCGGCAGTGACGGCAGCCCGGTGCAATGGACCGGCGGCGAATTGGTGCAGACGGCGCGCTGATGCGGCGGTGGTGGGGCCTGCTGCTGTTCGCCGCGGCGATGGCCCTGCTCGGCGCCTTCAACGGCCTGGGGCGGCTCGATGCGGTGGTGGCGGATCGCTTGCTCGCCTGGAACGGGCGGCCGGCACCGGCCGATGTGGTGATCGTGGGCATCGACGACGCGAGCCTCGCCGCGCTAGGCCGCTGGCCGTGGCCGCGCGCCGTGCATGCGCGGTTGCTGGACAGGTTATCCGCCGCGCAGCCGCGCGCCGTAGGCCTGGACCTGATGTTCTCGGAGCCCGACCCGCAGGATGACGCAGTGCTCGCCGCGGCGATGCGACGTCAGGGCCGCGTGGTGCTGCCGGTACGCATGGCCCCGTTGCAGTCAGGCGCCGCAATGGTGTCGCTGCCGGTGCCACCGCTGGCCGCCGCTGCCGCCGGCCTGGGGCACCTTCATGTCGAACTGGATGCCGACGGCGTTGCGCGCAGCATCTTCCTGCACGAGGGCTTCGGCCAAGTGCCTTGGGAGCATTTCGCGTTGGCGTTGCAGCGCGTGGCAGGCGGTACCGTGCCGCTCCCCGCGGTAATGGCAGGCGAGGGCACGCCGGGCTGGTGGCGCCGAGAACAGCGCTATCTCATCCCGTATGCGGGACCGGCTGGGCATGTGCGCCGGCTGTCCTTTGCGGACGTGCTGGAAGGGCGTGTTCCGCCTGCATCGCTTCGGGACGCGATCGTGCTGGTGGGCGCCACCGCGCCGGGGCTGACGGATGCCTACCCGACGCCGGTGGCGAGCCAGGACGCGCTGATGCCCGGTGTGGAGATCACGGCGCAGGCGCTTGCCGCGCTGCGCGACGGCCGGCAGCTGCGCGAGGCTTCGCCTGCCGAGGCCGCGTTGTTGACGCTGGCCGTGCTGGGGCTGGCGGTCGCGGCGCTGCGCTTCGCGACGCCGCGCTGGGCAGTGGGTGCGACGCTGGCCTTGTTGCCACTCACGATGGTGGCCGCGTGGGCGCTGCTGCGGCTCGGTGTTCAATGGAAGCCGTTGGCAGCGTTGCTGGGGCTGCTGCTGCTCTACCCGTTGTGGAGTTGGCAGCGACTGCAGGCGGCACTTGGCTACCTGGCACACGAGTTCGAGCGTGTGCGTGAGCAGTTACCGCCCGCCGAGCGGCACTCTCCGGCGCCTGCCCGTGGCGACCTGCTCGACCGGCGCATGGCGGCCTTGTCCAAGGCGGCGGCGCAGTTGCGGGCTTTGGAGCAACAGCGGCAGCAGGCGCTGCACTTCCTCTCCCACGACCTGCGTGCACCGCTGTCGGCCACGCTCGCGCTGATCGAACTGCAGTCAGAGGGGCAAGGGAGGCCGCCGTTGCCGGCGATCGAGGCGCAGACGCGGCGCGCGCTGGCGCTGGCCGAGGGTTTCGTCCAGCTGGCGAGGGCCGAATCGGCCGAGGGCTACCGTATGGCCATGCTGGACCTGCGCGACGTGGTGGTCGGAGCTGTCGACGCCTGCTGGCCGGCCGCGCAGTCGGCCCGTGTGGCGCTCGACAGCGAGACACCGGCGCAGGAATGCCTGGCGTCGGTCGACGGCGCGATGGTGGGCCGCGCCCTGGTCAATCTCATCGACAACGCGCTGCGCCATGGCAGCCGTCCGGGGGGCGACGTGCGATGCCGGCTGTCTGCCGCCAAAAGCGGCTGGTGCATCGAGGTGCTGGACGCGGGCGCGCCGCTGCGGCCCGAACTGGCCGACGGGTTGTTCACGCGCTTTCGACGTGGCGACTCGCGCGCAGGCGGCACGGGGCTCGGACTCGCCTTCGTGCGCGAGGTGGCGCTGCAGCACGGCGGGCAGGCCGGCTGGCGAGCCACGCCGCAGGGCAATTGCTTCTTCATGGATCTGCCGGCGGGCTGACCGCGCCGAACGTCAACAAACGTCAGCGCCACTCCCCAGGCGTAGACCGTCGCCCGATCATCGCGGCCGACTACGCAAGGAGAGAAAGCATGAAGGCATTGGTCGCCGAATTCATCGGCACGTTTTGGCTCGTTCTGGGGGGCTGCGGCAGCGCCGTGCTGGCAGCGGCGTTCCCGCAACTCGGCATCGGGCTGCTCGGCGTGTCGCTCGCCTTCGGCCTGACGGTGTTGACGATGGCTTACGCCGTCGGTCCGGTGTCCGGAGGTCACTTCAACCCCGCGGTGTCGGTCGGCCTGTGGGTCGGCGGTCGCTTCCCCGCCGCACGGTTGCTGCCCTACGTCGTCGCCCAGGTCGCCGGTGCGGTGGTGGCGGGCGGTGTGCTGGCGCTCATCGCCTCCGGCAAGCCAGGCTTCGACCTCGTCGCCAGCGGCTTCGCCGCGAACGGCTATGGCGAACACTCGCCGGGCGCTTACTCCATGGTGGCCGCGCTGGTGTCGGAAGTGGTGCTGACGGCGCTGTTCATCCTCATCATCCTCGGCGCGACGGCCAAGCGTGCCACTGGCGCGATGGCGCCGGTGGCTATCGGCCTGGCGCTGACGCTGATCCACCTGATCAGCATCCCGGTGACCAACACTTCCGTGAATCCGGCGCGCAGTACCGGGGTGGCCTTGTTCGTGGGCGGATGGGCCGTCGAGCAGCTGTGGCTGTTCTGGGTGGCGCCAATCGTCGGCGGTGCGGTGGGTGCGCTGTTCTACCGGGCCACGCTGGACGAGGAATCTTCACGCGCGTGAGCGATTCGCGCTCCGCATTGGCCGCGGTCAAGTTTTGGTGATGTCGCGGTCATGCAGCGCCGTCTAGGTAACCGTAGCCTGCGCCCCTCCGTCGGAGCGCCGATGCGCCTGACACGCCAACCACAAGGCCGGGCCACCGGCTGACCGAATTCCCCCTGCCGATTTTTTCAGTGCCCTCTCGGGGGCAGGGGAACGCTTTGTCCTTGGAAAACACACGATGACGTTCGATCGCCTGTTGCCGCATCTTGCCCGCCGTGCGGGTGCGCTCCTGCGCCCGGCTGGTGCGCTGCTGGCGCTGGGATTGGCACTTTCCGCCACGGCCCACGCACAGCTTGTTGTCACCGGCGTGCCGGACAGCCCGGACCCGGTCCCCGCTGGTGGCACGGTGACCTACACCGTCGGCATCGGTGACGCGCTGGGTGCACCGCGCAATAACGTCACGCTGAACTTCGACATCCCCGCTGGCGGCCGCTACGCGGGCACCGGTGCGCTACCGGGCGGCGCGTCCTGCGCCGGTATGGCACTGGATCAGGCCGGGCCGGGCACCATCACCTGCGCCGGCATCAACGTGCCGGCGCTGGCCACCGTGCACGTTCCGCTGCGGGTGCGCAGCACCGTCGCCGGCACGCTGACCGTCAATGCGTCCCTCGTGGGCGGCAGCTCGCAGAGCGAGACCACCACCGTCAACATCGGCGCCGACCTGCGCCTGGTGATCGCCACCGCCGCCAGCGTCGCGGCCGGCAGCACCCAGAACGTGCAGCTCACGGTGAGCAACAGTGGCCCCAGCGCTTCGCCGTCTTCCACACTCAGCTACAGCGTGCCGCCGGGCTTCGCGCTGACCGGCACGCCGGGCGGCTGCTCGCTGGCGGGCAGCACGCTGACCTGCAACCTCGGCGCGCTGGCCAACGGCGCCAGCACGAGCGTGACTGTCACGGGCGTCATCGGCGTGGGCGGCAACTCCACGCTCACGCACACGGCGGATGTCACTGGCACCGGCGGCGTGGGCGATGGCGACACGAGCAACAACGTGGCCAGCGCGGACACCGCGGTCACCGCCGGCAGCAGCCTGTCGGTCACGAAGACCAAGTCGGTGGCCGACCCGGTCCAGACCGGACAAGCCTTCAACTTCCAGTTCGCAGTGCGCTACAGCGGCGACTTCCCCAGCAGCGCGCAGTTGCGGGACAACCTGCCGGCCAATTTCTGCCCGGCGGCCTCTGCCAACTTCTCGAGTGGCGGCTGGTCCTGCACCGCCTCCAGCACCTGCCCCACGGCCGGTGGCACGCTGACCTGCACCCGTACCGGGAGCGGCAGCGCCGGCAGCAACGTCTCGCTGGGCACCATCACCGTGCCGGTGCAGGCGCTCACCAGCGGCGCCGGCATCGTCAACACCGCCACGGTCAGCGCCACTGGCGTCAGCCCGGCCAACGGCTCGGTGAACACGACGATCATCGACCCGGCCTCCGACCTGCGCGCCAACAAAGGCAAGAGCTGGCCCCAGGCTGCCGTGCCGCTGAACCAGGCTTTCAACTACACGATCTCCACGACCAACCTCGGCCCGAGCGCCGTGCCATCCAGCGGCACGATCACGCTGACCGACACGGTGCCGGCCAACCTGCAGGTCAACAGCGTCACCGCACCCGCGGGCTTCAGTTGCTCGTCGTCCGGTGGCACGAGCTTCCCGCAGGCGGGGCCGGTGACCATCACCTGCACGAGCACCAACGTCGCGCTGGCGGTCAATGGCACCACCAGCAACATCACGATCAACGCCCAGGCCACCGCCGCCGGTGGCACGCTGACCAACCAGGTCTGCGTGGCTGCGGCCAACGCGCCGACGGACAACGTGTCGGGCAACAACTGCGCCAGCGTGGGCGTGAACCCGCAGGCCAATGCCGCGCAGGCCGACGTGTCGGTGCTCAAGCGCGTGCTGGGCCTGGGCGATGCGCCGGGCAACCGCCAGGAGGCGGGCTCGCCCATCGTCTGGGAGATCGAGGTCGTCAATGCGGGGCCGCAGCCGGCCACCAACGTGGCGGTGACCGATACCCTCAACAACGTCTTCAATGCCAACGCCGGCCAGTACTCGCTGGCCACCGTGTCGGGCAGCGCCACGCTGGGTAGCTGCAGCCTCACGCCCTCGGGCTCGGCCGTTTCGTTGAGCAACTGCACCATCACCAGCCTGCCGGTCTGCACGGCCGGCGTGGACTGCCCGCGCTACCAGATCACCGTGCGCCATTTCGGCGACGGCACCTCGGGCAACGACCAGTTCACGGTGACCAACACCGCCTTCGCTCTGGCGCAGAACGAGGCAGACCCCAACCTCACGAACAACAACGCCAACAACAACACGCCGACCAGCGCGTACTACATGGCGCGCGCCGACGTGGCCGTGACGAAGACCGACAACCCCGACCCGGTCTCGGCCGGCCAACTGCTCACCTACACGATCACCGCGAGCAACCCGGCGGCCAGCAGTGCCAGCCGTGCCTTCAACGTGAGTGTGAATGACACGCTGCCGGCCGGGCTGGTCTACCTGTCGTCCACCGTCAGCGGTGGCGGCAGCTGCAGCACCGCGCCCGTCGCGGGCAGCACTACCGGCCCGGGCAACAACAGCCTGGTCTGCGGCTGGACCTCCATCGCCCGCGGCTCGCAGCAGACCGTGACGGTGCGCGTGCGCGCCGCGGCAGTGTTGACCGCGGCCCTTGGCGGCAGCGGCTCCATCACGAACACGGTCGCGGTGTCCACCTCCACGCCGGAGATCGCTGGTGGTTCGGCGAACAACACGGCCACACAGGCTACGGCCGTCAACGCACCGGCCTATGACCTGATCGTCAACAAGACCGACGACGTCGATCCCGTCAACGTCGGCGACAACGTCACCTACACGCTCACCGTCACCAACAACGGCGCCTCCACCGCCGAGAACGTGGTGCTGATCGACACGCTGCCCGCCGCAACCGGCGCGCCCACCTTCGTCGGACTGGTCGGCGC
>Ga0075370_10000495_pt1 | contig 14903 bp, 9 predicted proteins | sample EndMethybrTD3035_FD_71398 | JGI IMG/M metagenome (GOLD analysis project Ga0075370, IMG submission 71398) | Populus endosphere microbial communities from Tennessee, USA - Endosphere MetaG P. TD hybrid TD303-5 | ecosystem: Host-associated > Plants > Roots > Endosphere | place: USA: Tennessee... | reverse complement strand
ACTGCCATCGAGTTCGTAGGCCAGCCAGAGTTGCCCGGTCCAGAAGCCGTTGGTCCACTCCGTGTTGCCCATCTCCAGGTAGACACCGCCGATGCTGGACGGCTCGGGAAAGGTGTCGCCGAAATGGTCGAGATTGCGACCCACTGCCGCCACTGCTGACTTGACGGCTTGTTCGAGGCGGGCTCGGTCCGGCATCTCGCGCCAGGCGGCCGGCAATCGATCGATATTCAGGGGTTCCGGCTTTGCCGGATGCAAGGTTTCAAGCATGGGAGACGGCTTCAGACTTTGGCGACGCCACCCACCGCACCCGATCGAGCCTGGGGGGCGGAAGATCTCCTGTCAACCTCCGCCGGCGTAGGAGCGAGAGCAAAGGCCGACAGCAGGAGGAAGGCAGCGCCTATGGCAGCGAGCAAGAGGTAGGTGTTCGGAAACCCGATCAAGTCATAGCTCTTGCCGACGATGGGCGACAGCACGGACAGCCCCAACGAGTGACCGAAGCTCCAGCCGACCATGTAGACCGTGGAAGCCAGCCGGTTGTCGAAGTGGTAGGCGATGTACCTGAACACAGAGACGATCAGGATCGGCAACTCGACCGAGTGCAGCATCTTCATCGCTGAGATGGAGATGGGACCGATGGCGATGCCCGAGCCGCAGATGCGGACCAACATGATGGTCCCGGCCAGCAAGAGCCCGTACTTCGCGCCGATACGCCGCACCAGGAGCGGCGCCAGAAACAACCCACCTGCTTCGACGAAGATCTGCAACGAGTTGAGGTAGCCAAACATCGCCGCGCCGGTCGCCTTGTCGGGGAACTGGGACGCGAAGTAGCTCGGGAACTGTTGGTCATAGACCAGGTAGATGTTCGTCACCGTCAGCACGAACGCCATGAACTTCCAGAACGCCTTGTCGCGCAACAGCCCGATGGCATCCTTGATGCGCAGCGCCTGCGACTTGCCCGACGTCGACTCGTGCGTGGGCAGCCGCCAGAACACAAGCATGAGGACCAGGAACAGCCCCGCCGCCGACGCCAGCATGAAGTTGTAGTGCGGGTCGACGTTGTACAGCCGGCCGGTCAGCAATGCCGCTGACGCGAATCCCAGCGAGCCCCACAAGCGCACGCGGCTGTATTCAAAACCGTAGGCGCGTCCGATGCGGTCGACGTAGGACTCAAGCGCGTAGCTGCCCGCGATGAACGTGATGCCCAGGTAGATGCCTCCCAGCGCCGCGCCGGCCAAGACATTGGTCTTGAGCAGCGGGCCGTAGACATACACAAGGAACAGACCCGATGCCATGCACAGCAGGCCAATGGCCCAAAGGATGTGCTTGCGCATGCCCAACTTGTCAGACACGTAGCCGTACACGGGCTGCGAGCACATGGCCGCGATGAAGTTGGCCGAGAACACGATTCCGGTCTCCGTGCCGGACAGCTCGAGCGTGGATCGGAGCCACAGGGCAAGCAGCGACATGCTCATCGCCTGGCCGAAGAAGTACACGTACACGAACGTGCACAGGAAGCGAAAGTGCGACTGCTTGCTGGTCATGGCTTTGGCGGCGGCAGCGTGTTCACGATGGAGAAGGCGCCGTCGCAATGAACCTCAGGCTGGAAGCGGCTGCCAGCGTGTTGTCTCTTCATGAATTGGATTTCTTATATTCCGTGATCGATAACATATTCGATGCCGTCGAGACCGTCAAGGCGATCAACACGGACGTCATGACCCCGGTCGCAGCCAGATGGCCTGCCCGCCCGATGCCTCCAGATCGATATCCAGCGCCTGACCGCCGTCGACATCCAGCGTACGGACCCCCACCTTCGTGCGGGTCTTGGCTGCCGGATCATCCGCATAGATCGTTGCAACGAACCGCTTGCCCTTGGGCAGGAACGACAGCGGCAGCTTGAGCTTGCGCGCATCGTTGTTGGTGATGGCCCCGACGAACCACTCGTCGCCCTTGCGACGCGCGACCGTCACGCTCTCGCCTGGCTTGCCATCGAGCACGCGGGTCTCGTCCCAGACGGTCGGCACGCGATCCCAGAACTCGAGTTCCGGCTCGTCATGCGACATCTCGGGTCGGTCGTACCAGTAGAGCGTCTGCAGCGGGCTGTAGTAGACGACGGCGAGCGCAAGCTGGTGGGCATGGGTCGTCTTGATCCTCGGGTCGTAGTAGCAGATCGTGTAGTCAGCGGCGCCAGCGAGGAACCGAACGAAGGGGAGCACGGTGTTGTGCGTCGCGTCTGGCATCTCTTCGTTGCCACGAATGCCCTCGGCCGTCATCAGGTTCGGCCACGTCCGTTGCTCCCCCGTCGGGCGCCAGTCGTCATGGACGTTGACCATGATGCCGGCGGCTGCGGCCTGCTGGATGGTCTTGTCGAGCCAAGTCGTCCAGCGATGCGAGCCGACCTGTACGAAACCGAACTTGACGCCCTTCACGCCCCAGGACCGGTAGGTCTGGAACAGCGTGTCGGACTGCGCGAGCAACGCTTGCTGGTTCACATAGAGCCAGACGCCGATCCCCTTCGACTTCGCGTACTCGATGATCCCGGGCAGATCAAAGTCGGGGATGGCCACCTTGGTGGCATCAGAACTGAAGGAAAACGCCGGGCCGTACCACTTCCAGTCGAACAGGATGTACTGCAGGTTGTGCCGCGCCGCAAAGTCGATATTGGCTCGCGCCGAGGCGGTGGTCTGAACCATCACCCGCATGATCTTGCCCGGCTTGATCCACGACGGGTCCGCGATCTTGGAGGGCTCGTTGAGGTTCAGGATGAAATCGTTGTTCTCGACCAGCTTCCCTGGCGTGCGCGAGATCATGATGCCTCGCCAAGGGGTAGCAAACGGCGAGATGAGGTCCGCCGAGTCATGCATCGCCGTAACGAGGGTGTCGGCCTTCGTCGCGCTCAACTTGAACTTGGTGCGCGAGTAGTCCAGCATCTGCGCCTCCAGCAGCGCGACATGCAATCCGCTGGGCAACTCAAGGGTGAGCGGCCGCTCCGACTGGTCCGGCCAGTCACGCAGAGGCATCAAGCGATACGGGGCCTGCGCCCAGCCGTGAAACCACGCCTTCGTGCCAGCGGGCATAGCGAACTCGGTGTCTTCGCCAACGACCCGGTAGTAGGTGCCCTTGGGGTTCTCCGGAAATACAAAGCGGATCGCCACGCCTTCGTTGTAGGCGCGCAGTTCCACGGACACCTGATAGATCGGGTTGTCGTCCTTGACGAGATCTACCGCCAACGACTGGTAGTGGTCTCGCACAAAGGCGCGCTCGCCAGTCACCGGTTTCCAGGTCGAGTCATGCGCATCCCGTCGCACCCCAGTCTTCTTGAGGTTGCTGAACCAACGCGCATGGCGATCCACAGGCAGCGCCATCGCGTTTTCCGACAGATGGTTGTCGAGTCGCAGTTCCAGCAGCGACTCCCTGATGACGACCTCTCCTTCGTACCTTACGTCGTAGTACAGCGCATGGGCACCGGCAGCGGCCATCCGTTGTTGCAACGTGATGGCGACGCGCCCATCAGGTGAAGTCAGGCGCTCCTGGAAACCATCGTCGCTGGCACGCGAGAGGCTGCAGATCACCATGAACAGGATGGCTATGACGCGTCGCATGTTCAGTCCACCGAAACGATTTCGATTGAGGGCTCGATGCTGCGAACGAGTTCAAGCGTCGGCGGTGTCGCACCGGCCAAGGTGCAAGCTGCAGCGCCGGCCGCCATCGCCATGCGAAGCAAGTCCGCGCCACTCGCTTCCGGCTGCCGAACCAACCCATAAAGCAACCCGGCAATGCTCGCATCACCCGCTCCAATCGTGTCCACGACGTCGACGGGCGGCACATGCGCGTGCCAGGCCTTGCTGCCGACGTGATACTCGGCGCCGGCAGCACCTCGAGTCAGGAGGACACGAGCGCTGGGGTTCAGTTGCCGCAGGCGCTCGAATGCCTCGATCGTGTTTGGCGTTCGGAACAGCCCCTCAAGGTCTTCATCGGAGACCTTGATGACATCTGCCAGCCTGGCCATCGTGACCAGCGTCTCGTCGTAGCTCTCATCCATCAACTTCCGGAAGTTGGGGTCGTAGCTGATCATCACGCCACTGGCCTTGAGAGAACGTGCCAATTCAACCAGCCTGCCGGCTAGAGGCTGGCGAGCCAAGCTGATGCCACCGAAATGGACGAGCCGGGCCTGCCGCTCCCATCCGCTGGGCAGCTTCTCCACCGAGAAATACAAGTCGGCGCTGTCGTCACCGATGAAGAAGTAGTCCGGCGGCGAAGAATGGTGCACCATGGCCAGCAACGGCGACTTTGCTCGCTGCTGGAGAAATCGCAGATCCAGCCCTGCGGCTCGAGCGCCTTCGCGCAAGGCGTATCCCAAGACGTCCGTCGAGATGGTCCCAGCGAACGCGCTGGACATGCCCAGGCGTGCCACCGTTCGGGCGACGTTGAATCCCGCCCCTCCGATGCGACTGCGCCAAACGTCGGACTTGCACTTGATCATGTCCGTCAAGGCCTCATCGGCGGAAACGAACTCAGGGAACACACTCACGACGGTGTCTCCAGTGCGTTGAGGACCTCGTAGCAAGCGCCCATCGTGTGATAGTCGGTCTTGCCAGCCGGACTCTTTTCGTCGCTGAACTTCTCGTTGGCCCGACTCAGAATCCGGAACCACGCGCCATGCTTGTGGTCCACCATGTGGTCCCAGCTGTATGACCAGATACGGTCGTACCAATCCCAATACGCTCGATCCTTGGTATTCACAGCCAGAAGTGCGGCAGCGGCCAGAGATTCGGCCTGAACCCAAAAATACTTGTCGCCATCGCAGATGGCGCCCTGAGGATCGAAGCCGTAGCAAATCCCACTGTGCTCACGGTCCCAGGCTTGGGCAAGCGCATCGTCAAAGAGTGAGATCGCGCGGGCCAGCAGCCAATCCGACGGACCGGCCAGATGCTCTGAATACCGGCGCAAGATCATGAGCAGCTTTGCCCACTCTGTGAAATGTCCTGGCTGGAAGCCCCAGGGTCGGAATAGATTGGCAGGGTCGTGGCGGTTGTAGTCCCAATCGATCTGCCAATCCTCTCGGTAATGCTCCCAGATCCGCCCGTCTGCCATGCGCGCCTGGCGAACGGTGATGTTCCGGGCGATTTCTTCGGCGCGGTGCAGGTATCGCAGCTCACCCGTCGCCTCGTAGGCAGCGATGAGGGCCTCACATGAATGCATGTTTGCGTTCTGTCCCCGGTAGGGGAACACGACGGACCAACTGGCTGAGGCCTGGTCTGCGTACAGCCGGTGAGCTGGCTCCCAGAAACGCTTCTCCATCAACTCGAAAGTCTCGCCAATGAAGGCGCGCGCCTCTTCGATGCCAGCGGCAAGCGCTTGCGAATACGCCAACAGCACGAACGCCAGTCCGTAGCAGTGGTTGTCATCGTCGAGAACGAGCTTCTTTCCGTCCTGCCATCGCAACATCCACGTGTAGCCGCCCGTCTCGGGCTCGAAGTGAACATCCCGCAGGAACCTCAGGCCATGCACGAGCGCGTCACGATAGTCCGAGCGCTTGAAGTGGCGATATCCCATCGCGTAATTGAAGATGAAGCGCGTGCTGCTAACGAGATGGCGTGTGCTTGCGTCGTAGACGCTCCCGTCATCGCGGAAGAAGTGGAAGAACCCACCCGTCGGATCGATACAGCGCGGGTGATAGAACTGCATCGTGCTGGCGACGTGGGACAGCAAAAACTCTTTGGTACGGAACATGGGGAGCATGGTTGTCTCCTGGGCGCTCTGATCAGGCCCCGATGGTCAGTGCCTGGCGAGCTGCCATCCGATAGCGAGTCGTCCACGGCTTTCCCGCGACGAGTTCGATGCCGCGCCGGTCTGATAGGGGATGAGCAATCGCGGGCTGAGCAACTCGGCTCAAGTCAAAGACGCTGTTGACTGGCTCGGCCCCGAGCGCGACATGGCGGCTCTGCCAGGGAACACCGGCGCGCCCGCGGTTGCTGACCCACAACATCAGATCGGGTAACACAGAGGTGTCCCACCACAGTTCGACCTGCGCATCGTGATCCAAGTAGTGCAGCCGCAGCGGCGCCCGATCACCGCGTCCGGCGAGGCCACGCACCTGCAGCAGCTCTTCGGTGTCCGTCTGCAGAGGCAGCCGACTCAGATCGACGTTTCCATATACGCCCGGCATCTGGTCCAGGCTTTCACCACGTTGATCCGGGCGAAGCAGCGTGGACTCGCCGGCCGACCGGCTCGGATAGGTGTAGATCCCCTCGTTCGCTTCAACGTCGATCAGGACGCGGCCGCTGGGCGACGGCAGTCGAAAGGTGGGATGCAGCCCGATTGGCAAGGTCACCGTTCGGCGCGGATGAATCGTCAGCTCGATGTCGAGAGCGGCGGTTCCAGCGACAGCTTGGATTCTGCGTTCCAAGCGGGACACGGCTGCCGACGCCGGATAGTTGATGGTCAAGAGGATGTGGTCAGGCCCCACTTCCTCGCAGGTCCAGACGTGGTTTGAGCCATACCCGTGAGACCAGTCGTCCTCAGGCTCGCGCAACGTCCAGTCGGCCGGCAGGTCCAGCGGAGGGTCGGTTCGTCCGAACGGCACACAGGGCCATTCGCCTCGCAGGCTTCGCAGCACGCCTGGCAAGCTGGAAGAAGAAGCTTGCCCCGCCCAAGGTGCGACGTGCATGACCTCCAAGTCGCGGGTTGCATCCAGCTTGAACCGAACAGGACCAAGCATTGCTCCCAGCGCTCGCACTTCTGCGCTGCCAAACTCCCAGTCGATACGCCACGACGTTTGTGCTTGCGGGTTGTCGTCCATTGAGGGAAGCATGTGTCCTACTCGCAAGGCAGTTGATCCAGGTCTTGCCAAGTCCACTTGTCACGCCAGCGGACGATCGGCTTGTCCCCTTCCCACTCAACCGGCAGCCACATGTAGCGTCCGTCAATAGGGTCCTTCGGCCGCCAGATGTCAAACATCAGGATGTGCCGTTCACATCCGTTCCGAACCAGGGTCAGGGCGTACGTCGACTGGCCGCCAAACGTTGTCGCCTTCTGTGCTTCTGTTCCTCGGACCGGATTGCCAAGCGCCTTCCATGGTCCAAGGATGTTGTCCGCCACATAGGACTTCGCGGCGTTCGGCGCCCACCCCGTCAAGCCCGACGTGATGAGGTAGTACTTGCCTTTGCGCTTGAAGACAGCCGGTGCTTCGTCATCCCCGTTCACCGTCATCCTGGCGTACTCGCCCGCCGGGCGCAGGTAGTCCTCCGTGAGACGCGAGATGTGCATCGTCCGGTTTTCTTCCGATGCGTGGAAGTAGTACGCCTGGCCGTCCGAGTCCATGAACAGCGTGGCATCTCGAGCCATCTGCCCTACGGCAAAGTCACGGGCCAGCACGCCGCTTCCAGGCACCTTGTCCTCGTCGGGAACGAACTTTGGCCACACTCCCGCGTTGGGGCGGAACGATCCCAGGTAGCGGTAGGGACCGATCACCCTGTCGGCCACCGCGACCGCGGCCCGTGCTGCTTTGTAGCCTTGGCCTTTCAGCTCGAGGTGAAACCACATCACGAACTGACGGGTCTTCTCGTTGTAGAGGACCTTTGGACGCTCGATGATCGAGCCGCTGGTGATGTCGCTTGAAGGATCTTCAGCGACCGCAAGGGCGATACCGTCGTCGCGCCAAGCGGTCAGATCCTTCGAGCTGTACACGTGGACACCGACCTTCGCAGTGTTGCCAGCTGGTCCGGCAACCTTGTGCTCCCCGAACCAGTAGTACACCCCGTCGTGCTGAAGGAGCCCTCCTCCATGCGCGTTGATGTGCACGCCCTTGTCGTCCGGCCAAATTGCCCCGGGCGTGAATGCCGCTTCAGTCTGCGGAGCAGCCATCGCGCCAGAGCTCGGCAGCAGAGCCAAAGCCACGAGGCATGAAGCAACGTGCACCCGACGGCGGATCGACAAGTTTTGGTACATCTTGAACTTTTTCTTGAAGTCTGCGCCCCTGGACTGTTCCAGTTTTCGCAGAGCGCGGCCTCCTAACTACTCGGAAGCCGGGCAGGCTTCGTCAGGCGGGGCCTTGGACAAAGGGCGGGCGACGAGCCCGTCGCCTGCTCCCGGATTCCGTGGTCCCGAATCGAACGGAGGGGCCCACCATCCTCGCACTTGCTCACCAGACTTCGCGACCTGGCGCACCAGGCGCACCAGGCGCACCAGGCGAGTGACGGCGACTCCCCTTGTTCTCAGCTCATTTGAAGGCGTAACGCAACCCCAGCGAGAAAGCGCGACCGTTATCGTAGTGCTGGCGCTCCAGGCCGGTGGCGTAGGTACCCGGCTCACCCACATAGCGGTTGAGGCCACGGTTCAAGATGTTCAGCGCGAAAGCGGACAACGTCAGATCCTTGGTCAGGTTGTAGTTGAACGCCGCATCAAGGATGCCGTAGGCGCCGATGTATCGACCGTCCATGGGACTGGCGGACACGCCGAACAGCACTTGGTCAGAACGCCAGGTATAGGTCACGCGGGCAGACATCGTGCTGTCTTCGTACATACCGGACAGCGACACATTCTGCTTGGACACAAACGGCTGCTGACCAGGAACGATTCGCGGCGCGGCCGGCGTGCCGAAGTTCACCGGGATCGACGTCTTCACATAGGTGTAGGAAGCAGACGCTCCGAAGTTCTGCAGCCAGCCAGCCCTTGCATCAAAGAAGTATTGACCGGAGACCTCCGCACCCCTTGCGTAGCCCTTCAGAGAATTCACGGGGCGCGTCACCTGGTACTGGCCATTCGTGCAGAGGGTCGCGGTGCCCGTATACAGCTGTGACATCGTTTCACAGCTGACGATCGAGTTCGGCGCGTCCTTGATTTCCTTATCGAACACGGCAAGAGCAACGTAGTTCGTCGGGCTGAAGTAGCGCTCCAAGCTCAGGTCGAAGCTGTCGGCCACTTGCGGACGAAGGTCGGGATTGCCGATAGTCACGGTCCCCGCGGTCGTGTTGAGGACAGCGCCACCAGGGTTCAGATCACCGATAGCCGGGCGCGTCATGCCCCTGCCATACCCGAATCGGGCAAGGAAATCCTTGGCAATCTCGCCGGTCAGATTGAAGGAAGGCAGCGCGTTGGTGTAGCTCCTTTTCGAGGCGACATCAGTAATGGCGTTTCCTGCGCCGAACTGCTGGCGTGCGCCCATCTCGGTCTGGGTGCGAACCAATCGAACGCCCACACCACCACGCACCCTGTTGTCCAGCAGCGAGAACTCGCCCAGCAGATAGCCTGCATAGGTGTGTTCATTGAAGGTTCGGTGGTTAATCGCGTTCTCGGGAATCGCGTTGTCTGCAAGGATGCCTGCGTTCGGGAAGGCCGTGCGGACCTGGTCGCCAAGCAGAGCGTCGGGCGAATACACGACGTAGCCGCCGGCATAGCCTGCCTCGCTGTGCATGAAGTTGCTTGGCGCTGCCTGGAGAACCGCAGGCATTGCGCTTGCGAAGATCTGATTCGCAGGGGTGCGCGCCGCACCATCGGTCGTCAGGTTCTTGCCGCCGTACGTGTAGTTCCTGTTGAGATCCTTCTGTTGCGCCGCACGGACGCCGAACTTGATCGTCGTGAAGATCCCGTCTTCCGGATAGAACTCACCGTTCACCGCCGCCGCATAGCCGTTGTCGTTCCACGACTGGCGATTGGCAAAGCCGAAATTGCGGAACACATAGTTGGCCGGATCCGACAGGCTCGGACCCGCGAAGCTCAGTTGATGAGGCTCACCGTCGGCGACCCGATAGGTCGTCCAGCTCAGGCCAGGTGCGGAGTCAAGGATCACCGAGCGGTTGTCGACCTTTTGCTCCGCCTTGATGTAGTTGAAATCCCCCTTCAGCAGCAGCGAGGGAGTCGGCTTCCATTCAACGCCGGTAGCGGCGATCCAGGTCGTGTAGGGATGGGTTTCGTCACCACCCGTCGTGTTGACAGTGGAATCCAGGAACTTGCCACTCAGCAGACGCTTGGTCAGCAGCACATCGTCGCTGCCACCGTTGAGGTTGCGATTGGCGAGACCTTCCGTCAGGTTGAAGGCCGTCGTCTGCAGATCCTGGACGTTGGCATTGCCGTTGGGTGTCGAGTTGTTCAGACCGCCATCCACCGAGTTCAAGCCACGATAGTTCTGATGGTAGAGGTAGTAGTTGTAGTTGGCCTCGGCATAGAAGCGCAGCGTGTCACTCTTGCGATAGTCGGCCCCCAGGTTCAGACCTTTGCGCGTGCGCATGATCGTCTCCTGGAACACGTTGGTCGACAAAGCTGGCGTGGCCACCAGATTGGCATCCTGTCCCGAGGCGGTGGGCATGGTGGCGCCGACGCCGGTCAGCAACGACACATCGGTGCGACCCACGTACTTTTGCATGGCAAAGCTGGCGTTGTTGGCCGTATTGGCCGCTGCAAGCGTTGCGTACTCGGGGCTATCAGCGCGCACCACGCGCTTCAGCGAGACACCACCGTTGGCCGGGTTGTTGTCCGAGCGACCCGTGCTCTTCTGGTAGACGCCGGCAACCATTGCGCCAATTCGCTCACCACCGCCAAGGTCCCAGCTGTTGGCGGCCAGGCCGAACAATTCCGGATCGGCCTTCGCCGCCAGCGCGTTGTAGCGCGCATTCACCGCGAAGTTGTAGGTCGGCTTCTTGAAGTCGCTCGGCTTGCGCGTGCGTATGCTGACCAGACCACCAATGCCGCCTTCGACGTGCTCGGCCGAAGGATTCTTGAATACGTCGATGCCGGCCACCATGCCCGGGATGGCGCCTTCAACGTTGAATTCGCGTGCGCCGGCAGTGAAATAGGTACGGCCATCCACTTGAGAGGCCGTCTGATTCGCGAGGCCGCGGATCGTCAGTCCGGAGCCGACGCCCACTGGGGATGCACCCTCGCCACCGTAGCGATAGCCCTGAACACCGGGTATGCGGGTGAGAGTCTCAGCAACGTTCGTGTCCGGCAGCTTGCCGATGTCCTCGGCCGTGATCGAGTCCACCACTTCCATGGCGTTCTTCTTCACTGCCACGGAGGACTGTGCGCTGGCCCTGATACCTTGCACGACGACCGTTTCCAGCGCGGCCTTTTGTTCCTGGGCACACGCCTGACTGACAGCAAGTGTCAGCAGGGTGATCTGCAGAGGGACGATGGCATTTTTTTTCATGATTCGGCTTCCTTTCGAAGAAGTTCGTTGTCTCAGCGTTTGGCAGTGATGCCTGTTTTTGTATCGAGTGCGCTTTGGCGGCGGCAGTGACTGCGCTGCGGTGGGCGGTGGTTCAGGTCGGGCTCATCTGTTTTAAGAGTGGTTCACGTGGCGCGAGGCCCCCAAAATTTCCACGTGACCAAGCGAATAAAAAGGGATCCCGCGCACACGGTGGGATCCAACGGAGGACAAGCGCCCAGAGACCGGGAGTTGCCAGGAGAAATCGATGTCGGGAACAAGACCTGCGCGGACGGTTGCCCAAGCGGCGTACCGCGGCAGAAGCGTCCATTGCTCGTTCATGCTTGCTTGTCCCCAGCTCATATGTCGCGCATTTCTTGCGCATTGTTATCGATAACGAATTACCACGGACCAGATCGAAGAATCAATTTACCCGGGAACAACCCCTAGGAGGAACCTGATGCTCCGGCCTCGATCGAGCCAGTTTTGTGAAGCTCGTATCGCCATCCGTGATCGATAACATATCTGGCGGTTTTTGCGGTGTCAAGCCAGGTGTGCGCCGCCTACGGGTCGATACCTACTTGGACTGCGTTGTCACCGTGTGGCACTTGCCACAATGACCTCAGCAACGCCGTGCATGCGGGCCTGGCCGAGCCTGTTCAAGCTCCGATCGCCCGACGACACGGCGATCTGTTCGCCCACCTACTGCTTAGATGGGACCGTGGACTCGCGGATCTCAAGCCGGTACGGCATGACGGCATGTCGTGTGGCAAAAGGCTCACCGGATCGACCTGCTCTGGCCTGCTCCACCACGAGTTCAACCGCCGCCCGCCCAAGCTCCCCGATGGGCTGGTGGACCGTCGTCAACTCTGGCCAAACGGTAGTCGCGACAGGCGTGTCATCGAATCCGGCGATGGCGATGTCCTCCGGGACCCGCAGATGCATACCGTGGGCGACCGCGATGGCAGCGGCACCCATGTCGTCGTTGGCCGCGAAGATCGCTGCAGGCTTGGATTTGGGTGCCAGCAATTCGCGCGCGGCCGCGAGTCCGGACTTGTAGGTAAAGAGGCCCTGCGCGATGCGGTGAGGAGGAACGACCAGGCCAGCGGCCTGCATCGCATCCTGGAACGCTTGGTAGCGCAAGAGCGCGGGCGTGTGGTCCGGGTCGCCCTTGATGAAGGCGATATCCGTGTGTCCTAGCGAGAGCAGGTAGTTCGTCATCGCCTTCGCACCGTCGTAGTCGTCGATGCGAACGGCCGAGACGTTGGCGGCTGGCTTGGCCGTGGCGACCGCGACGGTCGGCATTCCGATTTCTCTCAGCCGCTTCAAAGCGGCCGGAGAGTCGCAAAGGGGCGGCGGCACAAGCACCCCGTCCGCTCCGTGAGCGATCAAGCGGTCGATGGCCTTGCGCTGGGTTCCAACGTCCTCGCAGGTTTCTAGGATCAGCTCCGCGCCGCTACGTGCGCACTGCGCCATTGCACCGACCAAGAATGCACTCAGGAACGCTGCGCTTGGATTGCTGTACAGCAAGCCCACGCGCACGGTTCCGACGCGCGCCGCACGGGCCGCGACATTGACGCGGTAGCCCAACTCGTGGATGGCCCTCATGACCTTTTCCCGAGTAGCCTCACTCACATAGTCGTTCCCGTTGATCACACGAGAAACTGTCATCGCCGACACCTTCGCGCGTCGGCCGACGTCATACATCGTGGCCCCCGAGACTTGCGGCAGGCCTTTCTTTTTCATGTCGTCATGCGGGGCCATAGAGCCTTCTTGGTCTACCAAGCCCTTGGGCGCTGGGTCGATCTAGCGTGAGTCGCCCATCAGCCCTACTCTGCCTGTTCGGCTGGCAGCACCCGTCCGAGGGCGCCTGAGGGAGCTCGCGCCCTCTTCCACTCGGGGCGAGGCGCGATGCACTTCTCAGCGGAACTGCACGCCTTCGACGAAATCGGTCACGTCCAAGACGTTGGGTTCCGGCTTGGTGAGCTTCTTGCCACCGACGGTGACGTTTTCCAGCAGCACGTTCTTGACCTTGCGTTGGGCATCGCGTCCAGCGATCAGCGAAGCACTTGGAGATCCTCGGCCCGAGAAATGGACATTTCGAAGGGTGATGTTCTCGACGCTCATCCCCGGGCTTGTGTTGTATTTCGCCGTGTAGGCGATCTTGATGCTGAAGAGCTTTCCTTCTTCGATGCGCTCCACCCGAATCCCATCAAAGACGACGTCTCTGACGGTATTGTCATCGCCGGCCATGATTCCCAAGGCTCCCTGGTACTCGGGATCGTCCTCGTCGTGGTCCAAGATATCGATGTCGGTGAACCGGAGCCGCTCCAACACTTCTGCATCGGGATGAGCTGCGGAGGGCGTGTTGCCGTGGATGCCGATCATCACGGCGTGCGCGATGTCCGCCCAAAGCGTCGTTCGCGTGACACGGACATCACGGGTGTTGCCCCAGATGTCCCAGCGATGGTTGTAGAACGTGACGCAGTCATCCGACGTGCGGATGAAGCTATCGGCGATCGTGACGCGCTCACAGGCAAAGTGCCCCAGTCCGTCCGACCACTTGCCAGCACCGACGGTTCTGATATTTCGCTCGATCAGATCCTGCGAGGTGATGCATCGCATCGTGCCGTGAGGCTGGTTGATGAAGATGGGACCATCGATCTCGACATTGCGCGAATCGCGGATGGTCATCATCTCTACACCGTCAAACAGGCCGTCGCTGATTACCTTGACGTTCTCGACGCCCGACAAGATCAAGGGCATCTTGAGAATGGCAGATCCGTGGATATACACCGTGCTGTTGGAGCGGATGCGGAACTCACCGGAATGGACGCCGGGACCGAAAAACACGACGTTCTGCGTGAAGTCAGGCGTCTTGCCTGCTGTGATCGCTTCAGACGACTGCGTCGGAACCTCGGGCATGTCCTTGCGAATCGCCTGCGTGAACACATGCAGATTCGTCAAACGATCGTCGTCGTATTCGACGCTGAGGTTCTCCGGACGATGCAGCGTCAGATAGACGATGCCGTCCTTGACGATGGTTTTCAGCCCCTTCGCTGTGGGGCGCACGGCAACCTTCGAGAACATGCCGTTGTTCTTCTGAATTGCCAACTCCACAGTGCCATCGAAGTTGAAGTAGACCATCGACGCGTTTTGCGGCTTGTCCAAATCTACTTTGACGTTGTACTCATACAGATCCTGCCAAACTCCCCCAGGCGTCCTGACGCGAACTGTGAAATCGTCGTTGTGGTGCGTGTACCGAATCGGATTCGGGAAGGGATGCACTTGCAGACGATCGGGTACGGCCTGGGCCGTCGCCATCGGAAGTTGAAGGCAGATCAGCGCAGCAATCAAGAAGCGAAAAAATAGCAAGTTGTCTCCTAGCTCAGGTCGAAGTCCGCGGCACCAAATCCGGATCACGTTCTCTCGCCTGATATCGATAACAGGCAAACTGTACAAGTTGCGCCACCGGTGTCAACCGTGCGAGCCCCTGTCAGCGGACCGCACGACTAGCTGTGGTTCCTCTTACTGCCACCGTATCAATGCCTTATCGACCGGATTCGAATTCGACTTGGCCGGCCGTGTGAGTCGAGGTTGGCATGCATGGGGGTGGGGGTCCAGCACCTCTGCATCGACCATCCCGACGGCATTCCGTTGATCAGGGTGCATCGATCTGCAGCGACCGCGTACCGCAGTTCTTGGAAATCGCGGCCCAGGAGCAGCCCCTAGCCATGAAGCCTGGCTGCTGCGGGAGTTCGGC
>Ga0075370_10000494_pt1 | contig 14916 bp, 14 predicted proteins | sample EndMethybrTD3035_FD_71398 | JGI IMG/M metagenome (GOLD analysis project Ga0075370, IMG submission 71398) | Populus endosphere microbial communities from Tennessee, USA - Endosphere MetaG P. TD hybrid TD303-5 | ecosystem: Host-associated > Plants > Roots > Endosphere | place: USA: Tennessee... | reverse complement strand
GCCCAGGGCGGGTCGGGCATGTTCGGTTCGCTGATCGAGCAGGTGATGAAGGCGGCCCAGGGCGGTGGCGGAGGCGAGGCCGGCCAGTCCCCGGCCGGCGGCGCGACGGTAGGCGCCGCTCCTGGCGGTGGCGCACCGGCACCGGGTCAGTCCGCACCGGGGCAGCCTCCGGGTCAGCCGGGCCGTGACCCGCTGGAGGAGCGGGTCGAACGGCTCGAGGAGCGCGCCGAGCGGGAGGATCGCCCGTACGAACCGCCCGCACCGCAGCAAGAGCAGCGCGAGCCGTTGCAGCGCGCCGATGACAGCAACCTGGCTTCCGGACCGCAGGACGGCGCGTCCGGTGCCGGCCCGGTGCCTGTCACACCGCCCGAGCAGCCGCGTCACGCCGCCGACGAGGATCTGGGCCGCAGGCTCTAGTCGGTCAGTTCCGCTGCCTGCGCGGCAGCGTCGGCGGCGGCACGGTGCATCCCGATCGCCGTCAGTCGCTGTGATGCCTCGCCGAGGCCGCCCGCGTCGCGGCCGACCAACGCGCGGGCGTAGTCCAGCGCCAATTGTCCTAGTGGGCAATCACATTCGGTGCTCGCCCGTGCGATACCGTCGATCGCGCGGAGATCGCCGAGTCGCACCGCATCGACCTGGGCGCGCAGCGCGACCGCCGTCTGCCCGCCACGCTCGGCGCTGCGCGCCGCGTCGCGCGCCGCAGTGACGGCGCCGTGCTTGTCGCCTCGCGCGGCCATCGTCCACGCGCGGGCGAGCGCGAGCTCCGGCGCGAACAGCATCGACTTCAATCCGTGCCGAGACTCCGCCCGGGACAACGCCTTTCCCGCCTCGACCGTGGCACCCTGCTGGCCGAGCGCCTGCGCCAACAGCATCCACGCCAGCGGGCCCCACGAATAACCCGTCGGCGCCAATGCCGCGGCCGCCCTGCGTAACAGCCGCACCGCCGACTCGAGTTCCCCCTTCGCGATCAGCACATCGGCAACCAGCACCTCACCGATGGCCCGCCCGGGCTGCTGCAACTGCGCGAAGTCGGTGAGCTGCTGCCCCAGTTCCTGTGCGCTGTCCAACTCGCCCGCCATCACCAGCGCGGTTGTCTGGCCGAATCCGCTGGTGAATCGCAGCAACCCGGGATGTCCAGCGGCGATGGCTCTTTCGGCGAATGTGTCGACGTCGGCGAACCGTCCCATGCGGGCCGAACTCAATGCCGCGGCGGCCGATGCCCAGCCGATGGCGGTGTCGTCGGCCGACGGTGACGACAAGACCTCGTCGGCGATCTGCAATGCCCGGACCGGACCGCCCGCGTTCATCGCGAACGTCGCCGACAACGCGTCGAGAGTGGTTCGCGCGGCGGGTGAGGACACCTTGTTCCGCGTCGCCTGCAGAAACGCCGTCGCCTTCTCCGGCTCCGACAGCATCCAGAATTGGTTGGCCGCCGACGGCAATGCCCACGCCATCAACTCGGATTCCGACAGCGTCGACTGATCCACCTGAGCCAGTACAGATTCCGCGTCACGGCCACGGCCCTGCCAAGCCAGCGCGTAGGCGAGCGTCAGCCGCGCGGGCAGGCTGTCCGCGCGTTGCAGGGCAGCCCGGCCGAGGCGCTCAGAGAGTTCGAGGTCGCCAAGGCGCAGAGCCTCACCGGCGGCGGTGACCAACTCTACGGTCGGCTGCGCTCGGTCGGCGTCCAGTGCGAGCACGGCCAGCCGTAACTGGTCGACCACGTCGCGCGGGGGAGCGGCGCCGAGTCGCTCGACGAGCTCTGTGCGCAGCCTGCGCAGTACTGGGCCGCCCATCGCGTCGCGCACGGCGTCGACAAACAGCGGATGGGCCGGTCGCACATGGTCGTCGTCGACAACGATCGCGCCGGCGACCTCCGCCTCGGCGACGGCTTCGCGGCCCACGAGATCGGAGAGCTGAGCGAGCTGGAGCGGATCGTCGACGGCCAGGTATTCCAAGACGTGGTGCGCGGTGGCGGGTAGCGCAGCGACGAATTGTTCGACCAGAGTGGCCACTCGTTTGTCGTCATGGCCTGCGGGTTGCAACTCGATTCGCTCGAGTAGATCATCCTCCCAAAGAGCCGAAATCTCTTCGGCCACAGGCCCGTTCGGCGCCACTGTCACTATGAGAGTCGATGTGCCGCTCACCGCCAGCTGGTAGACCAGCGCAGCCGACAGCTTGTCCAGTAGTTGGGCGTCGTCCACCACCAACAGCCGTCCGTCGCCGAGTGACTCGCGGGCGTTCCGCAACACCTCGGCGGTCTTACCGGTGTCCGGCACCTCGATGAGGTGGCTGAACGCGGCGAACGGAATCGTGGCGGTCGGCGTCGTCGCGGTGACCCAATCGACGCGGTCGAACCGGGAACCCAGACGCTCGACGGCGGCCCGCGCGAGCGTCGTCTTGCCTACTCCCGCCGGGCCGATGATCACAGTCCCGGCCCGGGTTCCCCAGCCGGCTTCGAGCGTTTCCAGTGCCGGTTCAAGCGGTACGGTCACCCACTCCACTGGCACGGCGGCAGTCTATGGCTAGGTTTTAGCGTGTGTCCCCAGAACCCGACCGCGAATGGGCGGTCTGTGTCTACTGCGCGTCGGGACCGACGCATCCTGAACTGCTCTCGCTCGCCGAAGAAGTAGGTACCGCGATCGCGAACCGCGGTTGGACGCTGGTGTCCGGCGGCGGCAACGTGTCGGCGATGGGCGCTCTGGCAGTCGCGACCAGGGCGCGCGGCGGCAAGACCGTCGGAGTGATCCCCAAGGCGCTCGTGCACCGGGAGGTCGCCGATGTCGACGCCGACGAACTCGTCGTCACCGAAACCATGCGCGAGCGCAAGCAGGTGATGGAGGACCGCGCCGATGCGTTCATAGCTCTGCCAGGCGGCATCGGCACGCTCGAGGAATTTTTCGAGGCTTGGACCGCCGGTTACCTGGGTATGCACGAAAAACCGGTGGTGATGCTCGACCCGTTCGGGCACTACACCGGTTTGCTCAGTTGGCTGCACGGGCTGATCGACAGCGGCTACGTCACCCCCGGGGCGCTGGACCGGTTGGTGGTCGTCGATGACGTCGACGCGGCACTTGCCGCCTGCGAACCGCGTGGGTGATCGTCCTCACCCACGCCGATAGGCTGTGTTCAATAAGCGAACAGCGGAGGGGACTCACCGTATGACCGACCAGAACTCCGGCGTCCGAAAGAGCGTCGGACTGCTCGACATCGCCACTCGGGTTCCGCGCCTCTTGATGGACGCGCCCGTGATGTTGCGCGGCGCGATGACGGGTTTCATGGCGCGCCCCACGGCGAAGACGTCGATCGGCAAGGTCTTCCAGGACCGCGCGGCGCGTTACGGCGATAAGCCGTTCCTCCGGTTCGAGGACCAGCAGCTGACCTATCGGCAGGCCAACGAGACCGCCAACCGTTACGCCGCGGTGCTGGCCGCGCGCGGCGTCGGGCACGGCGACGTCGTCGGTGTCATGTTGCGCAACTCCCCGCAGACGGTGCTGCTCATGTTGGCCATCGTCAAGTGCGGCGCCGTCGCAGGCATGCTCAACTACCACCAGCGCGGCGATGTGCTGTCCCACAGCATCGGACTGCTCGACGCCAAGGCGATCGTCGCCGAAACCGATCTGATCGAGCCGATCACCGAGAGCGGCGCCGACACCACCGGGCTGATGACGCTCGAGGAGTTGGATCGACTCGCGGCCACCGCCCCCACCGGGGACCCCGCGACGACCGCGGCGGTGCTGGCCAAGGACAAGGCGTTTTACATTTTCACCTCGGGCACCACGGGCATGCCCAAGGCCAGCGTCATGACCCACTACCGGTGGCTGCGCGCGCTCGCCGGCTTCGGCGGGCTTGGCCTGCGGCTGCACAGCGACGACGTGATGTATTGCTGCCTGCCGCTTTATCACAACAATGCGCTGACGGTGGCGCTCGGATCTACCGTCAACGCCGGCGCGACCCTGGCGCTGGGTAAGTCGTTCTCTGCCTCGAAGTTCTGGGACGACGTGATCCGCTACCAGGCGACGGCGTTCATCTATATCGGTGAGATCTGTGCCTATCTGCTGAACCAGCCGGAGAAGGACACCGATCGCAAGCACAAGGTGCGGGTGATCATCGGCAACGGGCTGCGGCCTGCCATCTGGGACGACTTCACGAAACGGTTCGGCATCCCGCGGGTCTGCGAATTCTACGGCGCCAGTGAAGGCAACACAGCGTTCGTCAACGTCCTCAACATCGACAAGTCGACTGGGATCTGCCCGACACCGGTGGCGTTCGTGGAGTACGACGCGGAAACCGGAGATCCGGTGCGCGACGACAACGGCCGCGTCCGCAAGGTCAAGACCGGCGAGCCGGGTCTGCTCCTGTCGAAGGTGAGCAACTTCCAGCCGTTCGACGGCTACACCGACAAGAAGGCCAGCGAGAAGAAGCTCGTCCGCGACGCGTTCAAGGAGGGCGACACCTGGTTCAACACCGGCGACCTGATGCGCTCACAGGGCTTCGGGCACGCGGCCTTCACCGACCGGCTCGGCGACACCTTCCGGTGGAAGGGCGAGAACGTGGCGACGACCGAGGTCGAGGCCGCGGTGTCGAGGGATCCTCAGATCGAGGAGGCGACGGTGTTCGGCGTCGAGGTCGAAGGGGCGGGTGGCCGGGCGGGAATGGCTGCGATCCAGCTCAAGGAGGGTGAGGAGTTCGACGGCAAGGCGCTGGCCAAAGCCGTCTACGAGAAGCTTCCCGGCTATGCCGTGCCACTGTTCGTCCGGGTGGTCAAGGAACTCGCGCACACGTCGACGTTCAAGAGCCAGAAGGTCGACCTCCGCAAGGAGGGATACGGCGGCAGCACCGGCGAGGGCGACGAGGACGACGTCGAGATCGAGGACCCGATCTACGTGCTTTCCGGTCGTGACGAGGGCTACGTCGAGTTCTACGACGATTACCCCGAAGAGGTCGCCGCGGGGAAGAAGCCCAAAAACTAGCGGTTGCGGTAGTGCAGCAGCAGTGCACCGCTCTCGGTGGCCTGCGAGTCGACCAGTTCCAGGCGGCGTAGTTCCTGCTGCCCGTCGAACATCCGGTAGCCGCGCCCGGCGATAGTCGGTGCGATGAGCAGCCGGTAGTCGTCGATCAGCCCGGCATCATGCAGCGACTTGGCCAGGCCGACGCTGGCGTGGATGCCGATGTCGCCGCCGTCCTGTTGCTTGAGCTCGCGGACATACTCCTCTGCCGGGCCGTCGACGACGACGGTATTGGCCCAGTCGGCGGCCAGCGGTCGTGAGGTGAAGACGTGCTTCGTCGTGCTGTTGATGAAGCTCCGGAAGGGCTCTTCACCTTCGTTGGGCCAGTGCCCTGACCAGTAGTCGTAGGTGCCGCGGCCGAGCAGCACGGCGTCCTGGCGGCCGATCACCTCGGCGATGTTGTCGAATACCGCCTGGTCAACGTCGAAAACCCAATTGCCGGGCTCCTCGGCAACGCCGTCGAGCGACCACATGTGAAACAGGACGACTCGTCGCATCGCGATTCCTTTCGTCGGGCGCACCGTCTCTCGGGTAGACCACCGCGCGGGCGAAACCTCATCGAATCACCGGCCCGTAGCCTTGGTGGCGTGCAGTCGACGTTTCTGGGTCGCCCGGTGGCGGGGGATCGTGCGCTGATCATGGCGATCGTCAACCGCACGCCCGATTCGTTCTACGACCGCGGAGCCACCTTCACCGATGAAGCCGCCAAGACGGCCGCCCATCGGGTGATCGAAGACGGTGCCGACATCGTCGACGTGGGCGGGGTCAAAGCAGGGCCGGGCAGCGCGGTGGACATCGACGAGGAGATCGCTCGCGTCGTGCCGTTCATCGAATGGTTGCGCCACACCTACCCCGATCAGCTGATCAGCGTCGACACCTGGCGCGCGGTGGTGGCCAAACAGGCCTGCGCGGCCGGTGCGGACCTGATCAACGACACCTGGGGCGGTCATGACCCGGGGTTGCCGGAGGTCGCTGCGGAGTTCGGCGCCGGCCTGGTGTGCTCGCATACCGGCGGCGCTGCGCCGCGCACCCGCCCGTTCCGCGTCAACTACGGCACCTCGGAACGCGGCGTGGTCGACGATGTCATCTCAGAGGTGACGGAGGCGGCTGAGCGCGCTGTCGCATCCGGAGTCGCGAAGGACGCCATTCTTATCGATCCGACCCACGATTTCGGCAAGAACACTTATCACGGTCTTAGTTTGTTGCGCCACGTAAAAGACCTTGTAAAAACTGGATGGCCGGTCCTGATGGCGCTGAGCAACAAAGATTTCGTCGGGGAAACTCTGGGTGTGGACCTGACTGAACGCTTGGAAGGCACTTTGGCCGCGACCGCACTGGCCGCAGCCGATGGCGCCGCCATGTTCCGAGTGCATGAGGTGGGGCCCACTCGACGCGTACTGGAAATGGTGGCGTCGATCCAGGGAACGCGTCCACCGACGCGCACAGTGAGGGGACTGGCATGACTGTGCTAATTGAACAGCCAACGGAGCCTGCTGCCGCGCAGATCGCGGAACACCCTTGGCTGGCCGACAACAGCTGGAGCCGGCCCATGTGGACGATCGAAGAGCTCGTGGCCGCGAAGGGATCCCGCACCATCTCGGTGGTGTTGCCCGCTCTCAACGAGGAAGAGACCGTCGCGAACGTCGTCGAGACCATCACCCCGCTGCTCGGCGGCCTGGTCGACGAGCTCATCGTGCTCGATTCCGGTTCGACCGACGACACCGAGATCCGCGCGCTGGCCGCGGGTGCGAGGGTGATCAGCCGCGAGGTGGCACTGCCCGAGGTCACACCGCAGCCCGGCAAGGGCGAGGTGCTGTGGCGGTCGCTGGCCGTCACGACCGGCGACATCGTCGTCTTCGTCGACTCCGACCTGATCGACCCCGACCCGATGTTCGTTCCCAAGCTCCTGGGGCCGCTGCTCACGAGCGAGGGTGTGCACCTGGTCAAAGGCTTCTATCGGCGTCCGCTGAAGGTCAGCGGCAGCGAGGACGCCAACGGCGGCGGACGGGTCACCGAACTGGTGGCCAGGCCGCTGCTCGCCGCGCTGCGCCCCGAACTGACCTGCCTGCTGCAGCCGCTCGGCGGCGAGTACGCGGGCACCCGCGAACTGCTGACGTCGGTGCCGTTCGCGCCCGGGTACGGCGTGGAGATCGGCCTGCTGGTTGATACGTACGATCGCCTCGGCCTGGATGCGATCGCACAGGTCAACCTGGGTGTGCGTGAGCACCGCAACCGGCCGTTGACCGAGCTCGCCGCGATGAGCCGACAGGTCATCGCGACCCTGTTCTCGCGGTGCGGGGTGCCGGATTCGGGCGTCGGCCTGACACAGTTCTTCGCCGACGGCGACGATTTCACCCCGCGCACCTCGGAGGTGTCGCTCGTCGACCGGCCGCCGATGAACAGCCTGCGCCCCGGCTTGTAGGGGCGCACCGCGGCACGTCGCCGCGCGAGGTGTCGGCAGCCTCGGGCAGTATCGAGGGCGTGACGCTGGTTCTGCTGTATCTGGTCGTGCTGGTTTTGATCGCCATCGTGCTGTTCGCGCTCGGCAGCGTGCTCTTCGGACGTGGCGAGTCGTTGCCGCCGTTGCCCCGCGATACGACGGCCACCGTGTTGCCGGCCTCCGGTGTCACCGGCGCCGACGTCGAGGCCGTCAAGTTCAGTCAGACGCTGCGCGGCTACAAGACCAGCGAGGTGGACTGGGTGCTCGACCGGTTGGGTCAGGAGCTCGACCTGGTGCGCGGGCAGCTGGCCGCGGTCCGTGCCGCATACGGGATCGATGACGACGACGCTGGAGAGCGCCACATCGAAGGCGGTGCGCACGCGCTTCCGGCGTCGGAGGCAGAGGTCGAATCGTGACCGCGGACGAGCGGGTCCGTTGTGCGTGGATCGACGAATCACGCTTGTCTGCAGACGATTTCGTCCTCTACCGCGATTACCACGACACCGAGTGGGGCCAGCCGCTGCGCGATTCCAAGGCGTTGTTCGAGCGCGTCACGCTGGAGGCGTTCCAGAGCGGGCTGTCGTGGCTGATCATCCTGCGCAAGCGCGAGAACTTCCGCCGTGCGTTTCACGAGTTCGATGTCGAGCGCATCGCGCGATACGGCGACCGCGACGTCGCGAGGCTGATGGAGGACGCCGGCATCGTGCGCAATCGCGCGAAGATCGAGGCCACCATCACCAACGCCCGCGCAGTTGCCGATCTGGATACCGATCTCGGTAAGTTGCTGTGGTCGTTCGCGCCACCGCCAAGGCCGCGCCCGGCGGCCATCGCCGACGTTCCGGCGGTCAGCCCGGAGTCGACGGCGATGGCCAAGGAACTGAAGCGCCGAGGGTTCCGATTCGTCGGTCCGACGACCGCCTACGCCTTGATGCAGGCAACCGGAATGGTCGACGACCACACCGCAGACTGCTGGGTGCCAGCGACATTGCAGTGACCCGTCAGCAGGCCGCCAGGGGGGCCATCGCCGGGTCTTTGCACACGCGAAGCCCCGGATAGGGAACAATAGAGAGGATTCGTTAGGCCCACCGTGCGGGCAAGCTCATGTGGAGGGAGCACTCGATGGCGGCGATGAAGCCCCGGACTGGAGACGGTCCACTGGAAGCAACAAAGGAGGGGCGAGGCATCGTGATGCGGGTACCGCTGGAGGGTGGCGGCCGTTTGGTCGTCGAACTGACCCCCGATGAGGCGGCCGCGTTGGGCGACGAACTCAAGGGCGTCACCAGCTAGTCGGCGCGTCCCCGCGAGGGTTCACACCTAGGACGCAACCTTCCGATAGATCTCGAGGGTCTGCTCAGCGATGTGCGCCCACGAGAACTCGTCGATACAGCGCTGCCTGCCTGCTTGACCGTATTTCGCGGCGCGCTGCGGGTCGGCCACCACCGCGTTGACTGCGTCGGCCAACCGCGACTCGTAGCCTGTCCGGTCATCCGCGTCGTAGTGCACCAGGACGCCGGTGTGACCGTCGGCCACCACCTCGGGGATCCCGCCGACGTCGGACGCCACCACCGCCGTCGCGCAGGCCATCGCCTCCAAATTGACGATGCCGAGCGGCTCGTAGACCGATGGGCATACGAAAGCTGTTGCAGCGGAGAGAATTTCGCGGATCTTCGAAATGGGCAGCATTTCACGTACCCAGAAGACGCCGGTGCGGCTACGCGCCAGATCCTGAACGGCCTCGGTGACCTCCGCGGCGATTTCGGGGGTGTCGGGCGCGCCCGCGCAGAGCACCAACTGGACGTCGGGCGCGAACTTGTGCGCCGCCGCGATCAGATGCGGGACACCCTTCTGGCGGGTGATCCGTCCGACGAACGCGACGATCGGCTTGGTCATGTCGACGCCGAGTTCGGCGAGCACCGACTCGCCGGGCTCAGGCGCGGCCGGATACCAGACCTCCGTGTCGATCCCGTTGCGCACGACATGCACCCGGTTCGGATCGAGCGCCGGATACGTGCGCAACACGTCGTCGCGCATGCCCGAACTGACGGCGATCACCGCGTCGGCCGCTTCCACCGCCGTCTTCTCGACCCAGGACGACACCCGGTACCCGCCGCCGAGCTGTTCGGCCTTCCACGGCCGCATCGGCTCCAGCGAGTGCGCCGTCAGCACATGCGGTACGCCGTACAGCAGCGCGGCCAAGTGACCCGCGAGCCCGGCGTACCAGGTGTGCGAATGCACCACGTTGGCCTGTCCCGACGTGTTGACCATGTTGAGGTCCGCCGACAAGGTCGACAACGCGGGGTTGGCGCCCAGCAATGCGGGATCGGGCTGCGCGACGATCGCGCCGTCGCGTGGCGCGCCCATGCAGTGCACGTCGACCTCGCACAGGTGACGCAGCTGGGCGACGAGCTCGGTGACGTGTACGCCTGCCCCGCCGTAAACCTCGGGTGGATACTCCCGAGTCATCATCGCCACCCGCATGGTGACGACGGTAGTAGCCGTGTCTAGTGACCGCAGCCTTGTTTCGAATGCGATTAGGCGTCAATACCCTTGACAGACAGCTGCGAATGCCTAGCCGCCATCGTCGGGGGCAGATAGGTTTGAATCATGCGGGAACTGCCACATGTGCTGGGGATCGTCCTGGCTGGCGGCGAGGGCAAGCGGCTGTACCCATTGACCGCTGATCGGGCCAAGCCTGCGGTCCCGTTCGGCGGCGCGTACCGGCTCATCGACTTCGTGCTGTCGAACCTCGTGAACGCGCGGTATTTGAAGATCTGCGTTCTGACGCAATACAAATCGCATTCGCTGGACCGCCACATCTCGCAGAACTGGCGGCTTTCGGGGCTTGCCGGTGAGTACATCACCCCGGTGCCCGCTCAGCAGCGCCTCGGCCCGCGGTGGTACACCGGTTCCGCCGACGCGATCCTGCAGTCGCTGAACCTGATCTATGACGAGGACCCCGACTACGTCGTCGTGTTCGGTGCCGACCACATCTACCGGATGGACCCGGAGCAGATGCTCCAGTTCCACATCGAGAGCGGCGCGGGGGTGACGGTCGCGGGAATCCGGGTGCCGCGCGCCGAAGCGAGTGCGTTCGGTGTCATCGACTCCGACGAGTCGGGACGCATCCGCGCGTTCATCGAAAAGCCCGCCGATCCGCCCGGCACGCCCGACGATCCCGAGCAGACGTTCGCGTCGATGGGCAACTACATCTTCAGCACCAAGGTGCTCGTCGATGCGATCAAGGCCGACGCCGATGAGGACCACTCCGATCACGACATGGGCGGCGACATCATCCCGCGTCTCGTCAACGACGGTATGGCCGCGGTGTACGACTTCAACGACAACGAGGTCCCCGGCTCCACTGAGCGCGATCACGGGTACTGGCGCGACGTCGGAACTCTCGACGCGTTCTACGACGCCCATATGGATCTGGTGTCGGTGCACCCGGTGTTCAACCTGTACAACCGGCGCTGGCCGATCCTCGGCGAGTCGGCGAACCTGGCGCCGGCGAAATTCGTCAACGGCGGTTCGGCGCAGGAGTCGGTGGTCGGCGCGGGCAGCATCATTTCGGCTGCGTCGGTGCGTAATTCGGTGCTCTCGTCCAACGTCGTGGTGGACGACGGCGCGATTGTGGAGGGCAGCGTGATCATGCCCGGCACCCGAATCGGCCGAGGCGCCGTCGTGCGCCACGCGATTCTGGACAAGAACGTGGTCGTGGGGCCTGGCGAGATGGTGGGCGTGGACCTCGAGAGGGACCGCGAACGCTTCGCGATCAGCTCCGGCGGGGTCGTCGCCGTCGGCAAGGGCGTCTGGATCTAGGTTTCGTTGTCCCCAACCTGCGGTGTGGGCCCAACCTGCGGTGTGGGCCCAGGCTGGGCGCGCCGTCGTCGGCGCAGGAGCCGCCACCCCGCCCACACCAGTACGACGACGGCCACCAGCACCAGCACTGGTACCAGGATGGCCACGAAGACCAGCCCGATACTGATGCCGTCCTCGACCGTGCTCAACACCGGCGCGGCCATACCCGCCGTCGCGACATTGGCGGCAGGTCGCACCGTCGACTTCGTCAACGACACGACCAGTGCGACAACGACACCGATGACGACGGGGATCCACTGACCGGACTGGGCGAAGGCGCCCGGATCGGCGACGGCGTTGGTCTGGGCCGCGGTGCCCGACCCGAACACGATGCCGCCCGCGGTCGGCCGGACGAAGGTTTGGATCGCGTCGTTCACACTGTCGAGCGCGGGGACCTTGTCGGCGACGATCTCGACGACCAGCAGGACGGCGACGATCGCCATGACCCAGCCGTTCTCGAGCCAGGTCCACCCATGCGGCAGCGTGACCAGATCGGTGAAGCGCGACAGCAGTCCGAGAGCCAGCAGCGGGATATAGGCGTTGAGGCCCGCGGCGGTGGCCAACCCGAATCCGGTCAGCAGCTCCATCTACGCATTATGCGATGGCGCGACCGGAACGTCGGAGGTTGGAGGTACAGTCGAAAGTATGTTCGAATCGACCGTCGTGAACGACCCGATCGCCCACGAGGCGTCACTGGTCGCACGCATCGCGGAGTTGGAACGCGGCAAGTCCGCCGCGGCCGCCGAACAGGCCAGAGTCACCGCCGACCTCGACGCGGCCCGCCGTGCTCGTGAGGCGGCCGAAGGCGTACCCGCCGCCAAACGCGGCCGCGGCCTTTCGGTCGAGATCGCGCTCGCTCGCCACGATTCGCCCAACCGCGGCGGGCGGCACCTCGGCTTCGCTCGCGCACTCGTCCACGAGATGCCTTACACCTTGGCGGCATTGCAAAGCGGCGCCCTCTCCGAATGGCGTGCCACCCTCATCGTCCGTGAGTCGGCGTGCCTGTCCCTTGAGGACCGCCGAACCCTGGACGCCAGGATGTGCGCCGACCAGTCGGCATTGGAGGGCCTCGGCGACAAGCGAATTGAGGCCGAGGCCAAGTCCATCGCCTACCAGCTCGACCCGCAGGCGGTCGTGGACAAGGCGGTCCGCGCCCAATCTGAGCGCACCGTCACCGTGCGCCCGGCCCCCGACGCGATGACGTACGTGACCGCCCTTCTGCCCGTGGCCCAGGGCGTATCGGTGTACGCCACGCTAAGACGATGCGCCGACACCACCTTTGACGGCCGCAGTCGTGGCCAGGTCATGGCCGACACCCTTTTCGAGCGGGTGACCGGTCAGCCCGCCGACGTCGCGGTCCCCGTCGCGGTCAACCTCGTGATGACCGATGAAACCTTGCTGAGCGGCGGCACCTCACCGGCGTACATTCCCGGCCACGGTCCAGTGCCCGCCGCAATCGCGTGCCGTCTCGCGAGCGACGCGATCGCCGACGAGCAGTCCAAAGCCACCCTGCGCCGGCTCTATCGCCACCCTGAATCGGGAGCATTGGTTGCGATGGAGTCCCGGTCACGGTTGTTCCCAAAAGGTCTCGCACAGTTCATCGCTTTCAGAGATGACACCTGCCGCACGCCGTATTGCGATGCGCCGATTCGGCACACCGACCACGCAACCCCACATGCACGAGGTGGCCTCACCACCGCCGCGAACGGTCTCGGCGAGTGCGAGGCCTGCAACTACGCCAAGGAAGCGCCTGGCTGGCAAGTCCACACCTTCGATGCCGACGGCCAGCGCCACAAGGCGGTGTACGTCACCCCGACTGGGGCGCACCACGAATCACACGCACCGCCACTGCTCAATGACGTCGTGGTGTTCAAGCCGAGCGTCGTCGAGGCGCTGATGGCCAATCATCTCGCGGGGCTCACTGCCGCCTGATCCGTCACCAGACGCCGGGCACCAGGCGGTAGTGCACCTTCTCGGTGTACTCGACGTAGCCGTCGAGATCGTGACGCAATGCCTTCTCCTCATCGGTGATACGGGCCACGAAGACGAGGGCACCGGGGATGCTCGTGAGCAGACCCCAGTAGGAGCCGAGGGCGAGCGGTGTTCCGACCATCATGACCAGCGCCCCGACGTACATCGGGTGGCGCACAAGGCCATACAGGCCGGTGGACACCAGCGGTTGGTCCGCCTCGACGGTGATGGTCGCCGCCGCATAGTTGTTCTGGACGATCACGAACTCTGCCAGCCCGATTCCGGCCGCCACCAGCACGTTGCCGATGACCACGGCGGCCAACGGCGGCGCCGACCATCCAAATCGGTGGTCGAGCGCACTGACCACTCCGACGGCGACGACAGTCAAGATGAGGCCGACCATGATGAGCCGTTGTGCCAGCCTGGTTTCGGCCCAGGGGCCCGACGTCATGCGGCGCTGCACAGCGGTGGGGTATTTCATCGCGAGATAGACGGTCGGAACCATCGTTGAGACGATGAACACGACGATGAAGACCCACGCCTGCCAATAATCGAACGTGCCCGCGGGCAAGAACAGCAGCAGACCCCAGAAGGCAATGCCGCCAAGGGTGGAGGCCAGCAACTGCAATCCGACCTTCATGATTCCTCTCTCGTCCTAGACGGCGTCGCGACGGCGATAGATGACGCCGGCGGCGAATATCAGGGCCGCGGCCACGACGATCATCACGGCCAAAGCCGGCATCGGGTACTCGGATGGCGCGGTGGTCTGGCCGACGGGGGACAGGTCGAGTAGCCACTTCGGCAGGCGCAGCAGCGCGCCGAGATACAGCGATACGACGACGAATGCGACTGCAAGCCAGCCGATCCAGCCCTTCCGCACCGCGACCCCGACCGCGGCGATACCCGCGATCACAGCCATCGCAGGCACGTACGCCAGACCTGCCACTGTCAGTCGCGCGATCGTTGCCGGCTCGCCGAGAGTGATGCCGGCACCCAGGCCATTGCCCAGGCCCGCGAAAAACATCAGCACCGCGGAACCGATGAGTGCCGAGGCGATCGCGGTCAGCAGCCAGCGCCACCGCGATACCGCGCCCGCCAGCACCGCCTCGCCGAGTCCGTTCTCCTCGTCACCGAGTACCCGCAACACGGCCGACACCACGTACGCGGTGGCCGCGGCGGCAAGGAACTGCGTCATCGTCGTGTAGACGCTGTCGGTGCCTTCGGCCACCAGCACCCGCTGAATCAGTTCGTTCTCCTTGGCTGCGTCCAACAGCGACTTCGTCATCGATCCAAAGGCCAAGCCGCCCAGGAAAAGTCCCACCGCCCAGCCGATCGTCTGGCCGCGTTGCAGCGTCAGATGCAGGCCGAGCACCGACCCGATGGCGTGCGCGTTGGGACGTTCGCCGCTGGACGGGATGGTGCCGTCGTCGTACTGCCGCCTGCTCTCGAGGGCAGCTGCCACCGCGATGAGCCCGAACGTCAGGACGACCAGCAGTGCGAACGGCCACCAGCGCACGTCGACGAAGGCTCGCATCTGCTGCGCCCACGCGATGGGGGAGACCCAGCTCAGCGCGCTGCCCGAGTTGTCGATGACGTCGCCGATGCCGCGGACGAAGACGGCCAGCGCCAGCGTGGCCATCG
>Ga0075370_10000491_pt1 | contig 14928 bp, 15 predicted proteins | sample EndMethybrTD3035_FD_71398 | JGI IMG/M metagenome (GOLD analysis project Ga0075370, IMG submission 71398) | Populus endosphere microbial communities from Tennessee, USA - Endosphere MetaG P. TD hybrid TD303-5 | ecosystem: Host-associated > Plants > Roots > Endosphere | place: USA: Tennessee... | reverse complement strand
GAGACCGGCCTCAGGTTCCTCTTCCTCTCGGTGGCGTCGTTCTTCGCGGCCGCGATCGCGGCCGCGAAGAACGACGCCACCGAGAGGAAGAGGAACCTGAGGCCGGTCTCGATCGCGTCGAAGCCCTGGACGACCTGGAGGTAGATGACCAGGTAGGTGAACAGCGCGAAGATCGACCCCGAGATCGCGAACGCCGCGATCAGCCCACCGACGAACGTCGGCTTGCGCAGCAGCGTCAGGTCGAACATCGGGTGCTCCTGCACCAGCTGGGTGACCACGAACAGCACCAGGAGCACGGCTGCGGCGACCAGGCACCCGACGACGAGGCGGTCGCTCCACTCCTCCTGCCCGGCTCGGATCAGGCCGTAGACCAGGGCGGCCAGGGCGCTGCTGAACGTCGCGAAGCCGAGCCAGTCCGGCCGTCCGGCGCGCGGGTTGTGCGACTCCCGGACCTTGGTGACGCCGATGGCGACGGCCGCGACGCAGATCGGGACGTTGACGAAGAAGATCCACCGCCACGACAGGCCGCTCGTGAGCAGGCCGCCGACGACCGGTCCGATCGCCACCGCCAGGCCGGTCGTCGCGCCGAAGGCGCCGAACGCGACGCCTCGGTCGCGCCCCTGGTAGGCGGAGGAGAGCAGCGCGAGCCCGGTGGCGAACATCGCTGCACCGCCGATGCCCTGGAACCCGCGGGCCGCGATCAGGAGGCTGATGTCCTGCGCGGCGCCGCAGGCGATCGAGCCGACCATGAACAGCGCCACGCCGATGACGAAGATGCGGCGTCGGCCGTAGAGGTCGCCCAGCGAGCCGAAGGTCAGGAGCAGTGCGGCGAGGGTCAGGGCGTAGGCGTCCATCACCCACTGGAGGCCGGACAGCCGCGCGTCGAGGTCCTGCTGGATGTCCGGCAGCGCGACGTTCACGATCGTCACGTCGAGCAGCAGGATGAAGATGCCGATACAGACGGCGACCAGCGTCCACCAGCTGCGCTCGCTGACAGGCGTCTGCGGGGACTCGCTCATGCCTCGACCCTAGGGCCGGGCACCCCCCACGGCGCTCTCCTCCTCCGGCGACAGGGGCTGCTCGGACGCCCAGCCGCTGATGCTCTTGGCGTAGCTCCGGGCCTCACTGCGCCCGTGGATCGCGGTCAGCACCACACCGTCACCCGCGTCGTCGAGCAGCGCGACCGACCACGAGAGCCGGCCGCCGACGTCGCTGAAGGCGTCGTACCGGACGATCCCGAGGTGCCGCAGCGCGCCGGCGCCCTCGGCCCGCAGGGCGGCCACCTCCTGCCGCAGCCCGACCACGTCCTCCGGCAGGGCGTCCGCGTCCCCGGCGTACGCGGGTGGCCGCCGCCACGCGCCCACCGCGACCGCCAGCGCGGCCAGCGCGACCACCAGGCTGAGAACCGCGACGACCTCCATCGCCACCGACACTAAACTGCCGCGGTGACCGCACCGCGACGCATCGCCTACCAGGGCGAGCCGGGCGCCAACAGCCACCAGGTGTGCCTGCAGCACTACCCCGAGGCCGAGGCGGTCCCCTGCGCGTCCTTCGAGGACGTCTTCGCGGCGGTCGAGGGTGGTGAGGCGGACCTCGCGATGATCCCGATCGACAACTCGATCGCCGGCCGGGTCGCGGACATCCACCACTTCCTGCCCGACTCCGGGTTGCACATCGTCGCCGAGCACTTCCTGCGGATCCGGTTCCAGCTGCTCGGCATCCCGGGCTCGCGGCTCGAGGACGTCCGGACCGTGCACAGCCACGTCCACGCGCTCGGCCAGTGCCGCAAGATCATCCGCGAGCACGACCTCACCCCGGTGATCTCCGGCGACACCGCCGGTGCCGCGCGCGAGATCGTCGAGGCCGCCGACCCGACCCAGGCCGCGATCTCACCGCCGCTGGCCGCCGAGATCTACGGCCTCGACGTGCTGGCCGAGGACGTCGAGGACGAGGACCACAACACCACCAGGTTCGTGGTGCTGAGCCGCGAGCTGGTCGAGGCGCCCGCCGGCAACGGCCCCGTCGTCACGTCGTTCATCTTCAACGTCCGCAACCTCCCGGCCGCCCTCTACAAGGCCCTCGGCGGCTTCGCGACCAACGGCGTCAACATGACCAAGCTGGAGAGCTACATGGTCGGCGGGGAGTTCACCGCGACCCAGTTCCTCGCCGAGGTCGACGGCCACCCGTCCGACGTGGGCCTGGCGCACGCGCTCGAGGAGCTGGCGTTCTTCACGACCGACGTGAAGATCCTCGGCGTCTACCCCGCCGACCCGTTCCGGGCCGAGGCCGATGACTGACGGCGCGGGGGACAAGCGCGTCGAGGACCTGGGCTTCGCGCGCGTCGACGTCGACCGCGCGGCCAGGACCGGCGACGCCGAGGTCGTGTACGGCGCCGGCAAGACACCCGAGCAGGTCGTCGCGATCCTGCGGGCCCTGCACGCCAGCCATCCGGACCGGGCCGTGCTCGCCACTCGGCTCGACGACGACGCGCTGGCCCACGTCGCGAGCCAGCTGCCGGAGGCGGACCTCCACCCCGTCGCTCGCGCCGTCACCCTCGGGCCGCTGCCCGAGGGTCGCGGCACCGTGGCCGTGGTCTCGGCCGGCACCTCGGACCAGCCGGTGGCCGCCGAGGCGGCGCTGACCGTCCGGGTCTACGGGGCCGGCGTGGACCTCATCGAGGACGTCGGCGTCGCGGGCCTGCACCGCCTGCTCGCGGTCCAGGACCGTCTCGAGCGGGCCGACTGCCTCGTCGTGGTCGCCGGCATGGAGGGGGCGCTGCCGTCGGTCGTCGGCGGCCTGACCGGCGTCCCGCTGGTCGCCGTGCCCACCAGCGTCGGCTACGGCACCTCGTTCGGCGGTGTGACCGCGCTGCTCGCGATGCTCAACTCCTGTGCGCCGGGCGTCACGGTGGTGAACATCGACAACGGCTACGGCGCCGGGGTGTTCGCGGCCCGCGTGGCCAGGGCCAGCGCGCCATGAGCGTCCTCTGGGTCGACGCCTCCTCCGGCGCCAGCGGCGACATGGTGCTCGGAGCCCTGATCGGCGCCGGCGTGCCCGTCGAGGTCATGCAGCGCGCCGTCGACGCGACCAGCCCGGAGCCGGTCGCGCTGCACGTCGAGCAGGTCGTCCGAGCAGGCTTCGCCGCGACCCGCTGCCGCGTCGAGGTGACCGAGTCGCACCACCACCGCACCTGGCGCGACATCCGCGCCCTGCTCCTCGCGGCCGCGCTCGCGGACCCGGTCCGGGACCTGGCGCTGCGCGTCTTCGAGCGGCTCGCGGTCGCCGAGGCCACCGTGCACGGCAGCGACGTGCTGGACGTGCACTTCCACGAGGTGGGCGCCCTCGACGCGATCGCCGACGTCGTCGGTGCCTGCGCCGGTCTCGTGTCCCTCGGCGCGGACCAGGTCGTCGTCAGCCCGGTCGCGGTCGGCTCGGGCACGGTCCGCGGCGCGCACGGGACCCTGCCGGTCCCGCCGCCGGCGGTCGCCGAGCTGCTGCGCGGCGTCCCGTCGTACGCCGGACCGGACGACGCCCCGGCGATGGAGCTCTGCACGCCGACCGGCGCCGCCCTGCTCACGACGATCGCCACCGGCTGGGGCCCGCAGCCGCCGATGACCACCCGCGAGGTCGGTGTCGGGGCAGGTGGCCGCGACCCCGAGGGTCACGCCAACGTGCTCCGCCTCCTCGTCGGCGACCCGGTCGCGGGCGTCGAGCCCGGGGCCGACGACCTGCTCGTGCTCGAGACCAACGTCGACGACCTCGACCCGCGCGTCTGGCCGCACGTCATCGACGCGGTGCTGGCCGCCGGCGCCCTCGACGCCTGGCTGACCCCGATCCTGATGAAGAAGGGGCGGCCGGCCCACACCTTCCGGGCGCTGGTGCCGCCGACGCTGGCGGACGAGGTCCGCCGCACCGTGTTCCGCGAGACCTCGACGATCGGGATCCGCACGGTCGCGGTCGAGCGGCACGCGCTCCCGCGCGAGACCACGACCGTCCAGGTCGGTGGCCTCGACATCCCGGTCAAGGTCGCCCGCCTGGACGGTCGGGTCGTCAACGCCCAGCCGGAGTACGACGACGTCGTCCGGGTCGCGGCCGCGCTCGACCGGCCCGTCGTCGACGTGCTCGCCGAGGCGACGAGGGTGAGTCGAGGTCTGGTCGAGGACCTCGCGTGAGGGAGCGGGTCCGGCAGCTCGTCGAGTCGAGCCGCTTCCAGTGGGCGATCATCGTGGTGATCGTCGTCAACGCGGCGATCCTCGGGCTCGAGGTGTCCCCGGGGTGGATGGAGCACTACGACTCCGAGACCGCGGTGGCCGGGTGGGTCACCGTCGGCATCTTCGTCGTCGAGATCTCGCTGCGCGTGTACGCGTACGGCGCGAGGTTCTTCCGCGGCGGCTGGAACCTCTTCGACTTCTTCGTCGTGGCCATCGCCCTCATCCCCGGCGCCGGCTCCTACTCCGTGCTGCGGGTGCTGCGGGTGCTGCGCGTCCTCCGGCTCCTCTCGACCGTGCGCTCGATGCGCCGGGTCGTGGCCGCGATGGTGGCGACCGTGCCGGGCATGGCCTCGATCGCGGCGCTGCTGGGCATGCTGATCTACATCGGTTCCGTGGTGGCGACCCAGCTGTTCGGCGACACCGACCCCGAGCACTTCGGCAGCCTGAGCCGCTCGCTGCAGTCGATGTTCCAGGTGACGAGCGGCGACGACTGGGCCAACGTGATCAGGACGACCACCGACGAGCACCCCGGCGCCTACGTCTTCTTCCTCGTCTACATCGTGCTCTCGACCTACATCGTCCTGAACCTGTTCATCGCGGTTGCCGTGGAGGCGCTCGAGACCGAGCAGGAGGAGGAGCTCGGCGAGCTCAAGGAGGAGGTCGAGGTCGCGATGGACGCCCAGACCGAGGCGATCCTGGTCTCGATCGCCGACCTGAAGACCCAGGTCTCGGCGCTGGAGGCGAGACTCTCGCCGTGATGCCCTCGTGAGTCTCGACTGGGCGGCTCTCATCCTGACCTTCGGCGCGATCTTCGTCGTCGAGCTCCCCGACAAGACGTTCCTCGCGACGCTCGTCCTCGCCACCAAGTACCGGCCGATCCTGGTCTGGCTGGGTGTCGGGGCCGCGTTCGCCGTGCAGACGACCGTCGCCGTGCTCCTCGGTCACGCGGCGTCGTTCCTGCCGGAGGACGTCATCAAGGTCGTGGCGCTGGTCCTGTTCCTGGCCGGCGCGGTGATCCTGGTCCGCGAGGGGATCAGCCACCAGCAGAGCACCGGGGACGAGTTCGCCGACGAGGCGAGGCCGGCGACCGGCTTCCGAGCCGTGCTCGCGTCGTTCCTCGTCCTGTTCGCGGCCGAGTGGGGCGACCTGTCGCAGCTGCTGACCATCTCCCTGGTGGCGCGCTACGAGGCGCCGGTCAGCGTGTTCCTCGGCGCGCTCGGCGCCCTGCTCCTGGTGAGCGGCCTGGCCGTCGTGGCCGGCCGCACGCTGCTCCGGTTCGTGGCGCTGCACGTCCTGCACTTCGTGGGCGCCGGAGTCTGCATCGTCCTCGCCGGTCTCACCCTCGTGGAGCTCGTCTCCTAGAGTTCGCGCCATGACGGAGGGAACGGCAACGGCAACGCACGGGGCCGACAGCGAGGTCGGTCGGCTGCGCACGGTGATGCTGCACCGCCCGGGCCCCGAGCTGAAGCGGCTCACCCCGCGCAACAACGACAAGCTCCTCTTCGACGGCATCCCGTGGGTGGCCCGCGCGCAGGACGAGCACGACGCCTTCGCCGCCGAGCTCCGCGCCCGCGACGTCGAGGTCCTGTACCTGACCGACCTGCTGACGGAGACGCTCGAGCAGGCCGACGCCCGGGCCCACGCGATCGAGGAGGCCCTGCGCGACCTCGACCTCGGCGACACGATGCGCGGCTACCTCGAGGGCCTGCTCGCCGACGCGTCCCCGGCCGAGCTCACGACGTACCTCACCGCGGGCATCCGCAACGACGAGGTCCGCGGGGGCTTCGGGCTGGTCACCTCGATGCTCTCGTACGACGACTTCCTCATCGACCCGCTCCCCAACCTGCTCTTCACCCGCGACTCCTCGGTGTGGGTGCGCGACCGCGTCGCGATCACCTCGCTGGCGATGCCCGCGCGCAAGCGCGAGACGGAGCTGACCGAGCTGATCTACACCCGGCACCCGCGCTTCGTGGGCACGCCGACCATGCACGGCGCCCACCTCGAGCACGTCGAGGGCGGCGACGTGCTCCTGCTCGCCCCGGGCGTCATCGCGGTCGGGGTGGGGGAGCGGACGACCCCGGCCGGCGTCGAGCGGCTGGCCCGCCAGTGCTTCACCGACGGCCTGGCGCACACCGTGCTCGCGGTGCCGATCGCCCAGGAGCGGGCGACCATGCACCTCGACACCATCTGCACGCTCGTCGACGTCGACAAGATGGTCGTCTACCCGAACGTCGCCGACTCGCTCGTGGCCTTCGCGGTCACGGCCACGGGTGACGCCGAGCCCGACGGGGACCTGCTGCTCGACGTCGCGCGGCCCGAGCCGTTCCTGGTCGCCGCCGCCAAGGCGATGGGCATCGACGCGCTGCACCAGATCGACACCGGCCTCGACCCGGTCACCGCCGAGCGCGAGCAGTGGGACGACGGCAACAACACCCTGGCACTCGCCCCGCGTGTGGCGGTGGCCTACGAGCGCAACGACGAGACCAACGACCGGCTCGAGGACGCCGGCATCGAGGTCGTCCGGATCGCCGGCTCGGAGCTGGGCTCGGGCCGGGGCGGTCCGCGGTGCATGTCCTGCCCGATCTCGCGGGACCCGCTCCCGGTCGGCTGACCGACGACTAGGCTCGCCGCATGTCAGACACGTTCTTCTCGATGTTCACGCCCGAGGAGATCGCGCTCATCAGCGCCTCCGGCACGCGGGTGACCCTGCCGGCAGGCTGGGCACCGATCTCCGAGTCGACCGGCGCCGACAAGGCCTACATCATCCTCAGCGGCACCGTGTCCGTGCGTTCGCACGGCGAGGAGGTCGCCCAGCTCGGGCCCGGGGACATCGTCGGCGAGGCCGCGATCATGAACCACAGCCTGCGCACGGCGAGCATCGTCGCGTTGACGCCGCTCGAGCTGATCCACTTCACCAAGGAGCAGCTGGAGCGTCTGAACGTCGAGATGCCGTCGTTCCACGAGGCGCTCGAGAAGACCGCGGCCGACCGGTTCCCGGGCTGACTTGACCGAGGAGCAGCAACCGCCCGTCGACCTGTCGGCGGGACTCGAGTCGGTCGAGGAGATCATCCTCGGCGAGAAGCCCCACCTGACCCGGGTCCAGGTCACCGAGCAGGCCGGAGTGCCGCTCGAGGTGGCTCGCGAGCTCTGGCGGCTGCTGGGTCTCCCGGAGCAGGGCGACGACGACGTCGCGTTCACCGAGGCCGACGTGCAGGCGCTCGAGTTCACCCGCGACCTGATGAAGCTCGGGGTGCTCAGCCCCGAGCGCCAGGCCGCCCTGGTGCGCACCTGGGGCCGCAGCTTCGCCCGGCTCGCGGAGTGGCAGACCCGCCTGCTCACCGAGGTGGCGCTGGAGAGCGACGACCCCCTGACCTCGGTCCTCGAGCTGACCGAGGAGGTGCTGCCGCGGCTCGACCGGCTGCAGAGCTACGTGTGGCGGACCCACCTCGCGCGCGCCGCGTCGCGGCTGATGGCCACGCAGGGCGGCGGCACCGACGTCGTCCACCTGGCGGTGGCGTTCGTCGACATCGTCGGGTTCACGTCCCGCAGCAAGGAGCTCACCGACCTCGAGCTGGTGACCTGGATCGAGCACTTCGAGGCCGAGTGCTCGGCCGTCGTGAACGACCACGGCGGCCGGGTCATCAAGAACATCGGCGACGAGGTGCTCTTCGTCGCGGACGACGTCGCGCAGGCGGCCGAGGTCGCGCTGATCCTGACGTCGCGCGGCGGCGACCAGGACGACTCGTTCCCCGAGGTGCGCGCCGGGCTGGCGTACGGCGAGGTCGTGGCGCGGCTCGGCGACGTGCTCGGCCCGACGGTGAACATCGCCTCGCGGCTCACCTCGATCGCCCGGCCGGGAACGGTGCTCGTCGACGACGGCGCGCACGAGGCGCTGTCCGGCGACGAACCCTCCGGACAGGCGCGGTCGGCCGACCAGGCGCCGTACTCGTTCCGCAGGCTCCGCCGGACGTCGGTGAAGGGCTACGAGCGGCTGCAGCCCTGGGCACTGCGTCGCGCTCACGACTGACCGCGGGTACCGGCACCTCATGCCGGACTACGTGGAGGACGGCGGTTTCGACCGCGACACCGACTACATCGCCGACCGCATCACCAGGGACAGCGACACCTGGCCGGTCGAGCCGGGCCGCTACCGGCTGGTCGCGGCCAAGGCCTGCCCCTGGGCGACCCGGTCGCTCATCGTGCGCGAGCTCCTCGGTCTCGAGGACGTGCTCTCCCTGGGCCTGTGCGGGCCCACGCACGACGAGCACAGCTGGCGCTTCGACCTGGATCCGGGCGAGGTCGACCCCGTGCTCGGCATCAAGCGCCTGGAGGAGGCGTACCTGGCGCGCTTCCCGGACTACGACAAGGGCATCACCGTGCCGGCGATGGTGGAGGTGGCGACCGTGCAGGTCGTCACCAACGACTTCCCGTGGATCACCCACGACCTCTTCTTCGAGTGGCGGGAGTTCCACCGGGCCGGCGCGCCCGACCTCTGGCCCGCGGAGGTCCGCGGCGAGATGGACGAGGTGATGGAGCGCGTCTACACCGAGGTCAACAACGGGGTGTACCGCTGCGGGTTCGCCGGTACCCAAGCGGCCTACGACGCGGCGTACGCGCGTCTCTGGGAGACGCTCGACTGGCTCGAGGAGCGGCTGACCGGCCGTCGGTACCTGATGGGGGAAGGGGTCACCGAGGCCGACGTGCGCCTGTTCACGACGCTGGCCAGGTTCGACGCGGTCTACCACGGCCACTTCAAGTGCAACCGGCAGAAGCTGACCGAGCTCCCGGCGCTGTGGCGCTACGCCCGCGACCTGTTCGCGATCCCGGCGTTCGGCGGCAACACCGACTTCGAGCAGATCAAGCGGCACTACTACGTCGTCCACGAGGACATCAACCCGACGGGGATCGTGCCGCAGGGTCCGGACGTGTCGGTCTGGTCGACGGCGCGGTGACGCATCCCGTCGCTCGCCGCTAGCCCGGCGAACGTCCTGGGGTCTCGGCCAGCGTCGTTGCTCCGGTCATGATCGCGACCGCCTCGTTCATCGTGTGGGACTGCGGCGTGATCACGCCGGCGGCCCGGCCCAGGCGCTGGATGTGGATCCGGTCGGCCACCTCGAAGACCTGAGGCATGTTGTGGCTGATCAGGACGACCGGCAGCCCACTGTCCCGCACCTTCTCGATCATCCGGAGCACCTGGTTGCTCTCCTTGACCCCGAGGGCGGCGGTCGGCTCGTCGAGGACGATGAGCTTGCGGGCGAACGTCGCGGCCCGGGCTACGGCCACCGCCTGGCGTTGACCTCCGGAGAGCGTCTCCACCGCCTGACCCATGTTCTGCAGTGTCCCGATGCCGAGCTCGCTCATCGCTGCCGCCGCGTCCTTGTTCATGCCCGACTTGTCGAGCATGCGAAGCACGGACCCGAGGGGACCGCGCCGCCGTCGTTCACGACCCAGGAACATGTTGCTGGCGACGTCGAGAGCCGGGGCGACGGCCAGCGTCTGGTAGACGGTCTGGATGCCCGCGTGCTGGGCGTCCTGCGGGCGCTTGAACCCGACCTGCTCACCGTCGAGGAAGAGCTGGCCCGCGTCCGGGGTCATCGCGCCGGTGAGGCACTTGATGAGGGTGGACTTGCCGGCGCCGTTGTCACCGATGATCGCCAGCACCTCGCCGGCATGCAGATCGATGTCGACCCCGTCGAGACCGACGACGCGACCGAACGTCTTGACGAGGCCTCGGGCGGCAAGGACTGCCGTCCGAGTGGCCGGTGCGGTGTCGAGAGCGCTCATGCCCGGACCTTCCTGATCCACTGGTCGATGGCGACGGCCGTGATGACCAGGACGCCGATGGCGAGGATGCGGTACTGGTCGTCCACCCCGGCCAGCGCGAGGCCGCTCCGGAAGAAGTAGACGATGAGCGCTCCGAGGGCCGTGCCCAGGAGTGCGCCCCGGCCGCCGAACAGGCTGGTGCCGCCGATGACGACCGCAGTGATGGTCTCCAGGTTGCCGTCGGTGATCGCGTTCGGGCTCGCAGCGTCCGCGCGACCGATCTGCACCCACGCCGTCAGCCCGTAGACCAGCCCGGCGACGGCGTACACGCTCACGAGGACCCGGCTGACGCTGATGCCGGCCAGTCGGGCGGCCTCGGGGTCGTCGCCCACCGCGTAGACGTGACGTCCCCACACGGTCTGGCTCAGGACGAATCCCATGACGAGGTACAGCCCGACCGCGATGACGACGCCGTAGGTGATCACGAAGTCGCCCAGCTCGATGACGTTCCCGGTCCAGGTCATGAAGTCGGGCATGTCCGCGGCCTGCACCGCCTGGCCCTTGGTGTACAGGAGGCCGAGCGCCGTGAAGATCGACAGGGTGCCGAGCGTGGTGATGAAGGGCGGCAGCTTGAGTCGGGTGACGAGCAACCCGTTGAGGACGCCCGCCGCCAGGCCGACGACGAGGCAGACCAGGACGGCAGCCGGGCCGGGGACGCCGTGCTCAGCACTCAGCTTGGCGCCGACGAGCATGGCGAAGATGGCGATGGCGCCGACCGACAGGTCGATGCCGGCGGTGAGGATGATCAGGGTCTGGCCGACCGCCAGGCAGGCGATGACCGCCGCCTGCTGGAGGACGAGCGACATCGACCCGGCGGACCCGAACCGGGAGTTCAGCTGGTTGAAGACCACGAACGAGACGACGAGCACCAGCAGCGGGCTGATCGCGGGGTGGGAGTGGAGCAGGTGCTGCACCCGTTGGAGTGGCGAGTGACGCCGGGCGGCGAAGGTCTCGGCCGCGGTCGTGGGGCCACCACTCCCACGGGGGACGGTGTCGGAAGGTTCCGTCGATGTGGACATGTGGTGCTCCTAGATGGGTGCGGGTGGTTCCGGCCCGGCGGGACTGCTCGGAGGATCGATCCCGCCGGGCCGGCGCAGGAGGGTCAGCCCCAGCAGATGTCGGCGCCAGCTGCGGTGTCGATGGACTCCACGCCCTCGGCGGGCGTGTCGGTGACGAGCGCGACGCCGGTGTCGTAGAAGTCGAGGCCCTCGGTGACGGCCGGAGCCTCGCCGCCGCCGGCGACGTCAGCGATCGCCTTGACGCCGAGCTCCGCCATCTTCAGCGGGTACTGCTGCGAGGTGGCGCCGATGACGCCGTCCGCGACCTGCTGCACGCCGTCGCAACCGCCGTCGACGGACACGATGAGCACACCGTCGGCCGAACCGGCCTGCTCGAGCGCTGCGTACGCACCGGCCGCGGCCGGCTCGTTGATCGTGTAGACGACGTTGATGTCGGGATTCTTCTGCAGGCAGGTCTCCATCGCGGTACGCCCACCATCCTCGGCGCCGTCGGTCTGCTCGTTGCAGACCAGCTCGTAGTCGCCGCCGTCGTAGGAGCCGGTCGCCGCCTCGTCACCGTTGACCTGGGCGTCCGCGGTGTCGATGCCCATCCCGGTGAGGAAGCCCTGGTCGCGGTTGTAGTCGACGGACACAACCTTGTCGTTGAACAGGTCGAGCATCGCGATGGTGGCCTTCTCGCCGCCGAGCTGCGCCTTGGTCCACTGACCGATCAGCTCGCCCGCGGAGAAGTTGTCCGTCGCGAAGGTGATGTCGACGGTGTCCGCCGGGTCGGGCGGGGTGTCGAGGGCGATGACGTAGAGGCCGGCGTCGCGAGCCTTGCCGATCGCCGAGTTGACCTCGGGACCGCTGGGGGTGATCAGGATGCCGTCGTCGCCGCGCGCGATGGCGTCCTCGATGGCCGCGATCTGGCCGTCCGTGTCGCCGTCCTCCTTGCCCGCGGCCGTGGTGATGCTCACCCCCTCCTCCTTGCCGGCGGCCTTGGCACCGTCGGCCATGGCCACGAAGAACGGGTTGGTGTCGGTCTTGGTGATGAGGGTGACCGCGACGGAGTCGTCGCCGCCGTCGTCGGAGTCGTCACCGCAGGCCGCGAGGCCGAGAACGGCGGTCAGGAGAGCCGCGGCCAGGGCGACCTGCCTGCGCCAGATGTGCTGAGACATGCTGTGTCCTCACTCGATGGGAGTCGTTGCCCCGACATCCCCGGTTGCCGGTTGACAACGTTGTCAGAACCGAACTGTGTAACACCGATCACACAGAGTCAAGGGTTTCTCGCCTCACGCGACCCCACATATGACAACGTTGTCCGCATGCGGCTCGACGGCGACGGCGCGGACCCCGCGGTGACGGGACGGGCGACCATGTTGCACGTCGCCTCGCTCGCGGGAGTGTCCCTGAAGACCGTCTCGCGAGTCGTCAACGACGAGGGCGGCGTCTCGCCGGAGCTGGCGGATCGCGTTCGCGATGCCGTCGAAAGGCTCGGCTACCGGCAGCACCTCGGGGCGAGCAACCTCCGTCGGGGCCGACGTACTGCGTCGATCGGGGTGCTGGTCCAGGACCTCTCCAACGATTTCTGCGGTGACCTTCTCCGGGCTGTCGAGACCCGGGCGCGGGACCGGGGAGTGGTCGTCATCTCGGCATCGGTGGACGACGAGCCGGAGCGGGAGCGTGCCCTCGTGGCGGGGCTGGTGAGCCGCCGGTGTGACGGTCTGATCCTGATGCCCGCCTCCGACGACAACTCCTACCTCGACGCCGAGGTGGCCGCGGGGCTCGGTGTCGTCCTGGTCGACCGTGGCGGCGAGAGCGCGACCCTCGACTCGGTCACCGTCGACAACCGTGGCGGCGCCGCGCACGCGTGCCGCCACCTGCTCGACCAGGGACATCGCCGCATCGCCTGTCTGGTGGATGACCTGGGTATCCCCACCGCCTCGGAACGCCGGGCCGGCTATCGGGACGCGATGGCGCTTGAAGGGTTGTCCGTTCGGGAGGTCGGCGGGATCCGAACGTCCGCGGATGCACAGGCCGCAGTAGCAGGTCTCCTGCGCAGCGACGAGCCTCCGACGGCCTTGTTCTGCGGTCGCAACGTGATCACGATCGGTGCCGTGCGCGCGCTGAGGGACGCCCGCATGCAGCGACAGGTGGCGCTCGTCGGCTTCGATGACTTCTCCACCGCCGACCTGCTCGAACCGGCCATCACGACGATCCGTCAGGACGCGGCCGCTGAGGGTGCGGCGGCTTTCGACCTGCTCATCGAGCGGCTCGACGGCCACGCCGGGCCACGTCGTGCGCTCGTCCTGGACACGGAGCTGATCACGCGCGGCTCGGGGGAGATCCCCGGTCCTGGCTAGGCCTCGGGACCACGGTGGCCGGATTCGCCGCCCGTCGCGCTCACCGATACATTGGCGGCTACGGATGTGGCCCGCCTCACAACGCCCGCACCACCCCCGCGGGAGGCGTGAACAGGGTCTCTGACCACGAGCCCGGCACCGCGGAGACCCCGCACGGCCGTGACCGCGAAGGAGTACGCATGAACCCGTTCGGTCCAGATCTCGCCGAGGTCTTCGGCCCGTCGCAAGGCGACGGAGGCCCTGAGCTGGTGCAGCTCCTGACGCCGGAAGGCGAGCGGGTGCATCACCGCGAGTTCGACATCGACTTCACGCCCGAGCAGCTGCGCGGCTTCTACCGCGACATGACGCTCGTACGGCGCCTCGACACCGAGGCGACCGCGCTCCAGCGGCACGGCGAGCTCGGCATCTGGGCCCAGCTCCTCGGCCAGGAGGCCGCCCAGGTGGGCGCCGGCCGCGCCCTGCGCCCGCAGGACTTCGTCTTCCCGACCTACCGCGAGCACGGTGTCGCGTGGTGCCGCGGCCTCGACCCGCTCAAGCTGCTCGGGCTCTTCCGCGGCGTCGACCACGGCAACTGGGACCCGGCCGAGTACAACTTCGGCCTCTACACGATCGTGATCGGTGCCCAGTGCCTGCACGCCACCGGCTACGCGATGGGCATGCAGCGCGACGGCGTCGTCGGCACCGGCGACCCGGACCGCGACGCGGCGGTCGTCGCGCACTTCGGTGACGGGGCGTCCAGCCAGGGTGACGTCAACGAGGCGTTCATCTTCGCGGCGTCGTACAACGCGCCGGTCGTGTTCTTCTGCCAGAACAACCAGTGGGCGATCTCCGAGCCGATCGAGCGCCAGACCCGGATCCCGCTCTACCAGCGCGCGCTGGGGTTCGGCTTCCCTGGCGTCCGCGTCGACGGCAACGACGTGCTCGCGACGTACGCCGTCACCCAGGCCGCCCTGCAGCGGGCCCGTGACGGCCAGGGCCCCACCTTCGTGGAGGCGTACACCTACCGGATGGGTGCGCACACCACGACCGACGACCCGACGCGTTACCGGCTCTCCGGTGACGTCGAGAGCTGGAAGCTCAAGGACCCGATCGCCCGCGTCGAGGTCTACCTCAAGCGCAACGGCCTGGCCGACACCGACTTCTTCGCCGACGTCGCCGCCGAGGCGGACCAGCTCGGCGCCACCCTGCGCGAGGGCTGCAAGGCACTGCCGGACCCGGCTCCGCTGAGCATGTTCGACCACGTCTACTCCGAGATGACCGACGAGCTGATCGCGCAGCGCGAGGGCTTCGCGGCCTACCTCGAGAGCTTCGAGGGGGCGCACTGATGACCGAGGTCTCGACAGGCTCGACCAGCGGGAGCCAGAAGATCACCCTCGCCAAGGGCCTCAACATGGGCCTGCGCAAGGCGATGGAGAAGGACGACAAGGTCCTGATCATGGGCGAGGACGTCGGCAAGCTCGGCGGCGTCTTCCGGATCACCGACGGCCTCCAGAAGGACTTCGGCGAGGACCGCGTCATCGACAGCCCGCTCGC